>Ga0182747_1000599_pt1 | contig 33006 bp, 36 predicted proteins | sample eDN3rd30CBELigBY_FD_128526 | JGI IMG/M metagenome (GOLD analysis project Ga0182747, IMG submission 128526) | Enriched backyard soil microbial communities from Emeryville, California, USA - eDNA 3rd pass 30_C BE-Lig BY (version 2) (version 2) | ecosystem: Environmental > Terrestrial > Soil >... | reverse complement strand
CTGACGGAGGTCGAGGAGGAGCCCGAACCGGCTCCGAAGAAGACCGCCGCCAAGAAGGCTCCGGCCAAGCCCGCTGCCAAGGCGATCTCCAAGGAGGATGCCGAGGCGAAGGCTCGCGTGAAGGCCAAGCAGGCTGCTCGCGCTGCGGCTGAGGCCGAGGAGTCCGACGACGATGACGATGACAACCCTTTCGGGGGGTGAGTCGAGCGTTCCCGTACAGTCTCGATGACTGGCCCCGCCAAGATAGGGACTGACACGAACAGGGGATCTCGATACAATGTCGAGATCCCCTGCTTTTCGTGAGGTCCACCCCTAGAGAGGAGAGTCTTTACAGTGAAACCTACGATGACCATTATCGGGTATCTTTACAGCGGGCGCAACACCTGGCTGCGCTGCTCCGAGGATTGCATCTGCGACGTCGAGGACCGCATCAAGAACGAGCTCGACCAGATCCCTGTCGAGCTGTGGATCATCTTCGACCCCGAGCGTCTTCCGGCCGCTCCATACATCCAGCGCACGGCGGACGAATGGAACGAGATCTGCGGGCCTGCCGCCGAGCAGAAGGCACTCAACGAGGTCGCCAACAGGCTGATGAGCCAGGCTGCCGACTACATGGCTGCGGCAGCCACGAAGGAGCGGCTGAGCGGTGAGTAATCCGGCAACAGCCGGTCTGAGGGACTTCTTCCACAAGATCTGGGGCGAGCATGAGGGCTACGTCTACCTCCCTGTCAAGGACAGCGAGGCAGGTCGCGTCCGCAAGTTCTTCCTGCAATGGCCCCAGAAGGAAGAGGCCGTCTATCGGCACATCCTGAAGTGGTCTGCGACAGAGGGCGCAGAGGTCTTCTTCTCGCCTGCCCTTTACAGCCGTATGCGGTCTCGCAACGAGGACGTCCTCGGTGCTCAGGTCGCGTGGGCCGACTTCGACAACAACTTCCCGCACACCTGGCCGGAGAAGCTGGCACCTGTGCCGTCCATCGAGGTGCAGTCCTCCGGCGAGTCGAACCGCCACACGTACTGGCTGCTCGATGACTTCCTGAGCGGCAAGCAGATCGAGACACTGAACCGTTCGCTGGCCTACGCGCTCGGAGCCGACACGAGCGGCTGGGACGCCAACCAGTTCCTACGCCCGCCGCTGAGCACGAACCGCAAGTACCGCAAGCCGATCACCGTCAAGGTGGCCGTCGACCGCGAGGAGCTCGCCCCCTACTCTGTCGGAGACTTCGAGCACATCCCGACGCCGAAGGACGTCATCCGGGAGAAGATCGACCTCGACAACCTGCCGTCTATGGACGAGGTCCGCACGCGGGCTGAGTGGGACGACGACCTGATCGAGCTCTTCGACACAGGGGCTGACGAGGCTCAGGGCAAGGGTTGGGACCGCTCCGGCGCGCTCGCTCGCATCTCATACAAGGGCGCAGAGCTCGGGTGGGAGGACCCGTGGATCATGCGCGCCCTGCTGGACGCCGACGACAGGTGGGGCAAGTACAAGGGCCGCTCGAATCGCATCAAGATCCTGGAGGAGCTCGTCAACCGGGCTCGTGCCAAGGTCGGGTACGACGCCGATCAGACCAAGGCTCTCCTGTCGAAGCTGCTGCACGGCGACAGGGAGGAGCGCCCTGAGGTCGAGGAGCTGCCGGACTTCATGAGCGTCGGGCAGATCAACCAGATCCCTGGCCGCGACGACTGGCTCGTGGAGGGGCTGCTCACTCAGGAAGGTCTCGGATTGATAACGGGACGACCTGGCACCGGCAAGACTCAGCTGTCCCTCCAGCTCGCAGCAGACCTCGCGTGCGGGCGGAACAAGTTCCTCGACTTCGCTCTGCCGGGGAAGCCTGTAAAGGTCCTCTTCCTGAGCTTCGAGATGAGCGCCTACCAGCTCCAGCACTTCACGACGCACCTGGCTCACAGCTACCGGGAGTCCGCCCTGAACAAGAACCTCACGATCTACGGCCGAGGAGAGCCGGTCTACTTCACAGAGGAAGCAGGGCAGCGTCTCGTGGACGGCTGGCTCGACGAGTACAAGCCTGACGTGGTGATCGTCGACTCGCTCAGCCAGGCAGCCACGGACATCTCCAGCGACGACGAGATGAAGAAGCTGTTCGGCTTCCTGAAGGCGCTGCGCCGCTACCACAAGTTCGGTCTCGTCTTCATCCACCACCACCGCAAGAAGGCCAATGACGCCGCCAGCCGCAAGCAGGCGAACAACCAGTCCGACATCTACGGCTCGTACCAGATCTCGGCGTCCATCGACTTCGCGCTCGACCTGGAGGATCGCAACGACCCGGACGGCTACCTGGACCTCAACCTGCTGAAGGCTCGCTTCCGCCCCCTCCTGACGGAGGTCTGGAAGGTGAGCCGGGACAGCCATCTGTACTTCCAGCGAGACGAGCTCGACGGACTTCGCACGCAAGACATAATTTCGATGATCGGAGATGATGATGACGGAGACAAGCCCAGCCTGGCAATCTGATGACGTACTCAACTGGCTGAACGAGAACCCCACAGCCCCTGTCGCAATCGACACGGAGACGGACGGCCTGGACACGCACGACGGTCGGTCGAAGGTGATCGGCATCAGTATCGCGTTCCGTGCCGACGAGGAGCTCGTGAGCTTCTACTGGGGAATCCGCCACAAGGCGGGCAAGGAGCAGAACATCGACGCCCTCACGGCGAAGAAGATCCGCTGGGTGCTGACCCGCAAGCACCGCCCGCTCATCCTGGCGAACTACCAGTTCGACATCATCGGGATGCTGAACATGGGCCTGGATCTCCGCAAGAACCCGTTCTTCGACGTCCTCACGATGCAGAACCTCATCAACGAGAACTGGACCATCGGCCGCCGAGGGCTCGATGAGCTCGCCGTCTACACTCTGGAGGACGGCAAACGGAAGATCGCTGTCTGGCCCTGGGAGGACCAGTTCAAGCTGGCGGTCGAGAAGAAGACGGGGTGGCCGAACACCACCCCTGAGATGATGTTCGAGTACGCCTGTGTGGACGCCGAGCTGACCTACCTCATCTGGGAGGTGCAGTGCTCCACGCCCGGCTGGCAGCAGCTCCCCGCCGACGTCTGGGCGACGAAGATGAAGGTCATCCGCGTCCTCACCGAGATGCGCCGCCGAGGCATCCAGGTCGACCTGGAGCTCGCAGAGCAGCTGCGGGACGAGGGCGAAGAGGTGAAGGCCAGAGTCATCGAAGAGCTCGGAGCCAATCCCGGCAGCAACAAGGACATGCAGCGGCTGATGATCGACGAGCTCGGTCTGCCGGTACTGAAGCGCTCCGAGAAGACGAACGCCCCCAACTTCGACAAGAGCGTCATGCCCGAGTACGAGGCCATGCTGGAGCGGATGGACGATAACCCGACCGCCCACCTGATCCGCGAATACCGGGGCTGGAACACCGCTGTCGGCCTGCTGTTGAATCCGTACCTCAAGCTCACGAGCCCGGACGGGCGGCTGCGCACTGAGTACACCACGCACGTCACGGTGACTGGGCGGCTGAGCTCGCGCAACCCGAACCTCCAGCAGATCTCCAAGGGAGCCGATCCGAAGCCCTGGAACGACAGGATCAAGAAGTGCTTCGTGCCGAAGCCAGGCCATGTCCTCCTGTCGGCCGACTACTCGCAGCTGGAGCTCCGGCTCGGCACCGCCTACTGCCAGGAGCCTGTCCTGAAGCAGGTCTTCGCCGAGGGCCGGGACATCTTCGACGAGATGACGCTCCAGATCAAGGAGCAGCTCGCCAAGACCAACCCGAAGCTCGCCGAGGGCTGGACCCGACAGAAGACGAAGACGATGGTCTACAGCATCCAGTATGGCGGCGGCGTGAAACGCCTGATGTCGGCGTTCGGGATCTCGAAGAAGGAAGCCACGATCCTGCGCAGCAACTACTACCGGGCGTTCCCTCGGTTCCGTCTGCTGGAGGAGAACATCGCGGGCTCGGTCGAGAAGACCCTCAAGGCTCGGGTGTGGACAGGTCGCTACCGCCACTTCAAGTACAAGAGCCAGAGCTACAAGGGCATGAACAGCGTCATCCAGGGCGGAGCTGCCGACATCGTCGACCGTGTCATGGTGCATGTGATGGACAACCTCGACAACGAGGATTGCCGTCTGCTGCTCCAGGTCCACGACGCACTCGTGTTCGAGGTACGCGAGGACCAGGCCGCTGAGTACGCTGTAAAGATCAAGGCGATGATGGAAGACGTCAACGGCATCTGCTCGCCGGATGGCGAAGAGCTGTTCCCGGTGAAGTTCGCTGTCGAGGTCGAATATTGGGACGGTTCCGAGATCGACTATGATCTGGTAGCCTGAAGTAACCCAAACCCACACAGAACGGAGAACCCTCATGGCAATGATCTGCGGGAAGTGCGCTCGTGCTGAGCGCCTAGGCTTCGACGACGGCCAGATCCCCAAGCACTTCCGGACCTGCCCGAAGCGGCCGTGGTACCAAAAGGTCCGCGACCGCATCAAGTACGGACGAGGAGGTGTGAGCCAATGACCATCCTCGCAATCGACCCCGGCAAACGCATCGGCTATGCGATCTTCGAGAACGACGGCGCTGAAGTCGAGCGGGGCGTCATCCAGTTCGACGACTGGTTCTCGCCAGTCATCTCGAATCGGCCCTTGGTCTTGTCGAGCGATTACTCTGGAGATCTGTACCTGCTCTTCAAGGGAGACTACGACGACATCGACAAGCTGATCGTTGAGGGATTCACGCACGACCCGACTATCAAGCAGGGCGGATCAGAGCACTGGGCCTCGCAAGTCGTCGGGTCTGTAAAGACCTTCGGTCAGCAGACGGAGACTCCGGTGTACGTGCAGCCCGCCTCGGTGCTCTCTGTCGCCATGATGATAACCGGCTACGAGAAGCCCGTCACGAAGACCGGCAACAAGAAGCACCTACCCGACGAGGACAGCGCCTGGCTGCATGGCCGGTACTGGCTGCACGCGAACGAGATCCTCTGATACGCTGTACCTGAGATTCTCCGATCTCAAAAGGGGTAAGAGGCCCTGCTCGACCTGGATAGGTGAGCAGGGCCTCTTCTTTGTCCCGACTCTCCTCAGAGCGGAAACCTCATCCCTGCCACTCCCAGTGCCAGGGCTCGACCTGCGAGAAGTTCTTTCCGGTCCACTTGTAGCCCCACCGGCCAGCGTTCTGCTGAAGCCAGCGGTGCTCGCGGGAGCCCGCGTTCTGGATCGCCCCGCCGAAGTCGACGGCACGACCGCTGTTGTGGACGGACTTCCCCGGAGGGGCCGCGAGGTTGCCCTTCCCGGCCTTGTACAGCGCGTACAAGCGAGCCTGCTCCGCGTAGGAGCGACCACCCGAGTTGACCTTCAGATCGTGACCGAACTGCTGACGATAAGCAGCATTCAGTCCCTGGAGAGCCCTGTCGGCCCCCGCAACCAGGTTGTATCGGCCGCCCAGTGACCCTCCGCCGCCCGTTCTGCGCGTCCCGGTACTCTGGGTCGTCTGAGGCTTTTGAGGCTGCCTGCGGGCCTGCTGTGCCTGTAGAGCGGTGAGGAACATATTGTGCTGCCTCGTAGCTCTGTCGGAGATCCGACCGAAACCGCTCAAATCCTCCTGCGGGGCCTGCTGATCGGTTGTCACGGCCGTCGTCGCTCGCACAGAATTTCCGGGGTTGGTGAACCGCGTGAGCTGCTGGTTCCGGAACCCGCTCAGCGCCGACAGGGGATTGACGATGCCAGCCATCAGAATCCGCTCCTATCCGTGCCAGAAGCCCTGTTCCGCTTCTCGATCTCAGCGTAGTTGATGAAGCTCGGACGGCTCCAGTTCTGGGCGTTGAGACCGGAGATGAAGTTCGAGCCCGACAGGATCTGATCGAACAGCTCCTTGTTGCCCTTCGCCACCTGGGCTTGGGGGTCGAGACCCTGGCCCTGGAGCACGGACACAGCAGAGCCGGAGACGCTCGTCCCGGTGATGTTCGCCAGGTAGTTGATGAGCGGCAGGTTCTGGTCGATGTAGTCGCTGTAGTCGTTGATCTTCTGGCCGCCCACGCGGCTGCCGGTGGCGAGCTCTGCGGGCACGCGGAGCAGCGGAGATGTCATCCCGAGGACGCCCTGGATCGGGTCCGGAGTGAACAGGGTCTCCAGCATATCCATCTGCGGAGCGCCAGGATTCAGGTTGATGTAGTTGCCGTCGATCTGGAGCTGCGGGCCGAGGAACTGGTCGGTGACGAAGCTCGGGAACAGCTGGTCGTCCGGGAACGGGTCTGCCAGGTTGTTCGGGTTAATGCCCGTCGCCACAGCGAGGTTGTAGGACGCCTTCGGGATCGTCATGAAGCGGCCGGGGTTACGGGCGGCCGATTCCATAGCGAACGGCAGGGTCTTGCCGAACCACGTATAGAACGGGATCAGGAAGCGGAGCTTCGCCTCTGTCGGGGTCAGCATCAGGGAGTCCGGGTGCGAGCGCTTCACCTCGCGGACGGCACGCCGAACGAGCTCGTCCTTCGAGATCTTCCCCCAGCGGCCCTTGCCGGTGGCCTCCTGATGGAGGATCTGGATGAAGTGCTGCATCTTGCCCTTGTGGTCGACGAGGTGCGACACGGAGCCCGCCAGCTGGCCCACACGGCTGTTCGTCATCTTCGTGCCGATCTCGGCGAGCTTGCCCTGAGCGACGTCCTGCATGAGGTCCTCAGAGATGTTGAACGTCGTCTTCAGCCCGTGGTCCTGGAACAGCTTGGCGATCTCATCCGCTGTAAAGGAGTGGCGACTTCCGGACACGATCTTGTCGGTTCCGGTAGGGATGCGCTCGACGATGGCTGTCAGGGAGTCGATCAGGTTCGCCCCGGTGTACTCGTTCGACAGGCCGAGCACCTTCATGGCGTCCTTCTGGCTCCTCAGCCAGTAGCTCGATCCGCGAGCAACGAAGCTCATGAAGTCGTTCGATAGCTCGTTGCGAACGTGGTGGCCGGGGCGGTAGACCGTGACCGCCTGCTTCCAGATGTTCTGAGCCGGAATGAAACTCTTCTGAAGGAACTCTCCGAGCTCGCCGGAGAGCTTCCTGTCGGTGCGGACCATGATGTCGAGGTTGTGCAGCTCGCGTGCGACGTTCTTGTCGAGGTAGGTGCCCTCGGGGATGAGGTCGGCGAACTTCGAGTTGCTGCTGTTCTGGACCTTCACCATGCCCGGCCGGTAGGACGTGGAGACGAGCCCTTCCTTCCCCATGACGTGCAGGAAGTTCCCAACGATGCTGCGGTGCTCTGCGACGGTCGCCATCGCGTCCGACAGGGCGTAGAGCTCCTTCAGGGGCTCCTTGAACTGCCAGTTGCGCCACTGGTTTGCGAGCTCGCCGAAGTCCTCGATCTCGGAGAACTGGAAGTCCGTCTCCTTGCCGAACTTCTGGCGGAGGATCGCGTTGATGTGGTCGATGTTCGGCTCGGTACGCAGCAGGGGGCTGTTCAGAAGGCTCTTCGCACCAGGCGTCACGTCCACCGCCCTCGACAGGACAGACTCGATGGTCCGCATCGCCTCGGAGATGGCCGGGTCCGCATTCCGGGTCCCGGTCTGGACGGCCTTTACAGCAGCATTCAGCTGGGCGTTGTCGAACTTCGTCAGGGACCGCAGCGCCTGCGTCGTCTCGGCAAGGTACTGACCTGCCACGCTCTTGCGGGCGTGGTAGATGTCGAAGATCGTGTTCATGCCATACCGCTGGTTGAACACCTCGTTCAGCTTGCGGCCCAGGAATGTCGCCGTCGCACCCTCTCGCCCGGCGAGCTCAGGGATGCCGTAGTTCTTGTCCATGATGCCGAGGTCGTAGACCTCCACTTCAGGATCACCCTCTTTGACGCGGGCCTTTACAGCTGTCGAGCTCTCGCCGGGGGTGACGATGTCCTCGAAGCCGCCAGCCTCGACGATCTCATCAGCCTCACGGCCGGTGCTGGAGCTGACCCTCGTGGACGCCTCAGCGACGGCGGGCTTGCGGGCGACGTTGCTCGCGTCGACTGCGGTCTTGGCCTTGTGGAGGTAGGTGGCACGCTGGACATCGAAGCCTCCGACAGCCTGCTTGACGGCGTCCTCTGCGGCGAGGACCGAGCTCGGGAATGCGCCGATCTCCTGCCCTGCCTCCTGGACCCCTGCCCGGAGCTTCGCCAGAGCTTCGACCTGCTCGTCCATCGTCCCAGCGGACAGCACGCGGCCGATCCGGGCCAGCTGCGAGGAGGTGAGGCTCCTGGCCTCGGAGAGCCCGCGAGCTGCATAGGCAGCGCTGTTCTCGGCCGCACGAGCAGCATAGGCGTCAGCAACGCGAACGACGGCCTGGGCGATGTGCTCGGTCAGGCCGCCACTGCCAGTGACAACCCGCCACCCGCCATTCGGGTTCTTCGTGACCGTGCCGCCGATGTCCTTGGCGAACTGCCGAGCCGCCTTCTCCCCGTTCGCCAGGAAGTGAGCTGCCGTCCTACCCTTCATCGTCGAGAAGTTCGGCAGGTCGTGGTCGAGCACCTGGCCTCGGTAGCCTGCGATCTTCTTGTTCCGGAGGATCTCACGCACGCCTTCGAGAGCGTCGTCCCCACGAGCCCCTGTCGTGGTGACCCAGTGAACCGCCTGCATGAGCCGGGACGGGGGGATCGAGGTGCCGCCGTTGAACAGAGCCGACAGAGCTGCCGCCTCATTGGCGAAGCCCTTCTCGGTGAGCTCGACGACGTCGCGGAAGCTCATCGGCAGGAACTCCTGCTTTCCGACACCGACGTGCAGCTTGACGCCGAGACCGTCCAGGGAGCGCGACAGAGCCTCCCAGTTCTCGTAGAACGCCTGGCGGTACAGTTGCGTCCGCTGAAGGCCCTTCAGCTCCGACAGGGGAGCACCGGACACCGCTTCCATGCGCTTGCTGATCGCGGCGAACAGGCGCTTGTTGAGGTCGTACTGGAACATCGAGTTGAGCTGGCGGACGTGGCGGCCGTAGCGGAGCTCCCTGTCGGCCTCGGTGTAGGCCACATGGCCCTCGCGGTGGACGTACTTCTTCTTGAAGCCCTCCCCGATAGGGAGCTCGCTGCCGAAGGTGCGCAGCAGCACCTCGTCAGCCGGTGTCTGTGCCGCGTGGATCGAGGACGAAATGCGGGCGACGTCGTCGGCCGTGCCAGCCTCCGGCTTGACGTACTTCGGCAGACCGAGAGACGCTGTAAAGGCGTCGCGGGCCTCTGCGCTGACGCGGTCGAGCACGGAGACGTCCCCTCGGATGTCCGACATCCGGCCGAGCTCGCGGACGATCTTGTCGAACGCCTTCGCTCCGGACTTGCCGTCCGCCTTCCGCTCCAGCAGGTTGAAGATGTCCTGGCCGAGGCCCTGCCGCACAGCGTCTTCGCTCTGCTGCCGACGCACGGCGAACGCCGTCAGGGCATCCGTGACGGTGGTGCTGGGCTGAGCCGCAGACCGCTGATGGAAGCGCTTGATGAACGAGTCCGCCTCACGGCGAATCGGCATGGGGAGGTCGGCCCGTCCAGTGATCTCGGCGAGACGGGCTATGGACCCGATAGGGGTCTTCCCGGCCGCACTGAGAAGACCGCTGAGCTGCGCGCTGGGTACGTCCTCCGCATCGAAGAGGTTTCGCTTCGAGTTCTGGCGAATCCAGTCCCTGACAGGGACCTGCTTGGCTGTGCTCGCGGCTTCGCCACCGACCATCTTCAGGACGTTGGTCAGCTCCTGTCGGATGCCCTCAGCGGCGGGGCTCTTTACAGCGTCCCCGAACATCTCGGTGAACGTCCGGTCGTAGTTGTCCGGCACCTTGACCCTCGGCACCGGAGCGTTGTAGCGCTCGTAGAGCTTGGTCAGCTGCTTCTCGGCGTCCGGCAGGGTCTTCGACAGGAAGGTGCCCTTGGCGACGTCGCCGGAGACGGACCCAGCGGCCCGCTCCACCTTCCGGTTGTAGTCGAGCCACGCCGACTGCACCTCCGGGATCTTGGACTCGGAAGCCCACTTCGACACGGTGCCGGGAGTGAGCTCCTGCGGCTCGATGGTGCGAACAGGTGCAGACGCTCTCTGGGCAGCAGGCGTAGATGCCAGCGCGTCGTCGAGAAGCGCCTCGCCTTCGTCCACAGCTCGTGCAGCAGGGGCAGCTTCGTCCACGACCTTGCGGGCCTGGACGGCGTCCTCGACGCCCTTTACAGCAGACTTGCCGAAAGACGCGGCCTTCGACCCGGCCTTGGCGATGAGTCCGCCAGGGATGTATGTCAGCGGGTCCAGCCCGACGTCTCCGACGAACCCGAGAACGCCCTTCAGCACCGGGTTGACGTTGTCCTCGATGTCCTCGTAATTCGGGTCGTTGATCTTGCCGTGACGGTCGGTCTGCTCCTCGATGACCCGACTGAAGGTGCGCTTGCCCTCCTCACCGGAGGTGCCGAAGAAGCTCGACAGGAAGTTGGTTGGGATGGCTGCGATGCCGCCAGCAGCCGCTATCGGGTTGCCGCTCTCGCGGGAGTCAGCGATGCCCTCCGAGACGCCCGTCACCGCGTTTGTCACGCCATACAGAGGACGGCTGAGGACATCGATGATGGTGTCGAGCACGCCGTAGGGCTTATCGGTGTTCTTCGCCGCGCCGGAGAGACCTGAGAAGTCGTACTTCGGCATAGCAGATGGCTGCTGCCGGGGGCGGGAGCCAGCAGCAGCCATCTGGCTGTAGTAATCGGAGAAGGTGACCACGAGGTAATCCTACTCGGTCAACCGTAAAGCTTGCCAGCAGTCCCGATGCCCTGAACGAGCTTGACGATGTCCGAGATGTCCAGGTCAGGGAACTGCTGCTGGAGCTGGGTCACGAAGTTCAGGCCCAGACCTGCCCGGTCGACAGGCTGAGGCTGGTTCTGCTGCTCGAAGAGCCACTTGCTCACGTCGTCATTGTAGTTACGCTGACGCCAGGCGTCTTCGTAGAGGGCATTCGCCAGGCCCATGTTCTGCGACTGCGACTGCTGCTGAGCCTGCCGGTTCGCTTCCTGCTCCTGCATGTCGTACTGAGCCAGCAGAGATGCAAGCTCCGACTGCACGCGAGATCGCTGAAGGTTGCCCTCCAGGCCCGACGCTCCGGCCAGGTTCGTGTTGTGCGTCAGAGCCGCCTGCTGGTTCCGGGACAGCGCATCGCCAGAGATCTGACCGCGAGCGGCAGCTTCCGCAACGGCTCCAGCCGTCTGGGAGTTCAGGTCTCGGCCTCCTGCGATGATGTTGCCCTGAGCCTCTTCGATTCCGAGGTTCCGGAGAACCTCCAGGTTGCGGTCGTCGGCCGCGTTCGATGCACCCTGAATAGCCTGCTGCGTGTCAGCTGTGCGAGAAGCAGAGTCGTCGATAGCGCCCTGGTAGTTCTGCTTGATGCCAGCAGCGTCACCCCGAATGGAGTTGGTCAGCTGGTTATACATGGCCTGGAGCCGGGCGTCATACTCCCCTGCACGCCGACGTGCGTCATTGCGCTGCGGGTCGTAGTTGACCTGCCCGAAGCCTCCCTGGCTCATCGAGCTGACCTGCTTCAGGAAGTCCATGAAGCTCGGCAGAGGGGTGTCTCCGACAGGGGAGGGAGCCGGTCCCTGAGCAGCCATGTTGAGAATTCCGCCGCCGAGCAGATCGCTCACCTTCGGGGTGCGATCTGCCATCTGACGCTGAGCGATGGTTGCGGAGTCCCAGCCAGAGTACCCACCGCTGCCGACCGCTCGGGGGTCGACCATCGTCCCCTTCTTGAGCCGGTTCTTCTTCTCGTAGGCCGCCAGAGCGTCGGCCGCCGTGTTGATCGGCTGGAGCCCGACCTCGTACTTGTCGTCGATGCCGTTGCGGTTCTTGTCAACCATCTCAGACCCCGAATCCGTACTGGGCCGCACGGCGCATGATCGCCTCGGCCCGTGCAGCCTGCTGCGCTGCGGTGTTCTCGTCCGCAGCCTTGGTCTTCTGTCGGGTGAGGTCCTGGACGAACTGGTCATTCGACGTGCTGAGACCCTCGTACTGCTTGTTCAGGGTACGAGAGAGGTCGTTCTGAGCCTCGCCGTAGGCAGAGCTCTGGACCATGTTCCGAGCGGCATAGTCGTTGAGCATCGCCTGGTAGGCACGGCCAGCGGCCGTTGTCTGGTCCTCGTAGTTCCAGGACGGGTCAACGCCTTCGCCGGACGGCGCGATGTAGCCGAGCTGCTCCAGGGCATTGCTGTAGTCGAGCTTCCGGTTCGACAGCTGGGTGTCGATGTCCGTGTTGAAGTTCGTCAGCTGCTTCAGCAGCGCGGACAGGGTCGCCTGGTAGGAAGCGTCCCCCTTGAGGTAGTCCTCCTCGGAGGGCACAGAAACAGAGAGGCCGCCGTCGCCCCCGCCATCCACGCTGTAAAGGGTGCTCCCGCCTCCGAAGCTGCCGCCACCACCGCTACCGCCGCTCGACCGCTTCGGGGCGGACGACGTCCGAGGCGCGTTCCGGACAGGGGCCATCGGAGCCCACGCAGCACTGCGAGGGTTCACCGGCCCCTTCCCGAGGTTCGGGGCAGGCTTGGGGATCAGCGGACTGTTTCGGATGTCGAATGCAGGCGCTCCGCCGCGCGCTGGCTGGTCGATCCTGAATGCCATTATCGGCCTCCCTGCTGTCGCTTCATGATGGCCCGGCGACGAGCATCGCGCTCCGTGTAGCCGGTCTTGGCCGCCGCCCCGGACTTTCCTGCGTTCGGGTAGGGGCGACCTCCGCCGTAGGCCCTGCGACCTGCCGACAGGGGGTTGTAGGCACCTCCGCCCTCTGTCGAGGCGTTCTTGCCCTTGAGAGGGTTCAGATAGTTCGCAGCCATGATCGCATCTTACCTCAAGAGATCGTTTTGGACACAGTCTGCTTCTCGGTCATGTAGGTCGAGAGCGTGAAGATCTGGACAGGCGCTGTGGCGTCCGATCCGTCCGTCTTGAAGGTCACCCGGAACTGGAGCTGCCGGAACCGCAGCTTCTTCATGAACTTCACGAACTTCCGGAACGGCCCCGGTCCTGCATTCACGTCCGTTGTCACCGAGGAGTCCGACAGGTAGGGGTGCGCCCAGGTGCCTCCGAGGATGGTCCCCCAGGAGATCGCCTCTGTAAAGAGCTTGCCCCAAGTCGTTGAGAGGTTGTAGACGCCAGGGATCACCTGACCCTGGATCTCCGTCTTGAAGATTGCGTCGATGCCCCACCAGAAGAGCACCTTGAACGAGCCCGGTACATCGAAGTTGTAGTTCTTCGTGCGGAGGATGCAGAGCATGTCCTCCCTGCCGCTGCCGAAGCCGTCCTCGATCCGGAGAAGCGGGACGAGGGAGTTGTTCGCCTTGATCGAAGGGGAGCCAGACACTTCTCCGGACCAGGAGAACCGGAAATTTTCAGTCTCTGCGTTGTATCCGCTGAAGGTCTCAGTCTCGCCGTTCGTGAGAGCCCCTGCCTTGTCGATCCAGAACTTCAGGTTGGCTGTAGCTACAGGCATACGGATTCCGGTCGGCGTCCTCATGAACACCGCTCCCTGCGGAACCGTGATGGTCTGGGAGACCGTCGTCCACCCCGTGTTGGTGATGGGCGTATAGGTGATGTCGGAGATGGTCGAGCCGACGATGGTGCCGTTGCCCGCCCCCTCTGTTCCCGTCTCATCGATGAAGTCTGCGTAGATGTACCCCTCGAACGACCCCGCCTGGGCAGAGCGCAGGAAGCTCACCAGATAGATAACCTGGCCGGGTGTCACCCGCGTGTTGTAGGTGCGGACCTGCGACCTCACATTATCTCCAGTGGTGAGGAACTCAACGGCAGCAAAGCCGGAGGGGTTACTGGAGTTGAAAGCGATGTCCTTGGACCCTGTGCTGTTGCCCCAGTAGCCCTTTCCCTGTGCGGCCTCTGGGTTCCAGATGAGGTTTCGGGACACCTCAGCAGAGCTGAAGCCGTTGCCGGACGGGAGAGCGTAGCCGACGTCCGCATCCGAGTCGGTGTAGGGCATCATGATCTGACCGATGGGTCCCCAAGCGTCCGACCGCCAAGTGGTCCACGTCTTCGTGCGAAGGCTGTAGACGTAGATGTTCTCGTAGAAGCTGTAAAGGACGCGGTTGTTGAACAGCGACACAGTGAACGGAGTGTCCGTCGATCCGGGGTTGTTGGTTCGGAACGGCACCTTGATGTTGATCTGGCTCACACGGTTGTTGACGAACTCATACGCCTTCTCGTCGTACATGAAGTACAGGTAGTTCTCGTAGGTGACGAGAGCGTGCCGAGACTGAAGTCCGACACCGGGCACGATCACACCTTGGATCGCTGCGGCAGGATCTGAGCCATACTGGAAGCTCCAGATGCTCTTGGTGCGGAAGACGAGCATTGTGTCGTAGTAGGTCACGATCTTGACGACGTTCTGACCATCGCCGGAACCGACGTCGATGAACGCTGGAGACGTCCAGAAGCTCGGCTGCCCAAGCACCTTGGAGTAGTAGACCCGTGTCGGGTTCGATCCGCCGATCCCCTGAGCAACCCAGAGGCGGCTCTTGTACGAAGTGATGCTCGACCCCTTCGGCATCGCAGAGTCAGCGACGAAGCCCCCTGCGGGGGTCCAGTACCCTCCAGGGTCAGCCTCTCCGACAGGGGCTACGAGCCAAGCCTTGCCATCGAACTGCGTCATGTCGGCAGCGGCAAACGTGCTCGTGATGAGCGTCCACGTCCCGGACGAGAACCTGTACGTGGAAGACAGGCCGTCGCTGGCGATCAGGATCGGGACACCCGCCGTGTCGTAGAAGAATCCGAGGAGCCTCGGCGTCCGGCCGACGAACGGGATTCCAGCTCCAACGTCTGTAAAGGGCGGCCTGCTCTTCAGAGATCCGTCGAGGCCGGGATCGAAGTTCAGGGCCTCTGCACACTCCTGGTCGTGGATGGCCGTGGGGTCGTCGAACGTGTTGATGCCGCGAGAGAACGGGCCGACGATGATGGCCTTGCGGGTGGTCACCAGACCTCCTGGATCGTCGGGTACACCATGTGAGCGACCTCGCGCTCCTCTTCGGCCTGCTCCTCCAGAGCGCCACGGAAGTGGCCCTCCTTCATCTGAGCTCCGTTCCAGTCCTCGTCCATCTCGTAGCACTTCCAGAGGACGTAGTCGACGACGGCCTGGAAATACTTGTCAGGCACATCGAGCATCTGCTCCTCAGAGCCCGTCAGAGGGGTCGGGTAGCGGGTGTAGTAGAGCGCGATCTCCTTGGCGGTGTCCGGGTAGGGGTAGAGGATGAACTCTCCGCCCCACTCGTACCAGCACACCGGAGCGCCCGACTGTGTGCCGTGAGGGTCGCTGCCCTGGATACGCATCTGCGCCTCGGCCATCTCGACCGGCTGAATCGGGCTGCCGTCGTAGGTCAGCGACTCGACCTGCTGAATGAGCTCGACAGGGAACTCGTAGCTGGCCTGGCCGGGCACGCTCATCGTGACGCTCTTGGCCTTGAAGATCTTGTTCTTCGTGTTGATGGCCTGCTGGGCATCGTTGGCCCACTGGAGGATGTCGGGGTCTTCGAGCTGCACACCGGCCTCATCACCGAACAGGCGCTTTACAGCACGCTTCACCATCCCGTAGCTTCGGGTGCTCGGCCTGAGCGTCATGACTACCTCCGGAAGGTCTGCCCGCCGTGGCGGAAGAAGTGCTTGTGATCCCGTCCACCGGAGACGAGGTTCGCCAGCAAGTCTACCCGCTCCTCTCGCTCATCATCCTCCTGCTTCTGCTTGAGGATCTCCGAGGCCAGTCGCTTGGCCTCCAGGCGGTTGAAGATGGCGTCGGGGCTGTGCTTGCGGAAGTCGCCCTCCCAGATCCACAGCAGGATCGCCTCGGGGTCGTCCAGCTCGCGCTCGGTGAGGTACTTCACGACCTGTCGGCCGCGCTCCGGCGTGTTCTCGACGATGCGGAACGGCTTCGTGTCGTCCACGTCCCGAGCCATCGACGGGACGAACTCCAGCGACAGTGACTCGTTGTAGTCCGCGAGGACCTCGGCGAATCGTTGGTGCTTCCGCGAGATGAAGTCGCTCACGGTGCTGTCGTAGATCTTGGCTTCTCCGGCTGAAAAGGTGTTCATGACAGGTATCCTACAGGGCCGTGCCGTAGTCCACACTTTGCGAGATGGCCCTGTTGGTGCCGTCGACAGGAATCCACTCGTCCCACGTCCCTGGCACCAGGACAGGGCTGGCGATTTCGAGCATCTGCTCTTGGGAGAGAAGACCGAGCTCAGACGGGACCCTCGCCAGCCTAACGTTGTCCTTGGTGAACAGGTCGACGTAGGTATTCTCTGGAAGGATCATCGAAAACCTGCTGCTGTTCTCGTTCCGTGAGCTGGCCCCCCACACCACTCGTATGTACCCGCCCCCGTCTCGGAAGTCAAAAGGCCCCAAGGAAAAGCCTGGCGGGAAGAACTCGAAAGACCATGAACTCGTCACACCTGGGGTGAAGCTGTAGGAGAGCGCCTGGTATGCGAGGAACAGCAGAGAGAACCCCGTCATGTAGTAGCCCATCGGCTGCCACGGGAACTCTGCCCCGTAGCGGAAATAGAGCTGGTCGTCCCGAATGCCGTCGTCCATACGGCAGATCTGGAACCGCTCGATCCCCTTGATCGTCGGCTCGGCCATGTCAGCTCCTTCCGACAGGGTCGACACCTGAGGGGTTGGAGATCATCATTATGCTGGCCCCTCGGACGTCCGCGAGGTCGTATCCGGCCTGGTCGGGGATGACTGCTGCCCACACAGGCTTGCCGAGGGCAAGGGCTGCGTCGTACATGCTCTGGTCCGCGTCGTAGCGCACGCCGATCAGGTCCCACTTGTCGGTGTGGTAGGTCGGCGTGAGCTTCTCGATCTCGGTGCCCCAGTAGTTCATGGTCACATAGCCGCGCGCCTTTGCAGCGACTACAAGGTCGGAGCCGGTGATGGGGCTGTCGAACTTGATGACGATCTTCTCGGGGCCGCCAATCTCGTCGCAGATGTCGAGCATCGCGTTGATCTGGGGCGTCTCCCCTGCGCCGAACTTCGGGTCGACCGCGACGACGTGGTGTGGGGTGTACTTCGTGAGGAACTCCTCCAGGCGGTAGAACGGCTGGAACTGGCCGGGCACCACCGGACGGAGCTTGTTCTGGTAGGTGGCCGCCAGCGTGGCCCAGGTCATCGTCGTCGGGTCCACACTGCCAGTCACGCCAGCTGCGGCGTCGAGGTAGCGGTCACCGAGGCCGAAGGGGACCAGGTCGCTGGTCCAGCCGCAGGAGAACTCCAGCGCGCCATAACCGCGCCGCACGGAGCGGTCGTAAGCCACCTCGGAGAACTCTGGCCAGTCAAGCGAGCCGCCCCGGTGCGAGACCGTGGCTCCACCCTTGGCAAGCAGTGCGTCGACGTCGTTGAACCCCGGCAGCCAGAGGGAGACGCTGTTGGGCGTCTTCCGTTCGCCGTCGTCATCCAGGTAGGTCAACCGGGCTGTGGTCCCATCTCCGATCTTTACAGGAAGCCCGGACGGGGGCTCGATGCTGCTGGTGCGGACGATCAGCGAAGCTGACTTCGGGTCCGTCGCCGTCCCTGCCCATGTCGTAGCGAGCGCCGGAACCGACAGGGAGCCGCTCTGGTTCAGGAGCGTCGAGATCACGAGCCCTGTGCGCGATACCGCCGTGTTCGAGTTGTCGAGGACAGTCGCCGGGGAGCCACCGGCCGTCTGCGCCACGAGGGCGGCATTGAAGCCTGCGGGGACGCTGGAGGGGACGACGGAGTTGCCTGCCGTGAACTCAGCACCGACGAGAGCGATCACGCTGAACGGCTCGCCTCCTGCCGTGTCCGAGGGCACCGTCGCCGTCGTACTGTACCGGACACCGCCGTCCGGGAAGTTGTCCAGGTCCACACCTGTGATAATGCCGAGGGCCGCGATGATCCGAGAGGACCCGCCGCTGGCGATACCTGTAAAGGTATAGCTGAGAGAGCTCTCCGCTGCAACGGACGGGATGGCCTTGTAGAAGATCCCGAGGAAGCGGTCGGCGGGGACAGTCCCGCTCCCAGACCGTGCCCAGCCAGTCGGCGGCGTGATGTCGGTGGCTGGAGACGCCTGCGAGCGTGCGAAGAATACGAGCACGTCCCCGTCCTGCACGCCGAGCGAGGAGAAGTTGGCAACGACGGAGTTGCCCTGCTCGGCGAGCGGTATCAGTGCCCTGAAGCTCACGGCCATTACGGCACCTCTATGACGAGGGTGTAGGCGGGCGTCCCTGCCGGAACCGTCCCTCCATTCTCGATGTAGACCGCCTCTGCGACACCGAGAGTGTTCAGCCCGGCCTTATTGCTGCTCGGGAGGGTGCCGTCTAGCGCGGCAAGGAAGTAGGCATACCGAAGATCCGACAGGGATGCCCCGTCCATGTCTTCGAGGACGGACTCGTAAAACTCTCGCTCTGCGTCTGTGATGCTCACGGCTGCTCCTAAAATAGAGGACGGCCCCTGAAGTCTATCAGGGGCCGTCCCGCGCTCCTACAGCGCTTGAGGGGGTCAGCCCTCGGTGATGTCCTTGATGACACCGTGAGTGTTGCGTCGGTCGGTTCCGAGCTCGTGACGCTCGACGAGCTGGGCGTACCAAGCGTCGTAGACGCCGTTGGCGTCGTGGAGCTGCTTGAACATCGAACCGTCGCGGTCCAGCCAGTCCCAGTCCTTGTCGCGGTAGAACGTCAGCGCGTCCTCGTTGATGTACCACTGGGTGCCGAGAGGCGCGTCGACATCGGCCACGACAGGGATCTCGCCCTTGTCGGTGGTGAACGCAAGGCCGGTGAAGCCGCCCTTGAAGTCCTGGTCGTTGACGATGGTGCGCAGCTGCGACAGGAGGTTCCAGTACGCACGGCGGACGCCGAGGCTCTGGAAGATGACCGTCGTGCTGCCGCCACGGGTGCGGATGCGGTCGGTCATCTGGACCATCAGCTGCTCGGTGATGGCTCGGGGGGTGCCGCCGTTCGCGTCGACCTCGGAGCGCCACTCGGGCTCCACGGCCGGGTTGATGTTGTAGACGACAGAGGTGTCGTCCACGATGGCCGCGAAGCCGGTGATCTCCTTCGACAGGGAGCCCTGCCGGGTGATGATCTGGTTAGCGGACACGGTCGGGGCTGCGCCCGAGACGGTGACCGTGTTGTTCGCCACGTCGACGCCCGTGATGACACGGTTCGAGATGGCGATGGTCGAGGGGAGCGTGACGATGTCGACGTTCGAGCCGACCCAGAACAGGCGCGCATCCTTGACCGGGATGACGTTGCCGGTCGCAGCGCCGGTGATGACACCGATTGCGCCGGAACCGTTGCCGTAGATCTGGCGGTTCATGTCCTTCTTGACGTCGACCTTGAGGCGCTCGATCTCTTCGTCCATCGAGCGGGCGAATGCCTTCTCGTCGGTGTCCGCGAGGTCGATGGCCTGGCCGGTGATCTGGAAGCCGCCGTAGGCGCTCTTCAGGGCGAGACGCGCAGCCGCGTAGCCCTGCTGACCGGGGATGGGCAGCGGGTCCATCTCGTTCCGCGACCCGATGCCGGAGTTGCGGCGGGTGTGGATCGGGAACGTGACGTACTTACCGTTCGTCTCGCGGCTGACGCCGGAGCCCGAGCGGGTCACGCGCTTGATCGTGGTGATCTCCTCGTTGAGCTGACGCCGGATCTTCCCGGTGTATACCTCCTTGAGGTATGGCTCAATCGTGGCGAGGGTGGCAGCCATTGGACTGTCCTTTCGTGCAGAGGGTGGGAGGTGTTACTTCTTGCCCGTCCGGAGCAGCTCCGCCAGCATGTCCTGGCTCTCCTCACGGGAGAGCTGGTCCACTGGCTTGCGCTGTCCGGTCGGAACACCGCCACCCGATCCGAGGAGTCGGGGGGCTGAGTCGTTCGGGCGCGGGGCAGATCGGATGCGATTCACGAGCCCGAGGTATTCCTTCGCCACGTCCTCTAGAGAACGGATGTTCTGCGGCCCTGAGGCTGCATACTGGAAGTGGCGCTGGTAGATCTCCTGACGGTCTTCGTCCGTGAGCTCAGGGTGAGCCTTCTCGAATGCGTCGAACTCCTGGGCGACCGACTGCTCCATCCGAGCATTCAGCTGCTCCATCTCCTGCTTCTCAGCCTGAGCCTGGAGGAACTGCTGCTGCTCTTCGAGCTTCTGCTGAAGCTCAGCAATCTTCTTGTCGCTGTCGGAGAGGAGGTCATCCTCTTCGTTGGCCTCGTCGATGGCCTGCTTGACCTCAGCCTGCGTCTCCGGCAGCCTGCCGTTCTCTTCCAGGAACTTGTGAAGCGCCTGGTAGGTTCCGACAGGGTCGTCGTTGATGCGCTGAAGTGTGGCGAAGCCCTGAGTCACCGCGTCGGGCGTGATGCCCCGTTCGTCGAACTGCTTCCACGGATCGTACTTGGAGTTGGCCTTCGTGATACCGCTGTTGAACCCCTTTTCAATTTCAAGGAGGTGCGGCTTGATGGACTCGAACTGGAGTCCCAGCTCCTGTCGAATGGGCTCGAATACGGGGTTGTACCCGTTCTCGTGCTCCTCCGTCTGCTGCTGAGGTTCCTGCTCTACGAGGCTGTTCTCTTCGGTGATCTCCACCTCAGAGTCTTGGCCCTGGTCTTCGAGGTCCATCTCTATCCTTTCCGCTGTACTCGAACTATCGAGCCTTGGCTGATGTGGTTACTGTAGCACACCCTTTACAGGGATCTCACGCTTCCGGCTCAGTCGGTTCGACGTAGCGAACCGGAAGCTCCACGCCGACCGAGCGTGCGATCTGCACGAGGTCGTTGCGGTTGCACTTGTCGAGATACGAGTCCTTGTAGTTGCCTCCGGTGTCCGCCGCCTTGATGGCCGCTCGGAGGTCCGACAGCGGAGTCCGAAGCGGCCGGAACGGGTGCTTCGGTTCGATGTCATTGGTGAGGTCGACGGTTGCCATGATCCAGTCCTTTGTCAGGCACCGGGCGGGAGTGCCGGTGCGGGGCCTACGATACCAGGGCCGCCCGTCTCCTGAGTGAGACCGGGGCCTTCAGGAGCGCCACCCCCTGCACCCTCTTCCTCAGGGGGCATTCCGCCACCCATCATCATCTGCTCCAGCATCTGATTCTGCAAGAGGGACTTGTGCATCTCGACGTGCTTGTCGAACTCGGCCTTGACCTCGTCCGGCAGCGTCTCGTACTCCTGGCCCATGCGGTAACGGTTGTGGACGTCGATGTGGATCGCGTGCATGTCGAAGTCGTCGGCCGGGATGAACGGAGGGATCATCTCCTGGAGGGCAGCCACGACCTCGGGGTCCTGAGCCAGCATCTCGGGAGACACCGGCACGGGGGGAGCAACCGGCTGCCCCGTCGCTTCGTCGATCTCAGGCTCGGTGCTCAGGCTCTCAGACATCTCTGTGAGCATCTGCTGCATGTTCTGTTCGGTGTGCTGCTGAAGCAGAGCCATACCCTCTTCGTTCTTCAGCGACTTCATCTTGGTGTTCTCGCGCTGTGCCTTCTTCTCGGCCACGGACACAGTATCGAGCACCTTCTGAGCACCTCCGACCTCCAGGAGCCGGAGCGCCTGATTCGGGTCCTGGAGGATGCCGACAGAGAACATATCCATGACGGCAGCACGCTTGGCTGCCTGGCTCTGACCGATGCTGGAGCCCGGCTCCACGCGGATGTCCGAAGCACCGTCGACGTCGGCTCCGGCGAGCAGTGCGCTGTCGAATGCACCGTCAGCTCCAACGACCTTGATCCTGCGGGGCACGTCCACGAACTGCTGGAAGAGCGACAGGGTCTGCACCGAGATGCGCTCGAAGGCGTCCTCGACGTTCTGGTACTGGGCCGTCAGGTAGTTGTCGTCCGTCTCCTTCAGGAAGGCTAGGGCCGTTCCCGCAGTGACGCCGGTCGGGGTCGAGCCCTTCGACACCTCGTGCTGTCCGGAGAGGTCCTCGAAGTCCTGGACGATCTGCGCAGGCTGGTTCGTGACATACTCCGGCAGCGGCTGGAGGGGGATCGGGCTGGGCGGGGGTGTGCCCGGCCGGTAGAGGATCACCTGACCCGGCTCGTTCGTGAGTCGGCCGGGGACGATGGACCCCTGCTGAGCGAGCAGCTGAGGGTTGCCCATCCGCTTCGCCGCCACGCCGATCTGCGTGCGGACGTCGTTGAACTCCTTCTGGAGCTCGATGAGGTCAGCGAGAGGGCTGTCGGCGAAGAAGGTGTCGTTCGAGAGGTGCTCGATCTTCGTGTACGGGTACTCGCCGTGCTTGTACGGCATCCCGTCCATGTACGCACCGACGAGGACATCATCCACGAGGATCACGAGACCGCCATTCGGCAGCAGCGGCGTCGTTCCGGGCTTGACCCACGCCTCCAGGATGACGACGGCATCGAGCTCAGACTTCGTAGCATTCGACAGGGTGTAGAACGCCTCGTCAAGCAGTGTGTTGGAGGAGGACTGAGAGGGCTTGAGCTCCTGCCCCTTCAGCTCCTCGGCGTACTGCTGCCTGCACCATTCCATCGGCTTGACCTGCGCCTGGATGATGTAGGGCTGGTCGTCGACCTCACGCTCGCGGAGGTCGGGAACGAAGATGTGGAAGGGGGTCACCGAGCGGTACATGATGTCGCCGGGCTGGCCGGACGTCTTGTCGATGACAGTGGGGTCCCACCACGTCTTCAGGAAGCCGTTGCCGGTGATGATCATCCACCACACGGCCTTGCTGTACTCTCGGCGGAGCTTCCGCTTCGAGGTATAGCTCTCGATGACCTGCTCGCCTGCATAGGCTGCCCGGATGTCCTCCTCCTCGCTCGTGGCAGGGACAGCAGTCACGGATGGCAGCGTCGACAGGAACTTGCTCTGCTCCGTCCGGACGAAGGACCGGATACGGTTCACCGTTCGGCGGTGCATGTACGGAGGGGCAGGCTTCGCCTTGAGCTGTGCTCCCGGCACCGCCTGGCCCATGATGTCGATCCACTGGTGGCCGAAATGGAAGGACATGAAGGTGTACCACTGGCGGTGCTTGCGGGTCTTCTGGCCGCGAGAGCGAGAGAACTCGTTCAGGACCCAGGAGACGAGCTTCTTGCCCTCGTCGGACTCCCGGAAGCTGTAAAGGTCGAACCCCTCGGCTTCCGGTGCGTGTACGACCGATGTTCCGGCGTTGGCGTCGGCATCAGCCGAAGGCACCGGGGAAGAGGTCTCCGAGGACGCCTTCCTCTTCAGCGGTGAGGGACTCATCTAGCTCATCCTTTGCGTTGCGCCTGTCGGCAATTCGTTCAGCCTCAGCCTCCGGCGAGGGGTCGTAGCTCTCATCATACGCGGAGACACCGTTCATCGACATGATCGCCTGGTACTCCCATGCATTTGTGGCCCGCAGCTGAGCGAACGCCTTCTCCAGTAGACCGAGCTGACCCGTCTGGAGCTCTGCTGAGACCTCGGATTGCGTGCGGGAGGTCTCCACGACAAGGGAGAGCGCTGTCTTGAACTCGTCGCGGAGAGCCGCACGCTCGCGTTCAGCTCTGCGGCGAGCTGTCAGCAGGAGAAACGCCAGAAGGATCGACGTGCTCCAGCCAACGGCGCAGAACACTGACAATGCTGTAAAGATCTCCACCGAGTTCCTCCCTGAGTCCGTCCAGCTTGCCCTTGTTGTAGGCCGCCTGGATTGCGATGCTGTCGTCGTTCTGCTTGATGATCCCGAGCTCACGGGCCATCTCGGCGACCGTGTCCTTCGACAAGTAGATGCGGCCGAGTATACGACCGCCAGGGCCTTCGATGTCGCGGCCGGTGTCGATGAACGGGCCGACTGCCGTCCCTGTGACGTAGTCCACGCCAGGGAGCCGCTCAGGGGCGTTCGTGACTGTGAAGCGAGAAGCCATCACCAGATCCTTTCCAGATCGTCGAAGTCGTTGACTTCCTGAGTATCCCACGTTTCGTTGAGCATCACCACATCAGGGTCGTTGTTGAGCACGGACATCATCTGCGTGAACGACAGATGTACCGGGGCCTTCTCGAAGATCTCCTGCGACGAGGGGCGGAGATCCGGCATGAGCGTGGCGAAATACTTGGCGGAGTCGAAGGAGTGGTCGTCCTTCTTGTGGACCTCCTCCTTCTTGTTCATCTCGTAGCTCTTCTTGTCGGACTCGTACCCGGCCCACCTCAGCCGGGACATCTCGCGGATGAAGTTCGAGCAGTCCGGGGAGACCATCCACATCGGAGTGTTCTCGCCCCACGGGGTCTTGTCCTTTACAGCAAGGTACTGCTGCATCTTGTCGATGCCGATCTGTGGGTCCTTCGGAATGCCCTCGGTGCCGATGTAGATCCCTCGGCGGGCGTACTCGCTGATGACGCTCGTGCCCGTGTTCATCTGCTTCTGGTTGCCCGCAGGGTCGCCGACGCGAACCTCGGGCTGCTTGTACCAGGCCGACTCCTTCTCGTGGATGATCCGGGCGTGTTCGTCCGTCGTCATGAAGCTCTTGTAGTGCTCGCCGAAGGTGTAGATCCGGCCGTCCGGAGCCACGGCGTGCCAGAGCCATGCTGTCGGGTTGTTCCAGCCGAAGTCGGCGCTGGAATACCAGGCCCAGCTTCGGAACTCTCCGATGTCGAGCGGTTCCGACAGAACGTGTGTCTTCTTCTTGAAGTTCGGGAAGACGAGACCGCTCTTGGCGACGAAGGCACCCTCCTCGCGGATGTGCCGCTCAGCATCGTCCATTGCGATGTAATACTTCCCACGCTCCTCCGCATCTGCTTCGAGGTAGGGGTTGTCCGACTGCTTGAGCTGGACGCAGAAGATGAAGTCTCGGGCTGGGACGCCGTTGATCTCGTCGTCGTTCTCCCACGGCTCCCAGATGTAGTCGTAGGTCCATCCCATGCCCTGCACGGCGGTCGCTGCGATGACCCAGAAGCCATTGAAGTCGATGAGACGCATGAGGTTCTCGTTGAAGATCGGCTGAGGCGGGATCTCGTCGAAGAACACGAAGTGCAGAGGCACACCGCCGTGCTTGTCGAGGTCCATTCCGTGCGTCAGGAACTGGATCGTCGAGCCGTTCTTGAAGGTGAACGTCAGCGTGCGGTTATCCCAGGAGTCGTCGAAGCGACCGTTGACGAGGTCGCTGGTCGCGCACCACCGCTTCAGCTTCGGCAGGATGATATCCTCGACACCCTTGACGATGTCGACGACCACGAACCGGCCTCGGATCGGGCCGTTTCCCCAGCTCTCTGGCCGGTCGAGGTAGGGGTGCGTGTTCGTACACCACCAAATCGCTTCCATGACCTCGGCGTCGGACTTACCTGCTCGGTTGGCTCCGGCGACGTAGCGGCCAAGGCAGGGCGACTTATGGAAGGACTCCTGCTTGGGGTAGGGCACGTAGCTGTAGCGGTTCCCTCGCTTGACCGGGTTCTCCAGCTCAGAGAGTGCGAACTCCAGAAGACCTTCGACGGTGTTGTTGTCTCTGCCGCGCTTTACAGCCATCGGGACGCCCTTCTACGAGCTGCTCTGATCGACTGCCCCTAGACGAACGAGCGCGGAGATGATCGAGGGGAGGATAGACGCCGAGACGCTGCGCTGCCCGTTGATGGTCACGCCTTCGAGCAGCAGAGCGCTGTCGGAGCCGTCGTGCTTGTGGCTCCCCGGAGCAGCCTGCGTGTCTCGGGGGCCGAGGGTGTGGTGGACTGACTCTCGACGGACATCAGTGTCGGCGTTGAGGTGGATCTTCTCAACGTCCTCCGCACTGATGCCGCCGAAGTCGATGTCAGCCATTGTCAGAGCTTTCGCGGGACGTTCGGCGCGGTGACCGACAGGCCGAAGACACCGGCCAGGAAGCCGGTGACGGCCATCGCCGGAGTCGTCCAAAAGGACCAGTCGAACGCAGGCGCATTGACGTCCAGGACGATGGCTGCCGGGATGAGGATCAGTGCTGCGCCCAGGACGATGTTCGCCACGAGGCGAACCGTGGGGTTCTGCACGACCACGTTGGGCGTGTTGTCGACAGAGATGGGCTGGTCGAAGGACATGGTTACTCCTCGGAGTCGGTTACTGCGTTCAGGATATCAGTCTGCGTCGACAGAGTCTCGTCGAGCTTCTGCTCCGTGATCCCGTGCAGCTCTTCGAGACGCTGGACGGACTGCTTCAGGCTTGCGATCTCACGGTAGTCGAGATTGACCTTCTCCTCAATCCTGTTGGTCTGATCTCGAAGGCTCTTGCCACTGTTCGGGAACAGTTCGTGATGAACGAGGTTCACCTTCGTCGCCACCTGTCGCTGCGTGTACTCGATCCCTTGGAGTCGCTCGAAGAGGCCCGGCCTGGCTTCTCGACCGGGCCGAGCCTCTTCTCCTGCGACGTCGTTGACGAAGGCGACGAACTTCCGGATGACCGGAAAGCCCTTCACCATTGCCAGGATTATCCCCGCAGCCAGCAGTATCCACAGGACAGCTGTCCACAGGTCGACGTTCTCAAGGATCTCCTTGAACTGCATGAGGTCAGCCGATACCGTTGACCCGGCGCTGGAGGTTGCGGATCTCCGTCTCATCCGTCAGGGTGGGGAAGCCCTTGCCTGCGTGAGGCCCCAGGAACGTAGCCTGCGAGCCCTGAATGAGGTACAGACCGCCGCGTCGAGCGCCTGCCTTGCCCTTGATGTTGATGATCATCGTGTCCTCCTCGGACGTCGTGCTGGGGACTCCAGCGGGGGTCTTGTTGGGGGTGCTCGCCGGGGCTGCGTACTTGCCGACAGTGCCGGTGAACTCGATGTGCCACGGCTCAACCTGCGAGAAACCGTAGCCTGCGGGGTTGAAGCCGAACCGCGAGGCGTTGGCCCGAAGCCACTTCGCACGGACGCTGCCCGCTCGCGTGACACCAGCGTCCCAACCGCTGTCCCGCACGTCGAGAGCTCGTGGGCCGCGAGGCCCGTTCTCTTCGTGGTTGGAGAAGCCGACAGGGGCTGCAAGCCCGCCTCGGCCTGCGAGGTGGGCGTCACGGAGCTTCTTCTGCTCGGCCGCCGTGCGGGTGCCGCTGGTCACGAGCAGGTCGAGGCTGAACTCCTTCTCGAAAGCCAACCGCAGCGCCCGGAAGGCAGCGGCGACGTTCTTCTCGACCCGCTGGCCGTCGATTCGTTCGTACTGGTAGCTCATCTCGCCTCCCTTTACAGCAAGGTGACCCACTGGCCGCCCTGATAAACCTTCATGGGCTTGATCGCCCAGTTACCGGACAAGTATACCTTCACTGGCTTGCCGACAAAGTCCCCACTCAGCTGCACCTTTGGATAGCCGGTTCGGGTGATGTTGCTCGTGACGACGTTGCTCCAGGTGCCGTTGCCGTTGGCGTTCTTCGCCAGTACGCGGAAGTACCAGTTCCCTGTGTCGAGGACTGGCGAGGTCCAGGTGAGCACGTTGCCGAGATCAACGTTCGTCGCCCCGGAGAAGTTCGAGTTCTTGCTGTACTGAACCCGGTAGCCGGTGATCGACGAGCCGCCACTGTTCGGTGCCGTCCATGTCAGCTTCGTCTGGGTCGCCCCGATGGCCGTCCTGCTCAGCTTCGGCGGTCCCGGTGTCGCCGAGAGCGTCTTGCCGCTGAACGTCGTCGACCACGGCCCGGTGGTGTCCTCGTAGTCCGTGACGGGATTGCGCCCGGCCGCCTGGAAGTAGTAGGTCGTGTCCGGGTCCAGGCCCGTTACGGTGGTGGTGCCACTAGATGCGACGGTCTTCGCTCCGGACATATTCGAGCTCTTGCTGTACCGCAAGACCCATCCGGTCGTCGTCATCCCGCCGTTGTCGTTCGCGGAGAACCGAGCTCGCAGAGAGGAGCTCGTAGCAGAGTCGACCCCGATGGGGGTAGGGGCCTCCGGAGCCTGTGCCCACTGGAGGGTCCCCGACAGGGAGGAGCCCCAGCTGCTCGATCCGGAGGACTCCGTGCTGCCTCCGCCGCCTCGGCGGAAGTTGACGCCGCCGCCGCCCCAGTAGATGCCATAGGGGAAGGTGCCGCCTCCCGCCGTCTGCACGTTGACGCTCATCGTCTTCTTCGTCGGCGTGCCCTGCGCACCGTATCCCGTGTAGCTTCCACGAGCTCCCGCGAAGTACGGCCGGATATTGACCGTCCCGGACCTGCCTGCGACGTATAGGCTCAGGCTGACGGTGCGGATGTTCCGACTGCCGTTCGCCATTGCCCGGCCTTGCGGCACGGTCACGTTGCTGTAGATGTAGAACGAACCGCCCGGCGAGATGTAGCTTGTCGTCGCCGGGCTGTCCGTTCCAGGGAGCGTGAGGGTAGGCATGTCAGTTTGTGTCCACCCAGAGCCAGCCCTCTTCGGGGTTGGCGGGAGCAGTCTTCCCGACCGGGACAGTCAGCTGGTCCCATCGACCGGCGTCATCCCGCCAGCGGAAGCTGTTCCCGTTGATCGTGACGGCCTGGCCGGGGAACGGGTCGGCAGGGAAGCTCACGGCGTCAGGGATGCCGAGAAACTCATCGATCTTCTGGAGGTTCTGGTTGATGCGGTCGATGTCCGCGACCTCGTCGTCGCCACCGATGTTGAGCGACCCTCCGCCAGGGAGGTAGAAATTGACTCGTGCTGTAAAGGCAGGCACTACTCCTCCAACCCCTTCATCGTGTTCAACGAGTTCATGACGGAGCCCTTCTGCATGACGGCCTCCACTTCCGCGAGGATCGCGTTCTTCTCGTCCTTCGAGGATACATGCTTCAGCACAGCCTCCACCAGAACGAGCACCACCTGTCGGGCGTTGTTGACCTCCTGCTGCTGCGGGTTGTACCGCCCGGAGATCTCCAGCACCTTTTCGATGGCCCGCTGGTCCCCGGCGTCGGCGTTGCCGATCAGCTTGTTCATGGCGACGTGGACAGCGTCTCCGAGGTTCTGCTCTGACCTCTGAGTGAGCGTCTGGGCGAACAGCGGCTGCCGCATCCAGTTCTGGTACTGCGGCATCGAGACGCCGAGCTGCCGCAGCTTCGTGTTCAGCGTGCGGCGGTCGGTCGGGTCCGACAGGAGCTGGATCGCCATCGCCTGAAGCGGGCTGATGCCGGAGTCCCGGCTGGCTGTGATGCCTCGGATCTCCAGCGCCTCGGCAAACTCGTCTGTGGACCACGCCTTCGAGTAGGTCTTCTTCGGGATGTTCTTCCAGAGCGCGTAGACCTCGTCGATAGAGGGCATGTAGCCGAGCCGGGTGTAGGCGATGTTGACGGCCGCCAGTATGTCGCGGAAGACGACAGGGTCGAAGCCCTCCGGCACCGGAGATCGCTTGACCCTGCCATCCTGCTGGACGACCACGACCGAGTCGTCGTCGTCGAGAGAGAAGACCTGCTCAGCCACGGTTCTGCCACCTATCGATCAGCCACCCCGCCCCGACGAGCAGGAGCAGTCCGGCAACGAGCCACAGCGGACCGACGACCTCGTACATGGCCGGGTCAGGCACTCGTGCCTCAAGCATGGTTCTCGCCCCACTTCCTCATCGACGCCTCCAGCGCTGCCGTGTGCGGATACCCCATGTCGGTCAGGGCTGCCATCACCGGCATCGGCATCGTGTACGAGACGCCCTTGGCGTAGCGTTCGACGAGCTGGTCCGGAGCTGCCAGCAGTGCTGACATGCGCGAGACCGAGCCTACCGCCTTGACGAGTCGCATGAACGGGTTCATGTCGGAGTCGCGCACTGGGTCGGGCATCGTCTGAGCGGCTCGATGCTCGTAGATCCAGTGCTCGTAGGCGCTGGCGAGATCGATGGACGGGCCATAGACGCCCGTGATCTCGTCGTCGAGGTCGATGCCCTTCTCCCCGGCGATGCGGTAGAGATCCGTCAGGACGCGGTCGCCCATGTGGGAGTGCCGTCCCTGGCTCAGCCGCAGGAGGTAGGGCTTGCTGTAGCCCCCCTCGACCTGGAACTCGACTCGCGTCATACCGAGCTTGTCGAGCGCCCAGTCGAGGGGGTTGCGCTGCACTCGATGGATCTTTACAGCCATTACAGCTCCTCAGCCTTGAGGACCTGCACCTCCACTGCCCGAAGGTTCATGTCGTAGTCGGTCCCGAGATCGAGAGAGATCACCCGGCCGTCAGGCACCTCGTCCTTCACATGGGAGTGAGCCCTTTCGAGCGCCCCGAAGACGTTCTCGACGCTCAGCTCAGCGACAGGCACGCTCACTTTGTACACTGCACCTGAGGCTTCCAGCGGTTCGTCGGTCTCGCGGTAGTGGGTCTTCACCGCCCCGTCCGTCGCGGCCCGGAAGACGTTGTCGATCTCGTCGTAGAAGACCCAGTCGCCGGGCTCCAGGATCTCTGTGCCGCCGACGCTCGGCAGGTACAGGCGGTCGGCGTTGGCCGTCACGTTCTGGAAGGAGAGCTTGTCCTGAATCCAGGTCGACAGCTCGGCGTAGTTGTCGCCTGTGAACTGTGTGGCCTGGACGGGCCGGGCGATGAGCTCCAGCGTCTTGATGTCCATCAGATGATCCTTACTTCGTTGGTGTTGAGGCGGCGGTACTTCTGCCGCAGAGTCTTCTCGCTCGTCAAGCTGCGATACAGCTTAGGGTTGACGGCGTCCACGGGGGCAAGCACGAAGCTCCGGGTCAGGTCGGAGTTGTAGATGATCTTCTCGATGAAGACCACCCGCGTTCCCTTCCCACCCGTGTCCGCTGTGCTCAGGATGTCGCCGGTATGCAGCCACATTCCCTCGCGGACGCGCTGTGCTTGCCCCCGGACGTTCACGCCAGGTCCCCGTGAACCCAGGCGTCGAGGTCCTTCGCCTTGTCGATGTCGCCACCGATGATGTTGAGGATTCCGAGGCGGGCCTGGATTCGCTCGAAGCTCGCGTTGTCGCCTCGGGTGTAGACCTCGAAGGCAGGGCTTCCCGGCCGGTTCAGGACGAGGTCACCGACACGAACACGCTGCTGGAGCGCGACGATGTCGATGCCGGGGATGATCGTGTCCGCCCACTGAGCCAGGATCTTCCGGTCCATCTCGGAGCTCAGCTCGAACAGGCTGAGCTCGCCGTTCTCGACAGGGGCGTTCTCGTCGATGCCTTCGTCGGCATTCTCGAAGTAGTCGGGCATGGTGTCGGTGTTCATCGTGTGTACCTGAGCTTTCCGATCCAGGTGAGGTGGTGGGTGTGGGGTGAGGTGTCCGCACACCCTCGGCACTTCCGTGTCGAGAGTCGGACGATAAGCCAGCTCATTTGAATATCGCCTTTCCGGCCCACATCAGGGCCTCTTCGAGGTGGGTGAGCGCGAGGCTGAGCTCGCGTCCGTCTTTGATCTGGTCGGCCATCGTCTGTGCCGCGTCCAGGACCTTCGCCTGGATCTCGGTCTGAACGATCCTGCGACGGTCGATGTCGTCCGGCGTCGGGCTGCTCTGCGCAGTCATGAATCGATCAGCGACGTCCGGAACCGGATCGTCCCATTTATTGAGTGCCATCGTGTCCTCCAATCAGTAAGGGGCTGTGTCAGGATTAAGTATCCCAACACAGCCCCTTGCTGTCAAGCCGAAGGTCAGCTGGCCTGCTTCTCCAGCTCGTCGAGGACCTTCCGGATGTCCGCGATGGCCGTGGCCTCCAGCGTCAGCGGGTCCGGGCCGACCCAGCCGAGCATCGACACCTTCAGCACCGGAACGGCGACGTGGTTCATGTCGATGGTCGCTGCGACCTGGCCCGAGGACGCCGACAGGACGCCCTTCTCGGCGACGGCCTTGTTGAAGTCGACCTTCTTCTTGCGCGTGGCGGGCTTGGCCTCCTTGGTGACCGGCTCGCCCTGCTCGGGTGCCTTGTCGATGCCGACCTTGGCAGCGGCTGCCTCGGTCTTGCGGATCTCCTCGGCGGTGACGTCGTCAAGGGCAGGCGGGTTGGGCGCGTCCTCGGCGGCGGACTTCACCTCCGGGGCGGGCTTGGCGGCCTTGGCCTTCGCTGCGGGCTTGGTCTTCGAGTCCGAGGCGGAAGACGGCTGCTTCAGGTCCTCGAACGGGTTCTCATCGGACATTGGGTTACCTCCTAGCTAGTGGGCTCCGACAAGGGTAGCACCCTGCGGCCGGAAGCTTTGGGTCACTTGACAGCGGGCACAGAAAAGGCCCCGGAAGCTGGGGAGCCCTCCAGAGCCTTCTCCGTTAGTAGAAAGGAGATTCACGCCATGCAAAGCGTTGCAGTTCAGTAGCGCCCTACCCGCGAAGGGGGCCAGTACGTCACGGCTCCATCAGGTTACCACAAGAGTGCCCCGGAGCCGCTAGGTTACTGAGCCTGCGTTGCTGAGCCGAGCTATCGGCACTCCGAGGCACTATCCCTCACCGTTCCTAGGAAGCGAGGGCTCTATAAGGATACCACGCTTGCTCAGGCGATACGTAGGGTTACCTGGGGGGTCACGAACTCGGGCTCCGTAGCGGCGAATCAAATGGATCGTTTGAGCCCTGGTTCAAGATGCATGATGAGATCTTTACAGGTCGCAACACGGCGACCACCTCAGATCGGAGACATCGTGTTCTTTGCATACGCGGCACTGGCTACCTCGGTAGCTGTCCTCGTTCTGTTCACTGTAGCCATCATCATCGACGCCGTCCGCGATACCCGCGACGGACTCTAAAGGAGACATCATGCTCATTGACTACGCAACCATCGCCATTGCCACCGACCGTGCTGACGGTACGTTCCTCATCACCGAGAACGGCGGAGTGCAGCCCTACTACCCCGCCCCTGAGTACGGCACGCACCGGGGCTACGCGGTCGGGCTGACCCCGCTGTTCCAGCCGGAGGCGGAGACGGCGACCGGTGAGGGCGGCATGCTGATCGGTACCTGGCTCGACCCCGAGACCGGCATCTTCCACATCGACCGCGTCGTCCACGTCAAGGGATCGCGCACTGACGCCCTGGTGGTGGCTCGTGCCTTCGATCAGAAGGCCATCTACGACTTCCAGTCTGGCGAGGTCGTCAGCGCCGAGCTCAACTCCCAGCCGGTGAGCATGACGGGCCGCTGGTAGTCGGCAGGGGCCGGGCCTTCGGGTCCGGTCCCGCTCGGCGTGGAAGGAATCAAGTGGATCGCACCGCGTGCTCCCTTTACAGCGCGTAGTGTCCTTTACAGCACCTCAACCGAGGAGCTTTACAGCACGCCGCACAGCGGCATCCGACAGGAGAGACACCATGTTTGTTCTGAGCGACACCGACACCGGTTACAGCGACGAGT
>Ga0182747_1000597_pt1 | contig 33159 bp, 29 predicted proteins | sample eDN3rd30CBELigBY_FD_128526 | JGI IMG/M metagenome (GOLD analysis project Ga0182747, IMG submission 128526) | Enriched backyard soil microbial communities from Emeryville, California, USA - eDNA 3rd pass 30_C BE-Lig BY (version 2) (version 2) | ecosystem: Environmental > Terrestrial > Soil >... | reverse complement strand
ACGGGGTTGAACAGCGTCACCGCCTGCCACGCCTTCGGCAGCATTTCGAGCGAATAGAAGGCGCCCCCCAGAAAGGTCAGCGGATAGACGACGAGCATCGGGATCACCTGCAGCTGCTCGAAACTCTGCGCCCAGATGCCGATGATGAAGCCGAAGAGGCAGAAGGTCACCGCCATCAGGATCATGAACGCCGCCATCAGCAGCGGATGCGCGACCTCGACGTCGACGAACAGATGCGCGGTCGCGAAGATGATCGACCCGATAATCACCGACTTGGTCGCCGCCGCGCCGACATAGGCGATCAGCAGTTCGAGCGGCGACATCGGCGCCGACAGCATCTCATAGATCGTCCCCGTCCATTTGGGCATGTAGATGCCGAACGACGAATTGCTGATGCTTTCGGTGAACATCGTCAGCATCATCAGGCCGGGCACGATGAACGCGCCATAGGGCACCGTGCTGACCTCGCTCATCCGGCTGCCGATCGCCGAGCCGAAGACGACGAAATAGAGTGCGGTGGTGATCACCGGCAGGATCAGGCTGGTCCAGAAGGTCCGCCCGAAGCGCGCCATCTCGAACTGGTAGATCGCGCGAATGCCGCGGAAATTCGAAATCATGCCGCCTGCTCCGCTTTCGTCTCGTGCACCAGCCCGACGAAAATCTCCTCGAGCGAGCTCTGCTTCGTGTGCAGATCCTTGAAACCGATGCCGAGGTCGCTCATCCGCCGCAGCAGCGACGGCACCCCCGTCGCCTCGGCCTGGCTGTCGAATTCATAGACCAGCTCGTGCCCCTCGCCCGCGAGTTCGAGCCGCCATTCGCCGAGCTCGGCGGGGATGGCCGTCATCGGTTCGGCGAGGTTGAGGGTCAGCGTCTTGCGCCCGAGCTTCTTGATCAGCGCGTTCTTCTCCTCGACCAGGATCAGCCTGCCCTTGCTGATCACCCCGACGCGGTCGGCCATTTCCTCGGCCTCCTCGATATAATGGGTCGTCAGGATGATCGTGACGCCGCGCTCGCGAAGCCCGTGCACCATGGTCCACATGTCGCGGCGCAGCTCGACGTCGACCCCCGCGGTCGGCTCGTCGAGGAAGAGGATTTCGGGTTCGTGGGAAAGCGCCTTCGCGATCATCACGCGGCGCTTCATCCCGCCCGACAGTTCCATGATCTTGGCGTCGCGCTTGTCCCACAGCGACAGGTCGCGGAGCAGCCGCTCGATGAAGGCGGGGTCGCGCCGCTTGCCGAACAGCCCGCGCGAGAAGTTGACCGTCGCCAGCACCGTCTCGAACGCGTCGGTGTGCAATTCCTGCGGCACCAGCCCGATCATCGAGCGCGCGGCGCGATAGTCGCGAAGATGGTCGTGCCCCGCCACCGTCACCGTGCCGGCGCTGGGCATGACGATGCCGCACACGATGCTGATCAGCGTCGTCTTGCCCGCGCCGTTCGGCCCGAGCAGCGCGAAAATCTCGCCCTTCGCGATGTCGAGATCGACGCCGCTCAGCGCATGGTGGCCGCTCTTGTAGGTTTTGCCGAGGCCGGAGATGGAGAGCACGGGTTGCATGGCGGCATGCTCTACCCGAGCCCATGGGCGCGGGAAAGCCGCAAACATCGCTTGACCTCCCCCGGCCCATCCGCTTGACCGGCAGCGGGTGCGCGGACGTGGCGGAACCGGTAGACGCAGCAGACTTAAAATCTGCTTCCCAGTGGGAGTATGGGTTCGAGTCCCATCGTCCGCACCAACAGCCAAACGGCGAGCTCGCAGTCCATTACGGCAGGCCTTCCCTCGAAGGCGAATGAACGTCGTTTTGCATCACACAGAATGCAATGCAAAATAGGTTGCATTGTAGGATTTGAGATGTTCCCTTTTTGTTCCGATCAACCACAGGAGCAAGAACATGGGACAAATTACCGATATCCCTCACCGGATCGTAGACGCGGGCAATCTTTCCGGCGCGATCGATATCCACGTTTATGAAAGCGGAACGTCCATCCTCGTCGATATTTACAGCGACCCGGGATTGACGGTTCTGCTCGCCAATCCCCTGTCCATCAGCGCCGGAAGCCCTGTCCCTACGCTATATCACGGCTTCGCGGGCGGAATCCGCGTGGAGGTGACCGGCGGCGGGGGCACGATCTTCGACGATGACCCCTATGATCGCCCGGTCGGAGAGACTGCTCTCGCTTCGACCGACAGCGATAAGGGGGCCGCGCTGGTGCATTTCAAGCACGCTGACGCGGACGCGAGGGAGCGCACGGTGCTGTCGCGTCTGCTCGATGAAGTCTACGTCACGGACTATGATGTCATCGGCGACGACGCTTTCGACGATGCGCCCGGCATCCGCAACTGTATCGCGGCAAATCCCGGCAAGCGCATCATCTTCCCCGATCCGCCCGGCGGCGCTTACAAGCTCGGTTCCTCGCTCGGCGAAATTCCTCCCAACACCTGCCTCGTGGGAATGAGCCGGTTCCAGACCAAGCTGCGCCGGGCTTATTCGGCCGCCGATTCGCTGATGATCCTGACCAATGGTTCAGGGCTAGAAAATCTGTGGATCGACGGCGATGGCGAGACGTTCACGGGAGGCGGAATCCAGTGCAAGGTCGGCACCGGTCGACAGACCGTACGCGATGTCCGGATCATCAATTTCAGGGAAGGCATCCCGATCCATTTTCCATGCAGTGGTGACGGCCTGCTCAGTTCCCAATGCTCCGGATCGCAATCGCATTGGGACAACATCGAAGCGTGGCGGTTAGACAGCAGCGCAGGATACAACTGCTATGCCGTCGTGCATGACAGCCCCGCCGGGACAGGGCAGACCGCTGGACATCCCATCCATTTCAACCATCTCGAGACGTCGGGAAAGGAAAGCATCGACTTTGGCGCGTGCAATAACTTCTTCGTCCAGGGATCGGCCCTATTCGGGATGAAGATGTACACTCGAGGCGTCGGAGTTAGCATCATCGGGGGCCGTGTTTCTGCCGGCGCCGGCGGAAGCTGTCCGATCATCCTCTCGGGCTCCGGCGATCTCGTCGGCGTCCATTGCTTCCCCGAAATCATTGTCGATGACATCCCCGGCACGACCTGGACGATCGTCGGTGGCTGGCAGAATAATGGCATCACCGACAATAATCCCAACAGCACGACCACCATCTATGATTCGGCGCTGCATTCCTATTCGCCTGTGTTTTACGCAGGCGGCATGCCGGTCACGATCGGCGATGGCTCGGCGGTAGGGGTCTGGAAGCGCGACGGAAAGAGTCTCACCTTTCACGCGCGCCTGATCGTCGGCTCGACCACCGTGATCCCGGCGGGGAGCCTGACCGTATCGCTCCCTTCGAAATGCAACGGCAGCATCTGGGCGCAGTGCAATGTACAAGTTCACCTCACCGTAGCCGGCTCAATCTACAAGGCCGCCGGCCGTATTGCTTCGGGAGAACTTGTCGCCAGACTTGAACGCGATACGACGGGACCACTGACGAATGCTTCGCCCGCGGCGATCGTCGCGGGGTCGATCGTCATGGTTTCGGGCAGTTACGCACGCTGAGGCCGCAAACAAGGGAAGAAGCAGCCGGGAAGACTGGGTCTACCGCGCGACACTCCACGAGACATTGTGTAGGATAGTGGGTGGCACCCGGTCTTTCGCGCTGCGCTGTCGAGGTGTAGCTGCGTTAAGACCCATCGGACGAATCGAAAGCGGCAGGAGTGGCTCAAGGAGTGGCAGACGCATGAAAGCCGGCAGCATCGGGACGCGGATCGCTGCGACCGCCCTGCTCGTGCTGAGCCTCGGCAGTTGCGGCCTGTTCGGCGAGCGCGGGCCGGTGCGGGTCGCCGCGATCGGATCGCTCGATCCCGCCGCGAACCCGGCGAACGGCGAATTGTCGGCGCCCAACGCCGCGCTGCTCGAGGCGACGTCGCAGGGGCTCGTCAGCTACGACGGCGAAGGCCAGATCGATGTCGGCCTCGCCGAACGCTGGACGGTCACCGCCGACGGCCGCAGCTATATCTTCCGCGTCCGCGAGGCCAAATGGTCGAACGGCGACAAGGTGACCGCCGAGAATGTAGCGGCGATCCTGCGCGGCTATCTCGGCTCGCGCAGCAAGCATGTGCTGCGCGACGATTTTCCGGAGATCGAGACGATCAAGGCGATGACCGACAGCGTGATCGAAATCCGCCTGTCGGTGCCGCAGCCCGACATCCTGGAGCTGCTGGCGCTGCCATCGATGGCGATCGTCAACCGCGGCATGGGCTGGGGGCCGATGCGGCCGAAGAAACAGGGCCGCGCGATGCTGCTGACCCCCGTGGCCGACCCGCTCGCAGAGGACCCCGAAGAGGCCGAGGCGGCGGCTGCCGATCCGGCGGCGTCGATCGAACTGGTGGGGGTCACCGCCCCGCGGGCGCTCGCGCGCTTCAAGAACGGCTATGCCGACGGGGTGCTCGGCGGCCGCTTTTCGTCGCTGCCCTATTTCGTCGCCTCGAACATCGGCCGCTCGCGCCTGATCGTCGATCCGGTGCCGGGGCTTTTCGGCCTCGCCTTCGTGCGAGCCGAGGGATTTCTCGCCACCGACGCCAATCGCGAGGCGCTGTCGCGCGCGATCCGGCGCGACCGGCTGATCGACGCCTTCGGGCTCACCGAATGGCAGCCGCAGGTGACGCTGCGTCCCGCGCTCTACTCGCGCGACGGCGGCCCGGCGCCGCTCATTCCCGCCTGGGCCGACTATGACGATGCGTCGCGCCTCGCGCAGGCGAAACGGGTGGTCGACGCCTGGAAGGCCGCGGGGCGCACGCTGGAGCCGCTGCGCATCGCGGTTCCCGATTCGCCCGGCGGCCGCATCCTCTATGCCTATGTCGCGGCCGATTTCGCGCGCATCGGGGTGCCGAGCCGGCGCGTCGGGATGGGACGCGAGGCCGACCTCAAGCTGATCGACGCGGTGATGCCCAACGACGACGCCGTCTGGGGGCTGCGCCGCCTGTCGTGCCAGCGCGACACGCTGTGCAACGCCGAGGCGCGGCGCAAGATCGACGAAGCGGTCGCGGCGACCGACCCCGCCGAGCGCGCGCGCCTGATCGGCGAGGCGGAGGCCGTGCTCGCGCGCTATGCGCCCTTCATCCCGCTCGCGACGCCGCTGCGCTGGTCGGTCGCCTCGCAGCGGCTGACCGGGCTGCGCGCGAACGGCCGCGCGCGCCACCCATTGAATCACCTGATCGCCGCTCCCAACTAAGCTGTTGCGCGCCGCCCTGGCGCGCTTTTGGAAAAGGACGCCAATGGCCCCCTCCACCCCCGACACCGATGCGATCTTCGACGCGCTGATCCAGAATCGCCGCGACCCGGCCGCGCTGCGCAAGCGGGTCGAAACGCTCGAGATCCTGCTCGAACGCAGCTTCACCATTCCCGGCATCAACCGTCCGGTCGGCCTCGATGCGATCGTCGGCCTCGTTCCCGTGGTCGGCGACGTGATCACCGCGGTCATGGGCGCCTATCTGATCTGGGAAGCGCGCAACCTCGGCATGCCCCAGTGGAAAATCTGGCGGATGATGGGGAACCTCGGCGTCGACACCGCGCTCGGTGCCATCCCCCTTGTCGGCGACGCCTTCGACCTTTTCTTCCGCTCGAACAGCCGGAATCTGAAGATCATCAAGCGCCACCTCGACAAGCATCATCCAGGAACGATGATCATCGACCAGTAGGGCGTGGGGGCAAGCTACGGCATTCTGGCTCGTCATTGCGAGGAGCGAAGCGACGCGGCAATCCAGGGCGTGAGTAAACCGCTCTGGATTGCTTCGCTTCGCTCGCAATGACGAGCGTTTGAGCGATTCAACATCCTAAAAGATCAGCGTCACCATCGCCCCCGGCCCGACGTCGCCGATCTCCATCCGCCCCTTGTGGAGCGCAACGATCGCGCTGACGAGCGCGAGGCCCAGCCCGGTACCCGGCTCTCCCGCCGTAGCCGGCACGCGAAAGAAGCGTTCGGTCACGCGGTCGCGATATTCGGGGGCGATGCCCGGCCCCCGGTCGGCGATCGCGATCCGCACCCCCTCGCCCTCCCGCCGCGCCGCGACGCGCATCGCGCCGCCCTCGCCGCCATATTTGATCGCGTTGTCGAGCAGGTTCGACACCGCCTGGAAGATCAGGTTGCGGTCGCCCTCGATGACGAGCCCCGGCGCGATGTCGCTCTCGATCCGCTGCCCGCGCGCCTCGGCCTCGGGCATGTGGAATTCGATCGCGTCGGCGAGGAGCAGCGTCAGGTCGACGGGCTTCATCCCCGCGAGATGCCGGCCGCTTTCGATCCGGGCGATGCGTAGCAACGCATCGAAAATCGACTGCAGCCGCTCGGCCTCGGCGAGCGCCTGTTCGGTCAGACGCTCGCGTTCCGCCGCATGGTCCGCACCGCGAAGCTCGTCGAGGTCGGCGTGCAACCGCGCCAGCGGCGTGCGCAATTCGTGCGCGACATTGTCCGAGACGCGCCGCACCGATTCGACCGATTCCTCGATCCGGCCGAGCATCATGTTGAGCGTCGCCGCGAGCTCGTCGAAATCGTCGCCGGTGCCGCGCAGCGGGATGCGCTCGGTCAGGCTGCCCGCCATCACGCGCCGCGCGGTGCGCGTCACCGCGTCGATCCGCTGGCCGACCGCCGAACTCATCGCGATGCTGCCGCCGATCGCGAGGCAGGCCGCGACGACGATCAGCCACGCCGACCCGATGGTGAACAGCTCGTCGCGGTCGTCGATGCTCTCGACGTCGCGCCCGACGATCAGCCGCGCGCCGTCGTCGAGCCGGTTCTCGACGACCAGCGCCTCGTAATCATGTTCCTGCCCCGCCTGATAGATATCGGCCTCGAGCAGCGTCCAGCCGGAAACCGGATCGTCGGGCCAGCTCGGCAGGTTGGCGATGACCGGCTCGCCGTCGGCCGCGATCAGCGCGTGAAACGGCTTTTTCGGCCCCGTCGTCTGCCGCGTCACCAGCGCGCGGATCAGCGCGTCGCGCCCGCCCGCGCGGTCGATCGCGGCAAGGTCGCCCATTTCGCTGCGCACCGCCGCCGCTTCCTGCTGCAACGGGCGATAGACCGCCATCCAGTATGCGGCGCCGAACATCAGCGCGGTCGAGGTCAGGAACAGCGCGACATAGATGACGCCGAGCCGCAGCGTCAGGCTGCGCCACAGCCGCCCCCGCGCGGGCGCGCTCATCCGCCCGCCCGCATCATATAGCCGGTCCCGCGCACCGTATGGATCAGCGGCGTCTCGAAGCCGCGGTCGACCTTTTGCCGCAAGCGGCTGACATGCTGGTCGATGATGTTGGTCTGGGGGTCGAAATGATAGTCCCACACATGTTCGAGCAGCATCGAGCGCGTCACCACCCGCCCCTCGTTCCGCGCCAGATAGGCGAGGATACGGAACTCGCGCGCGGTCAGGTCGACGGGCCGGCCGCCGCGGCGCACCGCCTGGCCGAGCAGGTCGATCTCGAGGTCGCCGACGTTCAGCTTCGTCTCGGCGACGATCGCCGGCCCGCGGCGGCTCAGCACGTCGATGCGCGCGAGCAGTTCGGACATGGCGAAGGGCTTGGTCAGATAATCGTCGCCGCCCGCGCGCAGTCCGGCGACGCGCTCGTCGACCTCGGCGAGCGCGCTCAGGAACAGCACCGGCGTCGTGTCGCCGGTCGCGCGGATCGTCTGGACGATGGTCAGCCCGTCGACATTGGGCAGCATCCGGTCGACGACGATCAGGTCATAGGTCTCCGCCGCCGCGCGGAGCAGCCCGGCGCGCCCGTCGCCCTCCAGGTCGACCAGATGCCCGGCCGCCTTCAGCCCCTTGCCGATATGCTCCGCGACGCGCGCATCGTCCTCGATCACCAGGATGTGCATGGTCCCCTCGATAATCGCAGATCGCGCGCGCGGCCATCCATTCGGCCAACATGACGAAAAACAAATGAAGACGCCATCGCCGCGTCAGTTCGCCCTGTCATGGTCGCGGCCTGGAAGGAGCAGGCGATGGCGCAGCCGCAACGAAAGGTCGAACCCGCCGCACGGGCGGTCCCACCCCCTGTCGCCCTGTCGGTCTTCGACCTCGACCGCACGCTGACGATCCTGCCGACCTACAGCCGGTTCCTGCTGTTCGCGGCGCGGCACCGCGCGCCATGGCGCCTGCTCCTCCTCCCGATCCTGCTGCCCATCGCGCTTCTCTATGCGCTGAAGCTCGTTCCGCGCCGGACGATGAAGCAGGCGATGCACCGGCTGGCGCTCGGCCGCGCGCTGCCGCAGCGCGACGCGGCGCGCCTTGCAGACCGCTTCGCGCGCCATCTCGTCGCCCGGGGCCTCTATGCCGAAGGCGTCGCGCTGATCGAGCGCGAGCGCGCCGCGGGGCGCCGCATCGTCATCGCCAGCGCCGCCCCGCATCTCTACACCGCCGCGCTCGCGCGCCGGCTCGGCATCGCCGACGTGATCGCCAGCGCCTCGACATGGCGTGACGGCTGCCTGACCCCCGCGATCGGCGGCGCGAACTGCTACGGCGCCGACAAGAGGGGACGGATCGAGGCCTTCCTCACCCAATCGGGCATCGCGCGCGACGCCGCACATATCCGTTTCTATTCGGACCATGTCTCCGACCTTCCGGTCTTCGAGCTCGCCGACGAGGCGATCGCCGTGAACCCGTCGCGCGCGCTGCGCGCCGTCGCGGCCGAACGGCGCTGGCCGGTCCTCGACTGGAGCGCCGCCGCGCGCTGACGCCCATGCACATCGGCTTCCTCTTCAATCACAGCGGCGGACACCAGGTCGCGCATGCCCTTCCCGTCGCGCTCGCGCTGCTCCGCCGCGGCGCGGGCGCGCGCGTCAGCATCCTCGTCTCCGAAGGCAGCGAGGGCGAAGTGCGCCGCCTCGCCGCTGCGAGCGGCGGGCCGGTGCCCGAGATCGTCCGCCTCCGCCCGCCCTCGGCGCTGGCGCGCGCCGCGAACCGGGCGACCGGCCGCGCGATCCCGGCCGACATCGTTTCGACCCTCCACCGCAACCTCGACCGTTTCCGCGCGCTCGACGCGCTCGTCGTGCCCGAAAAAACCTCGCTGCTCCTGAAATCGCTGTTCGGACTGAAATCGCTCAAGCTCGTCCACACGCGTCACGGCGCGGGCGACCGCGCGATCGGCTTCGACAAGGCGAGCGGCCAATTCGACCTCGTCCTTCTGTCGGGCGAAAAGATCCGCGACCGGCTCGCGCAGGCCGAGCTGCTCAAGGAGGACGGCCACGCGATCGTCGGCTATCCGAAATTCGACCTGCCCCCGCGCGCCGGCGGCCCGCGGCTCTTCCCCAAGGACCGGCCGACCGTCCTCTACAACCCGCACCCCTCGCCCGCCCTCTCCTCCTGGTATGCGATGGGGCCGCAGATCCTCGACTGGTTCGCGGCGCAGGACCGCTACAACCTCATCTTCGCGCCGCATGTCATGCTGTTCAAAAAGCGCGTGACCGCCTCGCTTTCTCCCTTCGCGCTCGGCTGGAACTACGGCCCGCGTCCCGACCATTACGAGCACGACCATATGCTGATCGACACCGGCAGCGCCGCGAGCCTCGACATGAGCTATACCGACGCCGCCGACATCTATCTCGGCGACGCGAGCAGCCAGGTCTACGAGTTCATCCGGAGCCCGCGTCCCTGCCTCTTCCTCAATCCGCGCCGCCTGCGCTGGCAGGGCGACCCCGACTTCGCCCACTGGCGCGCCGGCACCGTCGTCGAGACGTTGGGCGAGTTGGACGCGGCACTCGCCGAAACCCCGCGCCTGACGCCCGCGATGCACGACCGGCAGGAGCAGATGTTCCGCTACAGCTTCGACCTCGCCGAGCGCCCCTCGTCCGAACGCGCGGCCGAGGCGATCCTGTCCTTCATGGCGAGAGCATGACCATGGCCCCGACCCTCCACCAACCCTCGCCGCTCGCCGCCTTCCTCGACTATGGGGTGCGCAAGACGCTGCACAAGGCGTGGGTCCGCACGCGCGCCGCACTGCCGCGACCGCGCGCCGACGGCGTCGTGACGTCGCGCTATGGCGTCAAGATGCGCGCCAACTGGGGCGACCGCACCTTCCAATATTGCCAGGCCGCCACCTATGGCCGCGACCTCTCGGACTATCTCGCGGCGCAGGACCGGCGCTTCGCCTTCGTCGACATCGGCGCCAACCAGGGGCTCTACAGCCTGCTTGCGGCGCATAACCCGCATTGCGCCGCCGCCTTCGCCTTCGAGCCCGTCGCCGCGACCTTCGCGCTGCTCGTCGACAATATCGCGCTCAACGGGCTGACCGGGCGGATCAAGCCCGTCCACGCCGCGGTCTCGCTCCACTCGGGGATGGCCTCGATCGCGACCGACAGCGCACACAGCGGCACCGCGAGCCTGCGCGACGCGGCGCCGGAAAGCAGCGAAGCGGGCGAGGAGATCAGTATTCTCGGCATTGCGGGAGTCGACGCGCTGCTGGAGGGGGATGAACCGCTGATCGTCAAGATCGACGTCGAAGGCCATGAAGAGATTGTCGTCGAGGCGCTCGCCGCCTCGCGGCACCGGGGCCGCATCGCAGCGATCTTCTACGAGGTCGACACCCGCTGGACCGACGCCGCCGCGATCGAGGCACGCCTGCGCGCCGCGGGCTTCACCCGCTTCGACCGCTTCGGTTTCGGCCGTCATTACGACATGCTCGCGCGCCGCTGATAACACCGGCCCGTCCGGATCGCGCAGCCGCCGTCATTCGCCGGTCTGGGCGTGGGGCGCCGCGACCGGTTTCGATTCGGGCGACTCGCGCTGGCGGAGGAAGATCGACAGCACGACGAGCACCGCGGTCGAGAGAAACTCGCTCTGCCAGTTCTGGAAGGATTCGAACCAGAACTGAGGGTCGCCGAGATAGGCGATCAGCGTCGGCGCCGCTTCGCCATGGTCGAGCGCCTCCTCGGCGGCCGCCCTGGCGCTCTGCGTCCAGTGCAGCACGAACGACAGCAGGAACAGCAGCGCGAGGACGATCCCCAGCGACCGTGCATAAAGCGCGCGCGCCAGCCGGCCGGCGCGAAGGGCGGCGGGCGCCCCCGGCTTCAGCGCCTGCGCCGCGAGGTTCCGGTCGCGCGGCGGCGTGTCGGGGTCCTTCGATTCCGACGAACCGCGCTGAATGAGGATCGCGGTCAGCACGACATAGGCCGACATCTGGAGAAACTCGCTCTCCCAATTCTCGAACACGCTGGAAAGGAACTTCGGGCTGGCCGTATAGGCCGTAAGCGACAGCGCGGATCGGCCGTGGCGGGCCGCGTCTTCGACCGCGACGTGCCAGCCGGCGATCCACTGGCCGATGATGGTGCCCGCGAACAGCAGCATCAGGACGATCGTCAGGCTATTGTCGCGGATAAGGCGCATGAATCGCTCCGTTTCAGTTTTCCGAAATGGTTTCATCCTCGATCGCGGCGTGGATCATCCGGTCCCAGACATCGGCGTCGCCGACCGCGAGCATCCGTCCGCTCGGCTCGCGCAGCGTTCTGAGGATGGCGAGCGCGGCGTCGCTATATTCGGGCCACAGCGCATCGACGCTCGCGCCCGCGGACGCGAGGTCGCCTTCGGCGTTGCGGCTGAGCGCGTGGCCCGCGAGCGTGCGCGCGATCCGCTCGACCGGCGCGGTTGCGGCGCGATCGAAATCACCGTCGTCGGTCATATCGGCCTCCATCATCCCGCCCCGAACGGGAACTCGCCGAGCGCCCATCCGGTTGCACCCGGCGGATCGGGCGCCCTCGGCCCTTCGGACCGAAGCGCCGCCGCTCGGGGTCGCGCTCGCAGCGGAAGCGGTCCTTGATATGCGCGTTGAAATAGCCGCCCGCCGACGCCGCCACGCACAGCCCGTCGAAGAGCGCGGTCGGCACGTCGAAATAATAATAACAGCCCGCCTCGCGGAACCGCAGGCACAGGACGCGCGCAGCGTCATCATAGGCCGCGCCATCGATCAGCGCGGAGTCGGCGAAATCGCATGTCCGCATGCCCGACAAGCGCTCGAGCGAAGCTCAGGGTTCCCGGGGCTTTTCCCAAAGGAAACCCGCATAGCAAAAGGGCCGCCCTCGCGGGCGGCCCTTCCATTGTCTTGGCCGATGCGGAAAAATCAGGCGAACCGGACCCCGCGGACGGAGGCCATGCTCATCTGATCGGCCGCACACGGCATTGGACAATGAGACATTGGACCACCTCCTTTCGCTTGTTGACGATGGCCATCATATGGGCGCTTTCGCCGCCGCGTTCAAGGGAGCGGTGAGAGCGCGGCGCCAATTCGATCAGGTCGGCCAGCTCGGTGCCGCCGCTCCCCTGCGGCGCTGCGGTCGCCGCCCCTCCCCCGGCGAACGCAACGGCTGCGGCGGCGAGCAGGATTGCCGGGGCCGCAGTCGATCTTGTCATATCCATGCCTCTCAGAAATCGGCCGACGCCCGTTGCCGGGGTGGAAACGGGCGCCGACCCAGTTTTCCCTCAGGGGAGAGGGAGTGCTTGGAAAACCATCGTGCCAATCCTCGAAAAACTGGGCCGATGTTTGCTCGGGAGTAAACAGACATCGGCCCAAGTTAACCCCCAGTGGAGTGGGCGAAGAGGACCTAGAATTTCTTGCTGATGCTGAACCCGATGATGCGGGGATCGAGCGTGAAAACGTTGGTCGTCAGGCCGCTGTCATCGCTGTTCAGGAAGGCATCGGTGATCGGAGTCGAGTTGAAGACATTCTTCACATAGGCTTCGATCGACAGGTCGTCGGGGCCATCGACGCGCAGTGAAATGTTGAAGTTGGTCCAGTCGCGCAGCCGGTCGTAGGGGTTGAGGTTGTAGACCCGCGCCCACGACTTCGCTTGCCAGTAACCGTCGCCGCGGATCGTAGCGCTCCAGTCGGTGCCGAACGGGATCGTATATTCGGCGCCGACATTCACGGTCCAGTGCGGCGAGTTGGGTAGTTCATTACCGCCAAGATCGGTGTAAAGCCCCGCGCCGCCATTGAGTTCGGGATAGTCGGCAGGATCGAAGATCTGGCCCGTCGAGGGATCGATGATGTTGGGAGAGAAAGTCCCCAAGGGGCCACCTAATCCGCCGCAAACCTGCCAGTATCGCCCGATCGCGTCCTCCCTGCTCAGCCAGGATTCCGCAACGAACGTCGGCACGACGCAATTCGACGGCAATTGGACCCAGGGTTTGAAGACGGTATAGTTGGGATCGCCGAGATTGCGGTTCATCGGGTCGATGGACTTTTCGCCTTTCGCGATGCGCGAGCCGAGCCAGCCGATATTCGCATTGAAGCGGAGATTGTCGACGGGTTCGAACAATGCCGACAGTTCGGCGCCCCAGACCTTCGAATCGAAATTCTCGTTGACCGCGGTACGGTCGCGGATCTGCGACACCTGATAATTCTTGTAATCGTAGAAGAAGGCGCTGGCGTTGAGCGTCAGCCGTCCGCCCATCAGCACATTCTTGGTGCCGATCTCGAACGCGTTGACGAATTCGGGTTCGAAGGTCGAACCGTAATTGACGCCCGTGAGCTCCAATATCGGGAGGAGGCCGATCTGCGTGAACAGATTGGCCTGCGCCTCGGTGATCAAACCGGCGTCGATCAGCTGCTGCGTCGTCGCGAATCCGGGCGTCGGCGGGTTGGCGCCGCCGGCTTTGTAACCGCGGCTGTAGAAGGCATAGAGGAGCGTATCGTCGGTGAAGCCAAGCTGCGGTTTCCAGTCGAATCCGATACGGCCGGTGAATTCGCCCCAACTCTGCTTGATGTCGGGACCCGCGGGATAGCCCGTGCCGACGAGGCCGCCCGAAAAGGCCGTCGGCGCCAGCAGCAACTGGCTGGGCACCGGCGTGAAGCGCTTGCGGTCGCGCGTGTAGCGCAGGCCCGCCGTCAGCTTGAGGTCGGGGCTGATGTTATAATAGGTCTCGCCGAACGCGGCCCAGCTCTTGAGCTCATAGGGGTTCGAGCTGCGGAAATAATTATGCCCCTGCCCGTCGATATCCTCGACCGGATTGGGGTCGATATAGGGGCAGAAGCTGTTCTCGATCGGCGCAGGATTGGCCTCGTTGATGACGTTGCTCGTCCACTCCCCGATCGGGCAGACCGTCATGTCGCTCGACCAGTTGAACGGCCGCATCGTCGCAAGCGCGGTCAGCAGGTTGCTCATCACATAATAGTCGTTCTGGGTCTTGAACCGGGTGTAATTGCCGCCGAGGCTGAAATTGAACGGACCATCGAACGCGGATTGCAGACGCACCTCTTGCGCGAACTGCTTCGAATCCGCCGACGAGACGTCGAACACCGCGAGCCGGTCGGTGCAGCCGATCTGTGGGTCGCAGAAGATTCCGCCGGGTGCGAGACCCTGCCATGCGCTCGGTCCCGCGATCGTGTTCAGCGGACCCAGTTCGACGAGGCTCGATGTGTCATTGAAGATCGGCAGCGTGTTGAACCGGTTGAAATCCTGGAAACTATACACCTTGTCCCAGTTCCACGCTGTCTGCGACGAAAAGGTCAGGCTGTCCGAGAGATCGACATCGAGGTTGAACTCGATGATGTCCGAACTGGCGCGATAGCGCGGGTCACGCGCCGAGGCGATTTCGCGCAGATCGCGCGATTGCATCATCCCGCCATAGGGGTCGACGCTGATATCGAGCAGCGGCACATTGCGTCTCGTGACCGGATCGGCGCCGATCGGAAACTGGGTGCCGTTCACCACATTCACGCCGGCGACATAGGCGAGGCCAAAGCCGTTGGGCGTCCCGAACGCGTCGTCATCGTATAGGCTGCCCGCCTTGCAGCCAGTGCTGAAGAGCGCCGCGCGCTGTTCGTTGAATTCGGGAAAATTGGAATTGGCGCGCCGCGTCGGGGTCGATCCGATCATGTCGGGACTGTCATCGCGATGGCAGAGCTGCTTGCCGGTGCGCGACCGGTTGTCGTCTTCGCGAAAGCGCTCCCAGACGATATTGCCCCGTACCAGCGAATTCTCGAATCCCAGCGTCGTCCGCAGCGACCAGAGATCGCGGCCATTGACCCGGTTTTTCGTCACCGAATTATAGTCATAACCGTCGCGGTCGGTCATCGATCCCGCGACGCGCAGGGCAAAGGCGTCCGCGACGATCGGGATGTTGAGCATCCCGACGAGGCGGCGGCTGTTATAATTGCCGACCTCACCCTTGATATTCCCCTCGAAGGTGCCGAGTTTCGGTTTGGCGGTAATCAGGTTGATCACGCCGCCGGTCGCGTTGCGGCCGTAGAGCGTGCCCTGCGGGCCGCGCAACACCTCCAGCCGCTCCATGTCGAAAAATTCCTGTTCGAAGAAGCGGTTATGGATCATCCCGATATTGTTGAAGCTGACCGCGACACCGGGGTCGGTCGTGGCCGAAATCGCCTTGGTGCCGATGCCGCGGATCGAGACATTATAGCTGGTGAAGTTGGATTTGCTGAAGGTCAGGTTCGGCACCGCGCGCATGATGTCGGAGCCGCTCTCGATCTTTTGCTCTTCGAGATTCTTCTGCGACAGCGCCGTCATCGCAATCGGCACGTCCTGAATGGACTCGACACGCTTTTGTGCGGTCACGACGATTTCGTTGGCGGCATAACCGGCGTCAGCGGTGTCGGTGTCGTTTCCCACCGGCTTCACCAGAAAGGCGCCCGACGGGTCGCGAACCAGTTCCACCTCCGCGCCCGCAAGCAGTCGGCGCAGCGCCTCTTCGGCGCTGAGCGTGCCCTTGACCCCGGCCGTGCGTTGGCCTCGCAGCTCGGCGGCGTTGAACATCACCTCGACATGCGCCTGACGCGAAAAGGCGCGGAGCCCGGCGACGAGATCGCCGGCCGGGATATCGAACTCGGCTTGACGCACGGCCGGCGTCTGCGCCTGCGCGGCCGAGACGCACGACAGCGTGCTCGTCGAACCGAGCAGAACGGCGAACGCAATTTTCCTGAGCTGCATATGTCCTCCCCCATGTTTTGCCGCAGTTTTTGCGGCTTTCATTGAGGAATACGAAGCTGCCGTTCTTTTCCGGTACGCCGGGCGCGCGGGCAATCAGATTTTTTTGAGAATGAGCTCGTTCGGTCCATCCCGGACGCTTCTCACGCCGAACCCCTGGTTGAGGAGGCGCAGGAAGCCCGCGACATTATTGGCGCGGAACGATCCATCGACGATCACGCCGGTCGCGGAGGGGTCGACGACGAGTTGAACCTGATTGTAGCGGTTGAACTCCGCCGCGACCTCGCCCAGCGGGCGGTCCTCGAAGATCAGCAGGCCGTCGCGCCAGCTTAGCGCCATGTCCATCGCCGCCGCATCGATGGGGCGGACGACGGGGCTGGCGCCAGTCGACGTCGCGACCTGTCCGGCCGATGCGAAGATGGGCCGCGCGGGCACTGCACCCGTCGCGGGCGGATCGATGCGGACGCGGCCTTCGGTGACGACGACGTCGATATCGCCGCCGCGCAGCTTGACGGTGAAGGCGGTGCCGACGGCGGTGACGCGGTAGGCCCCGGCATGGACGACGAAGGGGCGGGCCGCGTTCTTGGCGACCTTGAAGAAGGCTTCGCCCCGTTCGAGGTCGAGGCGGCGCACCGCCTTGCTATAGGCGACGTCGAGGCGCGAGTTGGTGTTGAGGTCGACGCGCGAGCCGTCCGCCAGCGGGAAACGCTGAAAGCCGCCGATGGCGGTAGCGTAGGTCTCGGCGCCGGCGAGGCTCTGATAGATCGGGACGCTGACCAGCGCGAGCGACGCGGCGATGGCGGCGGGCAAGAGCCAGCGGCGGCGCGGGGGAGCATCCTGCGTCTCGTCCTCAAACTCCGTTCGTGCTGAGCTTGTCGAAGCACCGTCCTTCCCCTGCCCACGCGAGAAGGAAGAACGGCCCTTCGACAAGCTCAGGGCAAACGGTTTGGGGGAGGCAAGCTCAGCACGAACGGAATTGGAAGTTTCCGCTTCACCGCTCCGCAGCGCCGACACGCGCAGGCGTCCCGCCTTGCGCCAGACGGTTTCGAGACGGACCACGGCGATGCGGTGCGCGGTTTCCTCCGCGACCCATTGATCGAACGCGGCCTGATCGGCGTCGGACCAGCCCTCGCCTTCGCGGCGCACCAGCCATTCGGCGGCGGTCTGCTCGATGTCAGCGGCGCTTTTCATCGCTGTCCGCCTTTCCGTCGCCTGCGCGCTGTCCCGACCGGGAAGCGGCGTTCCAGAAGCGATCCGCCAATATCCGCATCGCCTTCACCATCTGCTTTTCGACCGTCGCTTCGGATACGCCCATCTTCTCCGCCGTCTCACGCTGCGACAGTTCGTCGATCTTCCGCAGCACGAACGTCTCGCGACACCGCACCGGAAGGTCGCCCAGCGCCGCTTCGAGCCGTGCCAGTTCCTGGCGGCCGCTTATGATGCGGTCGGCCGATATGTCATCCGATAATACGTTCGCCGCGTCCAAATCCTCCATCAGGTCGATCGGGACGACACGGCTTTTCCGCAGCCGGTCGATCAGCAGGTTGCGCGCCACGGTGAAGAGGAAGAAGCGCGCGACCGGAGGGCGCCGTTTCGCCGCGCCCTGATAGACGCGGACATAGACCTCTTGCCGCAGGTCGGCGACCTCCGACGCATCGGGCCAGACGCGCCGCAGATAGGCGGTCAGCGCGCCCTCATAGGGCAATATCTGTTCGGCAAACCATTGATCGAGATCGTCCATCGCGCGCCAGAATCCTCCCCTCGCGCGAGGGTGGGCGGAAATGGGGTGGTGTCAAGGCGGTGCTTGTAGAGGGATGGTGGACAGGGCTGGATTCGAACCAGCGTACGGAAACCCGGGCAGATTTACAGTCTGCTGCCTTTAACCACTCGGCCACCTGTCCATGGGGCCCCTGCGGGGAAGCGGTCCAATGGCGAAACGGCGCTTGCCTGTCAATGGCAGTCATGGGAAAGGCGCGCCATATGAGACAATTTTCCCGCCATCGCCGCCCCGGCGGCCAGTCACCCAAGGGGCAGGCCACCCGTTTCTGGGGCCGCCACGCCGTCCTCGCCGCGCTCGACAACCCCGAGCGGCGCGTCAAGCGCATCTGGGGCACGCGCGAGGCGATCGGCCAGCTCGAGCTGCCGTCCGCCCTCCCCGTCAGCTATGCCGATGTCGTCGACCTCGCGCGGCTCGTCGCGCGCGATGCCCCGCACCAGGGGCTGGTGATCGAGGTCGACCCGCTCGACAGCCCCTATCTGGGCGATATCCTGCAGGAGGAAGCCGACGCCGGGAGCCGGCGCCCGCTCGTCGTGCTCGATCAGGTCACCGACCCGCACAATATCGGCGCGGTGCTGCGTTCGGCCGCGGCGTTCGACGCCGCCGCGATCGTCACGCAGGACCGGCACAGCCCGCCCGAAAGCGGCGTCATCGCGCGTTCGGCATCGGGCGCGCTCGAAACCGTGCCGTGGGTGCGCGTCGTCAACCTGTCGCGCGCGCTGGAGGAAATCGCCGAGGCGCAATATTGGCGCATCGGCCTGACCGGCGATACCGAAACGACGCTGGGCGAGACGCTCGACGGCAGCAAGGTCGCGCTCGTACTCGGCTCCGAAGGCGACGGGATGCGCCACAATGTCATGGAGCATTGCGACGTCCTCGCGCGGCTGCCGATCTCGCCGCGGATGGAAAGCCTCAACATCTCGAACGCCGCGGCGATCGCGCTCTACGCGGTGGCGACGGCGGGCCGATAACAATGAACCTCGCCCCTGCCTGCGCGGGGCGGCGTGATCAATCCTCCTCGGCGATCCGCACTTTCAGCCCGTCGAGCGCGTCGCTGAAGGGGATCTGGCACGACAGGCGCGAATTTTCGTCGCGGTCGCTGGTCGAATCGAGCAAGTCGTTCTCGTCCTCGCTCATCGCGGGCATCGCATCGGTGCTGCCCGCCTCGACATGGACGTGGCAGGTCGCGCACGAACAGCAGCCGCCGCACAGCGCGAGCAGCTCGTCGAAACCCGCATCGCGGATATTCTCCATCACGGTCAGGCTGGTGTCGCCTTCGATCTCATGCTCGGTCCCGTCGCGCGTCACCACAATCAGCTTGGCCATGCTCGTCCCCATCTCGTTCGATTCGCTTGGCGCTATGTCCCGCGTTGCACGTCAAATCAAGCGTTGCTAAGAGAGACGAAGGGAACAAAAAGGGAATATCCGATGGGTCTGAGCCAGGAACAGTTGAACGCCGGAATCGACGCGCTCGCGGGGGTCGAACCCCATTTCGCGCGCGCGCTCGGCCACGCCGGTTATCCCGAACCGCGGATCCGCGAGCCGGGCTATACGACGCTGCTCCGCACCATCGTCGGCCAGCAGGTCAGCGTCGCCGCCGCCAATTCGATCTGGAACAAGCTGGAGGCCGGCTTCGGCGCGGGATGCCCCGCCCAGGTAATGGCCGCGGCCGAGTTCGACGCGCTGCGCGCCTGCGGTTTGTCGGCGCAGAAGCAGAGCTATGCGAAGAGCCTCGCGCAACTCGTCCTCGACGGCGATCTCGACTTCGCATCGCTCCCCGCCGACGACGAGGAGGCGATCGCGCTGCTTACCAAGGTCAAGGGCATCGGCCGCTGGTCGGCCGAAATCTACCTGCTGTTCGCCGAAGGACGCCCCGACATCTGGCCCGCGGGCGACCTCGCGGTGCAGGAAGCGGTCGGCCGCATCCTGCAACTGGGCGAGCGCCCGAGCGAAAAGCGGGTCCGCGCCCTCGCCGAAGCCTGGCGCCCCCACCGCGGCGCCGCGGCGATCTTCAGCTGGCATTGCTATAATATGGACGTGATTTAGGGATGCGGCGCCGGCGCCCTCCCCTCGTCATTCCCGCAAAAGCGGGAACCCAGTAGCTACGGCAGATACAAAAAGGCCGGGCGGAGCGTCCTCCACCCGGCCTTGGGTCTCTTGCGAAGCGAAGAGGCTTATTTCTTTGCCGCGGCCTTCTTGGCCGGAGCCTTCTTCGCGGCCGGCTTCTCGTCCGCAGCCTTCGCCGGAGCGGCCTTCTTCGCCGCGGGCTTGTCCTCGGCCTTCGCCGCGGCAGCCTTCTTCGCCGGGGCCTTCTTGGGCTCGGCCTTCTCTTCGGTCACCGCGTCCTTCTTGGCGGCGGGCTTCTTCGCCGCCGCCTTCTTGGCGGGCTTGTGGTCATGATCATGGTCGTGGCCGCAGCCCGGGCCGTGGACATGGTCGTCGTCGGCCTCGATCGCCGCCTCGATTTCCTCGCGGGTCACTTCGCGGTCGCTGATCTCGGCCTTCTCGAACAGGAAGTCGACGACCTTGTCCTCATAGAGCGGGGCGCGGAGCTGCGCCGCGGCGAGCGCGTCCTGCTGGACATATTCGACGAAGCGCTGGCGATCCTCGGGGCGATACTGCTGCGCCGCCTGCATGATCAGCCGCTGCATTTCCTGGTTCGACACCTGCACGCCGTGCGCCTGGCCGATTTCCGAGAGAAGCAGGCCCAGGCGGACGCGGCGCACCGCGATCGAACGATATTCGTCACGATCCTTTTCGAGCTCGGCCTTCGCCGCCTCGGGATCTTCCTCGTGGCTCGCTTCGTGCTCGAGCTGCTGCCAGATCTGGTTGAATTCGGCCTCGACCATCGTCGGCGGCACGTCGAAGTCGTGGCTCGCGGCGAGCTGGTCGAGCAGCTTGCGCTTCATATAGGTGCGGGTCAGGCCATTGAGTTCCTGCTCGACCTGATCCTTCATCAGCTCCTTGAGCTTGTCGAGGCTTTCGAGGCCGAGCGACTTCGCGAACTCGTCGTCGATCTTGGCGTCGGCGGGCACCTTGACCTGCTTCACGGTGACCGCGAACTCGGCCTTGGCGCCCTTCAGCGTGTCGACCGGATATTCCTCGGGGAAGGTCACCTTCACGGTCTTCTCGTCGCCGGTCTTCACACCGACGAGCTGGTCCTCGAAGCCGGGGATGAGCTGGCCCGAGCCGATCTCGACCGCCATGTCCTCGCCCGTGCCGCCGTCGAAGGCGACGCCATCGACGCTGCCGGCGAAGTCGATGATGACCTGGTCGCCGGCCGCGGCCTTCTTCGTCTTCGGCGCATCGTCGAAGCGCTTCATCTGCGCCGCGAATTCCTCGATCTTCGCCATCACCGCCTTGTCGTCGGCGGGAACGGTCAGCCGCTCGAGCTTCAGCCCGTCGATCGACGGCGCCTCGATTTCGGGCAGCACTTCCAGCGCGACGGTCAGTTCGGCGTCCTTGCCGCGTTCGTAGCCGTCGGCGAGGCTGACCGCGGGCTGCAGCGCCGGGCGGAGCTTTTCGTTCGCCATCAGGTCGCGCACGCCCTGGTCGATAGCCTTGTTGAGCGCATCGGCCGACAGCGCCTCGCCGTGCATCTTGCGGATCAGGTTCGGCGGCACCTTGCCGGGGCGGAAGCCGGGCATGCGCACCGTGGGGGCAATGCTCTTCACTTCGTCATCGACGCGCGCATCGATATCCTTCGCGGTGATGGTCAGGCGATATTCGCGCTTCAGGCCTTCGTTCAGCGTTTCGACGGTCTTCATTGCCTTGGTCTTGTCCTTGCTCAAAAACTCGTATGTTTCCCGGCCTTGCGTCAGCGGAACTGGTGCGGGCGAAGGGACTCGAACCCCCACATCTTGCGATACTGGTACCTAAAACCAGCGCGTCTACCAATTCCGCCACGCCCGCGTGAGAAGCTGTCAGCCGGGTGCACGAAGCCATGCGCTGTGCCGCGCACGCCCGTGCGGGCCGGGCGGCGCTATAGCAGACGGGCAGCCGAGGGCAAGGGCGAAGGCCCGATAATCGGGGGGCCGGAACGGCCGGCGCGCCCGTTCGTTGATCGGGCAAGGAGATTTGCCATGTCCAGCGCCCCCGATCCGCTGCCCAAGCCGAAACCCGACACGATCGAACCGCAGTCGCCCCCCGAAAAACCGGTGCAGCCGACCCCGCTCGAGGACCCGGCGGGCCAGCCACCCGAAATCCCCGGCCATCCCGGCGGCGGCGACATCGACCAGCCCGGCCGCGGGCCCGACGAGCTGCCGCCGCAGCAGCTATAGGGCAGCACCTTATCCCTATCGTCACCCCGGACTTGATCCGGGGTCCCGCTTTCAGAGGTTGCTGAGCTGGACCCCGGATCAAGTCCGGGGTGACGAATGAGGAGCATGAGAGTGATCGCCAAATAGTTGCAAAGAGAGACTTGACCTCCTCCCTCCTTCCCCGCCACGGCTTGGGCGAGGGAGAGACCTATGAAATCCATCGCCACACTCGCGGCGCTGCTGCTGCTTGCCGCCCCCGCCGCCGCGCAGGACACCATCCTCTACCGCGGCGGCCCGATCGTCACGATGGACGGCGACACGCCGCACACGGTCGAGGCCGTGGTGACGAAAGGCGACCGCATCGCCTATGTCGGCGACGAGGCCGGCGCGCGCGCCGCGGCCGGGGCCGACGCCGCGGTCCACGACCTCCACGGCGCGACCATGCTACCCGGCTTCGTCGACGCGCACTCGCATTTTTCGGCGATGATGCAGATGGCGGGCGGGCTCGACCTCGACGATCCGTCGCTGCAGCCGGTCACCGACATCGCGTCGCTCCAGGCCGCGATCCGCAGCTTTATCGAGGCGCGCGCGATCCCCGCGGGCGGCTGGGTGGTCGTCTGGCAATATGACAATGAGGCGCTTCCCGAAAAGCGCCACATCACCCGCGCCGAGCTCGACGCGGTGGCACAGGACCGCAAGATCGTCGTGCTCCACCGTTCGCTCCACGCGCTCGTCGCGAACAGCGCCGCGCTCGCCGCGGCAAAGCTCACCGACGCCAGCCAGCCGCCGCCCGGGGGCATGTTCCTGCGCGACGCCCAGGGTCGCCTCAACGGCGCGCTGCTCGAAAACGCCGCCTTCCTGATGGTGGCGGCGATGCCCAAACCCGACGAGACGCACCGGCTCGCCGCGCTCGACGTCGCGCAGCGGCGCTATTTCGCGAAGGGCTATACTCATGCGCAGGACGGCGCGACGATGCCCGCCGATCTCGCGTTCATGACGGGCCCCGCGGTGCGCGAGCGGCTGAAGATCGACCTCGCCCTCCTCCCCTTCTTCACGGGCCTCGACGCTTTGCTCGCCGACCCCGACGTCCGCTTCGGCGAATATCGCGGCCATGTGAAGCTGCAGGGCGTGAAGTTCGTCCTCGACGGGTCGGTGCAGGCGCGCACCGGCTATTTCACCCGCGATTATGCGCGCGGCAGCCCCGACGGCGCGCACCCTTGGCACGGCAAGGCCAATCTGACCGACGAGGCCTTCCTCGCCGCGGCGCGCAAGGTGAACGACCGCGGCTGGCAGATCTTCGCCCACGCGAACGGCGACGCGGCGATCGACATGGCGATCCGCACCTTCGACGCGCTCGGCATCACGGCGGCCGACGACCGCCGCCCGATCGTCATCCACTCGCAGTTCCAGCGCCGCGACCAGCTCGCCGCCTATCAGCGGATCGGCGTCGGGCCCGCCTATTTCACCAACCACGCCTGGTATTGGGCCGACGTCCACCGCACCAATTTCCCGGCCGAGGTCGTCGCCTTCATCAGCCCGATGAAGTCGGCGAAGGCCGCGGGGCTGGTCGTGTCCAACCACAGCGACTTCCCGGTGACGCCGATCGACCCGATGTTCATGCTGTGGACGTCGATGGCGCGCGTCTCCCCCACCGGGGTGGTCAGCGGCGCGGGCGAACGCGTCGACGCCTACACCGGCCTCCAGGCGCTCACCACCGGCCCGGCATGGCAGGCGTTCGAGGAGGATCGCAAGGGCCGGATCAAGCCGGGCCTCCTCGCCGACTTCGTCATCCTCGACCGGAATCCGCTGACCACGCCCGTGGACGCGATCAGGGACATCGAGGTGCTGGAGACGGTGAAGGAGGGCGCGAGCGTCTGGCGGAAGGCTCCGTAGACGGCCGCTTCCCGCTTCCTATTCGCCGGCGGGAGTCGCCGACGCGGGCGCGTCGTCGGGACCGGCCTCCCCCGTTGGCGTTTCGGCGGGCATCCCGCCCGGGTCGGCGGAAGCGGCCACGGCCGCCGGCGGCGCGGAATCGTCGACCTGCTGCCCCCGCGCGTACCGGAAAATGCCCGGCATCGGCATCACCCGGTCGACTTCGGCCCCGGCCCAGTTGGGCCGCGTTCCGGCCGGCTTGAACGCCGGGCTTACGATCGCGTCGGCGGGCAGGCGCGGGTCGCCGACCTCCGCCGCGCGAAGCAGGAACTGGCTGGTCCCGGCGGGCAGGTCGAGCGAGGTCTTCGGCCGGTTCTCCTTGGGCGCGTCCCGAATCGCGTCGACCAGCGACAGCCGCAATTCGACGGGAACGATCTTGCCGGCCGGCGCCTCGAAAGAAACCGTCCCCAGGCAGGCGCAGACGTTCGCCTGACCATAGAAGAGATATTCGCCCGGCGGCACTTCCTGAAGATAGACCGAGCCCCCTTCCTTGCTGAACCGGTTCTGCGGCCCGAGCATCACCGAATGAACGCGCTCATATTCGGGAAATCCGAAATTGGCCTCGGTCGGTTCGACGGGTTCCTCGGGTTTCTTCATTCCCTTTGTCCAGCGCTTCATCTCGGCTTCCCAGCCGGCATGCCGCTTGACCCATTTGCCATGTTCCTTGGTCAGCGCCTCGGCGCGCCGCCGCGCGTGCGCCGCCGCCTGTTCCTCGCTGGGCAGCTGCATCAGCGTCGGCATGATCATGGAGTCGGCCTTGATCAGGATATAGGCCTTCGCCGGGTCGAGCGTCAGCGGCGCGGGCTTGTCGGCGACGGCCCGCGTCTGCCATTTTTCCTCGGGTTCGTCGGCCCAGACCGGCGTGACGGCGGCGAGGGCGACGGCGAGCATCGCCAGCGAACGAAGCGCGCTCACAGCCCAAGCTCCTTCGCCGCCGGGCGCGGGCCCGACGCGACCTTCGCCTGCTGCGCCAGCATCGCCTGGCGCTTGCCTTCCTCCTCGGCCGAAAAGCCCTCCTCGAAATTGAATTCCTGCCACAGATCCTTTTGCAGGCCGTAGCGGGCATAATCCTTGTAACCCATGCAGCGGCGCATATTGACGCGGCGCAGCCGCCGCTTTTCGGCCGAGCCGAAGATCGCGCTCATCATCGCGTTGGCGATCAGCCCGCCCGCCACGCCGGCGGCGGTATAGGTGTAGGGATAGGGCGCTTCCTGATAGCGATAGCCGCTCGACAGGCCGCGCGCGAAGCCGTCGCAATCGCGTAGGTCGGCGAGCGCCTCCTCGAAACTCGTTCCGTCGCGATGAAAATAGAAATATTTATCGTAATCGGCCGCGTCCTCGGGCGTTTCCGCAAAGTCGAGTTTCGGCGTCGCCACCGTCGCCGGATCGGGAACGACCGTCATCGGGTCGATCTTCGCTTCCTGCGCAGCCGCGGTTTCCGCCAGCATGGCGACCATCGCCACGCTCAGCACCATTTTCCTGATAGTCATCGTGCGCCCCCTTCGCGGGGGCACGGCCGAATACGAATCGGCGCCTCCCCAACCCCCGTCAGGAATCGGAGCTGCAACAAGGGCGACCGCGACGCAAGCGCGATCGCTGCCATTTATTTCCTTTCACCCGCAGCGCCTTGACCCGCTATTCTCAGCCGAGCGCCTTCTTCAGCAGCTCGTTGACCACCTGCGGATTCGCCTTGCCCTGCATCGCCTTCATCGTCTGGCCGACGAAGAAACCGAACAAGGCTTCCTTGCCGCCCTTATACTGCTCGACCTTGTCGGCGTTGGCGGTCAGGATCTTCGCGATCTCGGCCTCGATCGCACCGGTGTCGCTCGTCTGCTTGAGGCCGTCGCGCTCGACGATCACGCCCGCGGCGTCGCCGCTTTCGAGCATCTTCTCGAACACCTGTTTCGCGATCGTGCCTGAAATCGTGCCGTCGGCGACCAGACCCAGCAGTTCGGCCGCCTGCGCCGGACTGACCGGCGATTCCGAAATATCCTTGCCCAGCCGGTTGAGCGCGCCGAACAATTCGCTCGTCACCCAGTTCGCCGCCGCGACGGGCTTCGCGCCCGCTTCGAGCAGCGCGTCGAACCAGCGCGCCGCCTCGACCTCGGCGGTCAGCACGTCGGCGTTATACGCCGAAATGCCTTCGCTCAGATAGCGCGCGCGCTTGGCGTCGGGCAGTTCGGGCAGGCTTTCGCGGCATTCGGCCAGAAACGCATCGTCGAGCTCGAGCGGCAGCAGGTCGGGATCGGGGAAGTAGCGATAATCATGCGCATCTTCCTTCGAGCGCATCGACCGCGTCTCGTTGCGGTCGGGATCGTAAAGCCGCGTTTCCTGCACCACCGTGCCGCCGCTTTCGATCAGTTCGACCTGACGCTTCGCCTCGCCCTCGATCACCGCCATCACGAAACGCACCGAATTGACGTTCTTCGTCTCGGTGCGCGTCCCGAACTCGTCGCCGGGCTTGCGCACGCTGACATTGACGTCGGCGCGCATCGAGCCCTCTTCCATATTGCCGTCGCACGAGCCGACATAGCGCAGGATCGAGCGCAGCTTGCGGACATAGGCGCCGGCTTCGGCGGGCGAGCGCATGTCGGGGCGCGAGACGATCTCCATCAGCGCGACGCCCGAGCGGTTGAGGTCAACGTACGACATCGTCGGATGCTGGTCGTGCATCAGCTTGCCGGCGTCCTGCTCGACATGGATGCGCTCGATTCCGATGCGCTTGGCTTCGGGCAGGCCGGCTTTTTCATCGGCCTCGATCGTCAGCGAACCTTCACCGACAAGCGGATGATAAAGCTGAGAAATCTGATAACCCTGCGGCAGGTCGGCATAGAAATAATTCTTGCGGTCGAACCGCGACCATTTGTTGATCTCGGCCTCGATCGCCATCCCCGTGCGCACCGCCTGGCGGATGCACTCGCGGTTCGGCACCGGCAGCATGCCCGGCATCGCGGCGTCGACCAGCGACACCTGCGTGTTCGGCTCGGCCCCGAACGCCGTCGCGGCGCCCGAGAACAGCTTAGCGTTGGAGGTGACCTGCGCATGGACTTCGAGGCCGATCACGACCTCCCACTCGCCGGTTTCGCCCTTGATCGTGTAATTGCTCATTACCCTAAATTCCGTTCGTCCTGAGCTTGTCGAAGGACCGTCCTTCTTCAAGCGTCGGATAAGAAAGTACGGCCCTTCGACAAGCTCAGGGCAAACGGGGAAGGAAAACCTACCACCATTTCTCCGCCCGTGCCGTGAAGCCCGCGCGTTCCTCGATCGCGAGTCCGGCGTTGAGCACGCCTTGCTCGTCGAACGCCTTGCCGATGATCTGCAGGCCCAGCGGCAGCCCTTCGCGGTTCAGCGCCGCGGGGACCGACATCGCGGGCAGCCCCGCGAGGCTCGCGGGCACCGCGAACACGTCGTTGAGGTACATCGCCAGCGGATCGGCGGTCTTTTCGCCGAGGCCGAACGCCGCCGACGGCGCGGTCGGCGCGAGGATCACGTCGCACGACGCAAACGCAGCCTCGAAATCGCGCGCGATCAGCGTCCGCACCTTCTGCGCCTGCGTATAATAGGCGTCGTAGAAACCCGCCGACAGCACATAGGTGCCGATCATGATGCGGCGCTTGACCTCGGGCCCGAAGCCGTCGGCGCGTGTCGCGGCGTACATGTCCTGCAACCCCGCGCCCTGCGGCAGGTCGCGCAAACCGTACCGCACCCCGTCGTAGCGCGCGAGGTTCGACGACGCTTCCGCCGGCGCGATGATATAATAGGCCGGCAGCGCATATTTGGTGTGCGGCAGGCTGATTTGGGCGACCTCGGCCCCCGCATCCTTCAGCATCGCGATACCCGCATCCCACATCGCGTCGATGTCGGGGTCGATGCCCTTCAGCCGATATTCCTTAGGAATGCCGACCGTCTTGCCCTTGAGATCGCTCGACAAAGCCGCTTCCCAATCGGGCACCGGCAAATCGAGGCTCGTCGCATCCTTGGGATCGAAGCCCGCCATATTCTCGAGCATGATCGCGCAGTCGCGAACGTCGCGCGCCATCGGCCCCGCCTGGTCGAGCGAGCTGGCGAACGCGACGATGCCCCAGCGCGAGCAGCGGCCATAGGTCGGCTTGATCCCCGAAATGCCGGTGAACGCCGCGGGCTGGCGGATCGAGCCGCCGGTGTCGGTGCCCGTCGCCGCGGGGCAGAGCCGCGCCGCGATCGCCGACGACGATCCGCCCGACGACCCGCCCGGCGCGAGGGCGGCATTGCCGCCGTCCTTGCGGCGCCACGGCGAAATCACATTGCCGAAATAGCTCGTCTCGTTCGACGACCCCATCGCGAACTGGTCGAGGTTGAGCTTCCCCAGCATCCCCGCGCCCGCGTCCCACAATTTCTGCGACACGGTGGACTCGTAGCGCGGGACGAAACCTTCGAGCATATGGCTCGCGGCGGTGGTCTGGACGCCGTTGGTCGCGAACAGATCCTTCATCCCGATCGGCACGCCCGACAACGGCTTCAACGTGCCCGCGGCGCGGTCGGCGTCGGCCGTCTTCGCCGCCGCCAGCGCCAATTCGGGCGTCTCGACGATGAACGCATTGAGCGCCTTCGCGCCCGCGACATTGGCGTTGAACGCCTCCGCGACCTCGACGGCGCTGAAATCGCCCGCGCGGTGTCCGTCGCGGATCTGCGCGACGGTAAGATTCGTAAGATCGGTCATTATTCGATCACCTTGGGAACGCCGAAAAAGCCGTGCTGCGGCGCAGGGGCGTTCGCGAGAATATCGTCGCGGCGGTTGCCGCCGGTCAGCGGATCGGCGTCGACGACATCGTCGCGCAGCCGCAGCGTGTTCGGGATCACCGCGGTCATCGGCTCGACCCCGGTCACATCGACCTCGCCGAGTTGCTCGACCCAGCCCAATATCCCGTTCAATTCGCCTTCCATCGCGGCGGCCTCCGCATCGCTGATCGCGATGCGCGCCAGCGACGCGATTTTCCTTACCGTTGCCTGATCGATTGCCATTGAGTCCTGCCTTTGCGGGAGAAACTGCGCCGCTAGCACCGCGCTTGCGGCGCTTCAAGGTGGGACCCGAAAACCTATTCGAATGCGTCGCCCACCGGCTTGCCGTCGACGAAGACCTGCCGCCGCGTCACCGGCCGCACCTCGACCGAAGCGGTTGCGAGATCGGCGGAAGGAGCGCGCCTTGCCTGGGCCACGCGCACCGCCCCATAATCCTCCTCCCATTCGCCGCTCTTCGCGTTGCGGGCGAAGAAGCGGACGTCGGAGGTGGAAGAAACCTGCGCGATGCGGCCATCGGCCAGCACATAGGCGACGCACATCGACGCGCGGCACGACGCGCGCCGGTCGAACAGCGCGTAGAGCTCGGCGGGAAGCGTCTGTCCCGCCGGCAGCACGCGCACCCGCTCCTCGATCCGCTTCGCGGCGAAGCGCGCCTCGTCGGGGGTCCGGATGCTGTCGGTCGACAGATCCCAGCGATTCTTCGCCGCCAGCGCCCATTTCGCCAGATTCGCGCGTTCCGCGCGCGGCGACCCGGCCAGTTCCTTCAGCGCCCGCCGCCCGCTCGGCCCGAAATCGAAGGCGAGCGCCGCCCAGTCGAACTTTTCCGCCTTCACCGCCCCGCTTTCCAGCCGCGCGACCTGATCGCGGGTCGAGATCGCCCCGAAATCGAGGATCGGCAGCGCCAGGAACGCCGCGAGCAGCATCAGCCCGATCGCGAGCTTCTGTTGCAAGGGCCGCAGCGCGTCGTCGAAATCCCAGCGCCGCCGCGCGAGCGCGATCACGCCCGCGATTCCATAGGCCAGCGCGATCCCGACCGCGATCACCCCCCAGATGCGCTCGGGCGTCCAGCCATATTGCCCGATCCGCACCTGCATCGACACCGCGGCGATGATCGCGAGCGGCAGCACCGCGACCGCGAGCACCGCCGCCGCCGCGTGCAGCACGCGGTTCGCCGACCGGTCCTCGGCGCCGTTGCCGATCACCGCATTGGCGAGCAGCACCGCGAACGCCGAAATGCCAAGCATCAGCCCCGCGGTCGAGAAACCCGCGTCCCACAATTTCTGTAGCCCCGTCCCGATCAGCGACAGCAGGAACAGGATCAGCGCCGCCGCCAGCACCGGGGCGAGCACCGCGAGCACGATCATCACCAGCCGCTGCAGCGTCGAAACCAGCTTGTCGCGCTCGCGCAGCAGGCCGACCGCGCCGCCGAACGCCGCCCCCGCGAGCATCCAGCCGAACCATTCGCCGCGCAGCAGGTCGCGGATCAGGTCGATGCCGATCAGGTGGAACATCTCGCCGATCAGCATGACGAGCAGGAAGGTCACCCCGACGAAGGCCAGGCTCGCGGCGCCGATCACCGCGTCGGTCCACGCATGGCTGTGCAGCCGCGCATAGGGCATCTGCCACAGCTTCCAGAACCGCGCGTCGGGCGCGACGTCGCGCCGCGTCTGGAACAGCGGTGTCGCGACGAGCACCGCGAGGATGCCCGACCAGAAGGGCCATTCGATCGGCGACCCATTGAGGTTATAGCCCGCCGAATGCCAGGTGATCAGCCCCATCACCGCGCCCCATGCAGCCGCGAAGCCCGCCGCCCAGTGCCAGCGGCGCAGCTCGACCCCCAGCACGAACACCACCGCCGAAATCGCGACGAACGCCGCCAGCGCGTCGCGCCACGCCGCGGCGGGCGCGTCATAGGGCCGGTCGATCAGCAGATGAAATACCAGCCCCGCAACCGCGCAGATCGCCGCCATGATCCACGGCCGCAGCGGCCAGGGCGCGTCATTGTCGTCGAGGCGTGCCGAGACGGGCCGGGGCGACTCGGGGGCGGGCGGAGTTGCGGACGGTTCGGTCATGCCCCACATCTACCCTCTAAATTCGTCATGCTGAACTTGTTTCAGCATCCATGGCCTGTCCCCTCGGCCCGCGCTGCATCTCATTCAAGAGTGGGCCATGGACCCTGAAACAAGTTCAGGGTGACGCCGATTTGAACGGCGGCTAGAGACATGCCAGACCCTCTCCCCGCCCCGCATGGAGCCCCGCTTGGCCCGCAAATTCCTCTACCTCATCGCCGCGATCATCCTCCTCGTCCTCGGCGTCGGCATCGCCTATCAGCTCGCGCCCGGCTGGTTCGGCCGCGTCGCCTTCGTGCCGTCGACCGAGTTCGAGCCGCAGGCGGCGATCGCGCCCAACGCCTATGACGATCCGGCGATGTGGCTCGCGCGCCCGGGGCTGGATAGCGATCCAACGGCCTGGCGCCCCGAACTCACCGGAACCTCCGCACCGTCCCCCGACAGCGTCGCCGCTCAATCACGCGATCAGCTGATCCCGCCCGCGAACGCCGCCCAGACGGCAGCGGCTCCCGCGGCCCAAAAGGGCGACGCCGCGGTCTTCTTCGTCCACCCGACGAGCTATTACAGCAAGTCGAGCTGGAACGCCCCGCTCGACGACCGCGATGCCAATTACCGCGCCGACCTCTTCATGCGCGGCATGGCGAGCGCCTTCGCCGACGCGGGCGAGGTCTGGGCGCCGCGCTACCGCCAGGCGACGCTCGGCGCCTTCCTCGCCACCGACCGCGTCACCGCGGGCAAGGCGATCGACGCCGCCTATCGCGACGTCGAGCAGGCGTTCGACGCCTTCCTCGCCGCGCAGCCGAAGGACCGGCCGATCATCCTCGCCGGCCACAGCCAGGGCGCGCTGCATATCGAAACGCTGATCAAGAACCGCATCGCCGGCACCCCGCTCGCGAAGCGCGTCGCCGCCGCCTATGTCGTCGGCTGGCCGATCAGCCGTGACACCGACCTCGCCGCGCTCGGCCTGCCCGCCTGCGAGACGCCCGAACAGGCGAACTGCATCCTCGGCTGGGCGAGCTTCGCCGAGCCCGCCGACACCTCGATGGTCACCGGTGCCTACGACGGCACGATCGGCTACGACGGCCGCCCGCGCCGCGAGACGCGGATGCTCTGCACCAACCCGATCACCGGCATCCCCGACACCGAGGCCCCCGCCGCCGCCAATATCGGCACGCTGAAGCCCGAGGACGGCTTCAAGAAGGGCGAGCTCGTCCCCGGGGTGATCGGTGCCCGGTGCGACGACACGCGCGGTTTCCTGATGATCGGCGATGCCGAGGTCGCAAAGGATTATGCGCCGAGCTACGTCCTTCCCGGCAACAATTACCACGTCTTCGACATCACCCTCTTCTGGGCGAACGTCCGCGCCGACGTGCTGCGCCGGCTCGCGACTTTCGAAGGCAAGCCCTCGCCGGTCCCGCCGCCCGCGGCGCCGGTGGCGACGCCTGAGACGCCTTCTGCCACTCCCAAAACCTGACCCGTCATTGCGAGCGAAGCGAAGCAATCCAGAGCGGGCGGTAACCGCCCTGGATTGCTTCGCTTCGCTCGCCATGGCGCAATTTAGGCGATAAAGACGATCCGATGATCACCACCGCCGCCCCCGACTTCGCCGCCGCACTCCCCGATGGCGGCCGCCTCGCGGGGCTCGATGTCGGTACCAAGACCATCGGCGTCGCGCTCTGCGACGCGGGGTGGAGCTTCGCGACCCCCGACAAGACGATCCTGCGCAGGAAATTCGCCGCCGACCTCGAAGCGCTGCGCCAGCTCGTCGCCGCGCAATCGATCGTCGGCCTCGTCGTCGGCCTGCCGCTCAACATGGATGGCAGCGACAGCCCGCGCACCCAGTCGGTGCGCGCCTTCGCCCGCAACCTCACCCCCCTCGCCCTCCCGGTGCTGCTCTGGGACGAACGCTGGTCGACCGCGGCGGTCGAGCGCGCGATGATCGCCGCCGACGTCAGCCGCGCCAAGCGCGCCGAGCGCGTCGACAGCGCGGCGGCCGCCTTCATCCTGCAAGGCGCGATCGACGCGCTGACCAGATGATCCTCCCTGCGGCCCTTCGGCTGGCCGGCAGGCCGGCCGCTCAGGATAAACTGCCCTTCGGGCAGCCGTGGGGAGGAGGACCGCCGCGAAGCGGTGGTGGAGGAGCCGAGCATATTCTTTCTGCTTCGTCACCCCGGACTTGATCCGGGGTCCCGCTTCTCGACGTTGCTGAGCGGGACCCCGGATCAAGTCCGGGGTGACGAGGAGGATAACCGAACCTTCCAAAGCCAGACGACGTCATCGCCGGGAGGATCATCGCTTGCGATTTTCGCATCTCCCACCTAGACGCTCGGCTTTAATGACAAACGCAACCACCCGACCCGCCAGCGACTATCCGCCCGGCGGCGATGCCTTTCGCCATCGCCATCTGACCGGCATCGCGCAGCTCACCCCGTGGGAAATT
>Ga0182747_1000593_pt1 | contig 33300 bp, 27 predicted proteins | sample eDN3rd30CBELigBY_FD_128526 | JGI IMG/M metagenome (GOLD analysis project Ga0182747, IMG submission 128526) | Enriched backyard soil microbial communities from Emeryville, California, USA - eDNA 3rd pass 30_C BE-Lig BY (version 2) (version 2) | ecosystem: Environmental > Terrestrial > Soil >... | reverse complement strand
GCGTCCTGTCGCGTTCGGGGGTCCACCTGCGGTCGGATGCGATGGCGGTCTCCTCTGCAACGACCTGCAAATTCCGCGGCCGCCAGGTGCCGCACCTGGTGGTGCAGACCGAACGGGGACCGGTGACGGTGATGGTGCTGGCGCACGAGAAAGGCACGGGACACATCCAGAAATTCAACGAGGGCGGCTATCAGGGAGCGATCGTTCCGGCGCCCCGCGGCGTGCTGGCGGTGCTGGGACGTGACGCGCCGGTCGAGGACGTGGCGGCGAAAGTGCTGGCCGCGGTGGATTACAGCACCGGCGGGTGAGTCGTCGCGGCTTGGCTGGCGCCGATTCGATTCATTGCGCTCGACGGGCTGTTGCGATGCATCGTGCGATGCATCGGTTGCTCGAATCGCAGAGCGGACAGACTCATGTCATCGTTGCAACCTCGCAGCGGGTATGCGATATCAGCGGCCCACGCGGCTCGGGCCTGATGCGAAGGAGAGGCAATGCGCAAGCTGAGCGGTTTTCTGGTCCTGGGATTGGCAATCGGCTTCGTCGTATACACGACGGGGGTGCAGCTGCTGTCGGCAGCGTCGGACCTTGCCGGCAGCTCCGTTGATTGGACGACGGCACAGGCGCGCAACGAGCCGCTGTGTCCGCTGTGCTGATCGCCGCAAATCCTGTCTGAAGCCGAAGAGGCGCGCCGTGAAACTGTATTTCAATCCGAGAAGCCGTGCCGTCGTCGCCAAGTGGCTGCTGGACGAGTGCGGCGCGCGGTACGAGATCGTGCCGATCGATTTGGAGCAGCGCGAGAACAAGTCGCCCCAGTTCCTGACGATCAATCCGGCCGGCAAGTTGCCGGCGCTGGTCGATGGCGAGACGCGCATCTTCGAGAACACCGCGATCGGCCTGTATCTAGGGGACAAGTATCCAGAAACCGGCCTGGCGCCGCCGGTGGGGCATCCCGATCGCGGGCGCTACCTGTCGCTGATGGTGTATTCGACTGCCCAGCTGGAGCCGGCGATGGGCGATGCCATGCTGAAGCAGCCGCATCTTCCGCCGCGTGGCTGGACCGATTTCGAGGCCGCGAAAGACGTGGTCGAGCGCGAGCTGGGCGACGGCCCCTATCTGTTCGGCGAGCGCTTCACGCTGGCCGACGTCATGGTCGGTTCCATGTTCATCTATGCGCGGCTGTGGGGTCATTCCTTGAACCGGCCGAAGATCGAAGCCTATGCCGACCGGCTGGCCGCGCGTCCGAAGTCGATGAAGGTGTGATTCGAGCGGGCGTTTTCGGCCTCGGTCCAGTCGTGGCCCGCGTTTACGCCCAAAGCACCCTGATTGGCTTCGTCACTCCCGCATGGGCGGGAGTCCATCTTTCCGATCCGAATGGATTTCCGCCCCAGCCTGCGCGAGGACTGCCTCTGCACGGGAATGACGGCGGATGAGCGAGTCCGCTTCTCGCAAAAAATCTCTCTCTCGATTGTCGGTCCGTCGCCGGGCCGGGCGTCCTTGGAACGAATCGTCGTTTCGTGCTTGAACGCGCCCGCAACTGATTGTATTTTACCAATCGGTTAATTAACCTTGTGGTTATCCTCATGACGACCGACCGTCTGAGCGCGACTTTTGCCGCGCTTGCCGATCCCACTCGCCGCGCCATCCTGGCCCGCCTTACCGCGGGCGAGATTTCGGTGGGCGAGCTGGCCGAGCCGTTCGAGATGAGCCTGCCGGCCATCTCCAAGCACCTGAAAGTGCTGGAGCGCGCCGGCCTGGTGGCGCGTGGCCGCGATGCGCAATGGCGGCCGTGTCGTCTGGACGCGGGGCCGCTGCGCGATGCGAGTGCCTGGCTGGATCACTACCGGCGCTTCTGGGAGCAGAGCCTGGATCGCCTCGATGACTATCTGCGCAAGCTGCAGGCGCAGGAAAAACATGAACGGCCCGAGAAAAAACGGGCCGCAGGACATGGCAAACCCCGGAGATCATCCCGATGAATCTTCCCCCCATCGTTTCCCGCACTGAATGGCTGAGCGCGCGCCGCGAGCTGCTGGCCAAGGAGAAGGAGCTGACGTTGCAGCGGGACATCCTGAACGCGGACCGCCGTCGCATGCCGATGGTGGCGGTCGACAAGGACTACGCGTTCCAGGGGCCTCACGGCCAGCTGTCGCTGCTGGACCTGTTCGAAGGTCGTCAGCAGCTGATCGTCTATCACTTCATGTTCGATCCGGATGAGCCGCCGGCCGGGCATTCGGGTGCGCCGTGGGAGGAGGGCTGTCCGGGCTGCTCGCACCTGGCGGACAACATTCCGCATCTTGCGCATCTGCATGCGCGTGAGACCGCGCTTGCGCTGGTTTCGCGTGCGCCGCTTGCGAAGATCCAGCCGTTCAAGCAACGCATGGGATGGACGATGCCGTGGTACTCGTCGTTCGGCAGCGACTTCAACTACGACTTCCACGTCACCATCGACGAGCTGCGCGACAGTGCCGAATGGAACTATCGCACGGCAGTCGAACTGCAGGCTGCCGGCAAGATTCCATTCACACGCGGCGAACTGCCCGGGTTGAGTGTGTTCCTGCGCGACGGCACGGCCATCTATCACACGTACTCGACTTACGCCCGCGGGCTCGATCCGTTGCTGGGCACGTACCAGTTCCTGGATCTGACGCCATTCGGGCGTGGCGAAGGCTGGGGCGGCATGCCGGACCTGTTGGGCCTGGGCCAGCAGTGGCTGCGCCATCACGACAAGTACGAGTCCGTGCCCGCAGTCGAGTCGTGCTGCGCGGCGCAGCGACGAGCCTGATTCTTTTCATTGCAGACGACCCAAGAGAGCAACGGATGAACAACAAGACCGAGACGGCGGCCGGCACGGCCGACCGCGAAATCCTCATAACGCGCCTGGTGGACGCGCCGCGTGAGTTGGTATGGCAGGTATGGACGAGCCCGGAGCACGTGGGGCAGTGGTGGGGACCGAACGGCTTCACCACCACCATTCACGAGATGCAGGTGGTGCCCGGTGGTGTCTGGCGCTTCATCATGCACGGTCCGGACGGCGTGGATTATCCGAACCGGATCGAGTTCATCGAGGTGACCCGGCCGCAGCGCCTGGTGTACCAGCACGGCGATGACAAGGGCGAGATCGGCTTCCATGTCACCGTCACCTTCACCGAGCAAGCCGGCAAGACCCTGGTCACGTTGCGGTCGCTGTTTCCGACAGCGGCCGCGCGTGACTTCGCTGTCAGCAAGTATGGTGCGATCGAGGGTGGCCGCCAGACCCTGGGCCGCCTCGATGCCTACGTGGCGAACCTGCAGTAACGATCCCCCAGGAGCGGGACGCGCCTGTGCATCATTTGCTGATCCGTCATCGAAACCGCATTGAACGGTCCGCCCCGGACTGTGGCCAATCAAGGAGAGTCGATCATGTCTCTGACGCTGTACCTGCATCCGCTGGCTTCGTACTGCTGGAAGGCGTCGATCGCCTTGTATGAAAGCGGCACGTCGTTCGAGCCGCACGTGGTCGACCTGGCCAATGAGACTTCGCGTGCCAACTTCCTGAAGATCTGGCCGATCGGCAAGTTTCCGGTGCTGCGCGATGAGGCCAGGGGGCGCACCATTCCAGAATCCACCATCATCATCGAGTATCTGGCGCAGTACTACCCGGGCCGGGCGCGGCTGATCCCGACCGATGCCGATCTCGCCCGTGAAGCGCGGCTGCGCGATCGCTTCTACGATCTTTACGTGCACGAGCCGATGCAGAGGATCGTTGCCGACCGGTTGCGCCCGGCGGACAAGAAGGATCCATACGCCGTGGAGCAGGCGCGTGCTCAGCTGCGAACCTCTTACGGATTGATCGACGAATGGATGGCGACGCAGCAGTGGGCCGTGGGAGACAGGTTCACGATGGCTGATTGCGCCGCTTCGCCCGCCCTCTTCTATGCGAACAAGGTGCTGCCATTCGGTGATACGCATCCGAACGTCGCCGCGTATCTCTCGCGCCTGATGCAGCGCCCTGCCTTCGCGCGCGTGATCGAGGAAGCGCAGCCCTATTTCCACATGTTCCCTCAATAGTTCGACCGTACGAAGGAGAAAGCTCATGCCCAACTATGTCGATGGTTACGTGCTGCCGGTGTCGAAGAAGAACCTGGTCACCTATCGCAAAGTGGCGCGACAGGCCGGCAAGGTCTGGAAGGAGCATGGCGCGCTGGGGTACGTCGAATCGGTGGCCGAGGATGTCAAACCCGGCAAGCTCACCTCGTTTCCGCAAAGCGTGAAGCTGAAAGCCGGCGAGACCGTGGTGTTCTCCTGGATCATGTTCAAGTCGCGCAAGCATCGTGACCAGGTCAACGCCAAGGTAATGAAGGATCCGCGCATCGATGCAATGGCGGCTCAGATGGCATCATTCGACATGAAGCGCATGATCTACGGCGGCTTCAACGTGATGATGCAGTTCTAGACAGCGCGGCGGACTTCCTCCGTCCGCCCGATGCAAAAGGCGCGGCAACAGTGCCGCGCCGAATCTTCTCGCGGCTCAAATCGCTATGGACGCCGCATCCGAACCTGATCCGTCGTGGCTTGCCGTCATCGAGACCGCCGCTGCCCGGTTCGATCGTGGTGTCGTTGATTTGCTGGCGCGTCCTGCCGTTGAGGGCGACGCTATCAGCGTCTGCCGCTATGCGACCAGCTGAATACCCTTAGATACGGTCGCGTGCGTCGTCCGTCCGTCGGCGCGTCGTTGCATACCAGGTCGCTATTTGTTCGTTGCTCCCGCGAGACATCGGTAATGAGCGTCCGCAGCTTCGATGTGTTTCTGCGCGACGGAAATCAACGATGCGGCTGCGCATCATCCCTGCTGCCTGGCGCTAGTGGCGGCGATTTTCCGTTTGTATGCACCGATTACCGGGCGACGGTCGAGCAAGGTCTGTCGGTTGTCGGTCCTCTATAGGAGAACTTAGCAACAGTTGCAAAGACAACAGAGATGTCTTTGACAACAATGTTGCGCGAGCGCGAATATGCCGACCGGCAGGCGCGCGTGCGCGAGCAGACAAACGTCCGACGCGTGCTGATTTCAATGACGAACGCTACAACCATTGGAGGAACCGGGGATGAACACTGCAGCTCTCAGGCGAGCCATCCGGCTTGCAATCGGTAGTACGGTCGCGCTGTCGGCGCCGCTGTCCATGTCAGATGCCGTTGCGCAGGGGACTCCAGGTCCAGAGGAAGTGATCGTCACCGGTTCGCGTATCGCGCGCGGCTCTGATTTTGAAAGCCCCGCTCCGGTCATCACCGTGGATCGGGACAGTATCGAGAAATCCGGTTACAGCAACTTGCAGCAGCTGATGGAGAAGATTCCGGCGAACGGTGCCGGCGCATTCTCCACGCGCGGCAACAATCAGGATTCGACCGCCAACGGTGCGGCCTCGATCAGCTTGCGCGGACTGGGTGCCGACGCCACGCTGGTGCTGGTGAACGGCCGTCGCGTGGCGATCAGCTCCTTCGCCGAGAACATCACCACCAACTTCGTCGACATCAATTCCATTCCCGTGGCCGCCATCGAGCGCGTGGAGGTGCTGAAGGACGGATCCTCGGCCGTGTACGGCTCGGATGCGGTGGCCGGCGTGGTCAACGTCATTCTGCGCAGGGATTTCCAGGGCTTCGAGGCCAATCTAGGCTACGGCGCCGTGACCGACGGCGACTACGACGAGCAGACCCTGTCGGCCATCTGGGGTACGGGCGACGAAGATACCAACGTGACGCTGATCTTCGACTACTTCAAGAACACCAACCTGTTCAACAGGGAGCGAGGCCGCATGGGATCGGCCGATCAGACGGCGCGCGGCGGTCAGGATTTCCGCTCCTCGCGCGGCTATCCCGGCTTCTTCGTGGTCGACGGCGTCGAAACGATCGACCCTGCCTGTCCCGCGGGCAGCAACGCCGATCCGGTCTGCGTCTACGATTTCGGTTTGTGGAACGTGCTGATCCCGCAGGCCGAACGCACCGGCCTGATGCTGCTGGCGCACCAGGCCATCGGCGGCGGCATCGAGGCCTTCGCCGAAGTGGCCGTACAGCACAACAATTCGTTCGCCCAGGGCGCGCCGACGCCGCTCGATGAGGAGTCGGGCCTGACCGTGCCGGCCAATCATCCGGGTAGTCCGTTCCCGGGCGCGACCACGATTGCGTTCGGCCGTTATCGCACGGTCGATGCCGGTCCGCGCCAATGGGACATTCAGACCGACAACCTGCGCGGCGTCATCGGCCTGCGCGGGCAGCTCAGCGGCTGGGACTGGGAACTGGCCTTCCAGCGTGCGCGCAGCAAGTCGGAGCAGAGCGGCGATCGCTCGATGGGCTGGGTGCGTACCGATTTGCTGCAGCAGGAGATCAATGCCGGGCGCTACGACCCGTTCGGCGCCACGCAGAATCCGCGCTCGGTGATCGATGCCATCACCACCAGTCTGGTTCGTCGCGGCAAGTCCGACCTGACCATGTACGACGCCCAGATCTCCGGCGAGCTGTTCAGCGTGCCAGCGGGCGCGGTGCGGATGGCGGCCGGCGCCGAGTATCGCGAAGAGAGCATCTCCGACGTTCCGGACGATCAGTTCCAGCGCGGGCTGATATTCGGCACCGAGGCAGTTGCCGCGGCCGCGGCGCGCGATAGCTGGGCGGCCTACGTCGAATTCGCGGTGCCGTTGCTGCCGGGCCTGGAGTTGAGCCTGGCCGCGCGCTACGACGACTACAGCGATTTCGGCGACACCACCAATCCCAAGGTTGCCTTGCGCTGGGCGCCGATCGAGTCTCTGGCATTGCGCGCTTCGTGGGGCACGGGCTTCCGGGCTCCGTCGCTGGCCCAGGTGGGCCTGGGGCCGTCGCGCGAATCCCAATTCTTCATCGATTCGTATGGGTGCGCGGCCGGCATCGCCTCGGCCTGCCGCCCGCTCGACTACAACATCCTGTTCCAGGGCAATCCCAACCTGGAAGCCGAGGAGTCGCAGACCTACAACGTCGGCGTGGCCTGGCGGCCGAACACGTCGATCGAGGTGACCCTGGATTACTGGGACATCCAGCAGGACCACAAGATCGACGAAGTGCCGTTCGGCCTGGTCTATGCGGCCAACTGCAATGACCAGAACAGCACTGTCTGCCAGCGTAGCGCGCCGCTGCCGGGCAACACGCTGGGCAGCTTGCTGATCATCAACAACACCTTCGACAATATCAGCGAGCAGTCGGCGAACGGCATCGACCTGGGCGGCTACTTCGGCTTCGATGCCGGCCCGGGCCGCTTGACGCTGGGGTTGTCCTACACCCGGCTGCTCAAGTTCGAGCGCGTGGAGCTGAACGCCGACGGTGTCAACGTGACCCGGCCGCTGGAAGGCGAGTACGAGTATCCCGAGGATCGTGCCCTGGTGTCGGCCGACTGGGGCAACGATACCTGGGGCGTCTACGGCAACGTGGTTTACGTCGGACCGTTCCAGGATATGCCGGACGCCAATTTCGACGGCATCCTGGACTACGACACGGTGCGCACGCGCGACGTCGGCAGCTTCACGACGTTCAACCTGCAGTTCCGCTATACCGGCATCGACAAGGTGAAGCTGCTGCTTGGCGTCGACAATGTGTTCGACGAGATGCCGCCGTTCGCGGTGGGCGACGGTGACACGGACCTGTATGGCTACGTGCAGAGCCAGCACAGCCCGCGCGGCCGTTTCTGGAACGCGAAGGCGATCTTCAGTTTTTGAGCTTCGAGCTCGGTGGAGAGGCGAGGGGCGCTGCGGCGCCCCTTGTCTTGTGGGATGGATTCCGTCCCCGCCTGCACGGGAGTGACGGGTAAATCAGGGTGCCTGCGACTCAGCGGCGCTGCGCATTCGACGCTTCGCGTACCGCCTTGAACTCCGAATCGTTGCGCCATTGTGGCCAGCGCCGCGAGTTCGCCAGCTCCTTGCCGATGGCGTAGTACAGCGCGACATCCTGAGCCGCGCCGCGCAGATCCCATTTCGCATCCCAGGCGTCGCAGGGTTGGTGATAGCAGCGCATGTAGTCCGTCAGCCATTCGTTTCCGGCAGCGCGTCCGCCTTCGACCAGATCGGCATCGCCACTGATGCCCATGAGCAGCAACACCGGCACGCCGCGTCGCGCCAGCGGGAAATGATCGGCGCGGTAGAACAGCCCGCGTTCCGGCAGACTTTCTGGAGTAATCGTTCGCCTCTGCGCCGCCGCTGCCTTGGCGAGGTCGTCTTCCAGGCTGCTTTGCCCGGCGCCGACCAGCAGCACGTCGCGTGCCGGGCCGGCGGTCTGCAAGATGTCGAGCGTGAGATTCGCGGCTGTCTTCGCCAGTGGATACAGCGGATTTGCGGCGTAGGCCTGCGAGCCGATCAGGCCGCGTTCTTCGGCTGTCCATGCAGCGAACACCAGCGTGCGCTGCGGCTTCGGTCCGGCCTTGAATGCTCTGGCCAGCTCCAGAACGCCCGCGATTCCCAGCGCATCGTCGTTCGCGCCCGGGCGGATCGTGCGGCCCTGCGCATCCGGCGCGCCGATACCGTATGCATCCCAATGCGCCGCGAACATGATGGTCTCGTCCGGATGTTGGCTGCCGGGGAGTTTCGCCAGCACGTTGTGGCTGCGATGTTCGGTGGCGGTTACCGGTATCTCTGCGGTGAAGCGGAGGTTGCCGAGCTCGACCGGACGGAAGTCGGCGCGGCGCGCCTGGGTTCTGAGCGCGGACAGATTCAAGCCGGCACTGCGAAACAGTTCATCCGCCGCTGCGCCCTCGATCCAGCCTTGCAGTTGCAGTCGGCCGGCAGCATCCGGGCGCGCCAGGTCGTAGGTTTCGCCGCCGGCTGCGATGACCGTTTGCCAGCCATAGCCGGCTCCCTCGGTGTCGTGGACGATCAGGGCAGCCGCGGCGCCGCGCCGGGTGGCCTCTTCATATTTATAGGTCCAGCGGCCGTAGTAGGTCATGCGGCGCCCGCCGAACTTGCCTGCGACCGGTTCGCCGGCGGCGGCGGAAAAATCCGGATCGTTGACCAGGAACACGGCGACCTTGCCGTGCAGGTCCACGCCCTTGTAGTCGTCCCATTGCCGTTCGGGTGCGCTCACCCCGTAGCCGACGAAGACCATCGGTGCGTCGCGCACCGTGATCCGATCCGCCTTGTTTACGGTGCTCAGGTAGATGTCCCGATTCAGCTGCAGCGCGCGGGCTTTGCCTGCAATCGAAACGCCGAGCGTGACCGGTTTGCCGAGCTGCGTGCGCAGCAGCGGCACGACCTGCGTCCAGCCGCCGTTCTCGCCGCCCGGTTCCAGGCCGAGCGCGCGGAAGGATTCCGTCAGGTACTGGATGGTCTTGTTTTCGCCGGCGGTGCCGGGCGCTCGTCCCTCGAATTCATCGGACGCGAGCGTGCGTACGATCCCTGAAAGTCGCGCAGGATCGATCGGCGAGCTGTCGGACGAAGCAGGCGCCGCGTGCAGCGATGCGGACGCGACGATGGCAGCCAAGACGGCGACGTGGTGCTGAAACGGACGTGATGACATGACGGCTCCCGAGCGGCGGACCTTGCACAAGGATAGTGAGTCGCCGGCCCGAGTGGCAGTCGTCTGACCGCTGGCCTCAAGGGCTTCGACGACCCGTGCAAGCCGCTGCAGCGCCTGACGCAAGTGAAGAAGAATTAACCGAGCATCGATGCCGTCGCACGGCGACACCTGTCTACGTAGAGAAAGAGCAGCAGGAGAATTGCACCGGCTCCATCGAGGGATAGCGCCTGCGCGATTGATTTCTTCCGCCCGGACCGTCCAACCGGCGGTGGGTCCGTACGCCCGGGGCGGTGTGCACCCGAAAGTCCCGAAGGACCGTGCATCGATCATGTGGCCGACCGACAAGCTGAGCGCGCGAATCCGTTTTTCCTCCGAGCTGGGCTTCGTCCTGGGCGTGACGCTGTTGTGGCTGGCCCTGTACAACCTGCGCTTCTGGCAGTCGGCCGCTGCGGCCATGTGGCACCCCTCGTTGAGCAGCGTGTTGTTCATGGGCTCGCTGTTCCTGCTGGCGCTGCTTGCCCAAGCTTTGCTGTTGCTGCTGCTGCCGCGCGTGCTGCTGCGTCCGGTGGCGTGCGCCCTGTTCCTGGCCGCTGCGCTGATCGCCTATTTCTCCGACACCTTCGGCGTGTTCATGGACAAGGACATGCTGCGCAACGTGTTCGCCACCGACAGCGCCGAAGTCGCCGGGCTGATCAATGGCAGGCTGCTGACCTATTTTCTGCTGCTGGGCGTGCTGCCGTGCGTGCTGATCCTGAGGGCGCAGGTGCCGCCGCTGGGCTGGAAACAAAGGCTCAAGCAGCGCTCGGTCTTTCTCGGTGGGCTGCTGGTGCTGTGTCTGGTGTGCCTGTTTGCGCAGTCGGCGGCGTACGCCTCGTTCTTTCGCGAGCACAAGCCGGTCCGCCTCCTGCTGAATCCGGCCAGCGCCGTCTACAACCTGGTGGAGCTGGGCATCAAGGAAACCTCGCGGCGCGAACCGGCTACCCTGGCCGAGCTGGGCGGTCCGGTCATCCGTGTCGCGGCCCTGCAGCCGAAGCCGCTGATGCTGTTCCTGGTCATCGGCGAGACCGCGCGCGCCGGCAATTTCCAGCTCGGCGGCTACGACCGGCCGACCAATCCGCAGCTGGCATCGCTGGCCGATCTGCTTTATTTCAAGAACACCACATCCTGCGGTACGGCGACCGAGACCTCCCTGCCTTGCATCTTCTCCCCGCTCGGGCGCAGCGAATTCGACGTCGATGCGGCGAAGCACCAGACGAATCTGCTGGACATGCTGGCGAGCGCCGGTCTCGACGTGGAGTGGCGCGACAACAATTCAGGCTGCAAGGGTGTGTGTGCGCGGGTTCGTACGCAGCAGTTCACCAGCAAGGAGAATGTGCCGGCGTGTCACGGCCCGTACTGCTACGACGAGGAAATGACCGTTGGCCTTGCCGATCGGTTGCGCGCCGTCAAGCGCGACTGCGTGATCGTCTTTCACCAGGTCGGCAGTCACGGCCCAGCCTATTGGCAGCGTTATCCGCCGCAGTTCGAGAAGTTCAAGCCGGCCTGTCATTCCACGCAGCTGGATCGGTGCTCGCGCGAGGCGGTGATCAATGCCTATGACAACACCATCCTGTACACGGATCACAACCTGGCGCAGCAGATCCAGCTGCTGCAGCAGGCGTCGGACAAGATCGACAGCCTGCTGATCTATGTCTCGGATCACGGTGAGTCGCTGGGCGAGAACGGCGTGTACCTGCACGGGATGCCGTACGCGCTCGCGCCGGATAACCAGAAGGAAGTGCCGTTCATGGTCTGGATGTCCGCCGGCTATCGCCAGCGGACAGGCATCGACGAGGCCTGCTTGCGTGCGCGTACCGCAGATGCGTTCACGCACGACAACGTCTTCCATTCCGTGATGGGTGCGGTCGGCGTCCGCAACGCGGCGTACAAGTCGGCGCTGGACATCTTCTCCGGCTGCGCCAAACAGACGGCCTTCGCGGCGACGACACCGGCCGAAGAGGGACCGATGGCAGGGGATAGCAGGATGCTGCCGGCGCTGGACTGAAAATGTGGTGCCATCGGTGCGTGAACGCACTGAAGGTGGACAGATCCGTTGGCGCAGGTGCATCGAACACGGCGGTGCGGCATGCTGGCCACTCGTTCAGAATCGCTGCTTGGTCTCTACCAGCAACTGGACCTTGCTGATCGACGGAGCGCCGTCGAGCGGCAAGGCCAGATCGACGTGGATGATGTTGCCCAGACCCGAGCGGCTATTGCCGATGCGCAGTCCGACGCCGACGTCCTTGAGCCAGCCCTGACTGGGAGAACCGACGTCGGTCGAGCCCCAGGTGCGGCCGACATCGAAGAATACCGCGCCGCCGATCCGCAACAGCCGTAGCGGATACCAGTCGGTGAAGTAGCGCTCCTCCATGGTCAGAATGGCGCTTGCCTCGCCGGTCTGATAGCGCAGCGGATAGCCGCGCAGGCCATTGTCGCCGCCCAGCAGGATCTGGTTGTCGAGGTCGAGATTACGACCCGCCGCAGCAGCCAGCGTGGTGAAGAACAGTCGTCGCTCCGACTGCTTGTTGTAGTAGCGCAGCGATGCGTCGAAGACCGTGTTGCGCAAGGTGCCGTCCTCGAGCCGGCCATCGATGGCGCCGCTCATGACCAGTGTCGAGTGCTCGGACTCGCCGAAGCCGTGGCCTATGTTGGCCGAGAAGAGCAGGGCGTTGCGATCCGAGCCGAGCCCCGCGTCCGCCCAGCCCAGCCGCATGCCAAAACGCGTGCCGAGATAGAAGTCCTCGGTGCGACCGATCTGGTCGTGGTTGCGATAGCGTGCAAAGCCGTCCTGGATCAGCTCGAAGCCGATCCAGGGGTAGACCAGCTTGCGGTCTTCTGGCAGCAAGGTGAGGCCGGTCCAGTCGGGTGCCGCGCCGAACTGCTTGTCGTCGTACGTGACGCCCACGCTCCAGCGCCGTGTCCAGCCGCCGTCCAGGCCGTGCGACCAGCCCCAGTAGGCTTCGCCGAACTTGTGGCGTTCGCGGAACCTGGCGACGGTCTTGCCCAGATCGTAAAGCGGCTCGACGCGATCGTCGTCCAGTACCGTCATGCCCGAAGCCCAGCGGGTGTCGAGCGCGTAGAACGGATGATCGAGCGAGAAGCCGCGCTGATAGCCGTCGCTGTTGTCGGCGTACTTGAGGTCGAGGTTGGCCCAGGTGCCGAGCAGGTGCGGGTCCTTGAATTGCAGCAGCGTGCTGTCGCGATCGATGCCCGACTTGCGCGACAGCGTCAGGGAGGTGCCGGTGCCGAGGATGTTGAGTTCCTCGATCTCGAAGCCGTAAGTGTTCTCGCCGCCGTGACGGCCGAAAGAAATGCCTGGATTGAGTGTCCACACATCGCGCGTCAGCACGGCGACGTCGACCTTGCCGTCGTGGTACGCCACCGGTTTCACCGATGCGTCGTACAGGAAACGATTGCCGCGCAGGATGCGCTCGGACTCGGCCAGCAGCCGCTGCGAGTAGCGATCGCCGCTCCTGAACAGCAATTGCTGTGCGATCACGTGGGGGCGGGTCTGGACGTGGAGCTGATTCGCCAGCCGGTACAGCCGGCCGCTCTCCTCGGGGTCGCTGCCGTCGAAAATGTTCTGTGGATCGACGTAGATCTCGCCGATCACTGCGCCGTCCTTTTCCAGCTGCGCGGCGTCAGGAATTTCCGTGGCCGGTTCAGGCGATGTGGCAGTGTCCGGGGCATTGCCGGCTGAGGCGACGCAACAGGACAGAATGAGCAGCGGCGCGAGGCCACGCCTCTGAGTGTAGAGAAGTTGCGGCACTGTGTTCCCGCCCTCGAGTTTCAACCGCTGTGGTTGGACGCGGGACAGGCAGCGGATCAATCGTACGGCCGCAACCGGGAGGAGCGCAGCAGTTCTCGTGAGCCGAGCATTGCGCCGATCGATGTGGTGCGAACCGCGACTGCGCGCTGCTGGTGGCGGATGCGGTGAATACGGTGCAGCGCATGATTCCGGCGGCGACGGGTTACTATCGCCGCATGAGCGCAGGGAACGATAACAACGAAGTCGCGAAGCCAGGCAGCTCGCATCGTTTTCGCCATGTACGAGTTGCACTGATCACGGCCGTACTGGCGGTCGTGGTGACCCTGCTGTGGGCGCTGTTCTGGCAGGCCGAGAATTGCTCGGAGCCGGCCTGTGTCCGGCAGCGGTTCTCGCTGGCCATCGAGCTGGATATTTTCGACCGCGTGCAGCCGATTGCGCTGTCCGTGGAGACCGACGACGGCGCCGTCTCGGTGAACTCCGTGCTGTCTTCGGGCGGCATCGACGTGGACGTGCGGACCGACCAGACGAACCTGCCGTTGGCCGTCGCCAGCGGCAAGCTCGATCGCGCCGATCTGTATCGCTTCGCGCAGGTCTGGCGCAGTGTTCAGCCGAAAGAACGCGCGGATGCGCAACTGTACGCCATGCTGGCGCCGTCGATCGTGTCGGACACCGGCGAGGACCTGTTCGGCGTCATGTTCGATAGCGCCGATCGCGAGGGATTCGCCGTTGCGCCCGGCGAGATTGCGCAGCGATTCCAGGCACGCGAGCCGGAGTCGGTGCCGCTGATGCAGCTGCGTACATTCATTCACGAACTGCTGCACGCGCTGAACCGGCGTCATGCACAAGCGGCCCAGATGCCAGGTGGACGCCTCACCATCGAAGCGCCGACCAAGTGCATTTCATCGGACATGCAACGCTCGAACTGGTCGCTGCGCGAGCAGCCGCTCATGGCGTTGAGTCCGAGCACCATCCTGTTTTTCCAGAGTGCGCCGCGGGCAGAGGTGCTGCCCGGCAAGCGCAATGCACCCTTCCTGGCCGGTCGGGCTTCGCTGGCCGATTGCCGCGACGTGCGCGCCACCGTCGTCGACGATCCCACCACGTCGCGCTGGCGCTTTGCCCTCAAACGCATCAAATCACTGCTGAGCTTTCCGCTCGTGCAGGCAGCGTCCTCCACCGAACCAGAATTGGAGCCGGCCGACGTCGAGCTGCGAGTCCAGGCCGTCGCTGCTGCGTATCCACTCGGCTACCCGATCGCCGTGCGCGTCACCGCGATCAATCGCGGCGAGCGGGCTTTGCCGCTGCTGGGCCGGCTCATGCCGGGCTACGGGATGGTGAGAATCGAGACGCGTCGAGCATCTGAAACTGCATGGACGACAGTGCAGCCGGACGCGTGGTATGAACCCATCGACGATGACGAAGCCATGCTGGCTCCCGGCGCGCGTACTGAGCAGACGGTGCCGATCTATTATCAGAAAGATCACTGGACCTTCCCACAGGCCGGTACCTACCAGGTCCGGGCGAGCCTGCATCTGGGCGATGACATACAGGGAATCGTCACGCAGCCGGTGGAGATCGTCATTGCGGATCCCCAATCGCAACGCGACCGCGAAGCCCTGTCGCTGCTCACCGATGAAGAAGGTCGGTTGCGCGAGGATCTGGGTCAGCTGCTGTCGTTGCGCCGGCATGCAGAGAATGACGAGCAGCGCGCAACGCTGGAGCGCATCACGACCGAGTATGGAGAAACTTCGCTGGGTTCGGCGCTGCAACTCAGTCGCGCCGCGCAGCTGCTGCGTCAGCCGATCGATCCGAGGACCGGTGAGCGGCCGCCGCCGGATCTGGCCGGCGCCCGCGAGCTCCTTGCCGACAGTTGCACCGATAGCGGCGTGGCGGCGATGCGACTGCAGCTGCTCGATTTCCAGAAGGACGTGACCGGTGCGCAGCCAGCGCCGGCGCTGGTTGATCCGGTGGAGGCGGCGTGGGATGGAATGGTGCCGCGACGAACCGCGCCGCTGGAAACGTATGCCGACCCGGCGCTGAGCGTTGCGGAGCACGCCTTTCATTTCTGTCACGACGAATCCCATTTGCGGGGCAAGCCGGCAGTTGCCGTGCGACGCTTCGCACGCGAGTTGCGACGTGCCCAGCCGGAGCGGGTGGTCATCGTCGGCCATGCGGATCATGAAGGAACGTGCAGCTACAACAACGCCTTGGCGATGCGCCGCGCCGAAGCGGTACGCGCCGTCCTGATCGACGCTGGTATCCGTCGCAATCGGATCCAGATCGCCAGCCTGGGCGAGCGCCGGCCGCTGGATTTTTCGACCGGCGATGCTGCGAATGCGCGCAACCGTCGCGTCGAGATCCTGTTGCCGTCGCAAGTAAAGGCAAAGCTCACGCCGCCGAAGGATGCCGCGGAGGCGCATTCGATCCCGAGCTGCCGGCCCGAAACGCCCTCTGCGCAGCCGATCGGCGGGTAAGGGCACGTGAGGGTTCCCTGGCCGCTCCAGCAGAGTTCGGCAGGGGGGCCGGAGTCCAGCCGGCGGATTCGGAAGGATTCCGTTCCCACCGGCGCGGGAATGACGGAAATGAGGCAAATCAGACCTTCCCGGGCCTTGCCAACCTCATCCGGGCCCCGGTCCATCGGCTGGTTCCTCGGGGCCCCAGCGGAACCGACCTGCCGGCTCAACGGTTGAGTAGGAGATCTTTTCCTACCAACGGGGAGTTCGCTCATGGGCATCATCATCTGGCTGATTGTGGGTGGCGTGGTCGGCTGGCTGGCCAGCATCATCATGCGCACCGACGCGCAGCAGGGTCTGCTGCTCAACGTGGTCGTCGGCATCGTCGGTGCACTGCTGGCGGGATTCATCATCTCGCCGCTGCTGGGCATCGGCACCATCAACGAGGGCATCAGCGTGGCGACCTTCCTGGTCTCGCTGGTGGGCGCCGTGATCCTGCTGGCCATCGTCAACCTGTTCCGCAAGGGCTCGGCCCGCTAAGGGGCCGACCCCGGCGGTGGGCTGCATCTGGCGACGGGGCGCGCTCGGGAAGAGCGGCGCGGCACGGTGAGCGCCAGTACGGTCTGTCCCCAAAGAGGATGCGCCCAGGACGGGCGCATCCTGCAAGGGCGGTGAGTCTCCCCGCCCTTGGGTTCGATCATCGGGTCCGGTACTTCTCGAACCAAGCCAGGATCGCGCTCGCCTTTGCGGCCGACTGCGAAGGCCGTGCCGTCAGGCCGCCGTGCGAGGCGCCAGGCACCTTCACCAGCGCAGTCGGAATGCCACGCAATTGCAGTGCCTGGTAGTACTGCTCCGAATCGCTGACCGGCGTGCGGTAGTCCTGGTCGCCCACCACGACCAGCGTCGGAGTCGTCACCTCACCGACCAGCGACAGCGGCGAATGCTTCCAGTAGCTCTCGGGGTCTTCCCACGGCATCTTGGCAAACCAGTACTTGGTCATGTAGGGAGAGCCATCGGTGGTCAGCACCAGGCTGGCCCAGTTGATCACCGGCTTCTGGGTGGCCGCAGCCTTGAAGCGGTGGGTCTTGCCGACGATCCACGCCGTCAGCACGCCGCCGCCGGAGCCTCCGGTGACGAACAGGTTGTCGGCATCGACGTAGCCCTGCGCGATGGCGGCGTCCACCGCGCTCATCAGATCGTCATAGTCGTGGCTCGGATAGTCGTGCTGGATCAGGTTGGCGAATTCCTCGCCATAGGATGTCGAGCCGCGCGGGTTGGTGTACAGCACCACGTAACCGGCGCTGGCGTAGAGCTGGTAGTCGGTGGAGAACGTGGGGCCATAGGCGGAGTACGGACCGCCGTGGATCTCGAGGATCAGCGGATACTTCTTGTTCTTGTCGAAATCCGGCGGCGTGACGATCCAGGCGTCGATCGGACGCTGATCGAAGCTGGACTTGACCGGCAACGACTGCACCGCACCCAGCATCTTGGCGCCGAGCAGTCCTTCGTTCAGGTGCGTGAGTTGCGTGGTGCGGCCGCGATGCGTGAATGAAATATCCGACGGCCGTGCCGGCGTGCCGCTGGTGAATGCCACCGCGCCGTTGTCGGCGACGCTGAACTGGCCGCCGGTGTACGGGCGGTCCAGGCCGCTGCCGCTCAAGCCTTCCGTCACCGGCTCGATACGCCCGTTGAGCGAAACACGCGCGATCTTGGTGTGACCTAGATCGTCATATTGAATGTAGAGGCTGCGACCGTCCGCCGCCCAGCGCGCCGCGTCGACATTGCGGTCGAGCGAATCCGTCAGTGAGCGCGCATTGCCGCCATTGCGATCCATCAGATACAGGCGCGTGTTCTGATAGCCCAGCAGCTCGTCCTCGTAGCTGAGCCAGGCGATCTTCGAGCCGTCGGGCGAGAGAGCCGGCGCGTTGTCCGGGCCGGCTCGCGTCGTCATCGGCTCGATGGTCGCGTCGGCGACCGAGATCCGGTAGAGCTCGCTGTTGACCGGGTCGCGTTCCCAGTTCTGGTTGCGGTTGCCGCTGGCGTAGATGAACTTGCCGTCGGACGACCAGGCCAGCGGACCGGACTCGTTGTAGGCGCCGAAGGTGAGCTGGCGCGGCGTGCCGCCGTCGGCCGCGACTACGTACACGTGCGTGTAGCCGGGCTTGAGATAACCCACGCCATCGGCGCGATAGGTCACAGTCGTGATGATTTCCAGCGGCTTGGCCCACTGCGCGCCTTCGGGCTTGGGCGGCGCTTCGCCCAGCTTGGATCCTTCGTCGGGCGTGAATTGGATGAACGCGATCGATGCGCCATCGCGCGACCAGGCCAGATCTTCCGGTGCCTCGACCAGCTCGGCCAGACGCGCCGACTGGCCGGTTTGCATCCAGCGCACGTACAGCTCCGGACGGCCGTCGTCCGCGGTCGAGATGTAAGCCAGGCGCTTGCCGTCACGCGACCAGCGCGGCGAGAAGTGCGAGCCGGCGCCGGTGACCAGCGGTGTCTGCGCGCCGGTTGCCGTATCGACCAGCCAGATGGACCGGCGGCTCTTGTCGCTCATGATGTCGTACGAGACGCGCGTATAGGCAATCGCCAGTCCGTCGGGACGAATCTGCGGATCGGTTGCGAGTTGCAGGCCGAACAGGTCGCCTCCTTCGAGCTTGCGTACCGGCCCGTCGGCGGGCGTCGCCTGCGTCGGGCCCGAAACCGTTGCGGCGAGAATGAATGCGAGCAATAGACTGCGCATGGAGCCTCTCTTCTTACGTGGTCGCTACGGGATGACCGAGGTATTGTCTACGTCCCGCCCGCGATTGCCAGATCGAAGATGCGCTGCCGCGTTGGCGCAGGAAATTGTATGCAGCGCGTCTGCCTGGATGCTCGGCCTCGGCGGGCAGCGCCCCTTATTCATCGAGGTTTTCCAGCCGCAGGCGGCGCTCGCCGGTTGCTAGCGTCGGTTGCTGTCTTGGCGCGTCTGGGGGCTGGTTGTGTCCAGCGCTGCCGCGGTCAGCAGCCGACCGCTTACATTGGTGCGATCGATGCCGCTGACTTCGTAGAGCGCCTCGAACCCCGGTGCACTCGCGGTGGCCTGCGTCAGCTCGTGCAGCTTGGCGGCCTTGGTGAGGACTTCCGCCGAATGCATGACGGCGACATCGCGCGTGCCGGCGACGATCAGGATCTGGTTGCCGTTGGGGCCGGTGAACGAGGACAGGTAGCCGTAGTCGCGATACAGGACCTCGCCGCTCGCGGCCGCGCCTCCCTGGCTGATGTAGTTGCGCTTGCCAACCTTGTCGACCAGCTCGTCGTAGGTCTGCCCGATCTTGAAGCGGGATTTGGCGAAGACCAGGTCCTGCAGCATGCCCATGCCGCTCAAGTAACCGACGTAGACGATGTGCCCGGACTTGAGCATCTGCGCGCTGAGGTCCGAAGCCAGCACCACTTCGACCGGTTTGCCGCGGCTCGCCAGAATGGGCATCAGATCGCGCAGCGCGAACGCCGTGGCGATGGGCAGATAGGCCAGGTCGAGATCGACATACCGGTCGGCCAGCTCCGGGTGTTCGTACAGATATTGCTGCAGATCGGCGCGCGAGTTGATGTCGAACTCGCGAATCAGCCGGCGCAGGTTCATGGACTCGCCGGCCTCGCCAAAGATGAAGTAGTCGCCGACGGCGACGTAGATCGGGCGGTCGTCATCCAGCAGGCTGGTCCACGCCGGCTGATCGCGCACGCCGCGATACTCGTTCGCGGCGCGCCGTGAATCGGTCACGTAGGCGGCCAGCAGAATGGTGTTCGCGAGCAGCGAGATCATTAGTGCGGCCGAGATCCAACGCATTCGCGAGCGTGCTGGTTTTGCGGCAGGTGCTGGAGCGGCAGCAGGCTCGAGGAGCCGGGGTGTCGGCTCGACGGCCAGGCGATATTCGCCCTTGGGAATGACCAGCCGGGCCGGCTCGGCGGCGCCCGCCGCTGCGTAGTGCTCTTCGAGCTTGCGGCGCAGTTTGTGGATGTAGACCCGCACGATGGCGTCCTGTGCGACTTCGAAGTCGGCGCTCTTGCCGAAAACCTCGATCGCGATCTCCAGCTCCTTGGGCCGGCGGCCGGCGAGCGACTGCTGCAGCAGGAACTCGAACAGGCGCAACAGCACGCCGGACCGGCCGAGCACCTGGCTGGTGCGAATCTTCTCGGCCTGCGCCTGCATTGCGTCCAGTTCGCTCATCGACGGCATCGTAGCACCGTCCGTTTTCAGCAACCGTTCCATTCTGAGCATGGCAGTGAGGCCTTGCGCGCATGGCCCGGAACGTCATTTCACGATCGAAGCAATTGCCGGTGGCGTGTCGAGCCTGGCAGACGGCGAATCTGGAGATGCTTTACGCGTTAAGATGAGTTGCGACGCTCGTCCGCAGGCGAGGACATGCGTGTGAGCGCCATTCCGCCTGTCATCGGAGTAGGGGGGGGCCGAAACTAGATGGGATTCTCTTCGATCGAATGCCGCATCGCGGCCAGCAGTTTCATGAGCTGCTCGACCTGTGCCTCGCTCATGGCGGCGAACATGTGATCGATCCATTCCTCGTGCACGCGTGCCATGCGCTGGAAGGCTTCGCGGCCCTTGCGGGTGAGCCGCACGGTGGCGACGCGTTTGTCGGCGGACTCGGTGGTGCGCACCACCAGCAGGTCGTCGATGAGGCGGCTCACCACGCCGGTGACGTTGCCATTGGAAACCATCATCGCTGCCGACAGCTGGCTCATGGTCAGCCCGTCGGGCTCGCGCTCCAGCGCGGCCAGCACGTCGAAGCGCGGCAACGTGGTTTCGAATTCTTCTTCGAGGCGTACGCGGATGCGTTTCTCGACGATCATCGAGCAGCTCAGCAGACGCAGCCACAGGCGCAGCGATTGCTTGCTGTGCGGGGCGCCGCCCCATTTCTCGAAGAATGCCGGCTTGGCCGCGTTCGACATTTTCGGCTCCGTCACCGCAAAAACCATCCTGCCCTGTGTCCGTTCGCGCTGTGCGTCGTTGTCGGCCGCTGGTGGCGGCGTTTCGCAACGATGGTAGAAGAGCCGCCGGCGCCTCGCAATGGCACGGGTGCGAATGCTTGACACTTAAAATAATCGGCTCGTAGTATGCCCGACATCGAGGGAGATTCCACCCCATGAAGCGCATCGTCTGCCTCGGCGGCGGCCCCGCCGGCCTGTATTCCGCCATCCTGTTCCAGAAAGCCTGTCCCAAGGCCAGTGTCGAGGTGTACGAGCGCAACCGTCCGGACGACACCTTCGGCTGGGGCGTGGTGTTCTCCGACCAGACCATGCAGGGCTTTCGCGCCACCGATTCCGAGACGCACGACGCCATCGTCGGCAGCTTTCATCGCTGGGACGACATCGACGTCCATTTCAAGGGTGCGACCATTCGCAGCGGCGGCCACGGCTTCTGCGGCATCGAACGCAAGCGCCTGCTCAACATATTGCAGGACCGCGCCGCCGGCCTGGGGGTCAAGCAGACGTTCGAGTACGAAGTCGACGATCATGCGCCGTTCGCCGATGCCAACCTGATCGTCGCGGCCGATGGCGTGAACAGCCGCACCCGCAGCCGCTACGCCCCGGTGTTCGAGCCGGACATCGACGTGCGCAAATGCCGCTTCGTCTGGCTCGGCACGCGCCAGCATTTCTCCGCGTTTACCTTCGCGTTCGAGCGCACCGAGCATGGCTGGTTCCAGATCCACGCCTATCAGTTCAGTCAGGATCTCTCCACGGTCATCGTGGAAACGCGCGAGGAGACCTGGCTGGCGCACGGGCTCGACCAGTTGAACACGGAGCAGTCCATCGCCTTCTGCGAAAGCCTGTTCGGAAAATATCTGGGCGGCCATTCGTTGATGAGCAATGCACGGCACTTGCGTGGCTCGGCCTGGTTGAAGTTCAACCGCGTGCTGTGCAAGCACTGGCATACGGGCAACACCGTTCTGATCGGTGACGCGGCACACACGGCGCACTTCGGCATCGGCTCCGGCACCAAGCTGGCGATGGAGGATGCCGTGTCGCTGGTGAAGCACGTCGCTGGTGCGACGGACGTGCATCGCGGCCTGGAGAGTTACCAGAACGAGCGTAGCCTCGAAGCGCTGAAGTTGCAGAGCGCTGCGCGCAATCGCATGGAGTGGTTCGAGAACGTGGCGCGTTACGTCCATCTCGATCCGCTGCAGTTTACTTATAGCCTGCTGACCGGCAGCCAGCGCATCGGCCACGAGAATCTGCGGTTGCGTGACGGCGCTTTCGTCGCTCGCGTGGAACGGGATCTTGCGAATCGCATCGGAGTCGAGCAGCCACGCCCGCCCATGTTCCTGCCGTTTCGGCTGCGCGGCATGGAGCTGGTGAATCGCGTGGTGGTCTCGCCCATGGCGCAGTACTTGGCGAAAGATGGCCATCCGGACGACTGGCATCTCATGCACTACGGTTCGCGCGCCACCGGCGGTGCCGGCCTGGTTATCACCGAAATGACCTGCGTCTCGCCCGAAGGGCGCATCACGCCTGGGTGCACCGGCATCTGGAACGAGGCGCAGCGCGACGGCTGGCAGCGCATCGTGAACTTCGTGCACGAGCGCTCGCCGGCGAAGATCTGTCTGCAGCTCGGCCATGCCGGGCGCAAGGGATCGACCCAGCTGGGCTGGGAGCGCATCGACCATCCGTTGCCGCAGGGCAATTGGCAGCTGATCTCCGCCTCGCCGCTGCCGTATCTCGACGGCATCAGTCAGACGCCGCGCGCCATGACCGAGAAGGACATGGACGAGGTGCGACAGCAGTTCGTGCGTGCGGCCGAGCTGGGCGCCCAGGCGGGCTTCGACATGCTGGAGCTGCACATGGCGCACGGTTACCTGCTCGCCAGTTTTCTCTCGCCGCTGTCGAACCAGCGCACGGACCCGTATGGCGGCAGCCTCGAGAATCGTTTGCGTTTCCCGTTATTGGTATTGCAGGCCGTGCGAGCCGTCTGGCCCGCAGACCGTCCGGTCTCGGTGCGTGTTTCCGCGACCGACTGGGCGCCGGGTGGGCTGAGCGAAGCGGACCTGGTGGAGATGGCGCGTGCGTTCAAAGCCGCGGGCGCCGATCTGATCGACGTCTCCAGCGGCCAGACCGTGCCGTGGCAGAAGCCGGTGTACGGCCGCATGTGGCAGACCCCGTTCTCCGATCTGCTGCGCAACGTGGTCGACATCGCGACCATCGCGGTCGGCAACATTTTCGAAGCCGATCACGTCAACACCATCGTCGCCTCCGGCCGTGCCGATCTGTGCGCGGTGGCGCGGCCGCACCTGGCGGATCCGTCGTGGACGCTGCATGCCGCGGCCGCTCAAGGCTGGCAGGAGCAGTGGTGGCCGTCGGCCTATCTGAACGGCAAGCAGCAGCTGGAGCGAAATCTCGCGCGTGCAGCGCAGCTCATTGGGGCGGTGTGACATGGCAGCCGTGCTCGCTGGCAAGCATGCTCTGGTGACTGGCGCCGGCCGCGGCATCGGCGCTGCCATTGCAACCCGCCTGGTGCAGGAAGGCGTACGGGTCACGTTGCTGGGCCGCACCGCAGACGTTCTCAATGCACTGGCACAGAAGCTCGGTGCTCAGACGCAGGTTGTTACCGCCGACGTGAGCAGCGCCGAGCAGATGCGCGATGTCGTGCAGAGCGCGTCTGCCCAGTTCGGTCCGATCGACATCCTGGTGAACAACGCCGGCCAGGCCAGGAGCGCGCCGCTGCACAAGGCAGACGATGAGCTCTGGTCATCCATGCTCGCGGTGAACCTCACTGGAACGTACAACGGCATCCGCGCGGTGCTGCCGTCGATGCTGGAACGCAACTTCGGCCGGATCGTCAACGTCGCCAGCACCGCCGGGCTGCTCGGCTATCCCTACGTGACTGCCTACTGCGCGGCCAAACATGGGGTCGTCGGTTTGACGCGTGCGCTTGCGCTCGAAGTCGCGAACCGCAACATTACGGTCAATGCCGTGTGCCCGGGCTACACCGATACCGACATCGTGCGCGACACGATCCGCAACATCACTGCGAAGACCGGCCGGTCCGAACAGGAAGCGCTCGAAGCCCTGGTCGCACGTAACCCGCAACGCCGGCTGATCCAGCCTGAAGAAGTCGCCAGTACGGTCATCTGGCTATGCCTGCCCGGCAGTGAGAGCATCACCGGCCAGAGCATCGCTGTCGCCGGTGGCGAGGCGATGTGAGGCGCGTCGGCTGCGCCGGGTCTTTTTCAAGTTCAAGGACTGCCCATGACATTCACCCGCAACAAGCTCGCCGATTACCAGGCCCGGCATTTCTCCTGGCGTGTCGAGGATCGCATCGGCCATGTGGTGCTGAGCATTCCGGAGCGCAAGAATCCGCTCACGTTCCAGTCGTACGCCGAACTGCGCGATCTGTTCCGCGCGCTGTGCTATGACCAGGACGTCAAGGCCGTGGTCATCAGCGGCGCCGGCGGCAACTTCTGCTCGGGCGGCGACGTGCACGACATCATCGCTCCATTGACGCGCATGTCGATGCCGGAGCTGCTCGAATTCACCCGCATGACCGGCGATCTGGTCAAGGCCATCCGTTCCTGCCCGCAGGTGGTGATCGCGGCCGTCGATGGCGTATGCGCGGGCGCTGGAGCGATTCTGGCGATGGTGTCGGATCTGCGGCTGGGCACGCCGGCAGCTCGCACTGCATTCCTGTTTACGCGGGTCGGTCTCGCCGGCTGCGACATGGGCGCATGCGCCATTCTGCCGCGACTGATCGGACAAGGCCGCGCCGCCGAGTTGTTGTTCACCGGTCGCGCCATGACGGCGGCCGAAGGTGAGCGCTGGGGTTTCTTCAATCAGCTGGTCGAGCCCGACAAGCTGCTCGTCGAAGCCACGGCTTTGGCGCGACGGCTGGCATCGGGGCCGACCTTCGCTCACGCCATGACCAAGAACATGCTCAACCAGGAATGGAGCATGACCTTGGATCAGGCCATCGAGGCGGAGGCGCAGGCGCAGGCGCTCTGCATGAAGACCGAGGATTTCGAGCGCGCCTACCGCGCTTTTGCCGCGAAGCAGACGCCGGAGTTCGTCGGCCGATGAGCGCGGTCAGCTTCGACCTGACGGAACGGCTCACTTGGCCTTTCTTCGGTCCGGAGCACCGAACGCTGGCGCGCCTGGTGACGGACTGGAGTGCACGTCATCTCACCGCAGGGCATGGTGAAGGCCGTGCCGAAGTCGACGCGCGCTGCCGCCAGTTCGTGACCGAGATGGGCAAAGCGGGACTCACGGCTTATTGCGTCAGGAAAGAGCACGGCGGTGCGCTGACCGATTTCGATTCGCGCGCGATTTGCCTGCTACGCGAGACGCTGGCCTATCACGATGGACTGGCCGACTTCGCTTTTGCCATGCAGGGGCTCGGCAGCGGTGCGTTGTCGATTGCCGGCGATGTCCAGTTGCAGCAGCAGTATCTGCCGCGCGTTGCCGATGGCACCGCTATCGCTGCGTTCGCGCTGTCCGAACCGGACGCCGGGTCGGATGTGGCTGCCATGCAGACAGCCGCGCGTCGCGACGGTGACTACTACGTGCTCGACGGTGCGAAGACCTGGATCTCGAACGGCGGTATCGCAGATTTCTATTGTGTATTTGCGCGGACGTCGCCGGCCCAGTTGCGTGCCGACGGCACCGTAGGTGCGCAGGGCATCACTGCCTTTCTGGTCGAGCGGGGCGATCCGGGGTTCTCGGCGAATCAGCGCATCGATGTGATTGCGCCGCATCCGCTGGCGACGCTGCGTTTCGAGAACTGCCGGATTCCGGCGGGCCGGCGCATCGGCGTCGAAGGCGACGGCTTCAAGATCGCGATGCGCACGCTGGATATTTTCCGTGCTTCCGTGGCGGCGGCAGCGCTGGGGTTCGCGCGTCGTGCCTTCGATGAAGCAGCTGCACACGCTCGTACACGTTCCATGTTCGGCAAGAAGCTCGCCGACTTCCAGCTCACGCAGGCCGCGCTTGCCGACATGGCCACGGCGATCGATGCCGCGGCGCTGCTTACCTATAGGGCTGCCTGGCTGCGCGATACCGGCCAGCCCGTCACGAAAGCCGTCGCGATGGCCAAGATGACCGCGACCGAGAATGCGCAGGTGGTGATCGACCGCGCGGTGCAGATGTTCGGCGGCCGCGGCGTGGTGAGCGGCGAAACGGTCGAGCGGCTCTACAGGGACATTCGCGCATTGCGCATATACGAGGGTGCGACCGAAGTGCAGAAGCTGATCATCGCCCGCGAGGTTCTGAAGTAAATGACGATCAAAGTGCTGCAGCCCGCGGGATGGGCGCGACCGAAGGGTTACTCCAACGGCATGCTGGCCGAAGGCCGCCAGATCTACGTGTCCGGCCAGGTGGGCTGGGACGGGCAGGGTCGCTTCGTCGAAGGCGGGCTCGGCGCGCAGGTGCGCCAGACGCTGCACAACATCGTGACGATCCTGGCCGAGGCCGGCGCTGGTCCGCAGCATCTGGTGCGACTGACCTGGTACGTGACCAGCCGCGATGAGTACTACGCCGAGCTCGAAGAGATCGGCCGCGCCTACCGCGAGATCATCGGCAAGAATTTTCCGACCATGGCCGTGGTGCAGGTGGTGGCGCTGATGGAGGCGCAGGCCAAAGTGGAGATCGAAGCGACGGCCGTCATCCCGCACGCTGCGGACTGATTCGCGCCCTGTCCATGTGGCGCCCGCCCGAACGAATCAAGTACCGACCGGCGGCCGGACGCTGGCCGAGTGCGGTCGAGGCGGCGCAATCGCGCTTGTTCAGCCCGGTGCAGCTTGGGCCGCTGTCGCTGCGGCATCGTACCTGGGTGCCGGCAATGGTTCCGTGGCGCGCCACTGACGAGGGATTCGTCACACCGAACGTGCTCGGATGGTACGAACGCTTCGCGCGGGGTCGGCCCGGCGCCATCGTCGTCGAGGCAACCGGCATTCGCGATGTGCCCAGCGGCCCGCTGCTACGCATCGGCAGTGACCGCTTTCTCCCTGGGTTGAAGGACCTCGTCGCCACGGTGCGTCGCGCGAGCGGCGGTCACACGCGTGTGCTGATTCAGCTGATCGACTTTCTTGCGATGCGCCGTCGTCCGGAGCGCGCAAAGTTCTTCGAGCGCTTCCTACGCATTACCCAAGCTCACCGTGAAGCACTCGATCTGCCCGACGCGGGCGAAAGTGAAGTCCGCGCACGCCTCGCGTCGCTGGACGACGCGACGCTGCCGACAGTGCTTAGCCCGAGAGAGATGGAGTCGCTGGAACGCGGTTATCGCGAACGCGTGACCGACATCGAGTTCGAGCACATCGCGCGGCTGCCCGAAGTCCTGCCGGGGCTGTTTGCCGATGCCGCCGTGCGTGCGCGGGAAGCGGGGTTCGATGGCGTCGAGCTGCACTTTGCTCATGCTTATACCCTCGCTTCCTTTCTCTCTGCGGCGAACGATCGCCAGGATGGCTATGGTGGTTCGCCCGAAGCGCGTGTGCGCCTGCCGCTCGAAGTGTTCGCCAAGGTGCGCGAAGCAGTGGGCGAGGGCTTTGCAGTCGGCTGCCGATTCCTCGCGGAGGAATGTATCCAGGGCGGCAGCAGTGTGCATGATGCCGCGTACTACGCGACGCGTTTTGCAGCAGCGGGCATGGACTTCCTTTCTGTATCCCGCGGCGGCAAATTCGAGGATGCGAAGCAGCCGAAAGTCGGCGAGGCCGCCTATCCATACACCGGCCGCAGCGGCTACGAGTGCATGCCTTCTTATTATTCGGATGCGATCGGACCGTTCGGGCGCAATCTGCCGCCGTCGGAAATGATCCGCAGAACGCTGCGCGATGCGGGCCACACGGTGCCGCTGATCACGGCGGGCGGCATCCACAGCTTCGAGCAGGCCGAGGCGGTGCTCGCATCCGGTCAGGCGGACGTGGTGGGCTTCGCGCGCCAGGCGCTTGCCGATCCGGACTGGTTCGTGAAAGTGCACAGCGGCCGCGGCGAGACGGTCCGTTTGTGCCTGTATACGAATTACTGCGAAGCGCTGGACCAGCGCCATCGCGAAGTGACCTGCGAACTTTGGGATCGTGAACGCCTCGACCAGCCAGGCGTGGCGCGTTCGGCCGACGGCAAGCGGCGCCTGTTGGCGCCGGATTAGCGGCCTGTAACGACGGTTCGGTCTGCACGAAAACAGGCGCCGGACCAACCCCCGACCTCCAGACGCGAACAGCAGCTGCCGGACGCCCAGAAATCTAGCGGGCAAGGAGGGCTCTCGCCAAACCTTGCACGGTGCACACCCGTTAGGCGTTCTCCGCGAGAAAACCTCCGATCAGGTTCATCACCGCGCCCGGTTTCTCACGGTGAGGAACGTGTGCGCAGTTCGCCAGGATCTCGACAGTAGCCGGGCCCCGGATCATCGACGCGATGCGCTTGGGATGTTGCACCGAGCCGTACTCGTCGTCCTCGCCGTGAATGATTAGCGCCGGGCAGTGCACCCGTGACAGGTCCGCATCGAGATTCCATTGGGCGAACTCAGGCGCGAGCCAGGTGTCGATCCAGGCGCTCAGCACCCATTCTGCCTTGTCGCCGTGGTATTTCCTGAGTCGTTCCAGCTGACCGGCCTGCTCGAACGACTGCTGGGCCACGCGAATTCCGTTCAGCGTGCGGTCTTCGACGAAGGACTGCGCCGCTACGGTGATCAGCGCGCGGCACCGCGACTGGAATTCTCCAGCGCAGACAACGGCCATGCCTCCGCCGACGCTGTGCCCGAACGCGACGAAGCTCGCGATCCCAAGCTGGTCGAGCACCGCAGGCAGCGCTTCGCGCGCTTCCGCCTGAACGAAATCGTCGTTCAGGCGACCCGGATGGGGATCGGATCTGCCGAAACCCAGGCGGTCGTACGCAACGACGCTGCGCCCGGTGGCCTGCGACAGGCGCTCCGGAAAATCCCGCCACAGCTCGACGCAGCCGAGCGAGTCATGGAACAGCACGATCGGGGCCTGGTCGCCCGAATCGGGCGGCTCGCTGCTCCAGGTCTTTGCAAACAGGCGGCCGTGGCGGGTGTCGATCCAGGTCTGCTGCATCACGAATTCCATCGGCCGGTGTCGGCAGGCTTTGCCGTGTTCGTTTTTCGAAGTCCGCTCGGCGGGGGATCCCTGCGCAACGACTCGGTGCACGCTTCGATGGCCATCACCACGGCCATCAGGTCGGATTTGGTGCTAGGCATCGCTCTGCTGCAGCTCGCTCAGCTGGAACCGGCCGCTGGCCTCGTAGATCGGATCGGCGTGATAGATCTCGATGCGGCCGCGGCCATTCTTCTTGGCGGCATAGCACGCCGAATCGGCCGCGCGCAGCACGGCGGACGCGTCGTGCTCGCCGGCATCCGTGTAGGCGATGCCGATGCTGGCGCCGACCCGGAAGAATTTCCCACCCTCCCAGTGCAACGCGAAATCCTCGATGGCGGCGAGGATCTGTCGGGCCACCTGTTCGGCGCGTTCGCGCGGACAGCGTTGCAGGATGATGGCGAATTCGTCGCCGCCCATGCGGGCCGCGGTGTCGCTGGCGCGGATCTGCGATTTCAGGATGTGGCCGATCCGGCGCAGCGTTTCGTCGCCGGCCGCGTGCCCGCCGGTATCGTTGATCTGCTTGAAATGATCCAGGTCCACGAACAGCAATGCGTAAGGCTCGCGGTTGCGCGCGGCCTCCTTGGCGATGGCGCTCAGGCGATTGTTGAATTCGCGATGATTGACCAGGTCGACCAGCGCATCGTGAGTCGCATCGTGATGCAGTGCCAGCGTGAGCTCGGCATTCTCGACGCGCACCTTCAGCACGTTGCCGATCATCCGGTCCGTCTCGATCGCCGCGCGCACCACCACGCCCAGGAACAGCAGCGTCAGTATCGACATCCAATAGTGGATCTCGCTGTGCTCCAGCGCCATGCGCAGCGCCACCGGCAGGATGGTCGGCAGCACGAAGCATAGATAAGTGCGGCGGATCGCCGAATAGGAGGTCATGGCGCCGGCGCTCAGGCCCGCCAGCACGAACGTGATGACGAGCTGGTGCGCCAGGTCGTTCGGCGGGAACAGGCCGATGCCGGCATAGCCCCAGAACACACCCGAGGCCGCCGCTCCGACGTTCAGGCGTCTGCGCCACAGCGCCGCGTCCACGGCATCGTCCGGCAGCCGGCGCAAGCCGCGATAGTGAAGGAATCGCAGCAGCGAGATCAGGCAGCCGCTGCCGAACCAGACGAGCAGCTCCATCGGCGCCGCCACCTTGCGCAGCAGCCATGCCAGGATCAGCGCCGTGGAAACGCTGACGATCAGGGTGACCGGCAGGTTGGCGTAGGCCAGCCGCAGCCGCTCCAGGTCCATCCAGCGCGCGCCGTCGAATGTTGCCGTGAGCTGCGTCGGCAGCGGGGCGGTGTCTTGAGCGCTGATCGACATGCGAAGCGTGGCCGTGTGTTGGTCGATGAGAGGACGTGCGCAGTCTAGCTTACGGCCGCACCGCCCACCTGTGAGGTGCCGCACCTTCGAGACGGCACGGTAGAATCCGCCCCCGATGCCACGCCGCTCAGCTGCCCGAAAAAAATCTCCGAAGACCCGCAGCCGGCGCGGCCGGCGCCGCTTGCGGCTTGCCAGTTTCTGGCCGGCGCAGCGCACGCGGCGGCGCTGGTTCAAGGCGTTCCGCCACACGCCGGCCGGTATGCAGATCGTGGTCGGACTGATGGTGCTGGCGGTGCTGGCGCTTACGGTCAACTGGATCTACCAGGTCATCCGCAAGCCCACCGAGCTGTTCTTTCCCGTCAGCGGCGTGTTGTACAAGACGCCCACCGAAACCTGGAAGACCTACGGTCCGCTGTTCCGCCGCCACTCGACCGCCGTCATGACTGCCGAGCTGCTGGCCGCGCTGGCGCAGGTGGAAGGGTCGGGCAACCCCATCGTGCGGACCTATTGGCGCTGGTCGCTGGACGGCAAGCCGTTCGACATCTATCGGCCTGCCTCCAGTGCGGTGGGGATGTATCAGTTCACGGACGGCACCTTCGCGCTGGCGCGGCGCTATTGCATCCACGATCACGTGGTGGTGGAAGACGGGCCGTGGAACGATCCGCATTCGTGCTGGTTCAACAGCCTGTACATGCGCGTAGTGCCGTCGCACTCGGTGGAGCTGGCGTCGGCATTTCTCGATCGCAGCGTGGCCAATACGCTGGCGCGGCATCGCATGCGCAACGCGTCTCTGCAACAGAAGCAGAACCTGGCGACGCTGATTCATCTGTGCGGACCGGGCGCGGGCGAGATCTATGCAAGGCGAGGATTGTCGCTCGCCGCCGGACAGCGGTGCGGCGATCACGATGCCCGCGTCTACCTGGCGCGGGTGAATGCGATGAAGAACGTTTTCGCCCGGCTCGGCGCCGAGTCTTAGCGGCTGCCCCGCGGCAAGCGCGGGTTGCCGGCGCACGGCATCGCTAGTGCAGGAAGACGGCGACCACCAGCAGCAGCAACGTCAGCGCCTGGAATCCGACCCGCGTCCACATCAGCGGCGTACTGGTCTCGCGATCCAGCTCGCCGCCGCCCGACATGGCCAGCAGACCCAGGAACAAGGTCGCGACCGTCGCCAGCAGTGCCAGGACAATGACAATCTTGAGCAGATCCATACCGACTCCTCAAGCCTTGCAAGCCTCGTCGAATATATACGCCGCGGCTGCGCTGGAATCCACCCTTCGGTTGCGTGAGCCACTGATTGATTTCGGCGGCCGGCTCGCTTTAATCGCACGTAATGTCTGGGAAGTGCGGGCGCTGCTAGACTGACGCGATGCGCAGGCCGCCCGCGCAGGGTCGGCTGGATGGCGGTGAGCCTGCCCGAGCCGGCAGCGATGGATGGAGGCGACGCGAGCGGTCAGGTGCTTCATGACACGGATGCCGGCGACAACGGATGCCCGTAAACGAATCGTGGTCTGCGCCGACGATTTCGGCCTCACCCGTGCCGGTTGCGAATCCATCGTCGAGCTCGCCTGCGCCAACGCCGTCAGCTCGGTCAGCTGCATCGTCGACAGTCCCGGTGCGACCCGTCATGCGGGCGCGCTGTGCAACGCATCCCCCCGCATATCGCTCGGACTGCACCTGAATCTCACCATACCGTCGCAAGGCGCGGCCCGGGCATCGCTGCGGTCCTGGCTGGCGCGTGCCTACGTGCTGCGTTCCATAGACCGGCAGGCGCTGCGCGGCGAGATTCGTCGACAGCTGTTGCGGTTCGAGGACGTATTCGCACGGGCGCCGGCTTACGTGGATGGTCATCAGAACGTGCATCAGCTGCCCGGGGTGTCGCGCACGCTCATCGATGAGCTGGCGGATCGCTACGGCACGCACATCGCAGTGCGCTCCACGGTTACGCAGAGTCAACGTGGGTTCAAGGTTCGAGCCATCGAGCTGCTGGGCGCGAAGCGGCTGCATAGCCTGCTGCAAGCGCGCGGCATCGCCAGCAACAGTGACTTCGCCGGCATCTACGACTTCTCGACACGTGTTCCCTACGAGCGACGCATGGGCGGCTGGCTGCGCTCCATCGAAGATGGCGGACTGATCGTATGTCACCCGGAGCGCGCTGCTTCACCCGAGATGCTTTCGACGGCGCGCTGTACCGAACACTCCTTTCTTTCCTCGGTGCAATGGCCGCGGATGCTGAAGCAATGCCATATCCGGCTGGTGCCGTTCGGCCAGCCCGGTCCCGGTTACGACGCGTGAGCTGCGGTACAGCCGGAACATTCGCTGCACAGGTGCAGTTATACCGGCGTCATGTCGTGAAGATCACCACAGGAACGCTTCGATGGGAGGGGCGGTGCAGTCACAGCCGGCCGCAGTGCAGTCCGGGCATCGGCCGGATATCGACGGCCTGCGGGCCGTGGCCATTCTCACCGTGCTGGTGTTCCATGCCTGGGAACAGGTGTTCCCGGGTGGCTACGTCGGTGTTGACCTGTTCTTCGTCATTTCCGGTTTCCTGATCTCCGGCATCGTGTTCAAGGCGCTGCGCGCCGGTACTTTCAGCTTCCTGGATTTCTACCTGCGCCGGATCAAGCGCATCTTCCCGGCGCTGTTCCTGGTGCTGGCGGCAGTGTGGATCGCCGCCTGGGCCTGGTTGTTGCCCGACGAGTTCACCGAGGTCGGCAAGCACATCGCAAGCGGCGCCGCGTTCACCGCCAACGTGGCGTTGTGGACCGAGGCCGGCTACTTCGACCGGCTGGTCGAGCTCAAGCCGCTGCTGCACCTGTGGTCGCTCGGCGTGGAGGAGCAGTTCTACCTGTTCTGGCCAGCGCTGGCGGTGCTGGCGTGGAAATGGCGCTTGCACCTGCTGAGCGTGACGCTGGCGGTGGCGTTGGCCTCGTTCGTGCTGAACGTGGCCCTGGTGCACAGCCATGAGACGGCGGTTTTCTACCTGCCCGCGACCCGCATCTGGGAGATCCTGGCCGGCAGCGCGCTGGCTTATTACAAGGTCTTCAAGTGGCGCACGCTCGGCCCGCAGCTGCAGCGCTACAGCAATGTGCTGGCTTCGATTGGTGCGCTGCTGGTGATCTTCTCGGTCGTCGGGCTGGACAAG
>Ga0182747_1000590_pt1 | contig 33412 bp, 28 predicted proteins | sample eDN3rd30CBELigBY_FD_128526 | JGI IMG/M metagenome (GOLD analysis project Ga0182747, IMG submission 128526) | Enriched backyard soil microbial communities from Emeryville, California, USA - eDNA 3rd pass 30_C BE-Lig BY (version 2) (version 2) | ecosystem: Environmental > Terrestrial > Soil >... | reverse complement strand
TCAGCAGCTTTCATTTATTATAAACATAGACGAAAAAACCGAACTTTTACTCGTTGCATAGAACCGTAACATAAATAAGTGCGATTGTATTGGAATTTCATTTGAAATATTTTGGAAACTTATATATTATAATCTTATACAATAACACCCGCAGTAAGACGGGAGAGGTTCATAGCTAATACCCTCTATAAAAAACTATGGAAACATGACAATTTGCCATGTCCATATAGGACGTGGCTTTTTATGTTTTAATCATATGTTTTAATAGAACGTTTCATAGAACCTCTCTTGGAAAATGTCGGAAACATTTTACGAGGGAGTTTTTTTATATTTATATGCTGGAGGAGAATTTAAAGTATGCCTGATTTTAGAATTGTCGATAAGTTACAACAAATCGATGTAGATATTAAAAGAAGTCAATTAAAGTATCATTCAAAACGTGTGCTTGTGAGTAAAGAGTTTACGTTTGACGCCGCGCATCATTTACATAACTATGATGGAAAGTGTAAAAATTTACATGGCCATACATATCGTGTGATTTTAGGCTTAAGTGGATATACGGACGATCGAGGATTGATGATTGATTTTGGTGATATTAAGGAAATGTGGAAGCAAATCGAAACGTATTTGGACCATCATTATATTAATGAAACGCTACCACCGATGAATACTACAGCTGAAAATATTGTTGTTTGGATTTATGAGGAGTTACGTGAAGCTTTACAAAAGGAGCAACGGTATGATGGCGCACGTGTAGAGTTTATTAAGCTATATGAAACGCCTACGAGCTATGCTGAAGCAAGAAGGGAATGGATGGAAGTTGAGTAAAGTGCCAGTAATTGAGATTTTCGGACCTACAATTCAAGGTGAGGGTATGGTAATAGGGCAGAAGACGATGTTTGTACGCACAGCTGGATGTGATTATGCCTGTTCTTGGTGCGATTCATCATTTACATGGGATGGTAGTGGCAAGCATTTAATCGTACAAATGACGGCCGAGGATATTTGGACGGAGTTGAAACGACTTGGTGGAAACAGGTTTTCATTCGTCACAATTTCAGGAGGAAATCCAGCGCTTCTTTACAACTTAGGCGCACTGATTGCTATTTTGAAAAAAAATAATATAAAAATTGGGGTAGAGACGCAAGGAAGTAAGTGGCAGGATTGGTTATACGACGTCAATGAGTTGACAATTTCGCCAAAACCACCCAGCTCAGGTATGACAACAGATTTTATAATGTTGTCTCATATTTTAGAAAAGTTAAAAATTCGAAATGGTAATCAGCACGTGTCACTAAAAATCGTTGTGTTTAATCAAGAGGATTATGAGTATGCCAAAGAAGTACATCGACGATACCCAGACACCCCATTTTATTTACAAGTAGGAAATGATGACATTACCTCTATTAACACTGGACAATTAGCAAACTATCTATTGGCAAAGTATGAAATGCTCATTGATCAAGTGATGATGGATGAACAATTACACGATGTTAAAGTACTGCCACAGCTGCATACCCTCATCTGGGGAAATAAAAGAGGTGTGTAATTCTGGGCAGTAAGATGATAGGCAAATTTATTTGAAACTATAGATTTGCAGTTACCAATAATATCTATAGTTTATTGGAAAATAGTGAAATACCTGAGTTGTTCAGGAGAGGTTCATAGTTGATACCCTTATAATTGATAAGAAAGAGGAAAAACAAACAAATCATAAATTCACTTTATTTACTCAAAGATGCTAGTCTAGATAATTTATAAAGGTTTTTTATACATTGTAGATGATAAACTTTTAAAAATAGTTATAAATAAATATATTTATGTTGTTTAAAGGGAAATGTTTCGATTCTCAAGAAAATAGAGGTGAATATTTAGTTATCTATGGGTGAATTACACTACAAAGAATGATTAAAGGAGGATAGACAGAATGATTCGTACAATGAAGTTGGAAGATATTGAAAGTGTATTAGAAATTTATAATGATGCTATTTTGAATACGACAGCGCTATATCGCACAGAGACAGAAACGTTGGAAGAAAAACAAATATGGTTTTTGGAAAATGTAAAGGAAAATAACCCGATGTACATTTATGAAGAAAATGGAGAAGTCATAGGTTTTGCCACATTTAAACGATTTTATCCAAATGAAGGATATAAATTTTCCATGGAACATTCTGTTTATGTCTCATCAAAACATCAAGGAAAAGGGGTTGGAAAACAACTTTTCCAAAAATTAATTGAAGAAGCGAAGAAACGAAAAGTGAGAACATTAATTGCTGTTATTGATTCAGAAAATGTTGGAAGCATCAAATTGCATGAACAGTTTGGTTTTCATCTAGTCGGTAAATTAAAACATATCGGATATAAATTTGGAAAATGGTTAGACATTGTCTATTATCAATTAGATTTATATGAATGATAAATAAAAGAAAAGGGCTGGCCCCCAGGGTTACCAGGTGCTTTACAGATAATTACTGGTGATGGGCGGGAGCTTAGTCATGATTAACTACAGACCCTATTATAAAAAAATATCATTCACAGGAAGTGCCGTTGTAGGTAAAACTATAAGAGTGAAGTATGCAATAGAGGAAATGACAGAGTTAATGGTGGGTTTTAGTAAATAATAGGTATAGGACGAAATCGATAATCGGTTTTGTCCTATTTTATTTGTTCGACTGGTATTATTTAGTTAATAATAGTCAATATAGAATTATTTAAACTTAGATGAGGGGCGATTCATGTGATACCTAATAGTAAAAATGCGTGGGAAAAGTTCACTTTATATGGTGAAAATGATCCTAGAATAAGAAAAGTAATACTAGAGTCTTGGGATCGTTGTAAGTCTTTAGGAGTTTCACATAGTCTCGATGAAGTATCTATACCTGTAAATGAAAATGAATTTAATAAAAAGAAAAAAGAAAATACCCAACTTTTACAAATAGCTACTCCTATTATGCTAGATATTTATAAAAAACTTAGAGGTGGCGGTTATCTCTTACTTTTAACCGATCCAAACGGATATTTAATACAATTAATGGCTGACAAAAAAGCTCAGGTCGTTGCAGATAAAGGCGGTATCGTTCTTGGAGCAAAATGGACAGAAGAAAATGTAGGGTCAACAGGACTTTCCATAGCATTAAAAACGCAAACACCTATGGCAACATACGGATATGAACATTTTTGTAGTGCTTTTAGAGTCTGGGATTGTTCAGCATGTCCAATTATTGTAAACAATACATTTTTTGGATTATTTGATATATGCCGTGTAGGTCCAGGAACAGATATTAAAGAATTATACGCTTTAGTAGTAGCTGGAGCAAAAGCTATTGAGGAAAAAATAGCTTTTGAAAAATTAAAGGAAAAAGAAATCATTTTATCTCAGGTGCTATCTAATTACCGGTATATTAGGAAAAATACAGGTATTATTACATACGATTTAGAAGGAGGGATATTATATAAAGATAGAAATGCTGATCAATTTATTCGTTTATTTCAGAAAGATGATTCAAGAAAAAGTGACCTATTCAATGTATTAAACAGTTTCAGAGATTCAGAGGAGAACAGGGAAATAACTATTGGGGGAAAGGGCTATCACTTAGAGCGAAAAGAAATAATTCATGAATACGATAAAATGGGGATTATCATTTTAATAAATGAAAATCCGAAATTTGTAAATATCCCTCAGTTAGCAAGTAAAGATTTACGGAATCCTTTAACAGAGCAATTTCCTACTGAAAATCCTAAACTACTAAAATTACTCAATACAGCTGAAAAAATTGCCAATAGTGATTCAAGTATTCTTATTCAAGGAGAAAGTGGTAGTGGGAAAGACGTTTTAACAAATGCAATTCATAAATTTAGCAAAAGAAAGAACGGTCCTTTTGTAGCGATTAACTGCGCCTCATTACCAAAAGATCTAATTGCTTCAGAGCTATTTGGATATGCGCCAGGTGCATTTACAGGCGCAAATAAACAAGGAAATATAGGAAAGTTAGAGGCAGCGGACGGAGGAACTTTATTCTTAGATGAGATTGGAGACATGCCACTGGATTTACAAGCAATGTTATTACGTTCTATTGAAGAAAAAGCTGTTGTACGTTTAGGGAGTAATAAATTAAAGAAAGTAGATGTACGTATTATAGCAGCTACTCATAAAGATTTAAAAAAGCTAATTCAAAAAGGCTTATTCCGAGAAGATTTATACTATAGGCTAAATGTTTTCCAACTTACTTTACCACCGCTAAGAGAAAGAAAAGAAGATATTAAATATTTATTAAATCGAATGTCTAAGGAAGCCTGTATAAATGCAGATCGAGCTGAAATACAATTTACTGAGAGGGCTTTTGAACTTTTCAGTCAGTATTCATGGCCAGGCAACTTAAGAGAAATGAGAAATGTAACCGAAAGAATAGCATATATTCATGAATCAGATATTTTCGATGAGAACGCGGTGCAGGAATATATATTTATAGAGAAAAAAGAAGAAATTATAGAGGATGAATACGAAAATATTTTACATGTTTTAAAACAAGTAAATGGAAATCGAACGAAAGCAGCAGAAGTCTTGGGGATTTCTAGAAGTAAGTTGTATAGGAAGTTAGCGCATTATGAGAATCTATAATTGTGTCATGTTCGGACAATGGATGTTCCCGAACAAGTAATTGAATATATAAATCTACAATTACTTGAATATTCAAACCTGAATTTTAGATGCAAATCTAATGAAAACTTAAATAGGCGCAGAAATTTCTTGAAGTGAGCTGTAAGAAAATTAGAATGTTCCTATAATCTGTAAATGTATCGTGTTCGGACAATGTACGTTCGGTGAACTAGTAATTGAGATTATACAGCTAACAAAAAGACTACAGATTAGGATTTATAACTTTATTACAATCGAAATAACATGTATTTTTAGTAGAAAAAAGAAAAAAATTAATGATTTTTAACATATTGGCATACATCTTGCATCCTTCTAATTAAGGCTAGACAAATAATAAGTCGTGAATAAATCATCCGTTTTGGCATGGATTTTGCATTAAATTAAATAGGGCAGAATATCTCTAATTATTTAATTTGGAATGGCGATTTATATTTGTTGCATGCCCGAAACAAAGAAGGGGGAGAAATATATGACAGTAGTAGTTGAAAATCAATGGATTCAACGTTTTACAGAGCTAAATGATTCAAATGAAGAATTAAATGCTCATGGTAAGTTTTTTACTTGTTCTTATCTATTAGATATGGAATCAGTAAAAGTTCTAATTGATATGCATGAGGGGAAAGTTAAAAACATTAATTTAGATCCAGGACCATTAGATGCTTATGATTTTGCAATTAGAGCGAGTGAGGATACTTGGAAAAAGTTCTCCATGCCAACTCCACCTCCTATGTATCATGGAATCTGGGCAGCTAGTTTCCAACGTGATATGAAATTAGAAGGCAACATATTAGTATTGATGCAAAATATTCGTTGTTTAACAACACAATTAGAAATATTACGAGTATCAAGCATACCAGTTTAAAATAAGAGGAGGGGTATAGTAGTATGACAAAAGCTAAATTTTCACCTGTATTAGGTAGATACGTAACGATAGATGTTGAAGGGGAAGAATATAAAGTATTTTATTTAGAAAATGGGACAGGACAACCTCTTGTATGTCAACATACAGCGGGATGTCACAATCACCAATGGCGTGGATTATTAGAAGATGAAGAGATTACTAGTAAATATCGTGTGATTGCATATGATTTACCTCGTCATGGTAAATCAGATCCTCCTTCAAATACAGAATGGTGGAAAGAAGAATATAAACTTAGTGCTGAGTTCTTTATGAAGTTTATTGTTACATTGTGTGACGCACTTGAATTAGAAAATCCAATTTTCATGGGGTCCTCTTTCGGTGGAAATATAGCTTTACAACTTGCACTTCATCATCCAGATCGATTTGATGCAGTTATCCCAGTTGAAGCAGCAGACTATTCTCCGGGCTTCTATTTAGATTGGTGGCATCATCCACATGCGAATGCATCACAGGTATGTGCAAGTGGTGTATGGGATTTAATGGCGCCACAATCACCAGATAAGGATCGTTGGGCAACGTGGTTTTATTATTCACAAGGTGCAGAATCATTTAAAGGCGACTTACATTTTTATTCTGTAGACCATGATCTTCGTGGGAAACTAGAACAAATTCAAGGAGACAAAGTTAAAGTAATCATGCTTACAGGGACTTATGATTATTTAACAACTACAGAAGATGGTAGACGTACAGCAAGCCAAATCAAAAATGCTGAATTTATTGAAATGGTTGATATTGGACATTTCCCAATGAGTGAAAACTATGAGGTATTTAAGAAATATTTAGAACAAGCATTAAATTCAATTCAGGCAGTAAAAGCGTAGTTATAATTATTTTCTAAACTGTCTAGTAGTATTCAAGTTATATAGATTGTATGAAAATATAACAGGTAGAGAAGGGATTATTTTCTCTGCCTGTTTATATATATTTGAATAAAGTTTTTAAATCATAATATACAATTAAAGGAGTATAAAAATATGTGGCTTGAATTAAACACCCAAATGGGAACTCAATTAGCGATGACACCTCAGTTAAGTCAAGCAATTGGAATTATGAAAATGACTTCAGATGAACTTGAGGAATTTTTATATGAAATTCAAATTTCGAATCCTTTAATAGAAATGGAGGACTATGAAAATTTTAAAGAAAAGAAAATTAAACGATTACATAACGAGATTAATATTAATAATTTGAATACAAAAATAGAGGTGAACAAGACAGATAGTTTGCTACAAGAGTTCAAATTAATTGTTGATGACCCAAAGGAATTTAACTTAATAAAAAAAGTAATTATGAATTTAAATAATAACGGATATTTACCAAACGCGTATGATTTTTTAACTCCAGATGAATACGCTTTCATATTAGACTTCTTTTGTTTAAATGGCTATGTAGGATTAGCCACATTAGATTTAAAACATTTTTTAAAATTTCAATGTCTACAATTTTATCCTGAAGACGAGTTACTATTAAATCTAGTCGACCATATTGATTTGATAGCGGAAAAAAAATGGAGGTTTATATTAAAAAAATTTAAAATAACAGAGGACATCTTGAGTGAATCTATTAAAAAAATTCAAAATTTAAATCCTAGGCCATATAGCTTTGTAAATGACGAGACTAACTTTATTCATCCAGATGTTATTGTTCGTATAAGAAACAAACAAATTATTTACACTCTATGTGATTGGTTTTCGCCAAATTTAAATATAAATAGTTATAGTTTAATTAATTTATCCAAAGAAGAAAATAAACAAATTCAAAGTTGGAAAAATGAAGCGAAATGGGTCGTACAAGCTTTAGAACAACGTAAAAACACGATGCGTGATATTATGGAATTTTTAATTAAATATCAACAGGAAGCTTTTTTAAATGATCTAAGCTATATAAAGCCGCTTACATTGAAAGATGTTTCTGACTATATTGGTAAACATGAATCTACCGTTAGTAGAGCGATAATGAACAAATATATACAAATTAATTCGAATATATTTGCATTTAAAGATTTTTTCACTTCTAAACTTGAAGGGAATGGTGGGGAAATCATTTCAAAGGAAAAAATAAAATGGTTATTGAAAGAATTGATAGATAATGAGGATAAATTAGCACCATTATCGGATCAAAAGTTAGCTACAGTATTAAGAGAGAATGAAAGTATTACTATATCAAGGCGAACAATTACTAAATATAGAGAAGAATTGCAAATAGCTCCTTCATCTAAAAGGAAATCACTAAAGATTACTAACATTTAATCTATAGATATATCCATATGACAATTATGATTAAAATAAATATACTTATAAAATCCTGGGGAAATCATGCAACCATTAAAAGTACCTATTTTCTTTATAGGGACTGGTTGTATGGTACTTCCTTTTAAAAAACGACACTATAGCTTTGAAATAACTATAAGTTCTGATTAATTTTTTTCAACTTTCTTAATTATAAGAAGGTGAGTTTATACTTTGTTCTGCTCAATCTCAATTCTAGTTTACATAATATTTATTATATGAAGTTGAGTCTCGTTTCAAAAGTATACTTATAATAGTGAGACAAAACGCGAAAATGAGCCTGAAACCGGTCAAATTTTGATTTTCTAATTATAAAACACATTTAGAAATTTGATTATCTAAAAAAATTTAAACTTTTGAGATCTGTGTATTAACTGTTTATTATAATCTCAATACTGGCTCGCTTTTTATATGATTTCTATATTCTGTTATTAGATCCTTTTACTGTACTAAGATTATATAGTTCAGCAAAACTTCAATTAATCAATTTCTTGTACCAATTTATTTAACTCTTTTTGGTAATCAATTACAATTTCTAAATCATAAATACTAACACTTATTAGTATTACTAGCTCATAAATATTTTGAATCCTTCAGCATCCATAGAAACCGTGACTAAAGTTAAAAAATGACTTGTGTAACGGTTTCACACATAGTTTAATTCCATAATTAATTATTATCAGAATGATATTACTAAACCATTTAACAATGAAAATAAATTTTCAATCATTATACATTTTAGGATAAACGTAAACCCAGATATTTTACGATAAACTGTTTTTCTTTTATCCCCGAAATAATTACTTGCGAATATTTCTTAAGCAAAACACTTTCAGTTGTTGTATTTGAATTTAATGGCCAAATGCACGTGGCACATACTTACATCCCCTGCCCTATATAAAATATATTCTCTACACCTCACGAATTTTTTTTCATCTAAGTAAAGTATAAAATCCAACTATTTTTCATCGAAAAGATTTAAAGAGTGTATTTTTTTACAATTTCCACCAATCCTATGATGTAAATTGTAAATAAAAAAATTATTGTCAATATATAAAAAATACTCTAATTTCTACATCTGACATTCTCAAATTGAACTGTTTCTTATCAAAAAATTTATTATAAACTCGTTTTCAACAATATTTTCTCTATTAATCTTATTTTTTCAAAAATTTTTAAATATTATTTAACTAAAAAGTATTGCAATTTTGTGAACGCTTAAATAAAATGAGAATTGTAAATCTATAAAAATAGAATTTTACAAACACTAAGTAGAAAAAAACAACATAAAAAGGGGGATGTTTATGGCTGGGAATGTAAAAGAAAACATTAATTATGACAAGATCGCAGAAATGGAATCATTCAAACAGTTAACAAAAAGGAAAAATAAATTTTTATGGACTCTTACTATCATTTTTCTTGCTGCATACTTGTTATTACCAATCTTAACGTCATACACAGAAGTTTTACACCAGAAAGCTGTAGGGGATATTACTTGGGTTTGGTTTTACTCTGCTGCACTATTTATAATGACTTGGGGATTAGCTCATCTATATGTAGCAAAAGCAAATTCATTCGATAAGGAAGCAAATGCTATTATCGAAGAGTATGAAAGAGGTGTTAATTAATGAGTACAACTGCTGTTGTCATGTTCGTAGCTATCGTGGGATTAACATTATTTATCACATGGTGGGCTTCTAGAAAAAATAACACTGCAAGTGATTTCTATACTGCTGGTGGTGGTTTAAAAGGTTGGCAAAATGGACTAGCTATCTCTGGTGACTATTTATCAGCTGCTTCTTTCCTTGGTATTGCTGGTTCGATCGCATTAGCTGGTTTTGATGGATTCTTCTTCTCATTAGGTTATTTAGTAGCTTATTTAGTGGTTTTATATATTGTTGCTGAACCATTACGTAATCTTGGTAAATTCACATTAGCAGACATGATTTCAGCTCGTTTTGATGCGAAAAAAGTCCGGGGTACTGCTGCTTTAAGTTCAATTGTAATCGTTTTATTTTATATGATCGCACAACTTGTTGGTGCAGGTGCACTTATTCAATTATTATTAGGAATTCCTTATTGGTCTGCTGTACTTCTTGTAGGTTTCATGATGACTATCTACGTATTATTTGGTGGAATGACAGCTACAAGTTGGGTACAAATTATTAAAGCATGTTTATTAATGTTAGGAACTGTTGTAATTTCGTTCTTAGTATTACGCGAATTCAATTTCAATATCTTAACAATGTTCTCAGAAATGTCTACTGCAACAGATGCAGGAGAAGCATATTTAAATCCAGGTTTAAAATATACTAATGGTCTTGATACAATCTCTATGTTAGTTGCATTAGTATTAGGTACTGCTGGTCTACCACACATTTTAATGCGTTTCTTCACTGTAAAAGACGCAAAAACAGCTCGTTCTTCAGTAATTTGGGCTACTTGGATTGTTGGTCTATTCTATATTTTAACAATCTTCTTAGGATTTGGTGCTGCTGCATTCGTAGGTAAACAAGCAATTGTTGAAGCAAATGCTGCTGGTAACATGGCTGCCCCACTTCTTGCTCAAGCTTTAGGTGGAGATATTTTATTCTCCTTCGTGTGTGCGGTTGCCTTTGCAACAATTTTAGCGGTAGTAGCTGGTCTTGTACTTTCTGGTGCATCTGCTCTATCTCATGATATTTATGGTCAAATTATTAAAAAAGGGAAAGTATCAGAAAAGGAACAGGTGGTTGCTGCTCGTGTAGGATCAATCATTATTGCTGTCGTATCAATTGTCTTAGCATTAGGTGCTCAAACATTAAACGTTGCATTCTTAGTTTCTTTAGCGTTCTGTATCGCAGCTTCTGCAAACTTACCAGTAATTCTATACACAATCTATTGGAAGCGCTTCAACACTGCTGGTGCAGTAACGGCTATGCTTACTGGTTTAATCTCTGCTTTAATCTTAGTTGCGATTTCTCCAAATGTTTGGAATCCAGTAGAAGGCGCTGCAATCTTTGTTGGGGAAGCAATTTTCCCATTAGGAAATCCAGCAATCATCTCCGTTCCACTTGGATTTATAGGTGGTTGGATTGGTACCCTTCTTTCTAAAGAGAAAGATGAAGCGAAATACCGTGAAGTTGAAGTAAAAGCTCAAACAGGTATATCAGTTCAAGATGTATCTCACTAATCGTAAAATCAACCTCGAGTTTTTAAAACTCGAGGTTTTTTAATACTCCCCCTTTTCTCTTAAAAAGGCATATGATAGAAAAAATAAAATCATAGGTGAAATTATGACTACTTCAAAAGCGAAGAAAAAATAGATTGAAACAGTTTAGAGAAAATAGTAAAGATGTAACACTACATCGCATTCAATTCGATTTTAGTACATAGTACACATAAAAGAGTGACAAAAACGAAACATGAATCTTTACAAAATCAATTTAAAAAACATAAAAGGTATGTCCAAAATCATCATAAAGATGGCTATGGAGATACCTTTATTAGCTCTTAAATTTAGTTAATACAACGATTGTGAAGAGAATAAACGCAGATCCAATCCAATCGATCCAACCAAATGCCACATCTAAAAAAAGTACAGAAGTGAATGCAGCTGATAAGGGTTCTGCACACGCTAGGAGACTTGTCTCAGAGGCTGTTAAGTATTTTAAACTCTCTAAATAACAATAAAATGCTAAGACTGTCCCACAAACGACGACAAATAAAAATGCAAAGTTCGTGGAGAAATACCATTCTCCTTCAAATCGCCAAGGTGGTGCAACAAAACTAAAAATTATCCCTCCAATAATCATAGCCCAACCTACTATGATGGTAGAACCCCATCTCTTTAGAAGTTCTATAGGTTGAATTGTATAGAATGCAAGGCCAAATGCTGATAAAATCCCCCACAAGAAACCTAGTTTGGAGATTGATAACGTTTGAATATTACCATTAGTGACAAGCAAAAATGTACCAACTAATGCGAAAATAATTGCTAGTAATTCTTTCTTTGTTGGGAACCTTTTGGCTTTTAATATAAAATAGCCTGTTACGATTGCTGGACCAATATATTGTAGAATCGTTGCGGTAGCTGCATTGCCATGTTGAATCGCAGCTAAATATGTATATTGAACCCCAATCATCCCAATAACTCCAAAAATAATAATCCCGAAAATATCGGATTTATGTCGCCAAACTTCAAATATCCGGGTTCCATGCTGTTTGAAAGCAATTGCAGTAAGTAATACACCTGCGAGAAGTAGTCTTACTGAAGTTAACCATTCTGCACTAATCTGTAATTCATGGAAAAGATATTGAGAAACAGTTCCAGAAATACCCCAGAAAAAGGCTGCGGTCAATACTAGAATGACTCCCTTTGTTTTGCCTTTTAAACCCATATAAGACCTCCTCTAAAAACCAAAAACAACTTTATCTTATTCGTAATCACGCCTAAAATCAATATCGATTCAATATTTTCTAATGAGTACAAGCTAAGACAACGGAGAAAAACGTTAAAATAAGTAGACAAAAGGCATTCACGATTATCAAAATCATGAATGCCCCATTCATTAATTATTTTCTTGATTTGTTTGAATCACTTTTACATATAATAATTCGCCATCGTTTGATACATCTATCTTTAATGATCCATTAGAATAGCGATCCGCTTTTGATAAAGATTTCACTGCAATCGTTTCTTGTATATTATTCTCTGTTTCCAAAATGACAGAATCACTAGATTGAACAACCTTTACATCAAAAATACGATGTGGATTTGATTTTAATTCTTTTAAGACCACAACGCCTCGTTTAGCTCTGGAGCTTTTTTCAACTTCTGAAACATTCATTCGTTTGACTGCACCACGGTGAGTAACAATAATGACTTCTTCATGATCGCCCGTATTTAAAAGATTAACTGCTGATAGCACATCCCCATCTTTTAGGTTAATCCCTTTAACACCGCCTGTTTTAACACCCGTAACTGGGATTTCCTCGATATCGAATCGAAGACAATAACTTAGATGAGTGGTTAGCATGATTTGTGATTCTGAAGTTACTAGACTTGCGTAAATCATTTCATCTTGCCCTTTAAGATTCATTGTCTTAATAGGTTTAGAATATCGAGTAACTGAATAATCTGCTAAAGCGGAACGTTTAATTTGTCCTTCTTTTGTTGCTGTAAGAACATGAACATCTTCTTGATCGAATTTCTCAATACCTATAACCTCAATAATCTCCTCATCTTGATCAATTGGAACAATACTTGAGATATGCTGACCAAGATCCTTCCAACGAATATCTGGTAATTCATGAACCGGTTGATAAATATAATTACCTTTTGTTGTAAATAGTAGTAGGTGATGTTGAGTATTTAGTGTTTTTTCGAATAAAAGATAGTCAGAATCTTTCATGGCAAAGTCTTGACCGTTGGATGCTGAATGGGAACGTGTACTTGTACGTTTCACATAACCGTCTTTCGTAACCGTTACAACAACTTCTTCACTTGGTACAAGTACATCAAGAGTTAACTTAATCTCCTCAATCTCAGCTTGTATTGTTGATCGACGCTCTTCAGCAAATTTAGCTCGAATTTCAGCCAACTCTGATTTAATCACTTTAATCAATTGTTTTTCATTCCCTAAAATATTGTTTAGATTTGCAATTGATTTTTCAAGCTCTTCTTGCTCAGCACGGAGATCTGTAATATCCGTATTTGTTAGACGATACAGTTGTAAGCTTACGATTGCTTCGGATTGAGTTTCAGTAAAACCGAATTGAGCCTCTAAATTAGATTTAGCATCTCGTTTATCCTTTGAAGAGCGAATAGTTGCAATGACTTCATCTAAAATTGATATTGCTTTGATTAGGCCTTCCACAATATGTAAACGATCATTCGCCTTATTTAAATCAAATCGAGAACGCTTTGTTACTACATCTTTTTGATGTGCAATATATGAATCCAGCATTAAAGGCAATGTCATCATCGTTGGACGACGATTATGGATTGCAATCATATTAAAATTGTAATTGACTTGTAGTTCTGTCGTTTTATAAAGATAGTTTAATATACCAACAGCTTGCACATCTTTCTTTAATTCAATTACAATTCGTAGCCCTGTTCGATCCGATTCATCTCGAATTTCTGCAATTCCTTCTAAACGCTTATCGACTCTTTGCTCATCGATTTTTTTTACTAAGTTGGCTTTATTTACTTCATAAGGTAATTCTGTAATAATAATTTGTTCTTTTCCACCTTTTACTGACTCGATGGAAGTTCTTGAACGGACGATTATTTTCCCTCTACCTGTTTCATAAGCTTTTTTAATGCCCTCAGCACCTTGAATGATACCACCAGTTGGAAAATCAGGTCCTTTTATAACCTTTAATAAATCGTCTACTGTACATTTTGGATTATCTAATCGCATAAGCACAGCATCAAGTGCTTCACTTAAGTTATGTGGTGGTATATCTGTCGCATAACCTGCAGAAATACCTGTAGATCCGTTTACAAGTAAGTTAGGAAATCTTGAAGGTAACACTGTTGGTTCAAGATCCTGATCATCAAAGTTCGGAACAAAGTCTACCGTATTTTTATTGATATCACGTAGCATTTCTGCAGCAATAGATGATAATCGTGCTTCCGTATAACGCATTGCTGCAGGTGGATCTCCATCGACAGAACCATTGTTTCCGTGCATTTCAATTACCATATGTCGCATTTTCCAATCTTGACTTAAACGGACCATTGCTTCATACACAGAAGAATCACCATGAGGATGGAAGTTACCGATAACGTTACCTACTGTTTTAGCAGATTTACGGAAAGGTTTATCACTAGTATTTCCTTCGTTAAACATCGCATATAAAATTCTTCGTTGAACAGGTTTTAACCCATCACGGGCATCAGGTAATGCGCGGTCTTGAATAATGTACTTACTATAACGACCGAACCGATCGCCCATAACTTCTTCTAATGGTAATTCTTGAAATCGTTCGGGTGTCGTCATACTTCTAAATCCTCCTCATGTTGGATGAAATCGCTATCTAAAATATTCAAATCATCCTCCATACCAAAATCTACATTTGATTCAATCCATTTTCGTCTTGGTTCGACTTTATCGCCCATTAGTGTTGTTACACGACGCTCTGCACGGGCACCATCCTCGATAGTTACTCGAATTAACGTTCTAGTTTCAGGGTTCATTGTCGTATCCCAAAGTTGATCGGCATTCATCTCACCTAATCCTTTATATCGTTGAAGCATATAGCCTTTACCAACTTTTTGGATTGCAGCTTGTAATTCTTTTTCTGTCCAAGCATACTCAATCACTTCTTTTTTCCCTATCCCTTTAGAAACCTTATAAAGTGGAGGTAATGCAATATAAACCTTACCTGCATCAATTAATGGTCTCATATATTTATAGAAGAAAGTTAATAATAATACTTGGATATGAGCACCGTCTGTATCAGCATCGGTCATTATGATTACTTTATTGTAAGCAGAATCTTCTACATTAAAATCTGCTCCAACACCTGCTCCAATCGTATGAATGATGGTTGATATCTCTTCATTTTTCATAATATCAGAAAGTTTAGCTTTTTCGGTATTAATAACTTTTCCGCGCAAAGGTAATATCGCTTGGAAAGTACGATCACGTCCTTGCTTCGCAGAACCACCAGCGGAATCCCCCTCTACAAGGTATAACTCGTTTCTCGCTGCATTTTTTGACTGAGCTGGAGTTAGCTTACCAGAAAGTAGTGTACTGGACTTTTTCTTTTTACCACTACGAGCATCCTCTCTTGCTTTTCGAGCAGCTTCTCGCGCTTGCTGTGCACGTATAGCTTTACGAACAAGGGATGCAGATAACTCAGCATTTTCTTCTAAGACATACAACATTTCCTCTTGCACAACGCCTTCAACTGCTGCACGGGCTTCAGTTGTTCCAAGTTTACTCTTCGTTTGACCTTCAAATTGTAAAAGGTGCTCTGGAATACGGACTGATACAATGGCAGATAGACCTTCTCGAATATCTGTTCCCTCTAAGTTTTTATCTTTTTCTTTTAAAAGTCCAACTTTACGTGCGTATTCATTAAATACTTTTGTCATGGCTGATTTTGCACCAGTTTCATGCGTTCCACCATCACGAGTACGAACATTATTGACAAAGGAAAGAATGGTTTCTGAATACCCATCATTAAATTGAAAAGCAAATTCAACCTCTATACCTTCTTGAGATCCTTCAACATACTTAACTGGGTGAAGAACATCTTTTTCTTCATTTAAATATGTGACAAATGCTTCAATTCCGTTTTCATAATGAAAAACATCCTGCTGTCCTTCACCGCGCTCATCAATAAGTTCAATTTTTAACCCTTTTAATAAAAAGGCAGATTCACGTAAACGTTCTGCTAAAATATCGTAATTAAATTTTGTAACTGAGAAAATATCTTTGTCTGGTAAGAAGAGAACGTTTGTTCCTGTTTCCTTTGTTTTACCAATAACTTCAAGAGTTGTAACCGGTTTCCCACCATGTTCAAAACGTTGGCGGAAAATTTGTCCATCACGATAGATGGTAACTTCTAAAAATTTAGAAAGTGCATTCACAACAGATGAACCTACACCATGTAAACCACCACTTGTTTTATATCCACCTTGACCAAATTTACCTCCTGCATGAAGAATGGTAAAAATGACTTCTGGTGTTGGTTTTCCCATTTTATGCATCCCAGTTGGCATTCCTCGGCCATAATCTCGAACACTTATAGAACCGTCTTCATGAATTTTTACGATGATATGTGATCCAAATCCACCAAGAGCTTCATCCACTGCATTATCTACTATTTCATATACTAAGTGGTGAAGACCTCGACTGTCTGTGGAGCCAATATACATTCCTGGTCGCTTACGAACCGCTTCTAATCCTTCTAATACTTGAATGGCATCGTCATCATATGCGATCCCTGGCTGATTTATTGCCAAATCAAATCCCCCTCCAAAAAATCCAAACATCCGTTCTGTTTCTATATTCATCCTACTGATTATAGTAATTTCTGTCAACATTGCTTTAACCAGAAATAAGCTTTCTTATTGTATCAAACTCAAGTCACTCAGCACAAATAGAAGTTTCGCTAAGGTAGTAACCAGTCGATTTCCGACAATTTAGAGTTTGTGGTACAAATAACAATTACAGTGTAAAGATTTTAGTGTGCCTATAGTTAATAATAACTGTAAATTTAAAAACATTATTGTACATTTATTCACGATAATTTTTACTTTTTCCTTCAACTTCATTCATATTCTTAAAAAAAACTTTGATATGGTATAGTTAACCTAGAACTTTAGTTCGTTTTTGTTGCAGTTAGTTTAATAGTTGATTCTCAAAATAGAAATACCTCTACCTCAAATGGTGAAAAAGGTGGTATATTGTTATTGCAACTATTCGTACCAACTATTTTAATTTTTTGAAAGGAACATTTTATGGTTAATGTAATTATTCTTGTATGTGCTTATTTACTTGGGTCAATTCCATCTGGCCTTTGGATAGGTAAAATCTTTTATAAAACGGATATTCGAGAGCATGGTAGTGGAAATTTAGGTGGGACAAACTCCTTTCGTGTTTTAGGAAAAAAACCCGGCCTTGCTGTTACACTGATTGATATACTAAAAGGGACAGCGGCTACCTTACTACCACTTATCTCATTTTTTGCTGATACATCTATTCATCCACTTATTTTAGGAGCAGTGGCAGTTGTTGGACATATGTTCCCAATTTTTGCTGGGTTCCGTGGAGGAAAGGCTGTAGCAACATCTGGTGGTGTCGTATTAGGCTATGCTTGGCCACTCTTTATCATTTTAATCATTGGATTCTTTATCTCCTTAAAATTAACGAAAATTGTTAGCTTATCATCTATGATTGTTTCGGTTGTAGCCTTGATATATAGTATTATTTATGTGTTTATAACAGGAGATTATGCTTTGCTGATTTTAATTGCTATACTAGCATCCTTTATTTTCTACCGTCACCGTGCAAATCTTAAACGAATTAAGGATGGAACTGAACCTAAAGTAAAATGGTTATAAAAATGTCTTTTTTGAAGGGATGTTTACGGGGTGAATATAAAAGTTACAAAGGAAGCATTACGTTGGTTTAAAGAAGAAATGGAAGTAACTTCGGGTGATTCGATTCGATTTTATGCCCGATACGGTGGTTCTTCCCCATTTCACCAAGGTTTTTCACTTGGTATGAATCGAGAAACGCCTCATGATGTAGGTGTAAATGAAATAATTGAAGGTATTTACTTTTATATCGAAAAAGATGACCTTTGGTTTTTCAACGAGCATAATCTATTAGTTGATGTAAATGTAACTACTGAAGAACTAAAATATGACTACATAGCTCAATAGTAAAAGTGAGAAGTAATACAAGATTACTTCTCGCTTTTTATTTTGGTAGTTATTTATATACACTTATTTGCATCCACCTTGGTTTGAAATGCTAAGCTTCATTCTTTGCACGTAACTTCCAAATACTATACACCATTTGTAGACAAGCTAGAACAGTTAAACCCGTAAGAATATACCAACCAACCATAATATAAGGCATTAACGCATTAGTAACGGTCGCACTTGTTAAATAATCTCTAAACTGGACAATAAGTAATACCCCTATGATAATGACTAAAATTGAAATTACGATACCCATACTTAGTTTACTTCTTGTTTTGCCACTTTCCGCATTATATTGATTTGCCCACCCATCTTTTTTATTGGCTGATAGTTTTTCTACCCAGACTTGGAAGAATGTTATTAGATTGGCCCATAAATATAATTCTGGACTGAAGAGTAAGCCCGCTAATACAATGTCGATGGTTCGAACCATTGGGGTTTTGATTGCAAGTAGTATATTTAAAATGGAAGCTAATACTATAGGTATGATCCAAATCCAAGACCATTGGAATTGATCGATAGCAGGATACGACTAATAGAGAGATAAATAATACTCTGACCAGGAAGTCCTGGAATAACTTTAATTGCATACGCCATAGTTTTGCATTGTGCCTAGATTTTACATTGATATCTTTACTTGTTAATAAATGAACTGTACCAGACTGCCATTTATTCCGCTGTTGACGAAAAGTGTGATAGGATTTCATCGAATCTACAAAGCATCTTGCTTTAGGACTAATTAACGTCTTCCAGCCATTATTTTGAAGCTGCCATGTTAACAGCATATCTTCCACATCACTATCGTTTTGCCATGGTCCATCTAATTTATTACTTTCAACTATATTTTGGAGGGCTTCTGGACGAAATAACGTAGCCTGTCCACCGAGTACATAAGTACTGCCTCCACGGTATTGAAGGTCTAACAGCCAAGCCGCCATATCTTGCTTTTGTTGATGTGTCCACCACCGAGTAATAGGACCACCATATCTTCCTGATGAAACTAATTCTTCAAAGTTTACGGCATCCTTTGGAATGGTATTTTTCTTTCTTGGCATACGCATTGTATATTTGGCCATCACGCCACCAATATTACGTGCACTCATTAATCCTTCCCATAAATGTAACAGTGCGTTCGGGGCTAAACGACTATCAGCATCCATTCCTAAAATTGCTTTAATAGAATCTTTATATAACTCTTGATAAGGTGATAAACTTTTAAAATATATATCTAAAGAATCTCCATAAATGGTCTTCCAAGCAGTATTTAAGGCACCTACTTTACGCTGTTTATTATTTTTAGTAATCAATACATTTAGATGGAGATTTAAATCCATTCCAGCTTCATTCGCTTTTTCGACAGTATTATCTGTGCAATTATCAGCTATCACAAATACATCCATTTCGACATCATAGGGTAATTCTTGATCTGCTAGACCTTCTAGACAATCTCGAATTGCTTTTTCTTCGTTATGTGCAGGGATAAAAACGACTATTCTTGGTTTCATATAGGAGTTCTTAACACCTTTTATAGTCGCAAAATTACTAGAATCGTTTACAATGCTATGCTGTTCTGGATTATTATCATCGTCTAGCAGATGTGTTTTGCTATTCATATTGACCTCCTGGTGTTAATTAATAAAGAATCCACCGAATTTGCAGCAAAACAACATAGTATTTCAAACCGTTTATCGTAACTTAAATATGCAAAAAATAATAAGTATTTTCTTTATCCTATTGCTCAGTACCTATTAATATGACAAATTTCTGTTCTAAAAATCAACAATTCTTCATATGGTAATAATTAATATTGATGGGAAAATAGTAAATCTTTTAACAAAAGTGAATAAAGGTTTATGTATTTGTCATGTTGAATTATTATTTAGAAGAGAATTGACTTTAAGAGAGGAATCTTTATGGAATATTATAAGCAACTAAGAAAGTACGTTGGACATGACCCTTTAATATTACCAGGTTCGACAGTTATTATTGTAAATGAAAAGAAGGAAATTCTTTTACAACAACGTCCATGTGGAAACTGGGGACTCCCTGGAGGTTTGATGGACTTGGGGGAAAGTTTTGAGGAAGTGGCTCGTCGGGAAGTTTTAGAAGAAACAGGCTTAGTGATTGAAGACTTAGAATTGCTCGGGGTCTTTTCAGGAAAAGATTACTTCTGCAAAGTAGCAAATGGAGATGAATTTTACTCAGTCACTGCAGTATTTCTTTCAAAAGCTGTTAGTGGAGTATTAACAATGAATGATGAATCAATAGCATTAGAGTATTATTCCCCTCTCCATCTGCCTGAAAATACAAAACCCGAGTATCGCGGCTTTATTGAGCCCTATATTAATTTAATTATAAGTTAACTAAATGAATAAAACGAGTTGGCCTCTAATGGCTCAACTCGTTTTATTGTATTGAATACTATTGATAAAGTTTTTGTTAGAGACAGTTTCTCTATTCATTAGCCTCTAATCGTGCTTTCAAAGCTAATCTCATTTGAGATGCAGCTGCAATAGCAGTCGCGTCATTCTTTATGTCACCAGGTTTACTTGCTTTTCCTATTAAATAACTTTCAAAAGGCATCTTAAAGAAATCACAAATGTACTGAAACTGTTGTATCATCGGAAGTGCCTTAATAGAAGGTCTATCCCCTCCAACTGCAACTACATAGACGCTTTTCTTTGCTAAGTCTTCTCTGAAGTTTGGATAATTCTTATCACGTAAAGTTTGAGACCACCGATCAATAAACAGCTTCATGGTGCCACTCATGCTATACCAATAAATAGGTGTCGCAAAAATTAGTATGTCATGCTGTAAAACCTTATCTAATATAGCATTGTAATCATCAGAAACCTCTTGGAAACCAGACTCTGAGTGTCGTTCATCCTTAATGGGTAAAATGTTGTACTCTCGAAGATGGATTTTTTCAACAGATAATCCCTCGATAACCTGCTCTGTTAACCATTCCGTATTACCCTCTTCTCGGGTACTTCCATAAATCACTGCAATTGACATGCATCACTTCGCTCCTTTTCTAGTATCATATTCATTTTTCACAAACGTAAGAACTGCTTTAAGGTAATAGCGTTAAGCCAATAATCACTGTATAAAAAACAGTAGCATGTCAATCATGAAAAGTGAACTAAAAGGGTTTAGTTCAAAACTTAGTAAGGGGTTTTTACATGGAATTTAAAAAGATTGTTGTAGCAGGTAGTGGTGTATTAGGAAGTCAAATTGCATTTCAAACCGCCTTTAAAGGATATGATGTAGCGGTCTATGATATTAATGATGAGGCAATTGATAGCGGTAAAAACCGATTAATGAATCTTAAAGTTCGTTATCAACAAGATTTGGGGGCAACTGAGGAAGAAGTGAATCTAGCTTATAACCGTATGTCTTTTCATAAAGATCTCGGTGAAGCTGTTTTAGATGCAGATTTTGTGATAGAAGCTGTGCCTGAAGTGGAGGAGATTAAAAAGGCTTTTTATCAACAATTGCGTCAAGTAGCACCTGAAAAGACTATTTTCGCAACCAATTCATCCACAATGATACCGAGTCAATTTGCAGAAGTAACAGGAAGACCTCATAAATTTTTAGCATTACATTTTGCCAATGAAATATGGCTAAATAATACAGCTGAAATTATGAAACATCCCAATACAGAAAAGGAAGTTTTTAACGCTATCATTGAGTTTGCCAAGTCTATTGGCATGTTTGCCTTACCGATCCAAAGAGAACAACCGGGATATATCTTAAACTCTTTACTAGTTCCTTTTTTAGAAGCTGCTCAAATGCTATTAGTAAAAAAAATTGCGGATGTAGAAACCATTGATAAAACTTGGATGATTGCAACTGGTGCTCCAAAAGGACCATTTGCCATTTTGGACATCGTCGGTATTAACACAGCATATAATATCGCCAATTCAAAAGCAGAAGCTGGTAACGAAGAATTTAAAAAATTAGCTAATGTGTTGAAATCGGAATATATAGATAAAGGAAAATTAGGAACAGGGACGAAACAGGGATTCTATTCGTATCCTAACCCAAGTTACCTTGAACCAGGTTTTTTAGAATCATAATGAATTAGACTCACATAATAACTCCAACAAGATTATAAATGAGGCGACATTTAATTTTGGAAATGTCGCCTCATTTACTAACTAAGCATCTGTAATACTCGGTTATCAATTAAATTCGTATTAATTTTTAAATTTCCAGTATCATGTCCATATTGCCATGCCCAAACATTGGCTTCACATGGCGGACCTGCTGGATTAAATTCAGGAGCTTCAGTTACAGTAGAAACACCTTCATCCGGTGCTGCACTCCATAACACCGCCTGTTTTGCTACTCGATCACTTTGACTTGCTGCCTCGCAATAGCTGTTTGAAAAATCACCTTCTGTTGGATCTACATAAAAACCAGGTTTATAATCCGTGTTGTACATATAATCTACAAACCCTTTAATCCATGCGCTATCAATAGGCAACGCTTTGGCTAAATGTACAAAAATCATTGTTCCCTTTTTAAGCCCTAATCGCTTCGCTTGATACGTGGCATTCATGGCAACTACCTTGGCATGACTTTCACCAATTGCACGTCGAAAATCACTATAAATAGGGAGTAGTTTAATACCATTACTATGAAGAAGTTCAAGTTCTTCTTTTGTGACTCCTTCTGTTACACCTTCCACTCCTGTTAACGATCTTCCCCAAAACTCAGGTTTTCCATATGTCGATAAAATGGAATTATATAACTCTCTTGTTACACTTTTAGAAGAGTCTACACCCCAATGATAACTAACCAATTGCGTACCTCTTTTCAAATAATTTTCCAAAATCTATACAATTCATAAAACCTCACAAGCATTTCTTCTGTTTCTCAGTTTAGAACATATAATAGAACATAATTTACTAAACTTTCCCCAACATGTTTAACTCCATCTATTTATATGAAGTAAGTAAGGAGTGTGTGATAAATGACTAGAGGATGGACAAAAAGAGACATTCATGATTTAACAGGAAAAGTAGCAATCGTAACTGGAGGAAATAGTGGCATTGGCTACGAAACATGTTTAGCATTGGCTGAGAATTATGCAACTGTCATTATGGCGGTGCGTAATATGAACAAAGGGCATGAAGCTGTAGATAAAATAAAGTCCTCATTTCCAAATGCAAATGTACATGTACTAAAATTAGATTTAAGTGATTTGCAAAGTGTAAGAGAGTTTTCACACGACTTCAGAAAAAATTTTAATTCCTTATCTATACTGATTAATAATGCAGGAGTAATGCTGCCTCCAAAGCGCCAAACAGAAGATGGATTTGAAGCACAGTTTGGGATTAACTATCTAGGACACTTTGCCTTAACCGGATTATTATTAGACCTACTAATAAAAACTCCTGATTCGAGGGTAGTATCTCTTGGGAGTATTGCAGCACATCACATAAAACCTGAATTTAAGGAGTTTATTGGAACAAATAAGAAGTTTAAAGCGATGAAGAGCTATGCCCAAAGCAAACTAGCATGTATGTTTTTCGCAAAGGAACTTCAATATCAATTTAGATCCCGCAACATCGATTCAAAAAGCATTGCGTGTCATCCAGGAATTGCCCAAACGTACATTTACGGAAAAGGTTCTAGTAAACTAAAAACTCGATTAACCCGCGCATCATTAAAAGCAATTGGTCAGAGCGCGGAGGTCGCAGCATATCCCATTTTGTATGCTGCAACAGATTATTCTATTCGTGGAGGAGAATATATCGGACCAGACGGAAGAAGGGGTATCAAAGGCTCCCCAATTGAACTCGAAATATTAAACGAACAGTTTGTTGAAAATGTGTCAAATAATCTATGGGTGTTATCAGAAAAACTAACAGGCGTTACCTATAAATTTTGAACGAAATCCCCATTGTACACTGTCAATGGGGATTGTTCTTTTATTATCTCTCATAAACAACTCTTCCAGCAACAACTGTCTTAACCGCTTTTGCTGCTAAAATATCCTCTGACGTACCTACAAATAAATCTCGGTCAAAAATGGAAAAATCCGCATCATAGCCTTGGAGAATTAATCCGCGTATATCCTCTTTTCCTATTGCTTGTGCACTACCATAAGTATAGGCACGAATCGCTTCAAATCTTGTCAACTTCTCATTTGGTAGGTAGCCATTATGCGATTGATTCACTTTTTTACGTTCCACTGCTGCATAAATAGTAGTTAATGGATTGATGTCTTCTATAGGTGCATCAGTACCAGCTGCACACAATATCCCTCTGTTTAAGAGCTTTTTCCATGCATAAGCGTATTCAACTCGTTCTTCACCCAGTCGATCAATTACCCATGGAAAGTCAGATGGTACAAATGCTGGTTGAATATCTACAATGACAGGTAATTTTTTCATCCGATTGATTAAATCTTCATTCAGTACACAGCAATGGATTAAACGATCACGTTTTCCGGTAGTGACGGGATAACGTTCAATAGCATTTATTACTTGTTCTGCCGCTGCATCCCCAATAATGTGAACGGCAATTGCTTCATTATATTTTCGAGCTAATTTTACAAGTTTTATAAGTTCTTCGTCCGTGTGAATCAATAAGCCTCGATTGGTTTCATTATCAGTATAAGGTTTTATTAGTGCCGCGGTAGCTCCACCAAGTGAACCGTCTGCAAATATTTTCATCGCACCAGGTTCAATGAATGGTTCATCGAACGTTAAATTTGCTTCCATCATCTCTTCAAAAACTGTATAGTGCCTTAATAGATGAACACGAAAATGCTGTTTTTCCCCTATTACTCTTTCATAAGCAGTAAGGGGATTTGTATATTTGCCAAAATAACTCATATCTTCACTATGTGCACCGGTTAGACCTTTTGATAACATATCATCAATTGATAAATTTAAAGCCTCTTCTAAATACTTTAAATAGTCTTCCCCTTCACGTGGAATAGCATTTGTCACCATGTTACATGCTTGTTCATATAAAAGACCAGTTAGTTGATTTTTTGCATTTCGTCCGATTTTCCCACCAGCAGGTGATTCACTCTTTTCTGTAATACCACCTGCTTCAAGTGCTGCTGTGTTCCCTAATACAACATGATGACATACACGTGTCAATAAAATCGGCTCTGACCGAATCGAGTCAAGCTCTTGCATTGTTGGAATTCGTTTATCGACAAATTTATTTTCATCCCATCCTTCCCCCAATAGCCACTTATCGGATGGAATGTTTTGAGCAGCCTCATGCACGAGTGCTAACATCTCTTCTGCTGAATGTGCTTTTGATAAATCTAATCGTATCAATTTTTCGCCATGAAATAAGATGTGAAGGTGACTATCAACAAATCCTGGGTACATGACAGCACCCTTTAAATCTATGAGTATATCAGCGGTACTTTTTAATTTTTCAAAGGGTCCAATTTCTATAATTTTACCGTTTTCTACTAATACGGCTTCAACTGTTTCATTTTCTTTTGCCATCGTATAAATTGGACCACCATGCCATAATTCCTTCAATTTAAGTCACCCTTCCAAACGTTACTTAATTTACATTTTATTCAAAATATACATATCCACTTCATTATGCATTTTCATCAAAGATTCCTCAAGCACCAACATGTTAATTTAAACGCTATGATTCACACAAAAAAAGACACTAAAATAGTGTCTCAGACTGTTGACAAACCCTTTCATCCTGCGTTGCTCGTCTCGCTCGTGTGCTCCTGTCGCTAACGCTTTCGTCGCAAATTCAAACTCGCTCATGAAGGTAACTTCTATTCGCGTCTTCGCTCGCCTTCGCGCCTTTGCATCTGCCGCTTCGCTTTCGATGCAGAAAAAATTGGCTGAGAAGCGTTTTTAAGAAAGCCTGGGCAATCTTTATTCTTAAAGAAATACCTAAAAATACGTGTAGACACTAAAATAGTGTCTACACGTCTATGAGTTTTTCGGCTTTTGAAATACCGTGTCACCTACATTAACTCTTTTTTTAGTATTTGCTCATATTCTCTCGAAGTTGTTATTTGAACAGTAATAGACCCTTTTTGATAATAGGTTCTCACTAAAAAAGGAATTCCCAACGTATTTTGAAAGACAAAGTCCAATCCACCGAAGGATACAGTTGCGTCGCGTCCTTTAGGTATGTAACCTACATCTCTAGAATGATTGTGACGCTCTAAAATCTTGACTTGAAGTTTATCGACGGCGTTAAATAATGTGGATGAAGTTTGGCAAATTCCTCCACCAATGCCCATTACCATCTTCCCTTTTATGATTTCAGGGGCCACTTGATACCCTGCAGCAAGATCCCTAGGTCCAACAACGGAATTAAACGAAAACACATCATCGTTACCGACAATTACATTGTTAATGGCTGCTGCAGATAGTTCAATATTTTTACTTCTACCCGAATTATGTGCTTTAAAATAGGTGGTATAAGATGCTAAGACAACTTCTCTTAAATGTGGAACATCCTTCTGACTATAATCACTTTCGGTATATTTTAAAGGAATGATTATGTTGCCCCCTGAGAAGGCATGTTGAATAATTTGTTCCACTAGAAGTTCCTCATGAACAGTAATAAGGGGTCTTCCTTTAATCACTTCGCCATTCTTGCCAATTTTATCAAGAATCATTGGTTTCTTATAACTTATTTTTTTATTTATCCCTTTTGAAAATTCATGAGCCCATTTTTCGAGTTCTTGCTTAAAGTGTAAAATATCAGTAGTTATTTCATAACCAGTAAGAGTAAATACCTGAACTACATCATCTGTAAAGGGGTCAATAATTCTAACAGTACTTTGTGAAATGGATTCATCTTCAAATGTGAAAATGTCCGCGTTCGTATGCGTTAGATTTATCGTTGAAAACAGGATGAAAAGCAACACGATTACTATTTTTTTGAGTATATCTAACACGTTAAACCCAACCTAACTAATATCTTGGTACTTATATCTTGCCCCAATGACATTAAACTATCACAGTAAAAATTTATTCAAATACGCCATTTCGTACTATCTCAACATTCACATCGAAATTTACTTTCATATTCTGGAACAATTCACTCCATTTTTCTTCAGTAAGGTTGGAATCCCGTACCTGTGATCGAAATTGTTCCCCAAATCCATAAATATCCGAATCAACTTCTTGACTATATTTAAGCGTCTTCATCATTTCTTTCTTAATTTTCTCGCTCATCGCTCTCTCTATATCTTCATAGACTTTAGGATCGGTAAGTGAAACTTTGGAGTCAATCTCTAATAATCTGCAGTCCATATTAACAGTTAAATTAAATTCATTTTGTTTAGAGTTAACTACCTTAATCTTTCTTTTTGTTTTAATGGAATCTACAGCAATTTGTAATTGTTCATCTTTGAATTTATTATTATTCAGTGTTTCTCCATCTAAAGTCAGTTCAACAGTACCATTATCCAATTTATTCGTCATGATCATGATATAAAAAATATCATTTGCAGGTAGTTCTCCCACCATTTTTCCTTTTTTGAACAATGCTATCCCATCTAGTTGAATATTTTCGCCCTTTTTTAATAGTATAGGCAATGCAAAATTTCTCACATCCGAATAATCATCCCGTACAATTTCATGTAAAGTTGAAGAGATGGTTTGTTGTTGTTCAATATTGTGATCAATTAAGTTATAAATATGCTGACCCACATCCGTCACATTTTCGTATGGATATGCAAGAAGCGACTGTGCGTCCCCCCTTACAACTGCCAGATAAATACTCGTACTTATTTCATTATTCATCATAAAAGTATGAATTGGATGTTCAATACTTTTCTTCGCTAAATCTTCTCCAAAAAGAACAACTCGTAATTGTCCTGCTGCTATTTGTTTTGCTGTTTTCCTATCGATACTTATACGTGTACCCTTGCTCGTATTTTCAGTTTCAGTTTGAACTTCCACCTTACTCTGGAATTCTGGATTGATTTGTCGAATCACAACAGTAGCTGAAATTTTTTCTTCCTCTTCCACGTCATAACCAATTAGCGTAACTAAACCAATTCTTTCAAGTATTTTTTGATCAGCACAACCCATTAGCAAAATGCAACTCAATAACACAATAAATAATTTTTCTTTTTTCAATTACTTCTCTCCCGCTTTTTCAACAACTTTTTTGATAGTGCTATCATATACAGTAGGAAAGGATAGAAAAAAACAATATAAAATGCAATTTGTGAAAAGTAGTGGTCAAATCTATTAATTTGAGCTCGAGTAAGAATTGGAATGTTTGCAATAAGAATTAGGACACTAAATACCAATATAAAAGTTGTTTCCTTTATTTTTTTAATTCTGATCACACCCCGATAGGCTGACCAAGCGAATAAACAAAGATTCGGTAAAATGATAATCAGCCAAAAACAGATTGTAATAATCTCAATTCTTTCGATAAATGGAAGTTTGATAACACTAAATAATGTAAGTGTTGCCCAGACTGTTTTTTTAAGTTGTGCTTCACTAAAATAGACAGTCGAAATAACAATAATGATTAAATAAACAACCATTGTAAAAAGTAGACCAAGATGAACATATTTACTTGCCTTTTCTTTCTCCTTAGCAAATGGATAAATGACATTAATTATTTCAAACCCTACAATCGTGAAGGTCATGGAGTATGCACCTTTAATAAGGCTTATAAAATCAGTATGAAATAAGGGGAGAAGATGATTATAATGCGCGTATTTTAAAGGGAAAAATACAATCACCAATATCCACAGGGAAACCATAAAACTAAAAAAACAGACTCCAACCATTACCCTTAATCCCCCAGTAAATGCATATATGACAAGGATTAGTAAGGATACAGATATAAATGCTTGTGCTAAATTAGGAAATACCCATGTATTGATTACCTCTATATAATTCCTAATAACCGTATAGAAAGCAAAAGAACAGTAAGTAATATAAATCAAATTCAAAAAGTTTCCAAAGTACTTACCAAATATCTCTTGATGAATTCCATATAGATCATTGGAAGGATATAATTTTAGTGTTTTAATCATAAAAAAAACTGCGATATGTGAAAACAAAGTTGCAAGTATAACGGAAATCCAGGCACTATTCCCTACATCTTCTACAATTATTCGTTGAAAACCATGGATTCCAACACCTATTTGAGTGGATAAAACAACAAAAAATAAGAGAGAAGCATTTATTTTTTCGTTATTATTAATTTGAAGAGCAGTTCTCACTTGTTCACCTTCTCTTCTTCAGTAGTATTGCTATTCTTTGGTTTATTAATAATTGATTGTCGATTTATAAACGGCAAAGGTAGTCTAACGATACTGTCTGGCCAATCTCTCCATCTAGGTGGATATATAGGTGCAGTGTAGGGTACACCTAAACTGGATTGTCTGATTAAATGAATAAGAATCATGCAGAATGCAAACATGACTCCGTAAAATCCCCAAAATCCTGCTAATACGATGATTGGAAATCGTACAACTCGAATCACGTTCCCCATTAAATAATTGGGGGTTGTAAAAGAGGATAAAGCACATAATGCAATAATAATAATTAAAATATTACTTGTAATTCCTGCTTGAACAGCCGCGGTACCTAAAACGATACCTCCAACAATCCCAATTGTTTGACCAACTTTTGTTGGTAGCCTTGCACCAGCTTCCCGGAGTAATTCAATTATTAGTTCTAAAAATAAAGCTTCTATTATTGGGGGAAACGGAACAATAGACCTTGATTCACTTAGTGGAACTAATAAGGGCTGTGGAATAACTTCATAGTGAAAGGTTAAAGCTGCTACATATAGTGGTGTCATGAAGATTGAAATAAAGATTGCAGCAAAACGTAATAGTCTTACGAAAGTCGCAATTGGCCAACGGAGATTTTGGTCTTCCCTACTTTGAAAAAATTCAACAAAGGTATAGGGGCTAAGAATCCCCATTGAACTACCATTAACAATAATGCCAACTTTTCCACTTAGTAATCCATCACTAAATCGATCTGGTCTTTCAGTTAATAGTAACTGAGGGAATATGGAAAAGGAATTATCATCAATCAACTCTGCTAACACAGCACTATCTAGAAGATCCGATATTTCTAATTCCTTGATTCTTTGTCGAACCGTATTCACATTTTGTTCGGATGCAATGCCCTTAATATACAGTACAGATATCGACGTATTTGTTTCTTTTCCTAACATAAACTTTTCATTACATAAATTAGGATTTGTTATATAACGTCGAATTAAGGAAATGTTTGTTGGTAGACTTTCGTTAAATCCAACTTGTGAACCAATTACTTGTGATTCGTTCTCTGGCGCGGTTAAACCCCTTGATTGGTAAGAGGAAATTTTTGCAATAACAAGTTCAGATTGACCTTCTACATGAATTAAAACTGCTCCTATTAGCATCTCAAATATACTTTTATTTAGTTCTGAAGTTAAATCAACCTCAGATATTAATAAGTTCTCTTTTATGATATTTGGGGTTGCATCATTCATCTTTTCAAGAGTAGTTAATATTTGTTCATTTAAAGTATTTTGATCAATTAAAAAGTCTAAAAAGACTATCGTTATGGATTCACTTATCTTTTTAACAATTAAATCTGCTGGTTCATTTGTTTCTTCCTTTATTTTCTTAAGAAATTCCAATTTAGATGTTGGAATTGGGATTTCTTTAGGTTTATCTTTTTCTGCCTGATTAGTTGGACTACTTTTCTTTTTTATATCCCTAAACATAATAAATCTTCTCTCCATTTCCTATCTTTTCATAGGATTGTCTTTACAGGATTGAAGTATACTTTCAAAATGAAAAATGAAGAAAGACCATTACTTCGTAGAAAAGCGAAGTAATGGTCTTTTTATATAGTTACATTTTATAGTTACATCTTAAAACCTTGTGCAGCATCTCTTAGATTTTCAGCCATATGAGCTAAATCCTCAGCGGATGTAGCAATTTCTTCCATTGAGCTATTTTGTTGCTCTGATGCAGAAGCTATTTCCTGTGTATTTAGATAAGCTTCAGTTGAAATTTTTGCTAAATGGTCAACTTCGTCTACCATTTTTTCAGATGCATTTTTAATTTGTTGACTCTCATCAAAGATATCTTTCACGTGAATGGAGACTTTATCGACAGCCTTTGCAATATTTTCGAATTCACTACCGGCTTCTTCGACTAACTTTTTGCCATCGTTTACGGCAGTATTCCCTTCTGTAATAGCTTGAATTGATAAATTGATTTCCTTTTGAATATCTTTAATCAATTCACTAATCTGTCCGGAAGCTCTACTAGATTGCTCTGCTAGTTTTCGTACTTCATCTGCAACAACTGCAAACCCTCTACCGTAATCCCCAGCTCTTGCGGCTTCAATCGCTGCATTCAGTGCAAGTAAGTTCGTCTGGTCCGCAATATCTGTAATTACAGAAATAATATCATTAATTTCTTTGGATTTTTTACCTAGTCCATTGATTGTTACAGAAGCTACATTAGTTTTTGCTTCAACGGTTTTCATATAGTTGATTGTATTTCCAATTACGTCAGATCCAGCAATAGAGGCATTCACAGCTTGACTAGAAAGTTCGTTTGTTTGTTGAATATTATCCGAAATTGCTGAGATTCCGTTTGAAATATTTGCTACAACGTGTTTCGCATTGTCGGTAAAACTCACTTGAGTTTCTGTATTTGATGCAATTGATTGAATAGAAGCGGCGATTTGTTCTGTTGCAGAAACGGTCTCTGTTGAGCTGACGGATAATTCTTCCGATGACGCCAAGACATTATCTGAGGCTTTTTTAATTTCAGCTACAAGATGTTTAATATTTTCAATCATTAGATTAAAGTTGTTTGAAAGTTGCCCGATTTCATCGTGTCTTGTTGTCGTAATAATTGAAGTTGTTAAATCTCCAGTTGCAATCTTCTCCATTTTAGATGAAAGTACAACTATTGGTTTGGTGATACTTCTAACAATGAAGAAAGTTACAAGAATAATAACAATTGCAGCGATAATTATCATTAAAAGGGTTGTATATTGAAGTGACATTGAGTCTGAGAGTACAACTTTTGAAGGCGTATAGATACTTAAGCCATAGCCGACAGACTTAATAGGCGTATAGGTAATGATATATTCTTCATCGTTGTCTTTAAACGAAGAAATACCTGAATCCTGAACGCTTTTCTCTAAAAACGTACTTAATTCACCCAAATCTTCCTTATCATACTCGCTTCCAATCAAATCCTCAGAAGGAGACTCTTGAATGATCCCCTGCCCATCGATAAGAGTAATTGAGTTAGAACCGTCACCTTCATCCTCTGTTAAATAGGTATCAATCAAAGCTTCAAGATTTGCGGCACCTGCTAATATACCTACTATTAACCCTTTTTCATTTTTTATAGGGGTAGCAGCAATTACAACACGATTTCCTGTTTCTTTGGAAGTGATTACCTCAGAAAAGACGGACTTCCCACCAAACACAGTTGAAATATAGCTTTGATTACTATAATCTGCACCAATACTCCCTTTTAAAGTGTGAGTTAAAACCGTCCCGTTCTTATCAATTACAAACATTGTTTCAAAGACGTCTGAGCGATTTTCTAACATATTTATGTAGGGTAAAATTCGTTCCGCATTCATTGATTGCATAACATCACTAGAAGCAGCAACTTGCATTTCAGACAATTGAGTGTTAAACCATTGTTCAATAGACTGTGCCTTACTCTGTGCAAGTTCCTGCATTGCACCTTGTTCTTTGTCTATTAATATTTGACTATAATTATTTTGAATAAAGAAAGCGACAGCTATTAATGGAATAATTGAAATGAATAAAATTGCACTAATAAATTTTATACGGATGCTAAAAATCCTTTTGTTCTTACTATCCATTGTCTTTTTTTGCTTATTAGGCTTACGGCGATTTCTTTCAACCATTTGTTTTAGCGATTCTGTTATCAAATATGTAGTCCCCCTTGATGCAAATAGTCTATCAATTTAGTAAATAATGAAGTTTAAATGATAAAAACCTCCCTCTATAAATGTTGATATATCAACGGTTTAACCCGTTTCAATCTAATTGAAAAAATATTTTTTCTAGATTTATATTTTAGTATTTTACAGTGCTTCAATTGATTTACAGTTTGA
>Ga0182747_1000581_pt1 | contig 33889 bp, 29 predicted proteins | sample eDN3rd30CBELigBY_FD_128526 | JGI IMG/M metagenome (GOLD analysis project Ga0182747, IMG submission 128526) | Enriched backyard soil microbial communities from Emeryville, California, USA - eDNA 3rd pass 30_C BE-Lig BY (version 2) (version 2) | ecosystem: Environmental > Terrestrial > Soil >... | reverse complement strand
GGCATCACGAAAAAGTCGCTGCCGAAAAATGTCGTGCCGCCGTTTTTTTCCCAACACGCAAAGCCGACTGCGCGCAGGCCGGGGTGGTCGGAATTGTCCCACCCCAGGCCCCATTTCCATTGCGGGGTCGGATTCAGCGTGACGCCGGTCGTCTGGTCGCGGCCCATTTCCGCCACGGCCGGGGCCGATAGAATCCGCCGGCCCTTGAACTCGCCCTGCTGCAGGAACATCAAGGCCAGGTTCATCATCTCGGTGGGCGTGCTGCTCAGGCCGCCGGTGCCGTAGGCATTGACGTATTCCTGTCCTTGATCGACGCCCATGAAGCGCGCGTGCGCAACGCTGCCGGCGGGATAATGGGCCAGGGGAAAGCGGCTGAGGTCCATGCCCAGCGGCTGCAGGATTTCCTGGGAGACAAAGACCGCGTAGGATTTTCCGCTGACGGCCTCGACGACGCGTTCGGCCATGGTGAAGCCGTCGTTGCAATACACGGCCAGCTCGCCCGGTGTGTGCTTCAGATGCTCGCCGGCCAGTACGGTCTGCGTACGGCGGGCGTAGCCCGGCAAGGGTTGGAACGAGAATATATCGTTGTAGTTCGCCCCCGGGAATCCCGACGTGTGGCTCAGCAGCATGCGGACCGTCACGTTCGCGTACTCCGGCGACAGCATCAGGAAATCGTGCACGTAGGTATCGACCGGCTTGTCCAGGTCGACCTGGCCGCGATCCACCAGGATCATCACTGCCAGGGCGACGAAGACTTTGCTGACCGAGCCGATGTTATATAGGGTGTTGACTCCGGCGGGCTGGCGGCTGGTGTCGTCGATCGTGCCGAAGGCCTGTTGCCAGACGAGGCGCGGGCCGTCGATCAAGGCCACCGAAACCGACGAGGTGTCCGTGTCGCCCATGGCCTGGACGATCGCGGCCTGGCCGTCCCGGATGGTGGCCGAATAGTCGACCTGGCCGGCGCCGGAATCGGAATTGTCGCAGGCCGCCAGCGGCCCCAGCATCGATCCTGCCAGTGCGGCTTGCAGGACGCCGCGGCGTCGCGGCGAGGCCGGGGCTGCGAGGTCATGAACGCGTGGACTGTCGTCGGCGGCCATGAGACCTCCTGTTTGAGGTTTGAAATGAAAAGTGTATAGATCGTAGCATTCGTGACAGCCATGCCACAACGGGCGTGCGTGGGGCCGGCGGCGCAATGAAAAACCCCCGGCGCGCTGAATCGCGTCGGGGGTTTGCCTGGGTACTGCCGGGTTGCGGCCGATGCACAGGCATCGGCCGCGGCGGGAAAGGCTTAGAAGCCGCCCATGCCGCCCATGCCACCCATGCCGCCCATGTCGGGCATGGCCGGGGCCGGCTTGTCCTCGGGCAGTTCGGCCACGGCGGCCTCGGTCGTCAGCAGCAGGCTGGCGACGGAAGCGGCGTTTTGCAGCGCCGTGCGGGTGACCTTGGTCGGGTCGATCACGCCTTGCTCGACCAGATCGCCGTACTCGCCGGTGGCGGCGTTGTAGCCGTAGTTGCCTTCGCCTTGCTCGACCGCATTGACGATCACGCTGGCTTCGTCGCCGGCGTTGCTGACGATGGTGCGCAGCGGCGATTCAATGGCGCGCAGGACCAGCTTGATGCCGGCGTCCTGGTCGGCATTGTCGCCCTTCAGCTTGGCAACGGCCGCCTTGGCGCGGATCAGGGCCACACCGCCGCCGGGGACGATGCCTTCCTCGACCGCGGCGCGCGTGGCGTGCAGGGCGTCCTCGACGCGGGCCTTCTTTTCCTTCATTTCGACTTCGGTCGCGGCGCCGACGCGGATCACCGCCACACCACCGGCCAGCTTGGCGACGCGCTCTTGCAGTTTTTCACGGTCGTAGTCCGAGGTGGCTTCCTCGATCTGCGCGCGGATCTGCTTGACGCGGGCCTCGATGTTCTTGCCATCGCCGGCGCCGTCGATGATGGTGGTGTTTTCCTTGGCAACTTCGATGCGCTTGGCCTGGCCCAGCAGCTCGAGGCTGGCCTTTTCCAGCGACAGGCCGGTTTCCTCGGAGATCACCGTGCCGCCGGTCAGGATGGCGATGTCCTCGAGCATGGCCTTGCGGCGGTCGCCGAAGCCCGGCGCCTTGACGGCGGTGGTCTTGAGGATGCCGCGGATGTTGTTGACGACCAGGGTGGCCAGGGCCTCGCCCTCGACGTCCTCGGCCACGATCAGCAGCGGACGGCTGGACTTGGCGACTTGCTCGAGCACGGGCAGCAGGTCGCGGATGTTGCTGATCTTCTTGTCGAAGATCAGGATGTACGGATCATCCAGAACGGCGACTTGCTTGTCGGGGTTGTTGATGAAGTAGGGCGACAGGTAGCCGCGGTCGAATTGCATGCCCTCGACCACGTCCAGTTCGTTTTCCAGGGACTTGCCGTCTTCGACGGTGATCACGCCTTCCTTGCCGACCTTGTCCATGGCGTTGGCGATGATCTCGCCCACCGAGGCGTCGCTGTTGGCCGAGATCGAGCCGACCTGGGCGATGGCCTTGCTGGTGGTGCAGGGCTTGGAGAGCTTGTGCAGTTCGTCGACGGCGACGGCGACGGCCTTGTCGATGCCGCGCTTGAGGTCCATCGGGCTGATGCCGGCGGCCACGTACTTCAGGCCTTCCTCGACGATCGATTGGGCCAGCACGGTGGCGGTGGTGGTGCCGTCACCGGCATTGTCGGAGGTCTTGGAGGCGACTTCCTTGACCAGTTGGGCGCCGATGTTCTCGAACTTGTCCTTCAGTTCGATTTCCTTGGCGACGGACACGCCGTCCTTGGTCACGGTGGGAGCGCCGAACGAGCGGTCCAGCACCACGTTGCGGCCCTTGGGGCCCATGGTGGTCTTGACGGCGCTGGCCAGGATGTTGACGCCACGGACGATGCGCGAACGGGCATCGTCACCAAAGTAGACTTGCTTTGCAGCCATGTTGAAATTCCTTGAATTGAGTGCGGTGGGCGAGACTTACTGGATCACGGCGAGGATTTCGTCCTCGCGGATGACGAGGACTTCGTCGCCATCGACCTTGACGGACTGACCGGCGTACTTGCCGAACAGCACCTTGTCGCCGACTTTTACGTCGACGGGCAGGACCTTGCCGTCCTCGGTGCGCTTGCCGGGGCCGACGGCCAGGACTTCACCTTGGTCGGGCTTCTCGGCCGCGCTGTCAGGGATGACGATACCCGAGGCCGTGGTGCGCTCGTTGTCCAGACGCTTGACGATCACGCGATCGTGCAAAGGACGCAGTGCCATGGAGGAACTCCTAGAAAGAATTGAAGGAAAAACGAAAAAGCGCGGGGGATGCCGAGCCGCGCGAGGCGCTTGTTAGCACTCATCCCCGTCGAGTGCTAATTATAGGGACGATGTGCGGAGTTTCAAGGGGGTGGGGGGTTCAGCGGAGGGGGATTTATATGTATCTAATTGAAACATTCTGTCGAACGTCACTGAGGTTTGAACTTCCGCCGCTCAGTTCTGAACTCCGAAAAATGGCTATTCGCAGCACTGGCGCGGGTTCCCAGCCGAAATTGGCACTGAGGAGACGATCTAAGGGCAGTGTGAATCCGTGCTTTTTCGGCTAGCACGTGTGTCAAGGATACTGCCGGGCCAGATGGTTCCGGTAGTCAGCTATCCAGCTTGTGAAGACGCTTATTTTTAGCGTTGCGTCGTAAGCTCATTTTTTGATTCATACATATAAATCAAAAGCTTACGGCAGGGGAAAGCCCTAATGGGCATCTGGCGCCCAGGGTCTCAGAATCATCTTTCAATAGCATTCATATGCGGTTCTGAGGGGGATCCCGTGCTACGCGTCTTTGGAAATGACCTGGCTGCTTTGCGACGCTCCAAAGGCCTTACCGTGGGGCAGTTGGCAACACGCCTCGGCTGCCATCCGTCTTACATCACGCATGTGGAAAAGGGCAGGCGCTTGCCCCCTGGATCTGCAAGGCTTCGTCAGTTTATTTCCGCCCTCGGGGCGTCCGACGAGGAAGCCGCTCGGTTGCAGCAGGCGGCCATCTGGACATTCGTCATGAGCCGGGTGGAGAACCTAGGCTACTCCTGCCCGGAACGACTGGTGGTCGCAGCCGCGCAGACCTACCTTCACCCAGGAATCTAAATGCAAATGCTTGCGAAGCTGACGCCGTGTACTGACGCCCTCGATGTGACACGGTTGGTCACTGCACGCTCGGCCAAGGGTAGCGATTGAACACGAAAAAGCCCCTGCCGGGGCTTTGAACATTTCTACAGGAGCATTACCGATGTAAGCATCCAGAAAGCACAAACGCCAATCAATCGTTTAGATCAACTGGCGCAGGGCGAATTGCAGTACTACTGGCTTGGTAACCGTAGTTTGGCCTCTTCGCTCTCGCCCGTCAAGCCCCCTTTTTGCCGCGATTTTTGGCAACTGGGGTACTGCCAGCTTATGAGGAAGAGATCGCTCCATGAACCCTGCCCGTCCCATTGTTACCCGCTCGCCGCACCGGCGTGTGGGCTACATCCCTTGCCCGTGGCTACAGAGCCATCATGTGGCATATGAAAGCCTTCTGGAATGCAGATTTGTCCGCATTGCACTGCTTTACCCGCCACTACACGAAATCTTTCACCAACCCTTTCGCCTGGAGCTGGGTGAGTTGGGCTCATACACCCCTGATTACCTGCTGAGATGCGCCTCGCACGATGACATCGTGGTGGAGGTCAAGCCTCAGCAGTTCGTCAGCAAACACGCAGAAAAGCTGCAGGCCGCGAAGGTCGCCCTCGAAGGGCGTGGTCTGCGTTTCCTTGTATGTACCGAGCATGAAATCGCTGCGAATGGCCGCGATGAACGAGCTGGCGTCATTCTTCGGCAGGCTCGTTCACATCTCCCTCGCGAACTCGTCGAGGGCTTGTTAGCGCGACTTCGCAATCTGCAATTCCCCATGTCTGTCAGTGCGCTGGCCGAACGCTTGGACACCGCGCCGGATCGGATCCATTACCTCATCGGTCGGCGCGAGTTACATCTGGCGCCCAGTTTGAGCGACACGCGCGTTTTTAACGGTACAGACAAGGAGCATCACGATGGGGATTTTTCGGCTCGAGCGTGGTTTGGTGGTGCGAATTGGTGACCGCCAGTTCGCATTTCACCGTCAGATCGGCGACAAGAAGATTCAGCTGGAAGATGTGATGACGGGTGAACTGCGTGCAATGCGTGTTGCTGAGTTCCTGGATAGGGTCAATCGAGGACAGTACGCTGTGTTGCATCAACCAGCAGATGGGGTTGTGGCTGCATTATCAGTTCCCCATGACAAGGCGGGGCGTGTCGTCCTTGGTCTGAAGCTGACGACGGCACAAAACGCGCAATGGCAGCTGCGCTGTCTGTATGTGCGAGGCATGTACAAGCGTGGGGTAACCCGTGGGCAGCGAACGCGTATTGCGGCAGCGATACAGGCAATAGCGCAGAAACAGGGCGACAGCAAGCCACCGTCTACGTCCACGGTGATGGGGTGGATGCGAATCTTCGAGGAGAAGAACCGAGAGACCAGTGCGCTCGTGCCGGGCAACGCAAGGCGGGTAAGCCGACTCCGGCTGCCGGCTGCGTGGCTTGATCATGTCCAGCGGGTGCTCAATCGGTATTACTTCATTCGGAATGGCGAGTCGGTCGCCGCTGTCACTCGGCGCCTGGCGATTCCGCTTGCACACGGTAAGCTGCCCAAAGGGGTGGATTCGAAGCCCATAACGATCAGCGAGACAACAGTACGGCGCATCGTCGCGCAGACGGATCCTTACCATCGTGACCGGGCTCGTTATGGGCCAGCCTATGCGGCTGCGAAGTGGCGTCACGCGATCGGCGGAATTTATGCCATTCGCCCGATGCAGCGCGTGGAAATGGACCATACCATCCTGGATCTGTACGTCATTGACGACACGCGTGGCATTCCGCTCGGCAGGCCGACGTTGACGATACTTGTGGACGGCTACTCGGGTTACATCCTGTCCCTGTATATCAGCTTTGAAGGCTGCAGTATTGGGCGCATTGCCCATACCATCCAGCTGGCATTGTCGCCCAAGGATAGTCTGACTCAGCGCTATGGCCTCGAACAGGCCTGGCATTCACCCGGCCTCTGGGAAACCCTGGTCCTGGACAACGGTCTGGAATTCCATTCGCGGCACATGCGCACCATTAGCATGGAGATGTGTTTTGACACGGAGTATTGTCCCGTGCGCAAGCCGTGGTTCAAGCCAGTTGTGGAGCGCCACATGCTGGAGATGGCACGTATTCTGCCTATCCCCGGTCGGCCCCAGAAATTGCTCGGCGTGCGAGATGCCGTGGACCCGAAGCAGCAGGCGTGCGTGACGTTTTCCGATCTGTGTGCGTGTCTGATCAAGTGGGCCGTGGATGTTCATCCAGTCACAGTCAATCAGCGCCGTTTAGCGCGTCCGCTGGATCTACTGTTGGACGGCTTGAAGGACATGCCGCCACCGATATATGTCGATAATCTGCGAAGCCTGGACATCGTGGGCGGCATCGCAAAGCGGCTGACGGTACGGCACACAGGGATTGAGATGCAGTACCTCACCTATCGCAGCCGAGAGCTGGCTGATATGGCCAAGCAGATCGCGCCGTCCTTTCCTGTCAACGTCAAGGTCAATCCCGACAACCTGGGTTCGATCTGGGTCGAGCATCCACAGGAAAAGACGTGGATCAATGTGCCGGCAACGGCACAGAGCTATGCCAATGGCCTGACGCTATTTCAGCACAAACTGATTCGCCAGCACGCCAAGAACGAGCTGGGCAAAATTCAAGCTCCCGAGGCGCTCCTGAGGGCACAAGAGCAACTCCAGGATATGTGGGATGTGGCTGTGCGTTCCGGTAAGAAGGTTAAGGGTGGTGCAAAGAAGCTGGCCCTCTTGGAGGGGGTCCGCTCGCCGTCGCCGCTGAGCGGACAGGTCTCCAACGAGCCACCACGTGCCGAGCAGGTCGTCACTCCACAAGAATTGGAGGTGCCTCCCAGTACAGTCCCGGACTTCGAAACCTTTCGTCTATCCCCCACTCTGGAGTGACTGGTATGCCATACACAGAGAAGGCACTGGCGGCAGGACGCCACCTGGCTGATGTGGTGGTGCCGCATGCGGCGTTTCGAGATGCACTGGACCTGATTGCGAATGCGCTGGACATGGGCAATGCCGTTGGCCTGTTTGCCGGTGTGCGGGTTATTGCTCCCAGCGGCTCCGGCAAGTCATTGTTGATTGACTGTCTGCAGAGAAATACGATCGATTCGCCATATCTGACTGAACCGCTATCGGTCATCCGGACTGAGCTAAAAGAGGCGCCAAGCGTGTCTCAAATTCAAGGTGGATTACTCGATAACTTTGGATATGGATTGACTGGCCGTGGCCGAGCGACGAGCAATAACAATGAGGTCCATGGAGTGCTGATCGAAGCCATGCGTGCACACAAGGTCCAACTTGTCGTTCTGGACGAGTTTCAGCATATTTTTTCGCCAGCAAGCGAGAAAGTCAGCACGCATGTCATTGATTGGCTCAAACGCTTGATGAACATCTCGCGCGTTCCCGTGGTGTTGGTCGGATCGAAGCTGATGGATCGTCTTGAAGGTGCCGATCGTCAGCTGACCTCACGAATCCCCACAGTCATACGTTTGCCCGCATTCCAATGTGACGCTCAGTGGGTTGGGTTCTTGAAGGCATTCGCAAAGGAGAGCGTGGCAGTAGATCTGGATCCGATTTTTGATCGTCAGATTGCTTTGCATCTGTTTCGTGTGACCCAGGGAGTCCCGCGGGAGCTCAAGCGCCTGCTGGTTCAGGCCGTGATGATGGCCGTCGATGCGGATGAGAAATCCATCACCCCTGCCAGGCTACATGCGGCATACGCCAAAGTGTATGGGCCAGACAAGGCGGCGGAGGATCCATTCCATGTTTCCTGATCTTTGCCTTGGGCGCCCGCTACCGGTGCAGGACGCCATCGATCCCCAGGAGTCAGGAAACGGGTATGCGTTACGCATGGTGGTTGCCAATCACCTGGAGTTCTTTGATCTGACCCGAGCGTTGTGCACCATTGGTCACCGATATCTGCCGTTTTCCACTTCTGCCACGCTCGCGTACTGGTTTGGTGCCGATCCGGTAGCCGTTGCCCGATCATTTCCGCGGCCCCATAAGGCACATGGCCACCTGGCGACGCTGTTAATGGGAGCCGAATTTAATCGGCCCTATCACATCAGAGTGAGCCGTCCGCAGTTGTGTGGGCTTTGCCTGCGGGAGAAAGCGTTGGCTCGGGTCTCGTGGGACGTGTCGCTAGTGACCTGTTGTCCGAAGCACAGGGTTCGGCTTGTGGATCGGTGCCCGTCTTGCAACCGAGTCTTGTGCTGGCGCAGACCTGGTGTAGTGACTTGTCTTTGTGGTCAGGATCTCCGGCATGTATCTAGCGTTCGAGCAACGTCCGACGAAGTGTGGCTCAGTGATCGCATCGAAGGCTTGCTATTTGGCGATGCGCGGGTCCATGCGGGCAATATTGACGCTGCACGACGTTTACTCGCGCCACTGAGTCTTGATGCTCTGCTTCGGGTGGTGCGGACGCTTGGCATTGCTCCGGGCCGTGGCGGCCCGGAGAACGCTCCAGGAAGGCTGACACGCTTGCTGACCAGTGAAGAAGCAACTGTCGTCGTGACACGCGCGTTTTCACGGCTGCGTTTGATGCTGGCGCGGGGGCATCTACCGTCTGGAGCAGCTCCAATACCGATGGGGGAAGTACGCAGTCTGTGTGAAGAGCAGTTTGGCGCTCAAGCGGAGGTGTTGCACATGCTACTCAACCGTATTGCATGTGCCGAGCACAAGCAACGCATGCCCGAACTCCGCTCCCGGCAATTGCTCCTATTTACGGAGGAACCATGACCCCAATCCCTTCGCTTTTGGCGCTCCCCGATCCCATTTTTGACGAGTCGCCCGCTTCGTGGATGTTGCGGCTATGTCACTATCATCAGTCTTGGCCCAATCAGATTTGTGGTGCCCTGGGGCTGCGCAAGATCACCGATTTTGATGTGGAACTGTCGCTAGAGTCGTTGCATAAATTGTCATATGCGACATCGGTCAAGGAGGCGAGTCTCTCTTGCTTGGATAGCATGTTTTTCCATGTCAGATCGAGCGAGCAGCGCCGGGCCGCCTTTCTGCTGAATTTGTCACCACGAGGATATTCGTCCTACCGCTATTGCCCTGATTGTTTGCGTGAAGATCCAGTGCCGTATTGGCGCTTTACCTGGAGGATGGCTTATTTCCAGATTTGTCCGACACACCGTTGCTTGCTGTTGGATCGGTGCTTTGCCTGCGGCACAATGTTGGCGGCATTCCCAGTCAGGACACAAGGTTTTTTTGAGGACTCGACTCAACCCATTTGTCGTTTTTGCCTAGATTGTCGTGCCGACTTGGGGCGGTTTCAAGCCGAGATATTGCCTGATTGCGGGCGGCTTCGTGCAGTGTTGGCGTTACAGCGCGTCGTGACGGCTGCATTGCTGCGTGGATGGTTCTCCGTCTCTGATGTGGAGGGTCGCTTCGGGCTAGATGATTTACCAAGGATATTGATGACCGGGGTCCGGCGCTGCGAGGAAGGCAGCGGTGCTGCGGAGCAGGTAGGTCGTGCCATATGCCTCCCGCAGTTAAATCCACATGCTGAGGAAAGACAACCGACGAATGCGGAGATGCCCGGTGAGAGGATGGTTACGTTGGGAGATTATCATGCTGTCGATCTGCGTCAGTCGGCAAATATGACTTGGAAGGCTTGTTTTCTTGACGCAGTTGACGAAATTAAGCGGATGAATAATTAACCCGATTCGAATCTGAAGTGAGGCGGCACAGTGATTTTGGTGTCGTAATAGGTTGCTGCTACCAACACTCGCCGCCAGCAGGTTTTGCCGTGTCCCAGAGGGCGAGATCAGCAGGCTTGGGCGCCGTTGTATCGCACATGGCGATAAGTTTTTCTAAGGTGTATTTGCTGCGTGTCTTGGACAATATTATCTGACCGCTGGAACTCACCTGAAGCTCCAGCGGCTGGCCGGCAACCAGGTCAAGAGCCTTGATGAGGGCGGGGGGCAGTACAACGACAGTGCTATTCCCCCACTTGTGCAGTATTGTTTTCATGGCATGGTACTCGGCATTGCTTGACGTTAGCTCATCTTGCTGCCATCTACCGATTGTGTCAATGTGAGTTTCAGCAGTGGTGTGATGAAAATGGGCCGGGAGGAGTTTTTGCTATCGCTGGCAAGTGACGCTACAGGCAGACAAGTGTTTGGGGTAAGGGGGTGAGTATGCGACTAGATTTGATCAACGAGTACATGGGCCTTGAGCCTGCCAGGATTATCGATGTGGTGCGTAAGGGAGTTCCCGCGCTTGCCATCGACGATCTGGCGCGCGCTATGGGGGTGCCACGGGCTCAGTTGATGACGTGGATGGGATGGTCCAGAGCTACGGTCGAGCGCAAGATTCGAGTTCGATCCACGCTGAGTAAAGCGGCTGGAGGACAAGCCTTGTTGACGATCCGACTGATCAGCCAGGTTCGACGGATGGTCAACGAGTCCGGCAATCCAGAAGATTTTGACGCTGCCGTTTGGCTTGCCAACTGGTTGAAGGAGCCGAACCCCGCATTGGGCTGCATCCCTCCGGGGGAGTACATGGATACGGCTGAAGGGTTCAATCTGCTCAGCGATACACTGGCTCGCATGCAGTCTGGGGCTTATGTGTAACGCTCGTGTGTCTGGTTTCGGCCAGAAGCGGCCGCCCAAATGTTTGGGTTCAGCCGTTGCCCAAGACGAATCACTAAATCGAATAGTCAGAGCTTTATGCACATTCAAAAAACTGTAAGAGAAATGGAAGCGCAAATCGAAGACATCCCTTACCAAAGTCGCGTTAAGGTTTTATCAAGTGGATTCACACTGATTTGGCCTTTTCGCAACCTACCCAAGGGCAGAGGGCCGTACGAATTATTCCTTGACAACAATGCGCTGGTGCACACCAGTTGGCTAAAGGATCTCGGCTCGGAATTCCGCAACAAAATCATTGTATCTCCGACGCTCGCGTTGGCCGAGCAGTGGCTATCAAACCAGCGCTTCCAAAGCAATCCAAAGGAGCGAGTTAAAGATTTCGTTGCACCCTTTATCAAGGCTGGGATCAAATTTCCATCAAACTATGCAAGTATTCAAGCTGAAAGCTTGGCGAAAAACGAGACGGCCTGGCGGACGCAATGGATGCTCACCTATCTCTACGTCGTGCTTCTTTATCGCATCACCAAAGCGAGGGCAGGGGATACTATTCCTAACGACTTGCTCGCACACCTGAAGTACCAAGACGTGCCAATGTTCAATGGCTGCATAATGCTGTGCTGCCTCGCGAGCTACCTCAGTTCAAACCAATCCGCTCATCTCGTCGGCGATGACAAAGCAGCTTATTCTTACCTGAACAGCTTTATCTCCCTTCACGGCAAAGCCAAGGGAGAGAGTGAGTTTGACGAGAACTATCTCCGCAATCGGGCGGGCGATCTGTCCATTTGGTGCATGGCCGGAGCGCTGTACCACAACGGTTTCCGACCTGCAGGCGAACCCGTGATCGTGACACAGGACAAGGCTCTGTCAAGGCTAATCTTCCGCTGTCTCCCAGGGTACATGTACCCGAACGGTCAAATGGCATTTAGCTTCGACGAACGCACATTCGAACCTCTCCATGCTACTGCGATTGAAGAACACATAAGGGCTACCGTTAGCGGCATCCGCCAACCTGTCGGTCGCGACGAACAACTGAGACGAATGGACACACTTCGCACATATGTCACGCAAGCAGCTGACGCGCAGTTGGTAGCTGCTGTCGACCAAACCTGGGAACGCTGGCTAAAACCTGGGTTTCATGAATCGTTCCAATAGCGCTCGACTGGTAAACACGCGTCCGGGCTACAAATGGGCAATGTACTAGGATATGCGATCGTTGCACTGTGGGCGTAAATGGTGGCGGGACAGCTCAGGAGAGGCTTGAACGAAGGCCGTTTTGGGTCGGAAGCGGGCATTTGCGAACGGCCGCTTCCGACCTGTAACCGCGCGATCAACAGTTGAATGGGCGCTTCGTCTCATTCAATACTTGAGGCACGCCAGTGGGCTGATAGGTCATCCAGGTGAAGAAGTCAATCTGAGAGCCATCGCCTCCTCCTTGCGAAAACAACCCGCGATTGGCGAAGCGGCGGTAGACGAGCGTGCGCTGTGTCGTCGCCAGATATTTGTTCAGCGCGTCTCGTCGGACGAACAGGCCATTGCGTCGCTTTGCCCGCGTTTCGAATGCAACAAGGTGGCCATTGCCGTTATCCGAGCCGAACGAACCAGGTGTCGTGGTGGCCGGCCGACAGGATGACGAGGCCTTCGTGTTCAAGCTCCTTGAGCAGGGACTCGGCGGGAACTTCGGCTCCGACTACTGCTGACAGCTCAGCCGTGCACGCCTCCCAGGTTCGCTCCTTCGGTAGGTTGCACGTGAGCACTTCGGACAGCCGCAGCATTGCCGCGCGTACCAGATTCTTCGGGTTGCTTCATTTCAGTTGAGTCTGATGCAACCGAGGAGACATCGGTCATGCGCTCGCTCGCCTCGGTGAGGCGTCGGAGGATCGCGCGGGCAGTAGTGGCATCAGGCTCGCCCAGAACTCCGAGTGATTTGTCGCCCCAGCCCATGAGCGAGCGCAATTGGGTGATGACAGGCAGGAGCGACTCTTCTCGCCAAGCCGCGAAGTCTCCAATTCCACCGAAGAAGTCCAGGCCGACATGCGCACTTGTCACGATGTCCAGCGCGGCCGTGTATCGAGGGCCGGCAAAGGCAATCGCATCGTCGAGGCACTGCTGAATCTGTGTCTGGGTCAGCACGGATTCGTCAAACCAATACCGCCGCATTCCGCCGTGGGGATCAGCTGCATGAATCTGGGCGCGAATGGCCGCCGCAGTGCACAGAGTCACCGATAGCGTGGAGCCTGCCGCCTTGGCAGCAGACTCAACCTTCTTCTTCCATTCCTCGAATCGCTCGGCCTGACTCTTCCCTCGGGCACCTGCTGCGACCCTTCCGGTCAAGTCGAAGGGGATGTAGACCCAATAGTCCGACAGTGAGGGATGGTTCTTCTGCGCCGTAGCGAGCGAATCGTCAATCTGACGCAGCTCTGCATTACCCAGCTGGAAGAAGTACTTGGCCTGCACGCCTGCGACGCTTCCGTCGGACATGCGATAGTACGCCTCGACTCCGCCGTCGCCTCCGTCACCGCGCAGGCTGACGAATGTTGAACCGGAGGGAGAATGAAAGGAGCCCTTGAACAGTTGGACGGCCAGTGCTTCAAAGCTGTCGTTCCGACTTTTTGGGGTGCTGCGAATTCTCGTAAAGTCAATCGTGGCCATACATGATTCTCGCCGGCTAGCGGCGACCTTTAACTTGGAGTTCAACGCCGGCCGCAAGCCCGTCGCGAACGACCGTTCCTAACAAAAACCGTCGTTCGAGACTGTCCGCTTTCAATCCAAAGCGAACTGTTGCGCCGCAGCAGCGTGGCAACTGGACATGATGAAACATCAATGATATTGACAGCTATCATTTAAGTTCGATCAAAAAGCTGTTTCCAGCAGAGGTCGCTCGTCAAAGTCCGCTTCGCAGCGTAACTCTATGTCTTTGGGATCCAGAAGGAATAAGCGCCGGCAACCAAGGCTGCTATCCATACTAAAAGAAAAAACCAGATTATTGAACACTCCCAACGCGCTTTGACAAACAGTGCGCCCCCTATAGTCATCGCCGGCTTTCCATTGGCTGCTTGCAATTCAGGGGCCATGCGTTGTTGGGCCTTAAAAAGCTCATCATCGAACGGTTCGTGGTTGTAGGGGCAGCGATCCTTAATGGTCTCGTACTCGATTCGAAGCGTCTCGACCTCTGTGTCGTCCACCACCTGGTTGGATTCCATTCTGGCGAGTACATGAGCTAGCTTGAGGTGGTAGGCCGTCAGGTCTTCGGCGTTGCGATGAAGCGCATCTGCCTTCGCACCATAAGCGGCGCCCCACACGAGAAGGCTGATGGCTAGGAGGAACACACCCAGCGCGATTAAAACTACGGTCAGGTAGTTGTCCAGCGGTGTCCCCGGTAGGGGTGAATAGATTCGCTGTGCCACTGCCGCTGCGACACTCGACGCGGAGAGCATCGCAAGGCTGACGGTCGAAAACGTCTCCTTCCGTTTCAGGCGCCGTGCTGCGTTGTATCGCGCCCCAGAGGTCCGCCAAGCCCGCGTTCGAAGGTTCAAGATGAACTGTTTCATGGGTGTCAGCGTACTAAAGTTTGAAGTGCGGGGGACACCTCAAGAATCAGGTCATATCCACTTCCCAAGCAGTGATGCAGGGCATCCCCTTGAGAAGGTCTCGTCACGAAACGCAACGTCCCATGCTTGCGCAGGGTAGGGAGCACTTCCGCCCGCCGGGCCGAAACCCAGCGAGGTATCGCTCGCGCGATAGGCGTCACCCGCGTGTGGATTGTAGCCTGGTTAGCCATACAATACCCCTTCGTCCTTGTGCATGGCGGCCAAGACGTGCTGCAGATATTTCTCGTACCGGTCCTTAATCTGTTCATCGGTTAGCGCCTCTCCAGGCCCGACGCGGCCTCGCTCGGCAAGTAGGGCTAACATTTCTGCCTTGGTCGTGAACTTATCGTAATCGCGGACATAGCCTCCCTGAGGGTTGAACTTCATTTCAAAGTAGGCTCGTCGTAGCTTTTTTAAATCTGCCGGTGCTTTGCCACCAAAGTCCGGCAGGCGTTTGAACATCCCCTCGATTGCCTTATCTAAGCGATGGAGCAACTTCAAATCGCTGATCTGGTTGAAGTAGGCTATCCACCCATAACGCTTCCTGTGTGAGATCGCCCCGGTGATGCGTTCGTTAAGCTCAAGGATGAAGATTTCTTTCAGCCTTTCCGGCGTGAGGTACTTGAACCTTTCCAAGCGGCGCGCCTTGTTATGCGTGTAGTCGCTGAACTTCGCAGCTATTGACTGGAGGAATCGCTCGGTCGTGGAGTCCCTCACCGAGATCAGCGGCAACTGGAACGTGTAACCCAAGTAGCCGAACGGCTTGGATAGCGGCTGAATGTACGATTTTCCTGACCCTATGGGATGTAAGTTCAGACCGCGCCGTCGGAGTCTTGCTCGAAGTGAGACGAAGGCCTTCTGCACTGCGTCTTGCTCGCCATACATCAGGATATCGTCGACGTATCTGTAGTAAGTGATGCCGGTCGTCGGCATAACGTCGTCAACCTCTTGCATGTAGATTGACGCCAAGATGTTCGAGATGGCAAGTCCCTGCGGGACACCGACATCCGCCCGGTAGTCTGAGTGCTTGACTCTTCTTGTATTCTTCGGAACCGTTGGCGTCGCCAGGGCATGACTGATCAACTTCAGCGCGCTTGGAGAGTCGATTCTTCTCGCTAATACCTTGAGTAATCGGTCGCGCTGGATTGAGTCATAAAAGGTCTTGATGTCTGTGCTGCAGATCCAAGTTTCCGTTAGAGATTTTCCCCTTAGGTCGATCGAGATCTCGCGCACATATGAACTCGCCACGTTTTTCGGAACACGTTCTGGATATAAGGCGGCAAGAAACTTGTTCAGCTGACGCAGCACGACGCGATCGCGCACTGTAGGGATACCGATCAATCGTGGGTTCTTGTCTCTCCCCTTTATCTTCAGTACTTCGAGGAATGGAGAGAACCTATACGTCCCAATGAAGCACTTTGCCGATGTAGTCGCCAACTGAGTCTTCACATTCATTGCGAACTGGAAGCCATTCAGGCGATCGACTCCCTTGCTGGACGTGTTCGCGAACTCTTCCTCGAACACTGCTTCTAGGGCTGCTGCAGAGAATAGAGTGCCGAACAGCATCGTGCCGTCAATCGGAACGAGCGCTGAGCGTGTTGCTCCTGAGGCTAGCGGAAGCGGCAACAGTTTAGCGGTGAGTGCGGTGTCATCCATATGCCTCCTCCCAGGTAGGGTGGTTGAGTTTATCGGCAATAGCCAGCTTTTTCAGGCAATGAGCCACTGAGGTCACGGATTGAACAATGTCAAGCCCCCTCGCCTACAAAAATACTGACAATAAGTCGCGCTGAGTTACAATCATACTCCTGCTTGTTAGTTCGATTTGCTTCGTGTAAGGTCCGGCGGGGTTAGGATGTATGACGGGTCTAGCTCGCTATGGATAGGTCGGGTGACCGTACTCCAGCGCACGTCTGTTATAGACACCTGGCTTTAGCACCATTTCGTTTAGCGGTCATGGACAACTATCAAAATCCCAAGCCTGGAAAAACCTATATCAGCCCGTCATTGCCAGCATTTGGAGATAAGACGCGCCGAGTTCGTATTGCTTCAAAGATTCTCCCTTCAGTCGATGGGTACGAATATGCAAGGGAGCGCGATGAGGTCGTCCTTCGAAAGAAGTCGGATGCTGCTACCTATATTCGAGAAAAATTCTTAGAAGATAATCGTGGTATTTTTGTCCTAACGGTCCAAAAGTTCAGTACTGAGAGTGGTATGCCATATGGCACAGGCTTCTCTTTTGTCGGTGAGGAGATTGGGCGCTTTTGCGAATTTTTAGCTAACATCCAGTCTGTCAATTTCGATGATTCCAGTGCTATTAATATCTCCGACGACGAACTGAGGAGGATTGCGCTCACATCGAGCCAGGCCAAGCAGCTAGTAACGGAGAATGAGGAAATCATCGCTGAAGTGCTTCGAAACTCAGTTACCAAAAGCGATGTAGTTGCACTCGGCTACCGTAAGCGACAGCTAGAGGTCTTTGCCAAGTTGCTAGGGGACGATGGTTACTTTAATGATCTAAAGAAGCGAAAGGGTTGCAAAGACGAGGCACTTTGGCAGCAGTTCTTCGAAGCAAACCCTTGGATATTTGGTTACGGGCTTAGCTACATCTACTCGTCAGGCCTCGACGATCGAAAGCTTGAGCAAGTAGTTCGTGGTTACCAGGTAGGACAATCTGGGAAGCGTGTTGACGCACTTTTAAGATCCAGAGCCTTTGCCTCAACTCTGTGCTTTGTCGAAATTAAAACCCACAAGACCGAGCTTCTAGATGCGCAATACCGTGCTGGTTGCTGGTCGCCCTCCCAGAATTTGTCTGGTGCGGTTGCACAGGTGCAAGGGACTGTTTCATACGCAGCAGAAACAATCTTTGGAAAGCTCTCATTATCTGATGCTGATGGTTTTCCCACTGCAGAAGAAGCTTTTAACTTCTCGCCTAAGTCGTTTGTTGTCGTGGGTAGCCTCAGTGAGTTCGTCGGGCAGCATGGTATTAACGAAGCACAGCTCCGATCGTTTGAGCTCTACCGACGAAATTTGCATCAGCCAGAAGTGATTACCTTTGATGAGCTCTACGAGCGCGCTCGGCACATTGTCGCCACGAGCGAGAATTAATATTCTGTCTAAGCGGACGCTGCCTCGCGGCCCAATTTCATTGAGTGCCAGATACCAATTGGGAACGGAAATCGATGGGGACGCGGACGCCTGGGGAGATCTGGACGATGGGCAAAGATGCGGCGCTAGGCCTTGCGGGCCTGAGGCAGACGGCGATGAGACACCTCACTGCCATGGGAGACCCCGCTGAGATCTATGACGACCTCGCGCAATTCATCGACGCTGCGGCCGACGCAGGCAACGAAGCCGTACTGCTCGATGCGCTCAATCTGACCGACCAAGTCGAGCCCTTGTGCGATGATGCGTATGCCAGCCTAGTGCGTTATGCGCGCTCTAACGCTTGGGATGCGTTGCGCTATATCCGACGCACGCCCCAGAACGTTTGGTCTTGGGAGCAGCCTGAGCTGGTTCAGCAAATTTATTGGCTGCGCGCCAGTGTCCAGCACCCTGGCCATACAAAGCTGCCGCGCCACTATAGGGCGCAAATCCGTTGCAACTTGGGTAACGCGCTTAGTGGTGCCGGCCGCTTTGTCGACGCTCTTGCGGAATGGCGGATGGCGTTGGCCGAACAGCCCGAGCTGGGTATGGCACACGGAAACATGGGCGAAGGACTGCTCACCTATGCGCGTGCCCTGTATGACAATGGTCACGCTGTGCTGTTCCTGCAGCACTCCCGACGGGAGTTGCATGCCGCGCTGGCAGGCGGAGTCGGACGCGACGGGGCGACTTACGCAGAAGCCTTGGACCATTTTTCGTCAATATGGCAGTACGTCGACGCGAAGCTTCGGGCGCTGGGTGTGGCGGAAAGCGAGCTGACGGATTGTTCGTTGGGCCGAAGCAAGCGCGAGCGTGCCTACCGCGAATGGGCGCTGGGCCTGCGGCTCTTTCTCAACCCACTGAATGACCTTCTCACCGAGTCGGTCGCTGCTCAAGACGTGCTGATGCTACCGTCCCACCAAATCGGGTCGGCAGGTATCACTTTCTTGGCCTTCTATAACCAGCTCAAGCAGGAGTATGCCTTCGCTCGCTGGAACCTCTTCGAAGGCACCCGCTACCAGCCCCTTCATCCAGCGGACCGGCGGCTTTCGCTAGCATTCAATGCCGACTACGCGTTGTACTCGATGTCCGTTGAGCAGGTGAAGATCGCTTACCGGTGCGCTTATTCACTGTTCGACAAGATCGCATACTTCATTAACGACTACTGGAAGCTGGGCATCCCTGAACGGAGCGTCAGTTTTCGCTCAGTTTGGATCGAAGCGGCCAAGGGCAATGTGCCGGCCCCAGTCCGCACAGTGCTTGAATCCTCTGAGAACCTTCCGCTGCGCGGATTGTTCTGGCTGTCAAAGGATCTGTTCGACGCGAAGCTGAAGGACGTCGCTCTGCCAGAGGCACGTGACCTAGACGCGCTGCGTAACCATCTGGAACACAAGAATGTGAAGGTGGTCGATTCGCTGGCGCTATATGGTTCGCCGACCGAGCCTTTCGTCGATAGGTTGGCGCATCAGATCGTCCGGGAAGACCTGGAACAGAAGACCATGCGGCTGCTGCAGCTTGCACGGGCGGCTTTGATCTACCTGGCGTTGGCCATGGAAGTGGAGGAGCGGCGCACCTCGAAAGCGGTGACCGGATTGGTGATGCCCATTGCAGTAGACATCTACCCCGACAGCCTCAAGCGCTGACAGCTATCTCACATATCTGTCCGCACGTTCGCGGTTCTGCCAAGTTCAACGTGAATATGCACAGTGCAGCAAAATTTGGTTGGGCGCTGCTGCCCCGTGAAGCTTGGTCGATTCAATGGGCCTGATAGGTGGTAGTGTAGTCGTGGGTCACGTGCCAGATAGCCGTCGTTTGTCGGCGTCAACCCCTGGCCGCTAGCCGTAGTTCGCATAGGTCAATCCGGAAAGTTCAAAACTAAACGGCGAAAAGTACGGAAAATTCAGAACTGAACGACCAGGTTGTTTAATACCCAATAGTGGATTTCTCGTAACGTGTTGATTTCCAAAGAGTGGTGGTTCAGGGCTCAGTGGCGTTCGACAGTTTGAACTTCCGCCGCTCAGTTCTGAACTCCGAAAAACACCTAAAGCGAGTGCTGATGCGAGCTACCGGTCAAAAGTGAGGTTGAGGTAGGCTTCAAGGAAACCTTGTTTTGGTGGTTTTCTGGGCTTGGATGCCCTTTTCGGGGCAGACCAACTATGCTGGCTGCTTTCGGCCAGGAGCGGACGGAGGGTGGATGAAAGAGGCGGTCACTCAATTTGACGCCCGCGGTAAGCGAAGCAGTAATGTAAAACACGGATGATTGGCCCGTTAGGCCATGTCGCCCGCCCCGCTGGCTGATGTCTCCTTCTTGGAGTACAGCTGCCGAAGCTGGGCGATCTCAGCATCCATGCTCCTAAAAGTCCCGCCAATGTCGATATTCTCAGGTATCAGAACTTCAAAGTCGAGGCGACCACCGTCTGGAAGCCAGAGTTCCATAAGGCCATTGCCAATAACCTGTTTGCGCAACTCGACGACCGCAATCGCGTCTTCTACGGTTCTAATATCGCTTGTGAGTCTGTACTCCAGCTTGCAGACATCAATGTGAGCGCGACCAGAAGTGAAGTCGAAGGCAAATCCCACGCTTGCTGTACCGACCCGATTGCTACCACTCACCATGACCCAGCCATCACGCACCTCCGTAATCCGTAAGGCGAGCTCAGCAAATGTGCTGACGGGAGGCCGTGGCCAATGCGCCAGTCCGGCGGTGATTCCGTGTAATCCAACGCGACGCCGCGAGACGTGCATCTTGGACTTGAGCATTTGTTGCACCTGCTGCGGAACGAACGGCTCAAGTGCTTCAAGCCTATCCCGAGTCCGGTACACCTGCATCTCGTCGGGCACTTGCAATTCTTCAATGATGTACTTGCGAGCCAGGGCCTCGATTACGGCTAAGTCGCTAGTTAATCGCTTGCGATCCTCTGGGACGTCAGGGTCACCTCTTCCGTCTGCGTACTGCGCATGAGCGATAGCTGATCTCCCGCTTTCGTAGATGTGCCTACCAACATCTGCAACTTCGGCACTCAGATTTGAGACGCGTATGGCTGCGTCGCCTTCTAGGTTGGGTAACGCGCCAGCGATCCACGCGACACGCGACGCACTCTTGTCAAACTGAGATTCGATGACCTTGAAGAAGCTTAGAAACGCATAGCCGACGTGAATGTTGCGTAAACGCGCGCCTTCCCGCCAGAAGGCAAGAGCGCGTCTCGTCCGCTCGTCCCGAATCAAGGGAAGGTAGTTGCAATTAAAACCATTCGGACCACCTGCGATGGTGCTCGCATACGATTGCGGCTCAAAATAGAGATTTGCGTGGGTGCCAACTACGTACCCGCCGACATCGACATAGCCGCGCTTGTACCAACCCAGGATCGAAGCGAACCTGTAGACCTTGCCCATCACCTCGTAACTTTGACCGTTCCCGCATCGCATAGTGATTGCTGGACCGCCGCGATGGCCATTTCGATCCCGCACGCCGCGTAGAAAATAGTCATCGCCGTCATAATGGACTCGGACGTCATCTTCTGGCCACGCAATTGACGACGAACATGCCGCGGTCAGCCAGCCGAGAGGCGGAATTCTGTAGTGCACCTCCGCGTCATCAGCAAAGTCATGTGGAACGTACGGTCCGTGCTTCATGCTGTGAAGTATAAGGTGCAATCGGGGTCTGACGTTAACTGCGCCCTGCCCAATTAGGGCTCATTCGAAAAAATCGTCGGCAGCACCGTGGGAACTGGAATGGGACAGATCGAGACATCTGATGCTAGATTGCAATCGGCCAATAGCGAACCCCAACACGTATGCCGATTTGGATATTTCGAAGTCTTCGCTATCCGGAGTGATTCCGGTTAACTTGTCGCATCGCTTTTCAGGAGTTCTATTGTGACTGAGGAATTGGATCGTTTGCCCGGGGATTATGTCGCCAGTTTCGAGTTCGTCCATCCAAAGGACATTGTTGCGGCACTGACAGAGAAGCACACGCGACTCCCTTCAACAATGTGGGCGCTCGGAAACGAGTTAAAGCCTTCTGACCTGTATTGTTATCTTGGCGCTCGCTTCGGACCGCCGAACGGCTTACAAAATTTATTCCGCAACGATAGCTCGGACAACCTCGTCCACTGGGAGTGGTATCTCAAGACCTCCACTGGCTACATCACGATAGCTGGGCTCAACTTCCGAACAGACGTATGGATAATCGGGGGAAATGTGCCGGATGCGGAGAAAGTCGAGTTCTTGCGGCAGATCAAGGCCGACTTTGCTAACTATGGCAAAGGAATGGCGCATTTACGCAAAGAGCACCTCGAGCCGTGGATCGAGTTTGTGAACCCGTATCAGCGACTTCGGCGTGCAGTGACGCAGCTCATCAAAGAACTGGACGCACTGAATCTTGATCCGTCATCGGACGCGCTACCGAACCTGCTTGAAAGCGAAGACATGGATACAGCGACGAAGCAGTGGGGAGACCGGGCCGCTGACTATTCAAGGGCTATCGGCCTCAGTTTCGGAATTCGGGCGATGGTGCCTGTCATGGCCGAGTCATTCATCAACCTACTTCTGTTCATCCTCGCTCGCCCGTCCATTCGAGCGGACAAGCAGCTTTTTGATGGTATTTTCCGCCTTCCGATGCACGTTCGGATTCGCTCGCTTCCATACTACTGCGATGGCTTCAAAGGCCCCATCGACTCCGATCATCAGGCTGTTCGGGACTATCTCCAACTTGTAGTTATGCGAAACGACCTCCTGCACGGAAACATTGACATCGAGAAGCTCAAGTTCAACGAGCTGTATTTCTATGGAAAGGTTCCCGTCTTCAATCAATACTCCACGATGTGGGAACGGTCACTCGGCGTCGCTCATCGAGCGGTTGGACTGGCGGCGGTCCATGCAGAACTTGCCGCAGTCGATGCGTTTGTGGACTACCTATTAGACATACTCCATGACAAGTTCAGGAAAGAAGTGAAGCTGATGAGCGGGAAGTTCGACTTGGGTATCCGAAAGGACACCGGACGGCTCGGAGTGCTGTTTGGTGAAACGCTTGTGGACTTCGGTATCCCGAAGGATCAGCCCGACGCGAATGGGAAGGCTCTACGCATGGCCGTGATTCGCGACAAGGCTCCGGAGGACGAAGAAATGGGCTCATCCTCATCTTTCCAGACGAACGGGGCATCCAATCATACAGATCCACAATGACCGCTATTGGTCGAAAGCCGTCATTTTCGAATGGCCGCTTCCGACCCAAAGCGGCCCTTTAAGGTATGAGAGCGTCACCCCAAGTTCTAGCGCCCGACCAGCGTCTAGCTGCTTTGATCAACTCTGCCTCTAGTGTTGAAAACCCGTGCTTCGGCCGCAGACGGAGGCCTGATCATCTTGACACAACAGCTTTCCTTGTTGCTTAGGCATTAGATCAGAGGATGGCGATGGTAAGCTGCCGTCAGTCTGAAGTTAGATGCGGATTGCAAAATCACCAACACTAAGGTCAATTAGGTCTTTTAGTCGCTCTTTTCCAGGAGATATAGACTCCGTGACGGTGTCTTGTGGGCCAAGGAAATTAGCTATACCGACGCCGCGTGAAGTGACTTTTTTTATTTCCTTTACATCACCAGTTCGAACATATTCATACGATTGAAGAGTGGCGATTCTGGACTGTACATGGGTAACTTGAGCTTTGCCACGTACGATTTCCAATCGCTCGAGTTCTTCCTGAGTATCAGGATCGACTATCAATTCTCCTAATCCGATCAAGAGGAACTTATCCCCTAATTTCACACCAGAATCCTCTCCAGCGTCTATTACAGCGGTAGTCGAGTTCAAAACTCTCACCACCTTTGCGAAATATCGTTCACTCATTTACGACTCCTGGCGTGTCAAACTGTTCCAGCGCTGTTACTGGAACTACCGGACGAATTTCGATGGTTTTCAAATCTTCAGGAGAAAGGTCTCCAGAAGGAAAGAGTCCAAAATCGACGCGAATTTTTATTTGAATAACTTTATCTTGAACAAGATGCACAACCGCAAGGTAAGCCAACGTGTCCACGCCATCGTTCTGAAAATAGCAACCAACAATTATACTATTTAGGAAATTTTCATTGCGGCGAATGACAAAAATCCCACTCTCGTTGATGTACTTGAATGGTACCTCAAAAGGTGGGGGAGGCTCCTTTTCTGATGATAAGTCAGCGATGATTTTCAACAAAATCAATGAAAAACTCGATAGAATAAAAACGACGAATATGAGCCATTTGACAGAAACGGAAGCCGTAACGTCAATAAACATTGTCACCAGAGCCGATAAGAAACCAGCTGCCCCAATGATAAGCGATGCGCCAGTGAGGCTGAAGATGCCTTTGGCTATCCGGTTTCTCATGGTTCTATTCGAGCTAAGGTTTCGCTTGGCATAATTAATCATGAGGTAAAACTAGGGATGTCCACTTTAACGTGTGCCCCTTTTCACCAAAGGGCAAAGTATAAGCTGACAGGGCATACGTTACTACTATCCACCCTCGAGCATCAAGCACCGGACAGGCTATGCAGTGGATCGAATTGCCGCCCCCCTAGGGAGTTCGGACTGCAATAGGAATTACTAACCCAAGGGAGATCGCATGTCATGGCGCTACGGGGGAAAATCCGCCGGAGTCGGCAGTTGGGTGTCTGCATGACTGCTAAAGAACTGTCCGCTTTTGGCCGAAAGCAGCCGCTCACGTTGAGCAATCCGGAAAGTTCAGAACTAAGCGGCGGAACGTACGGAAAGTTCGGAACTGAACGACCAGATTGTTCAATACTCAATAGTGGGTTTCTCGTAACATCTTGATTTGCAAAGGGTGATGATTCAGAGCTCAGTGGCGTTCGACACATTCGGTGTGGCCGGCGCTGATTCTCGAGGATGCATGACGCTTCGGTTCACGACGGCTTGAACACCATCAGGTAAAAGATGGCGAGAAAGGCCCCGAGGGCCGGGAATCCGAGGATGAACCAGGCGCGAAAGTAGCGCCTGAACTCAGCCGACAGGCCCTGGCCGGCTCGCAGGCTTGCCGCGGCGCTGTCGCGCATCAGGATTTGCAGGCGCACGACCGGCACCCAGCAGGCGATCGCCACGGCATACAGTGCGATCGACCAGGCCAGCCATGGCGTGTCGAGGGGAATCCGCAACAGGCGTACGAGGTACCACCCCGTGAGCGGCTGGGCGATCGCGGTGGTGGCGGTGAACAACCAGTCGGCCGTCACGACATGGCGGGCGACGGTCGCCACGATGCGCGTGTCGCCGCTTCGCACCACGCACAGCAGATAGAAGGCAGTGCCGACTCCGGTGCCGAACAGCAGGGTCGAAGACAGAATGTGCAGAAGCTTGAGGGCCAGGTATTCCATCAGTCTCCTGTCCGGGAATCATGAAGGTAGAGCAGGCCCAGCACGGCGAGGATAGGCAGGTTTTTGGTGATGGGACCAAAAGGGTGCAGCCAGTGCTCGGGCAACTGAATGGTGATGATCAACATGTAGACGAGCACGAGGCATGCCTGCGCGAGCCATAGCAGGCGGGCGCGGCGTCCTCGCCAGGCCAGCGTCAGGATACCGAAGGCCAGGTCCAGGCTTGCGGCGCCATAGAGCGCGGCCGGTGCCAGTGCCGCCGGCATGCCCGCCTGCAGCAGCAGCGCCAGGCTGTCATGGACGGGATAGAGGCCGAACGACACGGCCGCCGTCCATAGCCAGACCAGCGCGAGGCTGAGGCGCAGGACCGGCGTGATGTTCTGCGATATGGCGAGTGCCCGGGCGCCCGCCCGGTCCTCGCGCCGCACGAAATCGCGGGGCGGCATCGGTGCGCGGCCCAGCAGGTGCGCAAAGGCCGCCGGATCGGCGGTGTTGCCGCGCGCCAGCATGGCCAGGCTGTCGCGGTTGAACAGGCGGCTGCCGGATGCGCCCGCCAGCCAGGCCGCGGCGCGCGCCGCCGCCCGCGGCATCGCCACGATCCATTGGGAGCCGGCCATGCCGAGCCCGGTGCGCAACGCGGCCAGGTAATCGCGCAGCATGATCGGCCGGGGGCCGCAGAAGGCCACGGTCCGGGTGCCGCGCGTGGGCGCATCCAGCAGCGCGACGATGCCATCCACGACGTCATCGACATGCACTGGCTGGATGGCTTGCGTGCCTCCGTCCGGCAGGGCCAGCGCCGGCAGCACGGCGAGCCGATCGAACAGCCTCGCGCTGGCCCCGTCCTTGCCGTAGACCAGGGAGGGCTGGACGATGAAGGCCGGCATGCCGGCTTCTCGCAGCACATCGTCGGCCGCTCTCTTGCTCAGGTGAAAGTCCGTGCGCGCCCCCGAGTCCGCGCCCAGCGCGGAGAACTGGATGACGCGGATGCCGCGGTGGCGCGCGGCGGCAAAGAGAGCGGCCGGCGCCTGTACGTGGACCCGCTCGTAATCCTCGATGGCGGCCGCCTGGAATATGCCGACCGTGTTGATCACGCAGTCCACGCCCTCCAGCAGCGGCAGCCAATCATCCTGGTGCGTCATGGCCTTGAAATCGCCGGGCACGATGCTTGCTTGGCCCGCCAGGGCGGAGCCAGGGCGGGGCGTGCGGACGGGGCAGACCAGGTCGTGCCCCTGTTTGATGAGGGCCACGAACAAATGCCCCCCGATGAAGCCATGCGCGCCGGTCAACAGTATCTTCATGAGCAGTGCTCCGGATATCGCCCGCTGCCGTGCGGGCCCCCTCCCCGGCGGGTCGTGTCCTGATAGCCTAACGCCGGGGGAGCGGCATGTCGATCTGGAATCGTGCGTTCGATGAGGGTTTGCGCAGCGGCACCGCGGCGAGCCTGCTGTCGAGCCTCGTGCTGCTTGCCGCCGGACGCCTGGAGAGCGGCGCCGCCTATGCGCCGACCAATGCCACCAGCCATTGGCTGTGGGGCCGCCCGGCGTTTTATGCGGACCGCCCGTCGTTGCGTCACACCCTGACGGGATATGTGATTCATCACGGCGCCTGCATCTTCTGGGCGACCTTGCACGCGCGCGCGACGGCCCGCATGGCGCCCGATCCGGCGGCCGCCGCGGTCGCCGGGCTGGCGACGGCCGCCGTGGCCGCCGTTGTCGATTATCGCCTCACCCCCAAGCGCCTGACGCCGGGCTTCGAGCACCGGTTGTCGCGCTGCGCCATGACCGGGGTGTATCTGGTCTTCGGATTGGGGATTGGGCTGGCGGCGCTGGCGTATCGGCGCCGGAAGCGGGGTGACGGCATCCTGCGGCGACACGGCGCCAAGCCGAGGGCGGCGGTCAATCGAGACAGGCATGCGCCCCGCGGGCGATCGCCGTTGCCAGGCCTCGAATGGTTTTGGGCTGCGCGAGGCGAGCCTCCTCGGCGGGGTTGACGATGACCCCCGCCTCGATCAGGACGGCCGGCATGCGCGCGCTATGCAGCACCACCAGGCCGTCGTATCGGTGCACGCCACGGCGGCGGTCCAGAAACGGCCGGTTCTCGCCGGCAATCGGCTCGGCGTGATAGGCGGAGGGGTGCTCTCCGGCCTCTCGCAGCGCCTCGCCGATGGCTTGCGCGCAGCGCAGGCTGCGCACGGGCTGCGGATTGCGCATGGAGACAAAGACCGAATAGCCGGCGAATTCGCCCTGGCGGCCGGCGTCGATGTACCGCGGCTGGATGGAGTCATGGTGGATGGACACGAACAGGTCGGCGTCCGGCGCAACCGCCGGGCGTGCGGCCAGCGCGATGCCATCGTTCCCCGGGACGATCCGCGTCACCCGATCGCCGAGGGCCGCCAGGGCGCGGGCCAGCGCGGCGGCCAGGTCCCGGTTGTACAGGTACTCGGCCCGTCCGCTTGCGGCGCGCGCGCCCGACTGTCCCGGCGTATGGCCCACGTCCACCAGGATATGCGCCGCCCGGGCCGGCAGGGCGCAGCACAGCATCAGCAAGGCGCAGGACGGCAGGTGCCGGCGGCGACCGATCATGGCATCTTCCTGGCAGGGTACCGATGAGGACACCAGTCTAAAGTGTTGGGCGGCCCTATGGGAATATTGCAGCCGGACCGCTCGGCCGGAAGCCGGGGGCCGCGTAGGCCCGGCGGCACACGCTAGGCCGCCATCTGCTGACCGGTGTCGCGGCGAAAGACCAGGGCGGCCTGGGCAAGGTTGCGCGTCTGGTCGTCCATGGAGGATACCGCCTGGGCGGACTGTTCGGCCATGGCGGCGTTGCTCTGGGTCAGGTCGTCGAGCAGGCCGAATGCCTGGGCAATGTGGGACACGCCTTCGGACTGCGCGACGCTGGCTTCGCTGATCTGCGTGATCAGCGCCCGTACCTGCCGGCTTTGTTCGAGGATCCTGGACATGGCCGCGGCGGCCTCGTGAGCGTGGGCGGCGCTGCTTTGGGCGATGTGCACCACGTCTTTGATCAATGCGGCGATCTCACGCGCCGAGGTGGCGCTGCGCTGTGCGAGTGCGCGAACCTCGGCCGCCACCACCGCGAAGCCGCGCAGCTCCTCGTCCTGGAAGATCGGCGCGGCATTGGCGCGCACCCAATAGTGGTCGCCGTTCTTGCGGCGGTTCTTGATCACCGCAGTCCAGGATCTCCCCTGGCGGAGGGTATCCCAGAGATCCTGGTAAGCCTGGGGTGGCACGTCTGGATGGCGCACGATGTTGTGCGCCTTGCCGAGGAGTTCCTGGTAGTCGAATCCGCTGACCTGGACGAATGCGGCATTCGCATACGTGATGCGTCCCTTGGTGTCGGTGGCCGACAATAGCGTTTCATGTTGCGGGAAGTCGTATTCCCGTTGTGTGACCGGAAGGTTTTTGCGCATGGCGCTCTCCGTGTGCTGTGGGGGGTGTTTTAGGTTTTAAATATCAATGTATTCAAATGGTTATGCGTGTTTCCGTGGGCCTGCCCGGCGGATCATAGCGCGATTATGTGAAAAACGGATGATCTTGTATTATGCGAATAGGGCATATTTCTGCAGGCAGGAGGGAAAGGGCCTGACGATAGCCTTAAGCAATCGCATCAATAAAAACAATCAATTTTACTTATATAGTCAGGGCGCCTAAACTAGTTCTGTTGCCGAATTGGCCAACCACTGAACAAGGAGTAGCAATGTCTCTGATCAACACCAAAATCAAGCCCTTCAAGGCCACCGCCTACCACAACGGCAAGTTCGTCGAGGTCAGCGATGCGACCGTCGCGGGCAAGTGGTCCGTGTTCGTGTTCTATCCGGCCGACTTCACTTTCGTGTGCCCCACCGAACTCGAGGACCTGGCCGACCATTACGCCGAATTCCAGAAGTTGGGCGTCGAGGTCTACAGCGTGTCGACCGACACCCACTTCGCCCACAAGGCCTGGCACGATACGTCCGAAGCCATCAAGAAGGTCACCTATCCGATGATCGGCGACCCCACCCACGTGCTGTCCAAGAACTTCGATGTGCTCATCGAGGAAGAAGGCGTTGCGCTGCGCGGCACGTTCGTGGTCAACCCCGAGGGCGAGATCAAGGTGCTCGAGATCCACGACAACGGCATCGGCCGCGACGCGTCCGAGCTCCTGCGCAAGGTGCGGGCCGCGCTGTACATTGCCGCCCACCCGGGTGAAGTCTGCCCGGCCAAGTGGGAGGAAGGCGCCAAGACCCTGACCCCCTCGCTGGACCTGGTCGGCAAGATCTGATCCCAGGGCCGCCCGGCTCGAAGGTCCGCCGCGTCCGCGGCGGGTCATTTCCCTCCCCACGTTTCATTGGACCAGGCGGTGCCGGGCGGCACGGTCCGGGGATGTTCGTCCAAACAAGAGGTGATCACAATGCTGGATGCAAGTCTCAAAGGTCAATTGGGAACCTATCTCGAACGGGTGACGCACGCCATCGAGTTGCGCGCCTCGCTGGATGCCGGCGTCAAGTCCCAGGAATTGCGCGCCTTTCTCGAAGACATCGCCAGCCTGTCCGACAAGATCACCCTGGTCGAGGGTGATTCGGGCGCAGGCCGCGTGCCCTCGTTCGCCATCGCGCGCACGGGCTCCGACATTTCGGTGGCCTTTGCCGGGATCCCGCTGGGCCACGAATTCACGTCGCTGGTGCTGGCGCTGCTGCAGGTCGGCGGCCATCCGCCCAAGCTCGACGATGCGGTGGTGGAGCAGATCCGCGCCTTGCAGGGCGTGCACACCTTCGAAACGTATTTTTCGCTGTCCTGCCAGAACTGCCCGGACGTGGTCCAGGCCCTGAACGCGATGTCGGTGATCAATCCCGACATCCGCCACGTGGCGATCGACGGCGCCTTCTTCCAGGGCGAGGTCCAGGATCGCGAGATCCTGTCCGTGCCGGCCGTGTTCCTGAATGGCGAGCTCTTTCACCAGGGCCGCGCGGGTGTCGAGGAAATCCTGGCCAAGCTCGACGTCGGCGACGACGCGGCCAAGGTCGAGGCCCTGAATGCGCGCGACGAATTCGACGTGCTGGTGGTCGGCGGCGGGCCGGCGGGCGCCGCGGCGGCCGTGTACGCGGCCCGCAAGGGCATCCGCACCGGCGTGGTGGCCGAACGCTTCGGCGGGCAGGTGCTCGATACGATGGCGATCGAGAACTACATCTCGGTGCTGGAGACCGAGGGCCCCAAATTCGGCGTTGCGCTGGAACAGCACGTCAAGGCCTACGAGGTCGACATCATGAACCTGCAGCGCGCCACCGGGCTGGTGCCCGGCAAGTCGGTGCAAGTCGAATTGGCCAGCGGCGCGACCCTCAAGGCCAAGACCGTCGTGCTGTCGACCGGCGCGCGCTGGCGCGAGATCAACGTGCCCGGCGAACACGAATACCGCAACCGCGGCGTGGCCTACTGCCCCCATTGCGACGGCCCCTTGTTCAAGGGCAAGCACGTTGCGGTCATCGGCGGCGGGAATTCCGGCGTCGAGGCGGCGATCGACCTGGCGGGCCTGGTGGCCCACGTGACCCTGATCGAATTCGGCGACGCGCTGCGCGCCGACGATGTGCTGCAGCGCAAGCTGCGCAGCCTGTCCAACGTCACCATCCTGACCTCGGCGCAGACCACCGAGATTCATGGCGACGGCAAGCGCGTCGTGGGCCTGACGTACAAGGATCGCGGCACGGGCGCCGAGCATCGCGTCGAGCTCGAGGGCGTTTTCGTGCAGATCGGCCTGGTGCCCAATACCGAATGGCTCAAGGGCATCGTGGAACTGACCCCGTACGGCGAAATCGTCGTGGACGCGCGCGGCCAGACCTCCGTGCCCGGCGTGTTTGCCGCAGGGGATGCGACCACGGTGCCGTACAAGCAGATCATCATCGCCGCCGGCGATGGCGCGAAGGCCGCGCTCAGCGCCTTCGATCACCTGATCCGCAGCTCGGTCGGCGAAGACGGGGAAGCCGTCAAGGCCGTGGCCTGATTGCCCGGCCGCCGCGACCCGGCGGCCGGACCGCTACAATAGCGCCCTGGGATCGTTTGAATGGATCAGGGGATGCGATGAGCGGCAAGATCAGGGTGGGTATCGTCGGCTACGGCAATCTGGGGCGTGGGGCCGAGCAGGCCATCGCGCTGACGCAGGACATGCATCTTGCGGCGGTATTCACGCGCCGGGACCCCGCCGGGGTGGCCTGCGTGGATCCCGGCGTGCCGGTGCTGGCCCTCGACGAGGCCGGACACTGGCGCGACCGCATCGACGTGATGCTGCTGTGCGGCGGCTCGCGCCAGGACCTGCCCGAGCAAGGCCCGCGGATGGCCTCGCTGTTCACCACGGTCGACAGTTACGATACGCACGCGCGCATTCCCGAGTATTTCGCCACCATGGACGAGGCCGCGCGCGCGGCGGGCACGGTCGCCATGATCTCCATCGGCTGGGATCCGGGCCTGTTCTCCATCAATCGGCTCCTTGGCGAGGCCATCCTGCCCCGGGGCGCGACCTACACGTTCTGGGGCAAGGGCTTGAGCCAGGGCCACTCGGACGCGCTGCGCCGGGTGCCCGGCGTGCAGGCGGGGGTGCAATACACCATCCCCTCGCCCGAGGCGATCCGCCGGGTGCGCGAGGGCGAGCAACCCCAGCTTTCCACGCGCGAAAAACATACGCGGGAATGCCATGTCGTGCTCGCCGCAGGCGCCGACGCGGATACCGTGCGCGAGGCGATCGTCACCATGCCGGATTATTTTGCCGACTACGACACGACCGTGCATTTCATCACCGCCGAGGCGTTGGCGCGCGACCACGCCGCCATGCCGCATGGCGGTTTCGTGATCCGTAGCGGCCAGACGGGCGACGGCACTCGCCAGCACCTGGAATTCTCGCTGAAGCTCGACAGCAATCCCGCGTTCACCGCAAGTGTCCTGGTGGCCTATGCGCGCGCTGCGCACAGGATGCGCACGCAGGGCGCGCGCGGTGCGCGCACCGCCTTCGACGTGGCGCCGGGGCTGTTGTCGCCCCGCGACCCGGCGCAATTGCGTCGCGATCTGCTCTGACACGGGCAATGCGTCCATGCTGTCCCAGTATGGCGTCCTGGACCTCTGGACCTACGTGGCGGGCACGGTGTTCATCATCCTCCTGCCGGGACCCAACTCGCTGTTCGTGCTGGCCACCGGCGCCAGCCAGGGCGTGCGCGTCGGCTATCAGGCGGCGCTGGGCGTCTTTATCGGGGATTCGATCCTGATGGCATTGACGGCAGCCGGCGCGGCCTCGGTGCTGCGTGTGCTGCCGATGCTGTTCATGGCGCTCAAGACCCTGGGGGCCTTGTATCTGTGCTACCTGGGTTTGAGGCTGTTGGCGTCGGCCTGGCGGCCGGCCGCCCCCCTGCAGGCCCGCGCGGTCGCGGTGGGCAGCGGCAGCCGGTTCCGCAAGGCCTTGCTGCTGAGCCTGCTCAATCCCAAGGCCATCCTCTTCCTGCTGTCGTTCTTCGTACAGTTCGTCGATCCGGCCTATCCGCATCCGGCCCTGTCCTTCCTGATCCTGGCGGCGATCCTGCAATGCCTCAGCGTCCTCTACCTGTCGCTGCTGATCTTCGGCGGCGCGCGCCTGGCGGACGCCTTCCGGCGCCGCCCCGGGATGGCGCGCCTGGGATGCGCGGCAACCGGCGGCCTGTTCCTCTGGTTCGCCGGCCGCCTGGCTTTCGAGGACTGAGCCTGCGATCGGCATCACGCTGCGGTAATATTGCGCATTCGCGCGCAATGATGGCCAGGCGCGCAAAACAAGGCACGCGCGCGCGTTGACCGGCCCGATGGGCCTTTTCGCGGGTTTTTTCTCCTGGACGCCTTAAGGGTTTATCCCTTTAGGTGCCGCTGCGCTTACTGAGTAGAATTTTTCGCATCTCAGGTGCTTTACGGATGATTCGACCAGGATGACGCCATGCCGCCCCGCCTTGCCCTAGACAACATCAGCAAGTCCTATCCCACTGTGCGGGCCAACGATGGTGTCAGCCTGGCCGTGCAGCCCGGCGAGATCCATGCCGTGCTGGGGGAAAACGGCGCGGGCAAGTCCACGCTGATGAAAATCATCTACGGCGTGGTGCGGCCGGACTCGGGCACGGTCCAGTGGGACGGGCGGCCGGTGCAGATCAATAGTCCGGCCGAGGCGCGGGCGCTGGGCCTGGGCATGGTGTTCCAGCATTTCTCGCTGTTCGACACGCTGACCGTGGCCGAGAACATCGCCCTGGGCTTGTCGGGCGATACCGACATCCATGCGCTGGAGCAGCGCATCGCGGATACGGTCGACCAATACGGGCTGGAACTCGAACCGGGACGCCACGTGCATACGCTCTCAGTGGGCGAGCGCCAGCGCGTCGAGATCGTGCGCGCGCTGCTGGGCGGGCCCCGCCTGCTGATCCTCGACGAGCCGACCTCGGTGCTGACGCCGCAGGCGGTGCGGCGCCTGTTCGACATCCTGCGGCAATTGGCCGACGAGGGCTGCAGCATCCTGTATATCAGCCACAAGCTCGACGAGATCCGCAGCCTTTGCCACACCTGTACGGTCATGCGCGCCGGACGCGTGACCGGCCAGTGCGATCCGCGCCTGGAAACAGAGGCCGGCCTGTCGCGCTTGATGATCGGCACCGAATTGCCCACTATTGCGCGCACGCCGCGCGAGGCCGGTGAGGTGGTGCTGCAGGTCCGGGGCCTGAATCTGCCGCGTGCCCATCCCTTCGCCACGCCGCTGCGGGACGTCTCCTTCGAACTGCGCGCGGGCGAGATCCTCGGCATTGCCGGCGTCTCGGGCAACGGCCAACAGGAACTGATGACGGCGCTCTCGGGCGAGGACGTGCGTGCAGCCGCGGACAGCGTCCGGATCGATGGCGAGGCGGCCGGCCAGCGCACGGCGGCCTGGCGCCGGGGGCGCGGGCTGGCTTTCGTGCCCGAGGAACGCCTGGGGCGCGGCGCCGTTCCCGAGCTTTCGCTGGCACGCAACATCCTGTTGTCGCACCAGGACGGCGCCACGGTGTGGCGCGGCTTCGTGCGCGAAGGCGCGGTGCGCGCACTGGC
>Ga0182747_1000579_pt1 | contig 33915 bp, 34 predicted proteins | sample eDN3rd30CBELigBY_FD_128526 | JGI IMG/M metagenome (GOLD analysis project Ga0182747, IMG submission 128526) | Enriched backyard soil microbial communities from Emeryville, California, USA - eDNA 3rd pass 30_C BE-Lig BY (version 2) (version 2) | ecosystem: Environmental > Terrestrial > Soil >... | reverse complement strand
CGACCTACCGAGACGTGCCCTGGAACGGCCCCCTCTACGCCCACCTCGGCTGGTCGGTCCTGCCCGAGGAGGAGGTGGCCGCGGATCCCCGGTTGCTCGCCGTCCGCGCCGAGGAGGCCGACCACGGCCTCGACCCCGACGCGCGGGTCTTCATGCGCCTGCGGGTCTGACCAGCGAGCGGGTCGGTGCCGTCGACGGCTGCGGGAGCCCCGCACGCGGAGGGCTTGGTCCGCGGCGTCGGCCTTCGGCGGGGTGGAGTCGAGGGCACGGTCCGTCCGCTCAAGCGGAGTGGGTATCGTGCCGATGGGGCAAGACCGATCGTGAACAGGGGATGACGGCGTGAAGATCCGGATGGTCGTCGTGGTGCTGCTGGCGTCGCTGCTGGTGGGGCTGAACCCCGTGGCCGGAGGCTCGGCGCCCGGTCGGGAGCGCATCGCCCCACCTGGGGTCGCGTCGGCCCCCCGCATCTGGTACTCGGACTTCGGCACCGGCGTGGACGGCATGGCGATCGATCCGGGCACCGGGCGGGCGTTCGTGCGGGAGGGAGCGACGTTCGGTGGGGCGGACCTGGTGGTGGCTGGGCCCGACACGTACGACGCACCGGTCAAGCTGACCGGTCCGTACGGGTACCCCGTCGCCTCCGCCGGATCGATCTTCGTGTTCCGCGACGGGATGCTGCGCCGCATCGACCCGGCGTCGCTGTCGGAGACGGGGTCGTGGACGGTCCCGGGTCTGAGCACCGACCTCTGGGTGACGAGCGTCGGCGGCGACATCGTCTGGGTGACTCGCTCGTCCGAGGCCCCCTTCGACGAGCAGCTCTACCGGTTCGATCCGGTCACCGGCACGACCACCACCTCGGGGCCCACGAACCTCGGGTACGCCGGGCCGCTGGGTGGGGGCGACGCGCTGGTCGGCTACGTGCCCCTGCCAGGCAAGCTGGTGTCGTTCACGGGCGTGGAGCCGGGCGTGCCGACGGCGTCGGGCATCGACCACATCTCCGGCATCGACGTGTCCGACGACGGCTCGGTCGTCACCGTGCTCGATCCAGCGGAGCAGGAGGCGGTGGAGTACTCGACGCCGGGCCTTGTCCCGACCGGCACGGTGTACGAGGTCGACGGCAGCCCTCGCGTGGCGGCATCGACCACGGCGGCCGGCGGTGCGCTCGCCATCGTCAGCGCCCGGACGGGCACCGACCGGTACGACCTGCGGGTGTACGCCCGGGGCAACCCCGATGCGGTCGTCGACGTCGAGCTGCCGCCGGCGGGTTGGGCTCCCCAAGCCGGTGACCTCGTCTTCTCGGCCGACGGCAGGCGGCTGTTCTTCTTGGTGCGCGACCGGCCCGGCACCAACGCCGTCGCCCGGCTCGTCGTTGCGGACCTGACGTCCACGGTGTCCGCGGTGGCTGATCCGATCGTGGTCGGGTCGAAGGGCGGGGCCGAGACCGCGATGACGGCCTCGCTGGGCACCGGGATGACGGCGACGCTCGCCGGCGAGCCGGTGGCCGTGACGGTCGAGCGTGGGACCGAGCAGCCCAACGGCGGGTCCCAGGATCGGATCTCGTTCACCGTCCCGGCGATGGAACCGGGCACCAAGCTCATCTGGCTCACCAACGCGCTGGGCCACTCGACGTCGGGTGGGCCGCTGCACGTCGTGGACCTCGGGCCGTTCGTGAACGCCCCGTGGTTCGTGGCCAAGCAGATCTCCGACGTCACCGGGAGGAAGGCGACGCCGCAGCAGATCGATGCCGGCATCCAGCAGCTGGCGACGACCGCGTCGGCCGGCGGGTTCATCGCCGGGCTCGAGGCGAACCGCGGGCAGGCCACCACGAGCGCGGCGCTGATCCGGTTGTACCGCGCCGTGTTCCTGCGGCCCCCCGACACCAGTGGCCTGGCCTACTGGCAGCGTCGGATGAACGGCGGCACCCGGTTGGTGCAGGTGGCGGCCGCGTTCGCCGGGTCGAGCGAGTTCAAGCACCGGTACGGCTCGCTGGCCGATGCGGCGTTCGTGGATCGGATCTACCGGAACGTCCTCGGGCGCCCGGCGGATCCGAGCGGCCGGGCCTACTGGATCGCCAAGCTCCGAGCCGCCACGTCCCGCGGCGTGCTGGTGGCGCAGTTCGCCCAGTCGAACGAGTACGTCACCAAGAGCGCCGTCGACGTGGAGCGCATCGAGCTCCGCTTGGCGATGCTCGGCCGCACGCCCACCGAGGCCCAGCTCGCCCCGCTCCGCCCGCTGCTGCTCGACGTCGTCGCGAAGCAGTTCCTCGACGACCCGGCCTACAAGACGAACTGAGCTTCGGTCGGGGCCCGACCAAGGTGGGGAAGGTCCCCCAGTGCTCGAGGCACAGGTGAGGTCACACGCTGAAGCGTGGACAGACGGGGCGACCTTCCCCGCACGCCATCGTCGCAACAACGACCGGCCGCGTCAACGGCCGAGCGCCGTGCTGGCCGATCCTGCAGCGGAATCAGCTGGCGCGGAGGACGGCTTGGGTCTGGGTGACCTTGGCGACGTGCTGGCCGGCGGCGTCGATCAATGTCGTCTCGACGACGATCGTGGTGCGGCCGGTGTGGAGCGGGGTGCTGATGGCTTCGGCGTGGCCGTCGCGGACGCCTCGGAGGAAGTTCGTCGCGGACGCGACGGTGGTGGTGCCGATGCCGCCTTCGGGCAGGTTGAGGTACGCCGCCACCGCGCCGGCACCGTCGGCGAGGGCCATGAGCGCGCCGCCGTGCATCACCCCGCCGATGGTGCAGCGCTCGGGCGACCACGGAAGCCGGGCTCGAACCTCGGTGGCGTCGACGGCGGTGAACTCGACACCCATCAGCCCGCAGAACGGCATCGACTCCAGGGCTTGGTCGGTGGTGAGGGCGAGCCCGGCCATGGTCAGCCTTCGGCCAGCTGAGGCGCGAGCTGGATGATGGCGAAGGCCGCCTCGGCGGTGTCCTCCACCACGGCGAAGCGACCAGCGTCGATGTCCACCGGTCCCATCAGGGCCTTGCCGCCGAGCTCGGTGACCTTGGCGATGGCGGCGTCGGTGTCGTCGACGGCGAAGTACACGAGCCAGAGGTTGGGGACCTCGGGCGGGAACTGGTCGCCCATGTGCACCATCCCGCCGATGACGTCGCCGTCCCGGTACCATTGCGTGTAGGTCATGGCCGGGGACTCGGTGGTCTCCGAGGTCCAGCCGAACACGGCGGGGTAGAAGACCTTGGCTTCGTCGGGCTTGCGGGTGTTGAGCTCGTTCCATGTGAGGGTGCCGGGCTCGTTGACCAGCTCGGCGCCGGGATGGGTGCCGGCCTGCCAGACGGAGAAGACGGTGCCGACGTCGTCGGCGAACACGGCCATGCGTCCGACGTCGAGGACGTCCATCGGCGGGACGATCACCTGTCCCCCGGCGGCGACCACCTTGGCCGCGGTGTCGTCGGCGTCGGCGGTGGCGATGTACGTGGCCCAGGAGGGCTGGCCGGGGTTCATCTGCGGGCCGAACCCGGCGATGCGCTTGTCGCCGATCAGCGCGTTGCGGTAGCCGCCGCCCTCCTCGCTGGCTTCGGTGAAGGTCCAGCCGAACAGACCTCCGTAGAACGCCATCGCCGCGTCCATGTCGGGAATGCCGACGTCGACCCACGACGGGGTTCCGGGCCGGTAGCTGGTCATCTCCATGACTGCCTCGCTTCTCGTCGGTGCCCCTCCGAACGGGAGCGACCCTATCCAGTTCGGGCCCGGGCCGCCGCGGGTGGGCGACGGGTGTGGGATCCTGCGGCGGTGAGCATCGATGTGGCGCTCGAGGACCTGCCCGGGGTGATCGATGAGCGAGGAGCGGACGCCTACCTGGTGACCGTCCGCGACACCCGGCCGCACGTCGTCGCCGTGTCGGTGGTGCACCGGGACGAGGCGATCGTCGTCGGCGCCGGCCGCCGCACCGCGGTGAACGTGGTCGATCGTCCCGATGCCACCCTCCTGTGGCCGGTGTCGCCCGAGCACCCGAAGCACAGCCTCCTGGTGGACGGCACCGCCCGGGTGTCCGACGACGGTGAGTGGCTGATCATCACCCCGACCAGCGCCATCCTCCACCGGGCCGGCGGCCGCCGCCGAGCCCTCGCCCACGACGAGACCGCGCCGGCCGCGCCGGTCCCGCCGGACGACGCCGAAGCCTGACCACCCGACTCGGTGACACCGGTGGGGAGGTCGCGGCCTGTTCGGCCTGGTCCCGGACCCGTCCGATGCTGCGGTGTCCTGTTGGGTCACGTCGGAGCGACAACCCGGCCCGGTGAGCGCTGCCCGCCGTCGATCAGCCGCTGGAGAGCGAACGACCACCGCCGGCGACGGACGGCCGGTCGAGCGATGAGCGGTCGGCGGCAGCTCGGCCCATCACGTGCCCGCCGCCGCTGGAGCTGCTGATGCGCTTGGTGCCGAGCCGGGGGAACGCCTCGGCGAAGGCGCGGTCGACCTTCGCCTCGCGGCTGGCCATCACCAGCGAGACCGACCCGCCGTCGGGGCGCTCCAGCTGCTCGGCTTCCGCTTCGGTCCGGGCGAGCGCGTCGGCCTCCTCGAGCCGCTCACCGATCCGCCACGCGTAGGCCAGGAGGAACGAGTGGCGGAAGCGTCGGTGCGTGTCGCCCGGTGGGAGCGGCGCACCGAGCATGAACCGCACGGCCTGGTGCGAGAGCGAGAGGTAGAGGGAGCGGGTGTGGCGGATATCGGTCTCGAACCCGACGAGCGAGCACAGCACTCGACCGCCCGGCCGGTTCGAGACGACGAGCCGGCAGCGGTTGGACGCCGCCACCGCGTTGAGCAGCACCGACTTCGCCGATGCGTAGGGCGCGACGATCGTCACCTCGACCTGGGCGATCTCCTCGTTCGACCCCCGAGCGGCGTCGAGCATCGCCTCGTCGATGGCGTGGCGGGCCATCAGCTCCTGGGCCTTGGCCATGAAGGCGTCGGCCTCCTCGGGGAACGAGGACGACTCGGCCTTGTCGAGCAGGGCGCTGATGCGCTCGGCCATCTGGTCGGGGATCGGTACGTGGTGCATGGCTGCCTCCGGTTCTATCCCCCCGATGACCGAACCATCGTGACCAGGGGGACTGACAGTCAGGCCTCAGCAGGGGCGGCAGCGAGGGAGAGGAGCAGCTCGACGGCGGCGGCCAGCGCGTCGAGGTCGTCGGGGTCGGTGAGGCGGCCCTCGGCGACCTTCGGTGCGACGCCCCAGATGCTGATGGGCCCGACGAGGTGCCCGGCCATGACCGACAGCACGGGCGATAGCGCCTCGCCTGCCCGGACTCCACCGCCGCCCGATGCGGTGATCAGCAGCACGGGCGTGTCGACCAGCTCCCCCGACCCGACGATCCAGTCGAGCGCATCTTTCAGCGCACCCGGGTAGCCGTGGGCGTACTCCGGCGTGGCGATGACGACGGCGTCGGCCTCCTCCAGCGTCGATCGCCAGGTGGCGACGGCCGGATGCGGCGGGTCGACGTCACGGTCCGGGTTGAAGTGCGGCAGCTCCTCGATCCCGGTGAACACCTCGAACGTCGGCGCCGTCGCGCACGCTGCGCCGGGAGGCGCTTCGAGATCAGCCCGCAGCGTCACCAGATCGGCGACCGAGGCGAGCACCGCGGCCGTGTTCGACCGAGCCTGCAAGCTCCCCGACACCCCGACGACGTGCACAGGTTGGTTGTACCCCTGATCCCAGGACCTGCCAACGCCCAGGTCGGCGGCCGCTCATGTCGTTGGATGCGGCCGTGGGCGCCCGACTAGGGTCGTCCGGCGCCCAGCGCTCTGCGCTTGTAGCTCAATTGGATAGAGCATCTGACTACGGATCAGAAGGTTCGGGGTTCGAGTCCCTGCAAGCGCGCCAGAGAAATACGCAGGTCAGGACTTTCGGGTCCTGGCCTGTTGTCGTTCTCGGCTGCGTGATCGAACGGCTCGACAGCCAAGCTGACAGCCAACAGATCTGGGAAGCTTCCTGCGAAGGGCGACGGGGAGGTCGGCGGCAGTGACGACGGACGAGAGTGGTGTTCCACCGAGGGAAGTGGCCTACTACTACCCGGCCCCGTACTGGGGAGCAGGCGAAAGCGACTGGGCGAAGTCGCTACTTCTTTTCTTTGACGAGATCGCGATCTTGCTGCCGGGCTACATGTACGGCCAACACCATCTGGCTGATCCGTCACTCACGATCCCACTCCAAGAGCAAGGACTTCTGAAGGTTCTCGAACCGAACGACTGGATCGATGCCGAGATGGCGGATCGTCTGACCACGGCCATCATCGAGCTTCTGGCCCTGGGGGCGTTCGACGATCTCAGAACAGACGTCCACTTCCAAGAGCTGTCTCGATCACGGATGGGGTGGGGCGTCGATGTCTCCCTTGCGGAGTGGCTCGTGGCCGAGCTGTCGGAGAAGGGACTAGCGCGGCCGAGTGTGGATGGCGTCTCGGTTCCGCTCCATCCGGTCGTGCGGTCCACAATCCTCGTGGCCCTTGCTCAGCTTGCGCGGGCCGGTGGCGACCGCAGGGGTCTGATCGTGAACCCGGTTGCGAGCGATGGCCGGGAGATCTCACGAATGGTGGAAACACTCTCGCTAGATCCGCTGCCGTCGGCCGGACACGTTGTCGAGCTGGACCTCGCCCCAATCGGCTTGGATCTGTCGCAGGTCCCACTTGATGAGGTGATCTCGTTCCGAGCTGATCATGGAGCGGAGTACCGCCAGTACATGCAGAACCTTCGGGGCTTCATGGCAGAACTTGCTCGCTTGCCGGTCGAGGAACGTCAGACCCTTCTTGATGAGCGGGGTGAGGAGTTCGCCGACGCGTGTCGCTCGCTCCAACGGCGAGGCGTGAAGGAACTTGGGGTGCCGATCATCGCGTGGACGCTGGTCATCGCAGGAGCTGCGTGGGGAGTCGCGACGGGTGATGTGGTTGGCCTGATTATCGACGCGCTTGGGCTCGCGGTCGGCCAGATCCCAGCATCGACGTCAGAGGTCACCGCCTACTCGTACTTGCTGTCCGCGGGTAGGGAGTTCGGCAACACGTAGGCGCGCCAGGGTCACGGTGGATGACGCAGCGGAGCTTCTAGAACGCGGACCCCTGCGTTTGCGGCCGGTAGTCGTGGGGCGATCGATCGATCCCCTGTAGGTGGTGGCCCCTCGGCTTCAGACAGGGGCCGGGAGCGAACTCGTCCGTGTACCCGCAGATGCCGGAAGGTTCCGGAGTGGTGGCCCACACCGAAGCTCGACGCTCGTGCTCCGCTTCGGGAGTCGGCTTCATCACGAGAGCGTGGATGATGGCTACGGGGAAGATGAACATGCCGTAGGCCATCCACCGGCCGAGCTTGGTCCGGCCCTTCCGGGCGGCGAGGGCCGCTGCCACCTGGCCGTAGAAGATGAAGCCCACCACGAAGGCAGGCGTGACGGCGAGAACGAGCCCCACGATCGAGAACGTCCATAGCGCCCAGTTCGGCGTCTCGGCATACGCCTTGACGTTCTTCGCCCGTCGTTCGGCTCTCTGCTCTCCCGTCATCGCCCGAAGAGTAGTACCCGAGTTTCGAATACTGAACCCGATCTTTGTGTATGGCAGGCGAGAGTCGACGCTTCCCACGTGGAGAAGACCATCTACAGCGACGACTACCGCCGTCTGTGTCGGATGCTCAAAGCTCGGCGGGTCTTCCTCGGCTTGCGGCAAGCGGAGCTTGCTGACCGGCTCAGCGCCAGCCAGACCTTCGTGTCGAACTACGAGAAGGGCGAGCGGCGGCTCGACCTGATCGAGCTGGATCGAATCTGTGCCGCGCTCGATCTGTCGTTGGTCGAGTTCGTCACGGAGTTCAAAGGCGGCTGACCCCTCGGAGTGGAAGACTCGAGCCATGGCGACGTACACGATCAGCTTCCATAACGGCCCCAACCAGGAGATCGAAGCGGAGGAGTACAGGACGGAGGGTAAGTGGGTGACCTTTCTGGAAGACGACGGAACGGGCGTCATCCAGGAGCAGGTCGCATCCTTCACGTCCGCGCTCGTTTCTTCGATTGTCAAGAAGCCCGACTCCTGACTTCGCTCGTGTCCTACGTATGACTCGACTGATCCACGTTTGCCGTCGTTCTCGCCGGTGACGACTGGGAGGGCGCGGGCTGCGATGGCCCGTCAGTTCCCGTCAGGAGCGATTCCATGTGGTTGGCGGCATCGATGTGCAGGGCCGGAAGCACGTGGCTGTAGAGATCCATCGTGACCGAGATTCCGGAGTGGCCGAGGATCTCCATCACGACCCTCGGGTGGACGTTCTGAGCGAGCAGCAGGCTGGCGCAGGTGTGCCGAAGATCGTGGAAGCGCTTGGCCGGAAGATCAGCGTCGCGGCAGAGGGATGCGAAAGCCCGTGTGAGGTTTCGTGGCTCGACCGGTGAGCCAAGTCGGGTGGTGAAGACCAGGCCGAGATCCCGCCATTCGTCGCCAGCGGCCAATCGCTCGCGGTGCTGCCGTGCGCGATGGGAGCGAAGCGCATCGACGCAGATCGCCGGCAGCGTGATGCTTCGTCGTGATCGACGGGTCTTGGGCTCGGAGAAGACTGGCTCACGGCCCGCTCGAACGAGAGTCTGGCTGACTCGAAGGGTGCCAGCGGAAAGGTTCACGTCGGCCCAGCGGAGCCCGAGCGCCTCGCCGCGTCGGAGGCCAATCGCGATGGCGACCGAGTACAGGGCGTACAGGCGATCATCGGCTGCCGCGTCCAGAAGCGATCTCGCCTGCTCCGGATCGAGCGGGACGATCTCCTGGCGATTGCCTCGCGGCGGCTCTACGAGGCTGGCGACGTTCCGCACCACGAACCCGAAGCGCTCTGCTTGGCTGAGTGCAGAGCGCAGGATCGCATGGAGGTACTGCACGGTTCGAGGGCTCAGTCCAGCATCGAGCTTCGCTGTCAGGAAGGTCTGTACGTCTGCGGGAGAGAGCCGGGACAGACGCAGATGGCCGATCGCCGGAATGATGTGGCGCCGCAGCTGGTCTTGGTAGCTGGCGACGGTCGTCGGCCGGAGCCGGTGAGGAATCGACTCGGACGCCCACCAGTTCAGGTAGTCCGACACGAGGCGCCGGTCGTCCACCGTCGGCAACCCGACGCTTCTTGCTCGTTGGAGTTCAGCGAGGCGATCCCGAACAGCCTTCTGAGTGTCGCCGTATGCGTACTTCCGTTTGCGCTTTCCGTCGATGACGCCGAGATCCAGCACGCCCACCCATCGCCCGTCGGACTTACGTCGGTGAATGGAGCCCTCGCCGTGACCGCGACGGTTGGCTTTGGTCATCCGCCGGCTCCCGCTGCTGCGTCGTCTTCGAGCGATTCGAGGAAATCCTGCAAGGCCCGGTACGGCACCCTTCGGGCTCGCCCGATCTGAACGGATTGAATCTCGCCACACGCGATCAGCTCGTAGACCTTCGTCGTGCCGAGCGCCAAGGCTTCGGCGGCCTCCCCAACGGTCAACAACATCTTCTTGCTCACGGTCTTCCTCCAAGAGTGAGACCCGGTGCGGGCCTTCACTGAGGTAGTACGCAGAGCCTTCCTTCCCGCTGCGGGGTCGTGTGCTTGGAGGCGAGATCCGCGCCGCCTTGAAATCTTCCGATTTATCTGGCCGGACTTTGCCCCGATCACCGGGGGGCCTCATTGCGAAGTCGAAAAGTCGTGACCTGCTTTCGCTGGGCCTCTCGCTGGATCATCCGAGGACGCTCCGAACTGTCGATGCGTACCACTCGCGGCCAGAGTGGGCCGTGGTCACTCCGTCGGCGTTCAGAGCATCGGCGATCGCTCGTAGGGAGTTGCCCGCTTCGCGCAGCTCACGGATTCGCGCGACGACGTCGTCCGGAACGGTGCGGGGACGACCGAGCTGGACTCCCTGCTGCTTGCGGACCGCTAGAGCGTCCTTGGTGCGCTGACCGATGATCCGTCGTTCCCACTGAGCGGCCGATGCCAGGACGGAGGCCATGAACTCCCCAGCCGGGGTCGTGGTGTCCACCCCGAGATCGAGTGCTACAAGCGCCCACCCGTTCTTCTGACCCTGGGCCATGAGCCCCGCGAAGTCGAGCAGCGATCGGCTGAGCCGGTCGAGCTTGGCGACGACGAGTGCCTCAGCGGTTCCGCTCTCGACGGCGGCAAGCGCCTCTTCCAGCCCGGCTCGTCCAGAGAGCGACTTCCCACTCGCACCTGCGTCCTCGGTGATGCTGATGAGGTTCCAGCCGCGTCGTGCTGCCTCTGCCTCGATCATCGATCGCTGAGCGGCGAGACCGAGGCCCGAATCGGCTTGCTCGGCAGTGCTGACCCTCACGTATCCCACGGCGTCCATGAGTTCAATGTACAGCAAACGTTCGTTTCGTGTACAGACCTCTTGTTCGACTCTCCCGAGCGAAGCCTCCAATCGGGTCAGATGGACGCAGCCGCCGCCCAGTTGATGCGGATAGCGGTCGGCCCCTCCGCCGTGTGAACGTGGAATTCGGAGTCGAACTCCTCCGCTTCTTGGACGGTGTTCACTCCCGCAAGGGCAAGCGTGACCGTCGCCGCAGCAAGATCTCCGTCATGGTCGATCGCCGCATCGATGGTTCGGCTCGCCGACTGCCACTCGTTGCGAGGAGTGCTCCAAGACCGGAACAACGTCAACTCGGTCAGGGTGATCTCGTCCCCGGTGTGTCCGCTCGTGCCGACGACCCTCTCGAACTCCACCGTCACGACGACTTGCGCTTCTGGACTCTCGTTCAGCGCCGTTAGTGCCTTCTGGAAGTCAGTTGTTTGGAGCAGCCGCCGATCGTCGCCGATGGTCATCTCTGTCTCGTCCATGGCCGAACACTACGACCGGATTTCCGCGAACCTCAGACGAATCGTTGATCAGGCAGGAGCATCTCAGCCGACGCCGAGATCGCATCACTCTGAGGATCTCGCCAGATAGTGATCTCCGCGGGCCACGGGTCATCCCACGACCACAACCTCTCCCAGTCGGGAATCGTCACAAGGTCTGGGTTGAGCACGGCACCGACCTCGATGCCATTGATCGCGAAGATAAGCCGAGGGAGGCCGGCGTACTTGCCCGTCGGGGTTGTCTCCCCGCGGACGTGACCCGAATGGGTGCGAGCCCTTCCGCGGGCGAGACGGGTCATCATCACCTTCATCTGGCCTGACGAACGCAGGCGAACGCGAACAGTCGACACGTTGACCGAAGGCCGTTGAGCTACCTCTGCTTGCGACCAACGCGCCAGGGCGTCCGCTGACGGCAGGTGCAGTAGACCACCCACACCGCCGCTCCAGCGCTCGATCGTCCCTCGGGCCACCGGTCGCCCCTCGTACTGCCAGAAGTAGACGATGAGGTGGAAGTAGCTCTCGGCCAGATCCGGGTGTAGGTGACCCGCATGCTCACCGTCGCGATGGTGGACCCGCACAGCAAGACCCTCTGCGGGCTCAAGCATGAACTCTGCCAGGCCGAGCGATCGGTGAGCCCACGACCCTTGATGTTGCGACACTCCGCTAATCTTCAGGTGACGCGACGAGTCGTAGGGGAGGAGGACGATGGACTCAGGCATTGGAAGCAGCCGCTCGTGTCGCAGCGCCCTTTCTGGCACTCATGATCACGATGTGCGCCGCTTCGACGGCTTCGTAGGACTCCGATGGGGTTGGGTTGTAGCCGTCGTGGATGACGGAGTTTCGTACCGCTGCAACCGTGACGAGGGCACGGTCCTTCTCCGCTTCCGTGATGAACCCGAGGGCGACCAGTTCGGTCAGCTTGGGCTTCATATTCCGAACGGAAACGCCGAGGGCGTGAGCCCCAGCCTCGATGGCTGATGCAGCGGACAGGACAGCAGTGCGGTGCAGGCCACGCATGAAGGCCGATCGACCATCCCGGACGAGTTGGAGTTCGAGCGGCGGGAGTGTGCCTTGTGCTGCGCTCGTGACGGCGTGCACCCAGAGCGAAGGCGTGATGGGGGTGATGGTCGGGGTCGTAAGAACCATCCGCTGGCCTCCCATCAGCTCCTTCGAATCCGACCACAGGTGGAGCCCGGCCCCCTCAGCCCACGCCGTGTAGAGCGGATGCTCGTAGTCGAGATCCTGAGCCGTGCAGACCTCGATCCAAGCGCTGAGGATCTGAAACCAGCGCTCAACGTTCTGCCGGAGGTGATCAGCCAAGCGGCTGGTCGGGTCGTCAAGAACTCCGGGACGACGCTCTGCCAGGAGGTTCTCATCGACCGAGCGGGCGATGAACAGCACACCCGTCACGGGCTCGCCAGAGGGATCAGCGATGCCCGCTGGTCGGCCAGGCCAGTCGGGGGCGAAACGATCGTCTTCTGGAACGGGAACGTGATCAGCGAGTCCAGGCCGGAAGACGGGCGCTGGCTGGTCGAGTGTCGGGCCATCAATCGGAAGGTGGATTTCGACCTGTTGTCCGCCGATTGAGGTCGGGCACGAAGAACCCAGAAGGTCAGCGGCCACCCAGACCGGCGTCGGGAGACGGTAGAGACCTCGCAGTGGGTGTTCCAGCTCGGGCATGGATTGGAGTTGATCAGATTCGAATCGCCGTTGGCGAGGAAAATGCACCCCAACGCTGGAGGGAACGAGTCCAGGCTCTCGATCGAGCTACGAGTCATCCTCAGCGGCGCCGGGCATCGTGGCGCCAGGCTGATCGCCGAGAGCTGCGTCGAGAGCTGAGAGGGCGCCCTCTAGGCGACGCCGTAGCCGACGTTCCGTCGGTGTGGAGGCATCGAGGTCGCCCTGCTCGACGGCATGGAGCAAACGGACGATGGCAGTTCTCGCCTCGCGGAGATCCGCGTTGCTCATCCTCCGATTGGAGCCAGGCCTGTTGCTCATGGCTGCACATCCGGAGATGCCAACGCAGCATTCTCATCGGTGATAGTCACTTATCAGAACCTTCCGCTGCCGAGGCAGACTCCAATTTAGAAGAAGAAGAGATCAGAGAAATTTGTTGTTGATTCGCCGAGGGAAGAGGATTTGTCGGGTCGATTCTTGCACTTGCCTTTCCTTCGCCTCTCCGCTGTTCTCACAAACACATTATTTAGTACGCAGAGAAAACCGTGTTCGCGGGAGAATCTTTGGTCGTCAGCCTTACAAATCTTCCATACCCTGGCGTTCTACCAGGTCACGCGCCAGATCTGCCTGCCGAACACTCGCCAAAGAATTCCGGGGAACGGGGGGCCTGGCCGCCTCGGAGACGCTGACGGCGTTGTCCGACTCCGATCTTCCGGTTCATCGGCGCTGATTCCAACCCGACGCGTCGGGAGTCGCCCGTACCCCTGGCCGCCCTGACCTGCACACCGATCACAAGAGGTGGTGACAGCCTGCGACAAGGCGGTAGGGACCGATCGTTGGGAAACGCCTGAGTTCTGAACACTTGCGGTGGGAACGTGAGCGATTTCTGCCCGGTGCCGTGGAAACGTGGGCACTTCACGGCGAGAACTGAACAGAAACTGGACGCTCGCTAGAACCTCGAACGGTTGAGAAGCGCTGCTACACGGTGCTTTCCGGTGTTGTTGTGGGGAATCTGGCCTCCGAGTGTTCAGAAACGGCCAAGCGCCCGCTCCCTGCCACGGTCTTGCCGCAGGGTTCCGCTTCCCGCCTGCCCAATCGATCCAATCCTGATCCGGCGCGGTCTGGGTCCGTCGTCGGTCAAGTGGCGGCTACGAGGGCACCAGGGCACAGCCCACATTCAGCTACTGTCGAGACGGCGATCGGCGGAGGATCTGGGTTGCCGAGGGTGGGGGTCGGGCCGGAGTGATGGTGGAACAGAGGGGGCTCGGGTGAGTTCGCCAGTTGTGCCTTCGCCGCTCGCGTCGGATCTGGAACAGTCCATGCGTGACCTCATCCGCGGGACATCGACGGATCTGGCTTCGCTACTCCACGGCCTGGAGGTTGGTCATTCCATTGCGGGCACCCGAGTTACCAGTCACTGTCACGTCCTGAACCTGGACGGCAACGGCCGACCAATGATCGGTGATCTGGTGCAGGCCATGAAGGAAGCAGTCCTCGATTATGCGATCCCACGCAAGAGGATGGCTCAGGCGGTGGCAGAAGCGAGCGCCTCGGGAAGCGGCACGAAACTCATGCGCCTTGCTGACGAGGCAGTGGGTCTCTTCGCAGACGTCGCCAAGAGTGGCGAGGGAGGTGAGCTATTGCTCTTCCTCCTCGCCGAGAAGCTCCTGGGTCTGCCGCAGCTTCTTTGCAAGATGGACCTGAAGACGAACCGACGGGTACACGTCCATGGCGCCGATGGCATCCACGCTGGGGTCAACGACGACGGTCGACTTGTCCTGTTTTTCGGAGAATCAAAGATCTATGCCGATCCAATCCAAGCGATACGCGACTGCCTGAGTTCGCTTGCTCCGGTCCTTCTGGATCCGGCGGCAAGCAAACGCGACGTACAACTGCTTCAGCGGTATCGAGAGATCAACGATGCGGCACTCGACGACGCACTTGGCCGGTACCTTGATCCGGACGATCCGCTGCACCGCTCGTTCGAGATCAGAGGACTATGTCTGGTCGGATTCGACAGCGATCATTACCCGTCACAAGCGAACATGCTGAAGCTTGCTGGCCTTGTGGAGCTGATGATGACGGAGATACCGGCGTGGAAGACGCAGATCAATCGTCGCGCATCGAAGGAGAAGGTTCTGACCTTCGGCATGCACTTCATCTGCCTGCCGCTGCCAGATGTCGAGGCGTTTCGGCTTCTGCTCCTGCAGAAGCTCGGAATCTCTCTTGATGTAGCCGCGCCCACCGAGAGCTGAGGAGAGCGTCGAGTGTCAGTCGAGTCACTTGCCCAGACGCTGCTCTCTAGGGGATCCGTACGAGCCGACCTCCACGCCCTCGCCAATCGAGCGGTGGCGAACGAACTCGGGAAACGATTCGAGGCAGCGGATGACCTCACCTTGAACGCTCCCCTTGATTGGGGAGCCCTGCTGCTTACAGCCAGTGCACTCAGCCTGTCTGAGAGCGGCGACGCCCAGCTTGCCGCACTTCGCATCGCTCAGGGCTGCCTGATGGAGAACCCGTCGGATGGGACCTACGCAGACGGGGCCGGACTCGTGCTTGACGCCCTCGCCAATCATCAGGCGTTGGATCTCGCTGTGCGTCGGCAACTCGTCGCCCCGAACCTGGCGGATCGCCTGCCCCTTCCGGCCCGGCTTGACTGGTCGCGTCGGACGTTCGAGAACCAGGTGGACCTCGTCGGGGGCGACTCGCTGGCAGTGAACCGGTTCCAGCGAGCGCTCTGGGATGAACTTCAAATTCACGACCGCGTCAGCGTCTCGGCGCCGACGTCGGCAGGCAAATCGTTCATCCTCGGCCGCTGGGTCTTTGACCTGGTTTCGTCCGGCTCCACTCTGAACGTGGTCTACCTCGTCCCAACGCGCGCTCTCGTCTCCCAGGTCGAACACGATCTGCGCCGTCTTGTCTCGAAGGGGGCGCAGGCCGTCAATGTGACTTCAATGCCCCTCCCTGGCGCGATGAGCGCAGATGAGCCGAACATTCTGGTGTTCACCCAGGAGCGATTGCACCTGCTGTTGACGACCCTTCCGTCTCTCGCCGTGGGTGCGCTCATCGTCGACGAGGCTCACAAGTTCGGGGACAGCGAGCGGGGAGTTCTTCTCCAAGACGTAGTGGAGCGCGTGATAGCGCTCAACCCCCAGGCGAAGATCCTCTACGCCAGCCCCCTCACGAGCAACCCAGAGCTGCTTGTCGAAGACGAGGTCGACGCCTCTCGTGTAGGGGTCGTCAACGTCGAGGTCCCGACCGTGGTGCAGAACGTCCTATGGCTGACCCAAGTGAATCGGAAGCCGAAGGAATGGAACGTCGAGCTCCTGTCCGACGGTGAACCTGGCCATCTTGGGCTGATTCGACTGCCAGACAGCCCCACGAACCAGACGAAGCGTCAGACCTTCCTGGCTACTGCGATTGGCGGTTCAGACTCGGGGAACATCGTGTACGTCAATGGGCCGAGCCGAGCCGAGGCAGCGGCCGTTCTGATCCGAGATCAGCTTGGGCCTGCAGCGACGACCGATGACGCGGAGATCGCCGATCTAATCGAACTCTCTCGCACTTCTGTCCATCCGGAGTTTCTGCTGAACGTCGTATTGGAGCGTGGCATCGCGTTCCACTACGGGAACATGCCCCAGATGTTGCGCCTGGAGATCGAGCGTTTGTTCACAGAGGGGAAGATCAAGTACCTCGTCTGCACGTCCACACTCATCGAGGGCGTCAACCTGGCCTGTCGCAATGTCTTCCTGAAGGCGCCGCAGAAGGGGATGGGCTCACACATCACCGCCGAAGACTTCTGGAACCTCGCAGGGCGCGCCGGGCGTTGGGGCACGGAGTTCCAAGGGAACGTCTTCTGCATCGACGCCAACAAGGAGACCGAGTGGGCTGGAGCGTCCCCCCCGCGTCGCCGCAGCCAGTCCGTGATCCGCCGCTCAGCAGATCAGGCGTTCCTTCAGCCGGATCGGTTCATCGAGTACATCACGAGTGAGGAAGCGAAGGACCCAAAGCAACGGAACTCCGGATTCGACTCGATTTTCTCCTACCTGACGGCGTCCTATCTGCGGCGTGGTGACCTGGAGACGCCGAGCCTGATCGACCGGTTTGGGGCGGACACCGTTGCTCGCTTGGAGTCCAGCGTCGAGGAGGTCTTCCACGGGCTAGGCGTCCCCGAACGACTCATCGAGCGCCATCCGGGCGTAAGCCCCTACGGGCTCGCAGCGCTGATCTCCGAACTCCGCGCTACCCGCGTGGTCGAGGCCCTCATCCCGCCCGACCCGGCCAGCGACGATGCGGTCGACGCATTCGCTTCGATTTTCCTCCTGCTCGGCAGAACGACGAGCCCTGCCTTCGGCCAGAACGAGCGGTACGCGACTCGCGTCGCGCTCGTCGTCACGTGGTGGATGAGGGGCGCTCCGCTGCCTCTTCTGATTTCCCAGAGGATCCGGTACGAGCGTGAGCATCAGGGGGCTGCATGGAGCACGTCGAAGCAGAACACCGTCATCCGAACGGTGCTGGAGGACGTCGAGAAGATGGCTCGGTTCCAAGCTCCACGAGGCTTGGCGTGTTACCGGGACGCGCTTGAACTCGTACTCGGTGAAGTTGATCGGTCCGAACTTCTGCAGTCGGTTCCTGACTTCTCCCTACTGCTGGAGTTCGGGCTCGCTCAGGAGACGCAGATCTCGCTGGTGACGGTGGGCCTGTCGAGAGCAACTGCGATCGCTGTGTCGGAGATCATCGCCTCGGACTCGCTGTCCGTAGACCAGGCGATCGAATGGCTGATCGCCAACCGGAACGTGTGGAGTGTGGCGTCTCTTCCGAGACTGGTGGTGCGGGAGATCGACGCCGTGCTCGCTGGGCGTGCAGACGGCTGACGCCCGAGCCGAGGAACGCACCGACCTGACAGCCAGGTTGACAGCCGAGCAGGTGGCTGAAGGCGGTGATCGGCGGTTGATGGCGGAACGAATTGCCGTCGGCCCCAAGTGAGCGGCGGGCAGCGGTCGACAACGGAGGAGCCGCTGCCAACTACGGATCAGAAGGTTCGGGGTTCGAGTCCCTGCAAGCGCGCCAGTCAGCTATGCACGCGAGAGGCCCCTGCGGGGGCCTCTTTCCGTTCCGTCGGTCCTCGTGGGATCAACACAGGGACCAACGAGGGATGGATCGGCCGGGGGAGGTGGTCGTGGTCGGCACGTGCGATCACCGCATCGAGGTCAGGCGAAGGGTTGTCCCATCGAGACATGGGCGGCGCTCCTGCTCGATCGGGCCGCGGCCAGGGGCAAGGCTGGCGCGGACAAGGTGTCTGTGCGACGACCTGTCGCCAGGGTCGTTCCTGTCGGCTCGTCCAGGGAAGGAGACCCCCGCTCGCGCGGGCCACGGCGTGCGAGATCGGCCAGGTCGGCGTTGGTCGCTCGATTCTGGTGGAACGCGGTCCACTCCGCCTCGCCGTTGTCGTCGGCCGAGGTCGATCCCCGAAGGGACACGGTCTCCCGTGGCTCGTCGCCGCCGTCCATCCTCGAGACGGTACTGGTGCTGCGGGCGAGAAGCCTGGGGCGCTCTTGGCCTCTCAGCAGGGAGGGGGGTTGATCCTCGTATCGGCGAGATCCACTCGCAGATCGCGCCGGTGACCGCCGCCCGCTGGTCGGCGTTCCGGGCGCGCTCCGCGGCGTGTGAGTTCCGTGGCTGGTGGGAATCGTGTGCGAGCGATGCGCCGAGCATTGGGAGCGGGATCGCAAGGAGCTCATGATCTGTTCTCAGGCAACGCCGGGCGTTCGTGCCATCAAGGTCGTGCAACGTGCAGGCGCCCAGTAGGCACGCGCCGTCCTCCGGGCTGTTCCCCGGTCTGGCGGAGCACGCCGGCGCATTCCATCCGCCGGTGCTCAGCCGTGCCGGGGTGTCAGCTGAACGTGGCTTCGTTGGACTGATCCCTGCGTCCGCCGTGCCGGCCCCACTCGCTCCGCATCGCAGTACGAGACCGCGGTAGACCGTTCGCATGGCTTGGGACTTGCTCGTCGACCGTTCGGACCTCTCCAACACCACCCTCGTGGAGGTGCCGACGCCGGAACCGGGGGCGGGGCAGGTGCTGCTTCGGTCTGACCGGGTGGGGATGACGGCGAACAACGTGACCTATGCCGTCTTCGGCGATGCGATGAAGTACTGGGACTTCTTCCCCGCGGCCGATGTCGACGGGAAGCCGCAGGGGCGGGTGCCGCTGTGGGGGTTCGCCGTCGTCGAGGCGAGCACCGTCGCCGAGGTCCCCGAGGGCACCCGGCTCTACGGGTACCTGCCGACGAGCAGCCACCTGATCGTGGAGCCGGCGAAGGCCGACGAGCGCGGGTTCCGCGACGGCAGCCGGCACCGCCAGCACCTGCCGGCGCCGTACAACCGGATGACGACCACGGCCGAGGACCCGGCGTACGACGCCGGGCTCGAGGACCTCCAGGTCCTGTACCGGCCGCTGTTCATGACCAGCTTCATGCTGGCCGACTTCATCGACGACCACGACCGGTTCGGGGCCGATGCCGTGGTGATCAGCAGTGCGTCGAGCAAGACGTCGTACGGCACGGCGTTCCTCCTCGACGGCATCCACCGCATCGGCCTCACCAGCGAGGGCAACCGGGCGTTCACCGAGTCGCTCGGCTGCTACGACGAGGTCCGCACCTACGGCGAGGTCGACGACCTGGACCCGGTGAAGGCGGTGTACGTCGACGTCGCCGGTGACGGGGCCCTGCGCCGCCGGGTCCACGAGCGCCTGGAGCCGGTCCACTCGGCGGTGGTCGGCGCCGCCCACCACGATGCCGCCCCGGACCTCGGCACCGACGACCTGCCCGGCGGCCGCCCCACGTTCTTCTTCGCCCCCGACCAGATGCGCAAGCGCTACGAGGACTGGGGTCCCGACGGTGTCGAGGAGCGCCACGCCGCGGCCTGGGCCCGCTTCGCCCCCGTCGTCGCCGGCTGGGTCGACGTCGTCACCAGCACCGGCCCGGAAGGCCTCCGAACCGCGTGGCTTGAGACCCTCGCCGGCACCACCTCCCCGCGCACCGGCCTCGTCATCGCGCCCTGACCCTGCGCAGCCACCCCGTCTCCGAGCCGCAGCCGGAGCCGGAGCCGGTTACTGGTCGCTGGTCGTGTGCCGAGTCCGGAGAGCGGTTGCGGTCCCTCGCCCGGCTGCACGCGGATGGCCTGGTCTCCGACGAGGATCTCGCCGCCGAGCGGACCCCAGCTGCTCGACCTGCTCGACGCGGGCCTCCAGGCGGATCTGGGAACCATCCGGTCTGTCGTGCCGACGTATGGACGCCCCGGGAAACCGCCCGGGCTGTCCCCAGGAGCAACTCCCTTGCGCACCACCCGTCTCGCTGTTGCTGCGGCTGTCGCCGCAGTCCTCGTCGCCGTGTTCGCCGGGCCGGCGTCGGCCCACGTCACGATCCCCGACCCGGGGAAGAAGGGCGGGTTCTCGATCGTGACCTTCAGCGTGCCGAACGAGCGGGACGACGCGTCCACCACGAAGATCGAGGTCCAGCTGCCGAAGGACGAGCCGCTCGCCTTCGTGTCCGTCCAGCCCAAGCCCGGGTGGGAGGTCGAGACGACCAAGCGCACGCTCGACAAGCCGATCGAGGCATTCGGCGAGACCTACGACGAGGTCGTCGACACCGTCACCTGGTCGGGCGGCAAGATCGCCCCCGGTGAGTTCGACACGTTCGCCATCTCCGTGGGCCCGCTCCCCGAGGATGTGGACAGCCTGACGTTCCCGACCATCCAGACGTACAGCAGCGGCGAAGAGGTGTCTTGGATCGACGTGGCCGACGAGGGGGCCGAGGAACCCGAGCACCCGGCCCCGACCCTGACGCTCGTCGCGGCCGACGATGGCGGCCACGGCAGCGAGGCCACCACCACGACCGCGGCGTCGAGCGCGAGCGGCGAAGCAGCCGCGAGCTCCGACGACGGCGGGACCGACGGGGTGGCCGTGGCGGCCCTCGTGGTCGCGGTGGTCGCGGCCGTGCTGGGCGCCGCCGCCTTGGTGGTGGGCCGCCGGTCGAGCGCTGCTTGATCCCGAGCCGGTGCGGTCGGAGCCGGCCTCCGACCGCACCGGGGTGGGTCAGCTCGCCGCGCCCTCGCGCAGCGAGCCAGGGACCTTGTGGCCGACGATGGCGAGGCGGTTCCACGAGTTGATGGCGACGATGGCGAAGATGACCGCGGCGTAGGCCTCCTCGCCGAGGACCTTGCGGGCCTCGGCTTCGAGCTCCACGGGGACCTCGCCGTCGGCGATGCGGGTCACGGCCTCGGTGAGGGCGAGGGCCAGGCGCTCCTCGTCGGTGTAGAGCCCGCTCTCCCGCCATGCCGGGAGGAGAGCGAGCCGGGTGGCGGTCTCGCCCATCTCGACGGCGTCGTGGTGGTGCATCTCCAGGCAGAAGGCGCAGCCGTTGATCTGCGACGCCCGGATCTTGATCAGCTCGTAGGTCGACTTCGGCAGCGGGGACTCGGCGATGGCCTGCTCCAGCCGGTACAGCGCCCGCTGGCCGGCAGGGAGGTTGCCGAGGATGTCCACGGTGGGGCGGGGCGTGAGGTGCAGCTCGGTCATGGGATGCTCCGATCAATCTGGATACATAATGTCCAGATCGTTCTACCACAGGTCACCGCAGAAACCTGGATGGGTAGCATCCAGGTCATGAAGATGGGGCTGGGAGTGGAGTGGGCGCTGCACGCCTGCGTGAACCTGGCGTGGGCAGGTCCCCAGCAGCCCCTGCCGGTCGCCGCTCTGGCCGAGCTCAACGGCCTGCCGGCGCCCTACCTCAACAAGCAGCTGCAGGCCCTGGCCCGCGCTGGCGTGCTCACCTCCACCCCTGGTGCCCGCGGGGGCTTCTCCCTCGCCCGGCCCGCCGAGGAGATCACGGTCCTCGATGTGGTCCAGGCCGTCGACGGCGACGAGGGCGCGTTCCGCTGCACCGAGATCCGCCGGCAAGGACCGCTCCCCTCGGGACGCAGCGCCTTCCGGGCCCCGTGCCAGGTCGCTTCGGTCATGTACCGGGCAGAGGCCGCGTGGCGCGCCGAGCTCGCGGCCGAGACCATCGCCGGCTTGGCCGGCCAGGTGGCCGAGAAGGTCCCCCAGACACCCGTCCGCATCCGGCGCTGGCTCGAAGACCGCGTCGGCTGAGCGCGAAGGGCGCGCCGGTCACGCGTCGACGGTGACGGTGCCGGCCATCTCCGGGTGGATGGTGCAGAAGTAGGGGAAGGTTCCCGGGCGGTCGAACGTGGCGGTCTCGGTCGTGCCCGGGGGCAGGTCCTCGTCGATGGTGACGCCGTCGAACTCGCGGACCAGGTGGTGGGTGCGGGTACCGGCGTTGCGCCACTCGACGGTGGTCCCGGCTTCGACCTCGATGTCGGCCCGATCGAAGGAGCGGTCCCGTGCCGCGATGAGCGCATCGTGGTCGTGCTGGGGCCTGACCGGTACCAGCGGGGTGCTGCCCGAGGTGATCATGACCAGTGCGGCGACCGCCGCGGCGAGGCCGCTGGCCGCCACGGCGCAGCGGCGCAGCAGCACGACCCGGGCCCGGTCGTGCTCGCGGTGGTCGTCGCCTCGGGCGTCGAGGACCGCACCGACCAGCGTGCCGCGCCGGGGTCCGGTGCGGATGCGGGCCCGCCGCCGGGTGGCCTCGAACTGGGTCAGGAGCGCGGTGCAGGCGGGGCAGCGCTGGAGGTGATCGGCGAGGCGCGCCGATTCGACGTCGTCGAGCTCGCCGTCGGCCTCTGCCGAGATCAGTTCGAGCCACTCCGGGTGTTCCATGCGTGAGATGGGTCGGCGCGAACCGTCCGGTGGTTCCCGGCCGATGGACCCCGGCGAACCGGGCGCCCGGAACGGCCGAGTCCATTGCGCGCCGGCGCCAGCCCACCGGTACGGTCGTCGTCCATGCCCCGGGGACGCGGGGGCCGGCCGGCCCGATCGAACCCGCCGATCCACGGCGACGAGGACCTCACCCAGCTCGCGGTGCGGGCCGCGGCGGGCGACCGGGCGGCCGAGGAGGCGTTCGTCGCCCGCACCATCGACGACGTCTGGCGCTACTGCCGGCACCTGGTCGGTCCCGCCCACGCCGATGACGCCACCCAGGCCGCCTACCTGCGCGCCCTGCGTTCGCTCGGCAGCTTCCGCGGGGAGTCCTCGGCCAAGACCTGGTTGATCGGCGTGGCCCGCAACACCTGTCTCGACTTGCGCCGCACCCTCGCCCGCCGCTCGGCTCTCGATGAGCGCCTCGAGGCGCAGCCGCGGCCCACGGGGCGCGACCTCCACGACGACCACCTCCCCGCCGAGCTCGACGAGCTGCTGGCGGAGCTCAGCACCCAGCGGCGGGAGGCCTTCGTGCTGACGCAGCTCCTCGGCTTCCCCTACGACGCCGCGGCCGAGGTGATCGGCGTGCCCATCGGCACGATCCGGTCGCGCGTGGCGCGCGCCCGCGGCGACCTCCTCGCCCTGGTCGGCACCGACGACGGACGCGACCCGATCGGCGGCGTCGCCTCCGTCTGACCAGACGCACGGGCAGGCCGCTGGTCCGCTGGTCCGCTGGTCCGGCGGTTTCCGCCGCGGCACGAGCGGCTCGGTCAGGGTGCTGGGAACCAGTCCCGTGGAGGCCGCACGGGACGCGGTGGGGCAGGGGGATGCGGGCCACGGGGCCGGCGGCCACGTCGTCCGCGGCCACGAGCACGACGTCGCTCTCGAGCGTGGTGCGATCGGTGCGGAACGTCACGTAGAAGCCGACGCCCGGCTCGCTGCCCGGACCCGGCACGAAGCACACCTCTTCGAAGATGTGGTCCCCCGAGTCCCACCGGGCGATGGCACGTCGTTCCTCCGTGTTCGCGGCGCGTCACCATGATGATCGGCCGCTCGGAGCCCGTGCTTGACCTGATGGTGCCCGGTGCTCCGACCTGCGGGCCGCGCGCCGGGATCGATGCGCCCGTCAGGCGCCGCACTCGCGCTGGATGGACTTCGACATGACGTCGGCCACGGCCTTGCGGCCGAGCCCGTTCGGGTGGACCGCATCCTCGGACTTCACCAGGGCGTAGTCCTGCGAGTTGTCCACGAGGCGGGCCCAGTCGTCCACCAGGTGCACGTTGTCGTGGCCCGCGGCTTCGTCGCGCACCCGCTGGTTCCACGCCTCGGCGGTGGCGGGCGCGTACACGCCCTTCACCGGGATCAGCAGCCAGACCGAGCACGGGACCTTCGCCGCCAGGTCCATCATCTCGGGCAGCGCGGCCCGGTCGACGCGGTCCTGGAGGATGTCGTTGTAGCCGGGCATGAAGGCCGCGCTCGACGGGTGGTGCGAGAGGCCCTCCTCGGCGTCGGGCAGCAGCTGATCGGTCCGGAGCCCGCTCGTCGCCTCGATGTCGAGCTCGTCGGCCCAGGCGAACTCCTTCACCAGGTAGGCGCGGGACTGGTAGGTCACCGAGTCGCCGACGACGAGGACGCGGTCGCCGGCGTCGCGGTCGAAGAGCCCGCAGCCGGCCAGGCCGCTCACGAGGAGGACCGTGCCGGCGAGGGCACGAGCGATGCGGGGGAACGCCATGTCACCCAGTATCCCGGCGCGGCCCGTTCGAGACGGGTCGCCTGGTCGATCCCGGCCTCGTCACCGCCGAACCTGGTCCGTGCGGGTGGCGCCACGCGCCGGCATCACCCGGCGTGGGCGGACGCCCACGGGTACGGTCCCAGGTCATGGAGAAGGTGCTCTACGTGATCGCCCATCCGGTGGGCGCGGTTCCGGCCGACTTGACCAAGCACCTCGTCGGGCCGCTCGGCGATGAGCTGCAGGGGCTCGGGGCCCGCGGCGTGCAGGTCAACGTGGCCGATCACGACGTCTCGGCGGCAGGCGGGCTGCGGATGGCGATGTCGCCGTCGCCCGCCAACGCGATGGTGTCGGTCTGGGTCGACAGCGCCACCGACCACCTCCGGGCGCCGTTCGACGCGGCGGTGCGGCGCGTGGCCGAGGGTGCCGAGGTCTCGGCCTACCTGGTGACCGAGTCGGTCCCGCTGGCCAACACCACCTACCCGGCCGCCCCTGGCGGGCGGACGCCGGGGATGGCGCAGCTGGCCTTCCTGCGCCGGCCTGAGGGCATGGCCGTCGACCACTGGCTCGAGGTCTGGCTCGGAAGCCACACCCCCATCGCCCTCGAGCTCCAGGACACGTTCGCCTACGTCCAGAACGTGGTGGTGCGCACCCTCGTCGCCGGCACCACCGCCTGGCACGCCATCGTGGAGGAGTGCTTCCCCGCGGCGGCGATGTCGGATCCCCACGTCTTCTTCGATGCGGTCGGAGACGACGAGAAGCTCGTCCGGCGCCAACGCGAGATGTTCGAGAGCGTCCAGCGCTTCATCGACCTGTCGTTCATCGACGTCGTCCCCACCAGCCGCTACCTGCTGTGACCCCGCGGGTTGCGCCGCGTGCACGGACGGCGCGCGTCTGACCGCCACCCGCCGTTTCGGCCGCGTCCGCCCTGTTGGGCTGGCGCGCGACGATGGTCCGCTGTGTCTCTGATCGCTCCCCGTCCTGCACCGCGCCGTCCGAGCGGTCGACGCCGACGCGCGCCGCGGGCCGTGGGGGTGCTCGTGGCCGTCATCGCCGCCTTCCTCGCCGCCTGCTCCTCCAGCGCTCCGCCCCCGCCGCCCATCGCCGTCACGGTCGTGCACGATGGTGACATCACCCGTGTCCGGGCACCGTCGGGCAGCACGATCGGTGACGCCGTCGACCAGGCGAAGGTAGAGGCGATCGAGGGCCAGGAGCTCTCGGTGAAGACCAAGGAGCCGCTCGGCGCGAACGGCAACGAGCCCACGTACCTGGTCGACGGCGCTGCGGTGAACCGGGCCGAGGTGCTGAGCGGGCCCACGACCATCGAGGTGGTCGACGGCGAGGACACCACCGAGACCACCGAGGTCGTGCGGCGCGAGCAGGCGGTCACCGGCCTCCCGAACGCGCTCGAGTACGTGCAGTTCGCCGGCAAGCCCGGGGTCGAGGACGCCACCGTCGGCACCAAGAGCGGCGAGACCGTGTCGGCCACCACCATCACCCCGGCCGTGCCGGCCCACCGCGCCACCGGCAAGGTCGTGGCCCTCACCTTCGACGACGGACCCCACCCCGACTTCACGCCGAAGGTGCTCGACATCTTGAAGGCGAAGAAGGTGCCCGCCACGTTCTGCGCCATCGGCACCATGGTGCAGAAGCACCCTGAGCTGGCGAAGCGGATCGTCGGCGAGGGCCATCAGCTCTGCAACCACACGCTCGACCACGTGGAGGGACTGGAGTCCGAGCCCCGGGAAACGGTGGTGGCCCAGATGGACGGCGGCCGCGATGCGATCGTCGACGCGACGGGGGAGGCACCGGCCTTCTACCGGCCGCCCGGCGGCTCGCTCGGGCCGGTGATCTACGAGGAGGCGGCCGATCACGACGAGGACGTCCTCTACTGGTCGATCGACCCGCGGGACTGGCAGAAGCCGACGCCCGACGAGCTGGTCCTCAACGTCATCAGCCAGCTGAAGCCCGGAGGGATCATCCTCCTGCACGACGGCGGAGGGAACCGCGAGGCGACCATCGCCGCCCTCCCCAAGATCATCGACGAGGCCCGCAAGCTCGGCTACACGTTCACCGCCCCGATCAGCAGCCGGCCCCAGGTCGGCTGACCGCGGTCAGCCGTCGTCGTGCTGGCGGTTCCGACCTGCGTTCCACGCCAGGGCCGCCACGATGAGGACGGCGATGACGGAGATGACGGCTGCGGGGTCCATCGGACCTCCAGGTGGCTGCTGGGCTCCCGGGAGATCCCGGCTGCCCATCTGGTTCCCGGTCGCCATCGATCCGATGCGCGGCCGGCCCGGCAGAGGGTCAGGCCTCGTTGCCCGCCTCGCTGCGGGCGATGAGGGCGAGCATGTCGTCGGCCAGCTCGCGCCACATGGTGAGCGGCAGGTCGTGGCCCATGCCGTGGTGGCCGATGAAGGTGGCGCCGGGGATGGCCCTGGCCAGGGCGATGCCGCCGGTGACGGCGACGAGCGGATCGCTCAGGCCGTGCACGACGACGGTCGGGATGCGGAGGCGGCGGAGCTCCTGGGTCCGGTTGGGCTGGGCCAAGATGGCGCCGAGCTGGCGCAGCCGGCCGCCGGGCTCGTGCGAGCGGTCCCAGGCGATGCCGGCCAGCTCGCGGATCAGATCGCTGTCCTGCTTGGCAGGCGAACCGAGGAAGCGGTTGGTCTCGACGGCTTCCTCGACGGCGGCGGCCCGGTCGGCGGGCGGCTTCGCCGTCGCCATCATCTTGATGACCGCGGGCGACGGGCGCCCGACCTTGCGAGATCCGGTGGAGGTCATCGACAGCGACAGCGTGCGGATCCGCTCGGGCGAGCGCAGCGCCATCGTCTGCGAGATGAACCCGCCCATCGAGGTGCCGGCCAGGTGCACCTCGTCGATGCCGAGGTGGTCGAGCAGGGCGAAGGCATCGGTGGCCATGTCATCGAGCGTGTAGGCGACCTTGCGCTGCAACAGGAGGTCGGGGATCGACGGGACCGGGGCGTCGATCTTGGTGGACAGGCCGACGTCGCGGTTGTCGAAGCGGATCACGAAGTGACCGGCATCGGCGAGCGCGGTGCAGAGGGCCTCGGGCCAGGCGAGCATCTGCGTGCCGAGGCCCATGACCAACAAGATGGCGTCGTCGGCCGGATCACCGAACGTCTCGTAGGCCAGCTCGATGCCGTTGACCGGGGCGGTCCTGATCGTGGGCCACTCGGGAAACGGCGGGGTGTCGGTGCCGACCGTGGTTGCAGCCATGGGTGTGCCTCGTCTCTCGTGCGTGGCGGAGACGGTACGGCGCGCATCGCCGACCCCACAACGCCAGCGTGCGAGATGTCGTGTAGGAGGCGCGCGGGAGCGGGCACGAAGGCGGTAGGAAGTCGGGATGGATCTGCGCATCTTCACCGAGCCCCAGCAGGGCGCCGCCTACGACACCCTCCTCGCCGTGGCCCGGGAGGCGGAGCGCCTCGGGTTCGACGCCTTCTTCCGATCCGACCACTACCTGAAGATGGGCGACGTGGCCGGTGACCCCGGCCCGAGCGACGCGTGGATCACGCTCGCCGGCCTGGCACGCGACACCACCACGATCCGCCTCGGCACGCTGGTGACGGCGGCGACGTTCCGGCTGCCGGGCCCGCTCGCCATCTCGGTGGCCAACGTCGATGCCATGAGCGGGGGGCGCGTCGAGCTCGGCCTCGGGTCGGGCTGGTTCGATGCCGAGCACGAGGCCTACGGCATCGCCTTCCCGTCGCTCAAGGAGCGCTTCGACCGCTACGAGGAGCAGCTGGCGATCATCACCGGCCTCTGGACCACGCCCGAGGGCGAGACGTTCTCCTTCGACGGCGAGCACTACCAGCTCACCGAGTCACCCGCGCTGCCCAAGCCGGTCCAATCGCCCCGACCGCCCATCCTCATCGGCGGGGGCGGGGCCAAGCGCACGCCGCGCCTGGCGGCCACCTACGCCGACGAGTTCAACGTGCCGTTCTCGTCGCTCGACGACACCAGCGCGGCGTTCGACCGGGTCCGCGCCGCGTGCGAGGCGCGCGACCGCGATCCGGGCTCGCTCGTCTACTCGGCCGCCCAGGTGGTGTGCGTCGGTGCCGACGAGGCCGAGGTGCAGCGCCGCGCCGCGGCCATCGGACGCCAACCCGACGAGCTGCGGGCGAACGGCGCCGCCGGCACACCCGACGAGGTCGTCGCCCGGCTGCGGTCCTTCGCCGGCCTCGGCGCCACCCGCGCCTACCTCCAGGTCCTCGACCTGAGCGACCTGGACCACCTCGCGCTGATCGCCGAAGAGGTGGCGCCCCAGCTGCGCTGAACCCGCTGCGTTGAACCCACTGCGCTCGTCGTCAGTTGCGGTCGGAACGGGCCGTCTCGCTCTCCGCCAGGCACGGATCGCCGCACGCGACCTGGGGCGCCGGGTGCACGACCGGCCGGGTCGGCCTTGCCCGCTCCACCATCACGAGGGCGATCGCCCCGCCGGCGGCGCAGAGGGCCGCCGACATCCGCAGGGCGGTGGTGTAGCCCTCCGCGAGGGCGTCGGCCAGCGAATCGCCGATGGCGATGCCGGCGAGGGCCGGGAGCACGGCCACGGCCAAGAGCCCGGCCAGGCGGGAGACGGCGTTGTTCACGCCGGAGGCGACGCCGGCCATGGCGTCGTCGACGCTGGCGAGGACGGTGGCCGTGAGGGGCGCGACGGTGGTGGCCATGCCCAAGCCGAACAGCACGACCGCCGGCAGGACGCTCGTCACGTAGCGGTCGCCCGGTTCGATCTGTCCGAACACGACCATGGCGGCCCCGGCGGTGAGGGGGCCGATGGTCATGGGCAGGCGGGGGCCGATGCGCTGGCTCACCTGGCCGGCCTTCGGTGAGAGCCACAGCATCAGGAGCGTGAACGGGAAGAACGACACACCCGCTTCGAGGGCCGAGTAGCCGAGCGAGATCTGGAGCTGCAGGGTCACGAGGAAGAAGGCGGCCCCGAGCGCGGCGTAGACGGCGAACGTGGTGAGGTTGGCGCCGCTGAACTGGCGGGAGCGGAACACCCCGAGCGGCAGCATCGGGTGGGCACTGCGGTGCTCCCAGGCCAAGAAGCCGATCAGCGCCACCACGCCCACCACCGCGACGGCACCCTGGGCGGATGCCCCTTGCTCGATGGCGGCGTACGAGATGGCGGCCAGCGCCACGGTGACGAGCGCGGCACCGGCGAGGTCGAGGGGTAGGCGGACCGGAGCCCGCGTCTCGGGGACGTGGCGCACGGCCACGGCGACGGCGACGGCAGCCAGCGGCACGTTGATGAAGAAGATCAGCCGCCAGGTGAAGGCATCGATGAGCCAACCGCCGAGGAACGGCCCGAGCGAGCTGGTCACACCGGCCATGCCGGACCAGGCGCCGATGGCCCGAGCCCGGTCATCGGGGTGGAACGTGGCGGCGAGGATCGAGAGGCTGCCGGGCACGAGCAGGGCGCCGCCGATGCCCTGGAGCGCCCGAGCCGCGACCAGGAACCCGGTGGTCGGCGCCACCCCGCACAGCATCGACGCCGCGGTGAAGACCACCAGGCCGGCGACGAAGACGCGGCGCCGGCCGAACTGGTCGCCCATCGACCCGCCCAGCAGCAGCAGCGACGACAGGGTCACGAGGTAGGCGTTGACCGTCCACTGCATGCCGCCCAGCGAGGTGCCGAGGTCCTGGCCGATGGAGGGGAGCGCGACGTTGACGACGGTGCCGTCGAGGAAGACGATGCCCGAGCCGAGGACCACCGCCCCGATCGTCCACCAGGCCTGCGGGGTGCCGTAGCGGAGCCCCGGGGCGTCGTCGACGCCGTCTCGGGTCGGGGCCTCCGGTGCGTCCACCCGCGGGAGGGTACCGAGGCGCCGAGGCGTCCGGCGTCGTGGAGGCCCTCCGGTCGGCCATCGTCGGTGGAGCCGGTGGCGCCGGTGGACGAGGTCAGGCCTTGGCGAGCAGCCGGACGACCTTGGCGCCGCCGTCGTGGGCGAGGGTCCCGACCTCCACGAACCCGCGCGCGGCGTGGAACGCGAGCGAGGCCTCGTTGGGCGGCTCGACGTTCACCTCGAGCAGGAGCGGGACGCCGCGCTCGGCGGCGCGAGCCTCCACGGCGTCGTAGATCGCGGTGCCCACGCCCTGGCGGCGGGCACGGGCATCGATCGCCACCCGGTCCAGGTAGGCGAAGTCCCCGTAGCGCTCGGAGAACCACGCGTAGTTGGGACTCGCGTAGTCCACGCCAGGGTCGAGCACGAACACGAACCCCACCAGGTCGCCGTCGACCTCGGCACCCCAGGCCTGCGCCGCGACGTCGAGGAACCGGAGGTACTCCCGGTGGTCGAGCGGTGCGAGGTGGTGGACGCTCGCCTCGTTGATCGCGAGCACGACTGGTGCGTCCGCTGGGGTGAGGGGGCGGATCGTGGCGGCCATGGCTGCATGCTCGCCGCCGGTGCCGCTCCGGCGCCAGCGCCGGCTCCTGGCGCTGAGGCCGGTCCCGGTCGGAGGCGCTGGAGGAGCAGACCGAGGCTCCGCGGCTGCCGCTCGGGTACGTTCCGCGCATGACCGACGTGCCCGCTGCCGATCCCGCCGACTCCGTCTCCCTCCGGATCGAGGCGGCGCCCGATGCGCTCTACGACATCATCAGCGACCCGGCGAACATGGGGCGCCTCAGCCCCGAGTGCACGGGTGGCCACTGGCTCGACGGTGCGTCCGGCGCCGCGGTGGGCGCCCGGTTCAAGGGCACCAACAAGCGGGGCTTCGTGCGCTGGTCCACCAAGAGCACGGTGGTGGCCGCCGAGCGCGGCAAGGAGCTCGCGTTCGAGACCGGCGACAGCGGGACGCGGTGGCGCTACACCTTCGAGGCCGACGGGACGGGCACCGTGGTCACCGAGTCGCGCGCCGCGTCGAAGCCCTACCCGTTCATCGCCAAGGCGTTCACCACCGTCCTGCTGGGCGGTGTCGACAAGCACACCGGTGAGCTGCGCGCCGGCATGGCCGCGACCCTGCAACGGCTCAAGGAGCTGGCCGAAGCGCCGACCTGACGTCGGGCGAGTGGTCCCTTGAGCAGATGACCTGCGCCGACGCCGGGGCGTGCCGCAACTTCTCGCACCGGCCGTGCAAGGACACGTAGCCTGGTGGGCCAAGGCTACGGAACCAGGGGAACGGCCGTGAGCAAGACACTCGTCGATCAGGGGAACGACGCGCCGGATCCGGCGCCCGACCCAGCATCCGGCCCGACGCCGGCCGAGCCGCACCTGGGCTGGGCCCTCGCCGGGCTGTCGGCCGGCGCGGGCGTGATCCACATCGCCATGACGCCGATCCACGCCGGGTCCGCCTGGCAGGAGGCGCTCGGGTTCGCCGCGGCCGGCTGGTTCCAGCTCGTCACCGCCGGCATCGTGCTGGCCGACCGAGGCGGCAAGCGCTTCTACGAGCTGGTGGCGCTGGCCAACCTCGCGTTCATCAGCGTCTGGATCTACAGCCGCACCGTCGGGCTGCCGTTCGGGGAGACGCCGAACGCCGCCGAGTCGGTCGGCGCCATCGACACCGTGTGCGTGCTCCTCCAAGCCGGCGTCATCCTCGTGGCCCTGCGCCTGATCATCGCCCCCGAGAAGCGCTCGGTCGGCCGGCTGGCCCCGGCGATGTGCGCGGTCGCCGCCCTCGGGCTGGCCACCGTCGTCATCACGTCGCCCGACGCCGCCAACCACAGCCACGGCACCACCACCGCCGAGCCCACCGGGATCGACGCCCTGCGGATCAAGGTGGACAAGGAGCGCTGCGACAAGGACTTCAACATCCCGGCGTACTACGAGGAGGCGAAGTACCTCGGGGTCGACACCCGGTGGGGCGACAACCCGCCCGCCGTCGCCGGCGCTCCCGCCGCCACCTCGGCCGACGGCCACACGCACGGCGCCCCCGCCTCGACGGCGGCGAGCAGCACCACCACCACCGAGCCCGACCCCTACGAGGGCCGGGGCTCGCCCGGCCTCGACAAGCTCGTCTCCGACACCGGCCTCGCGGCCACCAGCGAGGGCGCGGCAGCCGTCCTCATCACGTCGCTCAGCAAGGCCAGCGACGAGGACTACGACGCCTGGCTCTGGTGGCTCCGCGGGTCGGGGTCGCTCAGCCACGAGCACTCGTCGACCTCCGCCGCTGGCGACGGCAGCGGCCACGGCGGTCACGTCGGCCCCCAGCCCTGGGTCGCCATGACCGACCAGAAGCTGTGCGACAAGACCGCCGCCGAGCTGCAGCTCGCCCGCGACACGGCGATGACGTACCCGACGGCGCAAGACGCCAAGGACGCCGGCTACCGGCTCGTCACCGGCTACGTGCCCGGCATCGCCGCCCACTGGATCAAGGGCAGCCTCATCGACGACACGTTCGAGATCGACAAGCCCGAGATGATCCTCTACGACGGCAACGGCCTCGACGCCCACGTCGTGGGGCTGAGCTACTACCAGTGGCACGCCGGCGACAACAAGCCCACCCAGGGCTTCACCGGCGACAACGACCACGCCCACCGCCACATCGGCCTCTGCTCGAGCACGACCACCGGCCAGATCATCGGCGACAGCACCACGACGGTCGAGGACTGCGAAGCACGAGGCGGTTCCAAAGACGACGGCTCCAAGGGGTGGATGAGCCACGCCTGGGTGGTGGAGGGCTGCGAGAGCCCGTGGGGCGTGTTCAGCGCCGCCAGCCCGCTCCTCGACGACCAGCTCGGCGCCTCGTCCGGCACCGACGGCGGCCACTGCGCCGGCTCCGGTGTCCGCGACCGCTACGGCATGGACGACCCGCCGTCGAAGAAGCGCGCCGAGCCCACCGGCGAGGCCGCCAAGACGACAGGCGACACCACCGGCGACTGACCTGCGCCCGGGCCGATCGCAGCGCGCCCGGCCCGATTCGCCCGGCCCCGCCTCGACGTCTGACCGTTCCGGTCGAGTTCGCTCAGGTCGGTCCGGGTCTGGCCGATGGACGACCGTGGCGATGATCGAGCAGGCCCCTGCTCGTCCGGATGTGCGGCGGCCGTCGGTCATCCAGACCGGGCTCTGGGCTGTGGTCACCCTGCTCGCGTGTGCGACGTGCGCCATCGCCGCGCTGGTGGCGCTCGGCGTCCTGATCGAACCGCAGTCGGCGACCATCGACCCCGCTCGGCTCCCGCAGGGTACGCCCTGGTACACGGTCGAGGGGGTCCACGGCAACGTGACGCTGACCGAGTGCCCGGCGCTGCTCGGCCGCACCGAGGCGTCGCCCGCGTGGTGCGAGGACACCGATGCGACCAGCGTCCGCGCCCTGATCGTGGCGCCGTTGGTGGCGCTGCTCACCGGGGCTTGCACCTTTCTCGCCGGACGGCGCACGTGGATGTGCGTGCGCCTGCGCTCGGCCCCGCCTCCTCCGTGGCCGCCGAATGCCTACCGGCAAGAGGGCATGCCCTGGGCGTTCTGGCTCGGCTTGGTGCTGGTCGGGGCATTGGCGCTCTTGATCGATTGGGTGACGATCGCATCGCTCCTCGACGGCGACGGGGGTGCCGGCCCGAAGGGGGCCGTGTTCTGGACGGCGGTGGTGGCGCTCATCGTCACCCGGTACGGACTGAGGAGCGCGGTGTCGGTGCGGATCGAGGGCGGATCGTTGGAGTGGCGGGCGCCGCTGCGCACCCGTCGCATCCCGCTCGCTGCGGTGGTGGCCTACGAGATCGGCGGCAGCTCGGTGCTCGGCGAGCGCCCCGCGACGCTGGACCTGGCCGACGGCGCCACGTTGGAGGTCAGCGTCCCGAACCGCCGCCATGCCGATGTCCTCGCCGGCTTCCTCTGGTCCCTGGGCATCCCCCAACGGACCGGCACCGACTGACCCGACGACGTCGGACGGCCCGGGCGGGTGCAGCCGCGCCGGCGCCCCGTCGCGGGCGATGGGG
>Ga0182747_1000578_pt1 | contig 33942 bp, 30 predicted proteins | sample eDN3rd30CBELigBY_FD_128526 | JGI IMG/M metagenome (GOLD analysis project Ga0182747, IMG submission 128526) | Enriched backyard soil microbial communities from Emeryville, California, USA - eDNA 3rd pass 30_C BE-Lig BY (version 2) (version 2) | ecosystem: Environmental > Terrestrial > Soil >... | reverse complement strand
GGTGACCTGGGTCGACGGCCAAGGCCGCCAGTACGTCCTCGCCGACGGCGCGTTCGCCTTCGGCTCCACGCCGCCGAGCCCCTACCAGCTGTTCGTGGCGCGCGATCGAGCCGACGGCGAACCCGATGCCACGTGGGGTGCCGGCGGTTCGAACCGGCGCCTCCTCTCCCCCGCTCCTCCGGCCGAGGGCGCCACGCTCGACCGGATCGCGGCGGCGACGTCCGACGGCACGATCACCCTCGTCTGGGACGCGCCCGGCTGCGCGAGCACCAGCACCTGCGACCGCTGGTTCGAGCGCATCGACGCCACCGGCGCGACCGTCGCCGCCCCGGTGCTCGTCGACGACCTGGCGCCGCCGTTCCAGGCGCTCGGGGACGGGTCCGTGCTGACCGGTACCGGCACCGGCCCGCTCGGGTGGTACGGGCCGGACGGCGCGGACCGGGGCGCGCCCGCCGTCGAGGCCGCCACGGTGAAGTCGGCAGCGGTCGACGCCGACGGCCGCCTGCTGCTGGCCACCGCCGAGGGCACGGTCCGGCGCTGGCCCATCGCGGGTCCGTCCGACCTCACCCTCGACAGCAGCTGTGCGGGCGCCGACGGCATCGCCATCGGCTCGTCGGTCACGGCCGGCGACGGGTTCGCGGTGGCGTGCAGCTCGACCGACGACCCGGTGTCGGTCACCCGCTACGGCGACGGCGGCTCGGTGGCCTGGACCGCGTCGGACACCGCCGCGCCCGAGAGCACCTCGCACCTCCGGGCGCCCACCGACCTGGCGGTCACGACCGACGGCACCGTCTGGGTCGGCGGCGGCGGGGTGCTCCCGATCTCGGCGGCGTTCCCGATCAGCGCCACGCAGGTGGCGTCGTTCACCCAGGCCGGGACGGTCACCCGCCACTACGAGCGGCCGACGATCCGGCCCGGGAGCTACGACCAGGGCGTCACCGGCGTGTCGGAGCTCCGGCCGGTGGACGCCACGCACGTCGCGGTCGCCGACATCCAGCGCTGCTGCTTCACGATCGAAGGCATGATGCCGGAGAGCAGCGTGACCGGCCAGGTCCTTCCCCTGCGACCGGCGCCTCCCGCGTGCAACCGCCCCGCGGCGACCATCGCAGCCGCCACCGCCTCCACCCTCGACGTGCACTTCACGACCTGCGCGGAGGGCGAGCCGAACCGTGCCCCCACCGGCTACCGGGTGGAGGTCGCATCGACCGCGGGAACCGTCACGAACGACGTCCCGGCGCCGGCGGCGTCGACCAGCGCCAGCACGACCGTCGCCGGGGTCCCTGCCGGGCACCTCCTCACCGTGACCGTGGTTCCGCACAACGCCCTGGGCGACACCGTCGGGAACGAGACAGCCCCGGCCCGCACGGTCGCCCCGTTCCGCACGGTCGACGCCTTCGCCGCCCGCCCCTACGACGAGGGCGGCTGCGGGCTCGTCGGGCTCGCGGAGGGCGACGCCCAGCGCGCCCTCGTCACGGCCGGCACGCTCGCGCCCGAGGACCACATCGCCAACATCCTGCAGCGCTGCGAAGCCGAGCACCGGATCGAACCCGTCGCCCGCCTCTACCAGGCCGCGCTCTTGCGGGCGCCCGACACCACCGGCCTGCGCTACTGGGTCGCGCGGAGCCGCAACGGGGTGCAGCTCCGCGTCATCGCATCCCAGTTCGCCGGCTCTCCCGAGTTCAAGCGCCGCTACGGCACGCTCACCAACCGCCGGTACGTCGAGCGCATCTACCAGAACGTGCTGGGCCGGGCCGGCGACGCCACCGGGATCGCGTTCTGGACCAAGCGGCTCGACACCCGCAAGGAGACGCGCGGCGGCGTGCTCGCCGGCTTCTCCGAGTCCAGCGAGCACGTACGCCGCACGGACCCCCTGGTCCAGCCGGCCGCCGCGTGGTTCCTCATGCTCGACCGCGCGCCGACCGCGGCGGAGCAGACGACGATCGCCGCCTTCGACCGGCCCCGCCAGGACGCCGCGCTCGCCATCATGGCGCTCCCCGAGTACGCCGCCCGGGTCGGCTGACCCGCTGCTCCCGCCGGGAGCGAAACGAGAACACGTTCTACTTCGGCGGGTAGCCTCCCCGCATGGCCATGCCCGCCGACATCGGCATCATCGACCTCATGCTCGACATCCCCTCGGGCGACCAGAGCGAGTGGTACGAGTTCCTCAAGCCGCAGCTCCGTGAGGAGTCGAAGGACCTCGAGTTCCCGGCGCAGTACATGTTCGGCGACGTCCCGCACCCCGACCCGGGCGACGATCCCGTCGATGCCGTGCTGAAGCAGATGGACCACTTCGGCATCGAGAAGGCGATGATCGGCGTGGGCTTCGAAGACGGCCGGGTCGACAAGCGCAGCGCGGTGGTCCGCTACCCCGACCGCTTCATCGGCTCCTACAGCGTCGACCCCAACCAGGGCCTCGCCGGCGTGCGGGACCTGGTGAAGGCCTACGAGACGCTCGGCATCAAGTCGGCCATCGCCTTCCCCGCCGGGTACCTCCCGCAGGTGCCGATCAACGACAAGCGGTTCTTCCCGATCTACGCCAAGTGCATCGAGCTCGACATCCCGATCGCCTGCACCACCGGGATCTGCGGGCCGCGGGTCCCCTCGGCCTGCCAGGACACCGCGCTCATCGACGAGGTCTGCTGGTTCTTCCCCGAGCTGAAGTTCGTGATGCGCCACGGCGCCGAACCGTGGGCCGACCTGGCCGTGAAGCTGCTGCTCAAGTGGCCGAACCTCTCCTACTCGACCTCGGCCTTCGCCCCGAAGTACTACCCGCAGGCGATCATCGACTTCGCCAACACGCGGGGCGCCGACAAGGTCATGTACGCCGGCTACTTCCCGATGGGCCTCAGCCTCGAGCGGATCTTCGCCGACCTGGCCAACGTGCCGCTCAAAGACGAGGTGTGGCCGAAGTTCCTGCGCGAGAACGCGGTGCGGGTCTTCCAGCTCGACTGACGCTCCCGCCCTCGGCCAGCGCGGGACGGGCGGCCATGGGACCTTCGTCCCTTTCGCTCCGGGCCGATCGGCCACTACACTAGAACACGTTCTAGTTTTCGCCCCTGAACCAGGTGGAGTCCATGTCCGACAGCAACGCAAGCCGCTACCCCTTCACCATCCCGGCCGGGTGGTTCGCGGTGGCCGAGTCCCCCGATCTCGAGGTGGGCCAGACGAAGGCGGCGTACTACTTCGACACCCACCTGGTCCTGTGGCGCGACGAGGAGCGCGGCGTCCACGTGCAGGACGCGTTCTGCCCGCACCTCGGCGCCCACCTCGGCCACGGCGGCACCGTCGAGGGCTGCGAGATCATGTGCCCGTTCCACGGCTGGAAGTTCGACGCCGAGGGGGCCAACACCGACATCCCCTACTCGGAGCGCACCAACAAGCGGGCCAAGGTCCGGACGTACCCGGCCATGGAGCGCAACGGCTTCGTCTACGCCTGGTACCACCCGCACGAGGAGCCGCCGACCTGGGAGGTCGAGGCCGTCCTCGAGATCGACGGCGGCGAGTTCAGCGGCCCCAAGAGGACCAACCACGTGGTCCAGGCCGGCATCCAGGAGATGGCCGAGAACGCGGTCGACTCCGCCCACTTCCGCTACGTGCACAACGTGGCCGAGGTCCCCGTCATCGAGAAGTACGAGTCCGACGGCCACCGCGCCTACATGGAGTCGAGCCAGAAGTTCCCGACGCCCCGCGGTGTCGTCGACGGCCGCATCGACTCGATGGCCGACGGTCCCGGCGTGAGCATCGTCCGGTTCAGCGGCATCATCGACACGCTCCTCGTGACGGCATCGACGCCGATCGACGACTCGCAGACCGAGACCCGCTTCCACTTCTACGTGCGGAGCCTCGGTGACGAAGCCGTGAACTCGAGCGTCGGCGACGCCTTCGCCGCCGAGGTCGACAAGCAGTTCGCCGAGGACATGCCGATCTGGGAGCACAAGGCCCACCTGACCCGGCCGGCCCTCGCCGACAACGACGGGCCGTTCATGAAGTTCCGCAAGTGGTACTCGCAGTTCTACGTCGAAGACGAGAGCGCGGTCTCGATCGAAGACGGCCGCACCGTCTACCCGCCGCCGTACTGGCCCGAGAAGATGGACGAGACCCCGGCCAAGGCCACCGCCAGCGCCAAGCACGGCGACAACGGCTGACCGAACGGCTCGCTCAGGGCCGCGGCCCCGGTCACGCCTTGGCGGTGTCGCGCCGGTAGGCCCACGCCGCCAGGACGGTCATCGCCACCGACCAGACGCCGATCACCAGCCACCCGGTGAGCGGCCAGACGCTGCCGCCGAGGGCGGTCTTGCCCGCCTCCACCAGCCAGTACGACGGCATCGCCTCGGACACCGTGTGGAGCGCGCCCGACGTGGCGATCGGCCCCCAGGCCCCGCCCAGCAGGGCGAGGATCGAGGTCAAGCCGCCCATGAGCGGGCCGAGCGAGTCGACCGACACCAGGTGCCCGATGGCGATGCCCATGGCGGCGAACGGGATGAGGCCGATGAGGACCAGTGCCACGAGGGTGGCCCACTCCCCTGCGGTCAGCCGCACGCCGATGAGCGTGCCGGCGAGGCTGATCAGCAGGATCGAGCTGGCCGCCATCGCGTAGCCCGACGCCACCTTGGCGCCGAGGTACGACGGAGCGCGCAGCGGCGTGATCCGCAGCTGCCGGTTCCACCCCAGCTGGCGCTCGGCGGCGATCCGGCCGCCCGACGAGACGACGGCGATCATCGTGCCGAACGCCATCATCCCGGTCATGAAGTAGAGCGGCAGCGGGATGCCGCCGATCTTCTCGTGGCGGTTCGGCCCGGCGATCAAGAAGTAGAGGGCCAGGGGGAAGCCGAGCGAGAAGATGAAGAAGCGGAAGTTGCGGAAGGTCCGCTTGAGCTCGGACTGCGCGTACACGAGCGAGCTCATGCCGGCACCTCCGCACCCACGGCCGCACCGGGTTGGTCGGCCGTGAGCTCCAAGAACGCGGCCTCGAGCCCGGCGGCGGCGACCTCGATGTCGCATGCCGCCGGTTGGGCGGCGAGCAGGCCCCGGAGCGCGGCATCGGAGTCGACGCAGGTGAGCACGACCGTCCGTCCGTGGCGCTCGGCCGCACTCACACCGGGCAGTGCGGTGAGCGCCTGGAGCTCCACGTCGGGCAGCGTCGCCCGGATCGTGCGGGAGCCGACCATGGCCTTGATCTCGCCGGTCGGGCCGTCGGCCACGATGCTCCCCCGCGCCATCAAGACGATGCGGTCTGCCCAGGCGTCGGCCTCCTCGAGGTAGTGGGTGGCGAACAGCACCGTCCTGCCGCGAGCGGCGAAGGTCCGCATCGCCTCCCAGAACCCGTGGCGGGCGGAGACATCCATCGCCACCGTCGGCTCGTCGAGCACGAGCAGCTGCGGATCCGACACGATGGCGATCGCGAACCGCACCCGCTGCGTCTCACCGCCCGAGAGCTTGTCGGTCCGTCGCCCGGCCAGCTCGCCGATGCCCGTGAGCGCCAGCACCTCCTCGACCGGCAGCGGCGCCGGGAACAGCGACGCCATCACCTCCAGCAGCTCGCGCACGGTCGTCTCCCGGATGAGCCCGCCCGTCTGGAGCATCGCCCCGACCGAGCCGGCGTCGATCGCCTCCCGCGGCGGGCGGCCGAACACGGAGACGCTCCCGCCGTCGGGCTGAGACAGCCCGAGCAGCATGTCGATGGCGGTGGACTTGCCGGCGCCGTTCGGTCCCAGCAGGGCGACGATCTCGCCAGGAGCGACGGTGAGGTCGATGCCCTTCACCGCCTGGACCGGACCGAACGAGCGGGTCAATCCGGTGAGCTCGATCCCCGGGGTCAGCTGGTCAGGAAACATGACCACCACCTTTGCACCAATGACGTGCACAGCACGCTTGTGTGCCCTCCCGACATCCAACGGTGCTCGCTGAGCGCACGGACTCAGCTCGGGTGACTTGCCCCCGGTGGATCCAGGCCGAGCCTGACTTCAGTGGTCAGGTGCGCTGTGTAGACAGCAGCCATCCTGGGATCGTCACGTTCTGGCCGGTGAGGACCCAACACCTCGCAGCGTTGCCATCGCCTTGACCTGTCCTCGTATATAACCGTATTCAGGTACGCTCGCAATCGCATCAAAGGCGAACTCGCAATCGACGACAAGTCCGTCAGCGTGAGGAGTGCAGAATGAAGCGTTGGCTGAACGTGTCATGGCCCGTGATCGTCCTAGGGTTGCTCGTATCATGCGGCACCGGGAGCAGTGGCCGCCTCGAGTCAGTAGCGAGCCACCAGGACTGGGACGGCTACGTCGTTCCTGAAGTTCAGGACGTCATCACCTCTGCTGTGTGGAACGGTCGGGAGATGGTGCTCGTGGCCTTCGACCACCACGGCCAGCGGTTCGAGAACACGGTGGCGGCGTACGATCCAACGGTCGGAACCTGGCGCGACCTCCACGACCTGCCCTCAGACCTTCCCGTGACCGTGAATGCTCTGGTGGCGAGCCCACAGGGGGTCGTGGCCACCGGCGTGACCTGCGACCCAGCGACGAGCATGATCGACGGAGACGGCCTCGCCTGCTCGCCTGGCGACATTCGGACGTTCCTCCTGCCCAATGGTGATGATGCCTTCGTCGAGATCGCTGCACCGAGTCGTCGGACGACCTCGCAGAGCATCCCAAGCCTTGCCCATGGGGTCAGCGCCGATGGCCCCTACCTCTGGGTGGACGGGTCCGTGTTCCGACTCGACCAGGACCGACAGTGGGTCCCTCTGGGTGGTACCCCCGTCGGGATGGAGCTTTGCCAGCTCGGCCAGCGACTCGTTGGAGTCGCCACCGATCCACGCCCCCCATCAGGCTCGCCGTTGGACCGGCTTGTTGAATATGACGGAACCTCTCACCAATGGATTCCACTCGACCTGCCAGCGCAAGGAAATTTTGGAACATTGCACTGCGGCCTCGACGCCGCCTGGTTCGAGCTTATGAACGAGGAGCCAGCCAGGCGGGAGGACTACCTCATCAGGAGCGACGGCGATCCCACTCGCATCAAGACCCCACCCAACATGCTCGTCGGCTCGATCACGTTCGATGGAACGCAGCTGACCACGTGGGCAAGCGAAGTAGATCCCGGCACATTGCCATCTGATCAACGCGGACAGTTGTACATCCTCGATACCTCAACGGCCACGCTCGTGAGCGCAGCCGACCGATCTCTACCAGTTCATGCCACGCTAGAGGTCTATCCTCTCGACGGGATCTCTTCGCTCTATGCGACCACGGTGCCATCCCCTGACGGAGACTTCTCTACTTCCTACGAGGTAGACGACACACCAAAGGTCGCCTCATGACAATAAAAACTCTTGGACCACGACCGCGGGGTAGTGCGCTTGCGCAGTTGGACCGTCTGCGGCACACATCTGACAAGCAAAGACGTTCGATAGCTGTAAATCAGCTAAATGGATTGTTTAGCCTGCGTCCCATCTGGAGCGGCCCGTCCCCGCTCGTCACACCTAGGGCTTGTCCTTGCCGACGACCCACATGGCGAAGAACTGGGAGCCGCCGCCGTAGGCGTGGCCGACGGCTTTGCGGACCGAGTCGACCTGGTGCTCGCCGGCGGTGCCCCGGACCTGCATGGCCGCTTCGCCGAAGCGGAGCATGCCCGAGGCGCCGATGGGGTTGGTGCACAGCACGCCGCCCGACATGTTGACCGGAAGGTCGCCGTCGATCGCGGTGGCGCCCTCCTCGGTCATCTTCCAGCCCTCGCCGGGCTCGGCGAAGCCGAGGTTCTCGAGCCACATGGGCTCGAACCAGCTGAACGGCACGTACATCTCGACGGCGTCGACGTCGCGGCGCGGGTTGTCGATCCCCGCCTGCTTGTAGACGTCGGCGGCGCAGAGGGCGCCGCCGAGGGGCAGCACCGTGTCGCGCTCGGCCGACAGGGTGGGTTCCGAACGCATCGACGTGCCGAGGATCCACGCCGGCTGGCGGCCATGGGCCGCGGCTTCGTCGGCCACCTTCTCCGAGCCGAGCACGAGGGCGCAGGCGCCGTCGGATGACGGGCAGGTCTCGGCGTAGCGGATCGGGTCCCAGAGCATCATCGAGTCCTTGATGGAGTCGAACGAGATGTCGTGCTCGTGGAGGTGGGCGTAGGGGTTCTTGAGCCCGTTCTGGCGGTCCTTCAGGGCCACCAGCATGCCGATGTGGTCCGGGGCCTTCGCCCGGCGGATGTAGCTGCGGACGTGCGGGGCGAAGTAGCCGCCGGCGCCGGCGTGCAGCGGCGGGGTGAACGGGATCGGCAGCGAGAGGGCCCACATGGCCTCGGATTCGGACTGCTTCTCGAACGCCACGGTGAGGACCCGCTCGTGGATGCCGGCGGAGATCAGCTGGCTGGCCACGATGGCGGTGGACCCGCCCACCGAGCCGGCGGTGTGCACCCGGAACATCGGCTTGCCCGTGCAGCCCAGCGCGTCGGCCAGGAACAGCTCGGGCATCATCACGCCCTCGAAGAAGTCGGGGGCCTTGCCGATGACGACGGCGTCGACGTCGGACCACGTCATCTCGGCGTCGGCGAGCGCCCGGCCGGCGGCTTCACGGAGGAGGCCGGCGACGGACACGTCGCCGCGGGTTGCTTCGTGCTTCGTCTGGCCGATGCCGACGACGGCGACGCGTTCCTTGCCCATCAGTTCTCACCTTCCAGGACGGCGACCAGGTTCTGCTGGAGGCAGGGTCCGCTGGTGGCGTGGGCGACGCCGCGGTCGGCCTCGCCGTTCGAGATGCGGGTCGCCACCTCACCGATCCGGATGAGACCGGCGGTCATGATGGCGTTGGCGGCGAGGGCGCCGCCGGACGGGTTGACCGCGGTGTCGTCGCCCAAGCCCAGCGCCTCGGCGAGGATCAGCTCCTGGTGGCTGAACGGGGCGTGCAGCTCGGCGATGTCGACCTTGCCGCCAGCGACACCCGCCTTGCCAGCCGCGATCGTCGTGCTCTCGCTGACCGTGAGGTCGCGCAGCCCGAGGTGGATCGGCTCGACGCGGTGGTCGATGCCGCGGATCCACGCCGGGCGCTGCACCTTGGAGCGGGCGACGTCGCCCGCCGCCAGCACGATGGCCGCGGCGCCGTCGGTGATGGGCGGGCAGTCGCTCCGGCGGAGCGGGGCGATGTGGTACTCCTCGGCCAGCACCTCGTCGACCGAGCGGTCCCAGGCCAGCTGGGCGTTCGGGTTGGCGAGGGCGTCCTTGCGGCTGCGGGCGGCGACGGCGGCCAGGTCGGCCTCGGTGGCCTTGCCGCTGTCGAGCAGGGCGCGGGCCTGGAGGGCGGCGAGGCTGACGGAGTCGGCCCAGAGCGGACCGACGGTGATCGGATCGAGCTGGCGGGTGAGCACCATCGGCAGATCACCGGGCGACGACTTGGCGTAGGCGTACACCAGGGCGGTGTCGATCTCGCCGAGCTGGAGCTTCACCCAGGCCTCGTAGAGGGCCCAGGCGCCGTCCATCTCGACGTGGCTCTCCTGGATGGGAGGCCACGGGCCGACCCCGTCGAGCGTCGACACGAAGCTGAACGCGGTGCCGGCGAGGTAGTCGGTGGAACCCGAGCAGGTGAACCCGATGTCGTCGATGGTCATGTCGACCTGCGCCAGCGCATCGTGGATCGCCGGCATGAGCATCTCGACCTCGTTGAGCTCGGGGACCGAGCGCCGCGCCGGGGTCTGCGCGAAGGAGATGACCGCGACGTCGCGCATCAGCCCTCACCTCCGTCGGCCACGGTGCCACCGAGGCCGGTGCGCGGGTTGCGCACCACCAGCTCGGTGGGAGCGACACCGCCGACCCAGGAGCCGAGGCCGGTGCCCCGCTTCTCGCCGGGGATGCGGACGTTCACATCGTCGGGCTCGCCGGTGGGGCGGAACCACTTGATCGACTCGAGCGTGGGCTCGATGTCGGCGTCGTCGCGCCAGACCGCTTCGACCCGCATGCCGATGCGGACCTGGTCGGCGGGGATCTCCTGGATGAGGTGCATGATCGAGAGGTCGGCTCCGTCGAGGAGGATGAGGGCGCTGGTGTACGGGATCTCCATCCCGGACCCGTAGAACTGGAGGTTCACGACGCAGAACGAGGTGACGGTGCCCACCTGGGCGACCTCGACCTCGATCGGCGTGGTGGCCCCCAGCTCGGGGTCGGCGCCGCGCGGCGGGACGTACACCCGGCTGTCGGGGGTGGCCTGCTGGCCGATGATCTTCTTCTGGGTGATGCCCTTGAGGAACCGGGTGGTGGCATCGCCGGCGGTGAACGTGTAGTCGAGCTGGGCGGGGGTGCGGACCGACCGCACCGCCTCGACGCCCTGCAGCGACGCGGGCAGCGAGATCTCGGGCATCAGGCCGCCTCTCCTTCAGCGTCGACGAGCACCCAGTGGGCGATGTCGTCGATGTGGCCCTCGCGCTCGTGGGCCCAGACCGGCTTGACCCGGGCACCGGTGGCCACGGCGTCGATGCCGCCGGCCTTCAGCGCACCGAGCATCGGCGTGTCGGCGCCGTCGAGCTGGACCAGGATCCAGGCGAAGGGGTCGTCGAGCGGGTGCTTGGCGTGGGGCTTCGTCACCCACGCCCACGTGGTGATGACGCCCTCGGAACCGACCTCCACCAGCTCGGTGAGGTCGTTGCCCGACACCGGGTCGAACTCGGCGGGCGGCACGATGACCCGGCCGTCTTCAGCCTTCGACCCCACGAAGACCTGCTCGCGCAAGCCCGTGAGGAAGGCACCGATGATGGGGCCGGTGGTCCGCTTGAACGGGTACTCGATGATGAGCGGGGCAGAGAGGATCTCCCCGGCTTCTGTCTGATCCGTCACGGAGCGCACACTAGAACACGTTCCAGTTTTCGCAAACCCGGCGCAGCTCAGTGCTGCTCCACCAGGACCGGCACGGCGACGTGCTGGCCTCCGATCGAGAGCCCCGACCGCGCCTCGGCCCTCCGCCGGTTCGACCGGCCGACCGCGAGCTCGGCCTGGACCAGGAGCACACCCCCGGGCCGGCGGTGGCGCAGACCACCGCCTGGTCTCCGACTCCCGCCGTGCTCACCGCCACACCAGCGCCGCGCTCACTGCCGCTGCCGCTGCGAATCGGACATGAGACAGCCCGAAAGGGCATGATCTCACTGTCAGACCCCCTCCGTACCATCGGACACATGGTCGACCGGTCGAGCGAGGCAGAGCAGGAGGCGAGGCGGGCCAGGGCCCACGCCGCGCTCGATGCGGTGCTCGATGTGGACCCGGTCACGGCGTCAGGTCCGGAGCTGACGGCGGCGATCGTGTCCCGTGCGCAGCTGTCGGCGATCGTGGACGGGGCGGTGGTGGCGATGATCCCCCCGTGGGAGGCCTCCGCGGACTGGGCCGCGGACGGGACCGCCACCGCGGTGACCGCGGTGGTGAACCGCACCGGGGCCCACCGCTCCGCGGCAGCGGCGCTTCGGCGCACGGGGCTGGATGCGGCATCGATGCCCTACGTGTCGGCCGCGGCCCGTGACGGGTCCCTGCCGCTGTCGCACCTGCACCTGCTGGCCAAGGCCCGGCGGCCCGAGGTGGCGGAGGTGTTCGACCGCGACGAAGCCGCCCTCGTCGCCGAGGCCAGGACCCGCACCGCGGACTCGCTCGCCGCCTGGCTGCGAGCCTGGCGCTACGGCGCCCTCGAAGAACAGGGCGTCAACGAGCCCGACACGCCGCTCGACCACGACTCCGAGGCGGACACCGCCCGCATCGTCACCGGGTTCGCCGGCCGCGGTCTCGTCACTCTGGACCTCACCGCAGTGTCGCTGGCCACGATCGTCGAAGCCGTCGAGGCCCGCATCGAGACCTGGCGGCGCACCGGCCAGCTCACCGAAGACTCCCGCAGCTACCAGGAGCTCGTCGGCGCGGCGATCGTCGACCTCGTCGTCGACGGGTCGACCAGCTCGCGGCGCGGCCAGCTGCGGCCGCTGCTCATCGTCACGGCCAAGCTCACCGAGCTGTTCGGCCGCGCCGGCATCACCGGCACCGACCGCGAGGCGTGGTCCGCACGCATCCTCGGCGGCGGCCCGATCGGCAGAGCCGCCCTCCGGGAGCTGATGGAACAGGCCAACCTCCAGCTCGTCGTCACCGACGACGACGGCGAGCCCCTCCATGTGGGTCGCACGCGCCGGCTCGCCACCGCCGCCATGCTCATCGCCCTGCTCGCCCGCGCTCGGCGCGGCTGCGAGTTCCCCGGCTGCCACGCCAGCCACCACCGGGCTCACGCCCACCACATCACCTGGTGGGAGCACGGCGGATGCACCGGCATCGACAACCTCACAAGTTGCCAACATGCCCTCTTGCTCGGGGCTCCGGCGTGCGTCCAGGGACGCCTGAGGTATGTTGCTAGCCGCGACAGGCGGCAAGGAACTCTTCGAGGGGGTGGGGATGCCAGGCCAAGGTCCGTTGGTCACGGGCACCCTCGATCACGAGGGTCACCAGGGGCTCCACGGCGAAAGCCTTGTCCGGTCCTTGGTCGTCGCTGCTGGTCTTGAGTTGTCGCGTCCTGATCCCGCCTACGGCAAGGACTTTTACATCGGCTTCCCAGGTCCGATGGAGACGATCAAGTCACCGCGCATCTTGGTGTCCGTGAAGTCATGGCGAAACCCAGTTCTCGGTGCCGACGATGCCTGGCACTACAAGCTCAAGGTCTCAAACCACAACTTCTTGGCGAACTCCTCGGACCTGAGGCCCTACCTCTTTCTCGCCCTTGTTCCGCCCGACATCACCGACTACTCCGAGGCGAGTCACGCCTGCCTCTTGCTTAGGCAGGCGGTCTATTGGCTCTCGTTCGAGGACACCGAACCAGTTCATTCAGCGCCGGAGAACGAGAAGGTGGTGTTGGTCCCGAGGCTGCATCTCCTCACTGCCGACACGCTCCGTGCTCTGGTCGTCGGCGACGAAGCCGCTGCGAAGGTGTCAGCATGAGGGTCAGAATCTCAGACCTCGACGCTCTAGGGCGGGTTCAGGCGAGGACGCTCCGGATCTACCTGGCTGCACACGGATGGCGGCGCACTAGCGAGGATCTCCGGAGCACCTGGACCATAGGCGAAGGTGCGCAGGAGTTCGAAGTTCTTCCGCCGTCAACCGATCACGTACCTGACTTCACCAACAGAATTGCCGAAACAATCCGCTCGATCTCGGCGGTGGAGGGCAGGTCTGAACTTGAGGTGCTGAGGGATCTCTTCCAATCCAGGTACGACGTCCAACGGCATCGACTGGACTACGACGGCCCGTCGGGGACGGCGCCACTAGCCGATGCTGGTGCAGCACTGAAGTCCGCCCAGGGGGCCTTGATCGCTGCAGCATCGTCCTTGTCCTTTCCTGAGCGGCAGATCTTTCCTCCTCGAGCGTCGGGCGAGATCGCTGACCTGGGGCACCGGGCGCTCGCCGGGCCTATCAGCGAAGGCAGCTTCGTGTTCACGGTTTGGGTTCCGGTTCCGCCGCGCTTGGTCCCCGAAGAGGATCTCGTGCTGTTCGAGATCGAGGACGAGCCTTTCGAGCGTGCCGCGACGCTCAGACTCCACCAGGCGATGACGTCTCTCAGCCAGGCAGTGCGACAGGTAGAGGATGACCACGCTGGGATCGAGGCCTTTACCGACCGCCTGAGTGACGGCGTGACCGCCGTCCTGTGTGAGGCTGTCGCGACGATGGTCAACGAGTCCCGGATTGGACTTGAGACGTCGTTCTCCTGGGCGCTGGACCGACCCGTTGCTGACAGGAATCAACCGGTGGTCTTTGGGCGGGGGAGCCAGGAAGTGTTGCAGGAGGCTGCCCGGCACATCAGGAGTCTCATTCCTGAGGAAGAGATCGTTCTCGCTGGCAATGTCGTTCGCCTGCATCGCGATGCACGGGACGGCACCGGCGAGGTGACCATCGCTGGGGTGTTCGCTGGCGATCCAGACGAGCGCCTGAGGCGCGTGACGATGACGTTGCCGGGCGCCGTGTACGACGAGGCGATTCGAGCACACGATGAGTTCGACCTGGTTGAAGTCGTGGGGGAGCTGTATCGACGAGGGAACCGGCTTTACCTGCGCAACCCTCGTGACTTCCTGCGCATCGAGCGCTAGCACCGTGGAGCCCGCTCGCCTCCGCGCCGCTCCGGGCACTGACGTACTAGGGAATGAATGACCGCCGACGCCCATAGTCTGAGTCCCATGCCGGAAGGTGAACTGGTGCGGGGTGATCCCGAGCAAGCCGGGTGCGGGGAGCCGTCGTGCACGGTGTGCGGTCTCGACCATGAGTTCGATCTGCCTGAAGGGCTGATCGAGGCCTGTCACGGTGGTGAGGTGGTGATCTTCGCTGGAGCTGGTATCAGCACCGAGGTCCCCGTCGCCTTCCCAAACACCATCTTTCAGATGGCTGCTCATCGCCTCGGCATGTCGAGAGAGACCTTGGGGACGTTCCCCGCAGCGATGCAGGAGTACGAGCGTCGCTTCGGCAGGGCCGATCTCGTTCGTCTGATCTCCAAGAAGTTTGACTACATCGACTCGTACCGCGACCTGCAGTTTCATGCGACGAGGTTCCATAGTGATCTAGCGACGATGCCCTATTTCCGGGACATTGTCACGACCAACTGGGACACCTACTTCGAGGATTGGTGTGGTGCCACGCCCTTTGTCACCGGCGAGGACATCGCATTGTGGGAAATGCCTGGCCGTAGGGTGCTGAAAATCCATGGCTCGATCTCGAACCTTGCGAGCCTGGTTGCCACAGACGAGGACTACGAAGAGCGCCTGGCGAAGTTGTCGTCAGATGTGATGGGCGGGCTACTTCGACAGTTCTTGGCAACCAGAACCGTGATCTTTGTCGGGTACTCTTTGACGGACTGGAACTTTCGGCGACTCTACGAGGCGCTCCGTTCAGACATGAAGGGTTTCGCACCGCGCGCCTACGTGGTTTCACCCTTTCCGGTCGAGGAAAATGACCTCGATCTGACAGTCATCCATACCTCTGGTGTTCACTTCCTGAGGACAATCAAAGCTCAGTTGGTAGGAAGCTGCTTCATTGGCGATGAGGCGTACGATCGCGTCAATGTCGTTCTCACGAAGGCTGCCGAGGCAGACGAGGTCGCCAAAACTGTCCCGCACAAGAAGTACCCGTCGGTGGTGTATTGCTGGTTCTACCACGATGGGCTGAGAGACGCCTGCGACCGAATACTGCGGCTCCGTAGAACGGGTGAGTATTCAGACCGTCATCATGTGTTTCACCTCGTCAACTCGTACGACGAGTGGTGCGACAACGCCTACGACGAGGCCCGATACCACGATGCTGCCTACATTGACGGGTACATGAACGGCCTCATGATGCTGCTCGATGACGACTGGGGCCGGGAAGACCGTTTGTCCGCCTACCCAGACATGGAACCGTTGGCGGATTCGATTCCGTACTACTTCATGTACGGGTCAGACTCGGAGATGCGAACCGACGACGATCTGGCCGAAGCCCTCCTCCTGAGCCGCCGTCGTGCGCCGAAGGAGCGGAAGGTCGCTCGGGAGATCGTTGGCGGGCTCGCCGAGGACATGGTGATCTCTCACAGCCCTTTCATCCCGGACGCGCCCGGTCTCTTCACTTGAAAGACCAACGAAACTCGGAAGCGAGTGCCGGGCCGCTGGACCGTCAGACTCCCGACCACCCTTGCGCACTAGTGGTGCCCCTGACAGCCGAGCCTCTGGGCCAGCGGACTATCTGAGGCGCGCCGAGATCGACCGCCACCAGGGCCTGCCGGGTGATCGCACGGCCGCGACCGCTTTTTCGCCGTATCCGGCTGTGTAGCCGCGGGCGTAGTCGTCGCCGTGCTGCCGGGCGAGGGCATCGACGCTGCACGGACTGAGCCCCAGCGACGCGTCCTCGATGCCCGCCGTCTCGCCGCGCTGGAACTGGTTCGGTCGGTGGGCCACGGGGCAGGAGCCTAGGCGGATAGCCCGTTTTGGGCTAGACGGTTGAGAGGCGTCCTCCTGTGCGGATGGACAAGTCGATCTACACCCCGGATCACCAGCGCCTTTGCCTGAAGCTGCGCCAGCTTCGGACCGAGCGCGGTCTCACCCAGGGCGAGCTTGCCGGGCTCCTCGGCGTCAACCAGACGTTCGTTTCGAAGTACGAACGGGGCGAGCGGCGCCTCGATCTGCTCGAACTTCGGGAGGTGTGCAGGGCGCTCAGCGTCTCGCTGGTCGAGTTCGTCCGGGAGTTCGACATCTGAGGCGCCCAGGGCCTCGGTGCTGTCGGCAATCCTGATTTCTTTACGGGCTGGCCAGTCGGCCGGCCATGCCTGGTCAAGGGCGGGAAATCGGGCGGTACTCTACTACAAAATGCCCTCTGACCTGCGGATGTGCTGGTTCAGAGGCTCGTGCCTGGTGGTACCTTGGCCAAGCCATAACGGCAACGGCCGGACCCCGAGGGGCCCGGCCGCAGCACAGGAGCCGAAGCCCCCGCTTGGTGGAACTCGCGATGGTACTCGGCTCCTCGAACGAGGAGAAGAGATAGATGGACCGTTTTCCGATCGACGGAGCGCAGCTCCAGATCCACGCTGTGGAGGTCCGCCCGGACCTGCGTGACGGCAACCAGAAGACCCGGCCTGACGGACGGCTCGTGTGGGCGGTTGCGTGCCTGGTGCGCTTCGACGGGCGGGTCCCAGAGATGGTCACGGTGAAGGTGCCGTCTGCGACGCCGTTGAAGCTCGCTGAGATGGCCCGGGTCGAGTTCGGTGGCCTGTATGCCCTGTACTGGGAGACCGGTGGCCGGTCGGGGATCTCGGTGCAGGCCGAGTCGGTGAGCGCCGTGGCGGCGGCGAAGTGAGCCCCCTGGTGACCGCTGCCGATCGTGACCGTGTGTCCCGAGCGGTGATGGCAGGCGGCCCCGCGGTTGCGGTGCTGGGTGTCGTGGGTGGGCTGCCTCCCGTGGTCTGGCTGCTCTCGGCAGCGTGTGGCGGGTTGGCGGCCTGGTTCCGCCACGACGGGCGCCACCACCCTTGCCTGGCCGAAGACGTTGAGGCGGCGCTCGGCTCGGGGAGGTCGCTGCGGGTCGAGGAGCGGCCGCTGCCAGCGGGAGTCCTTCTCGTGCTGATCCCATCACCTCCGCTCACCGACCCCCAGCTCCGGGCCGTGTTGGCGGGGCCGGTGGCGGCGCATGGCTACAAGGTCGTCAGCATCCGCCAGGCCAAGCGGGGCAACCTCACCGTGACGCTGGTGGAGCTGATGCCATGCTGACGCTCGACCTCGGGGTCTACGGCCCCAACCTCGGCTCCGCCGCCATCGACTTGGCCAGGACCACGCACGGGCTGGTGTGCGGTTCCACCGGGTCGGGCAAGAGCTTCCTCGCCCGCCGCCTCATCGAGCAGGCGGTCGCGTCGGGGATGGACGTGTCGGTGGCGGACCCGAAGGCAGCCGGGGACTACACCGGCGCCGCCGACGTGGTGGCCGACGGGCCGGAGGCATCGGTGGCCCTGCTCGAGCACGTCGCCCGTGCCCTGCCGGACCGCATGACCGAACCGTGCGATCCGCTGCTGATGGTCGTCGACGAGCTGTCGGCGGTCCAGCTCCGAGTCGTCGGGGAGACGGCGAAGGAGGCGAAGGACCGCGTCGACCGAATCCATGCGGCGCTCGGCTCGATCTGCCTGATGGGGCGTTCCGCACGCATCCACCTGCTCGCCATCACCCAACGGGCCGACACCACAGCCATACCGGGGTGGGCACGTGATCAGTGCTCGTGGCGGGTGGCGATGGGCTGGATGTCACCCGACGGGCTCCGCATGATGGGCTTCGGTGACGTGGCCGCCCCCACGGCGTGGCCGGGGCACGGCTGGGCCGTCGGCATCGTCGGGGCACCGCCCGGACAGCCGGTCCCGCTCCACGTCACCCCATGACCGCCGGGCGCACCGCCGCCCCCGCTCTCCCCCTCGACCTCGATCCGCCCTGCGACCCGAGAGGATGGACCCTCAACCTCTACGAGAAGGCAGGCGAAGCGGGCGGTGCGTGGAGCTCCGGCGTCGCCACGCTGCGGGGGAACCGGACCGGACCGGCAGAGGATCCAATGCGCTCGGCGTTCGAAGCCGGGCGGCGGGCACGGGGCAAGATCCGCCGCTACTGCACCACGCACCGGCTCAACCGGCTCGGCACCCTGACCTACCGGGGCGAGGGCAACCACGACCCGTACCTGCTGCGGGAGCACCTGGGCCTGTTCTTCCGGGCGCTGCGCGCGGGTCTCGGCGGCGATCCGTTCCCGTACGTGTGGGTGCCGGAGTGCCACAAGTCCGGTCACGGGCTCCACGCCCACTTCGCAGTCGGCCGCTACATCAAACGGTCGGTGATCGAAGCCGCCTGGGGCCACGGCTTCGTCCACATCAAGCTGCTCGGTGACCTACCCGTCGGCTCGGGGCCGCTCGATGAGGCACGCCGTGCCGCCGGGTACCTGTCGAAGTACATCGGCAAGGGCTTCGGCGACGTGTCCACGCCGGGGCTGCACCGCTACGAGGTGGCCCAGGGGTTCGAACCGCAGATGGTCAAGCTCACCGGCCGCCGCCTCGGTGACGTGCTCGCCCAGGCCGCCGAGGTCATGGGCTCCGATCCCCGCTACCTCTGGCAGTCCCAGGTGGCTGAGGGGTGGCGGGGACCGCCAGCGGTGTGGGCGTCATGGGACTGACCGGCGACGAGCTGGCCGCCTTCGTCACCCGCTCGTGCGAACGCCAAGGGGTGCCGGTGTTCGTCACCGACGCCGCCGTCCTGGCCCGTGTCACTGCGCTGTTGGGGGCGGGTCCGCCCGCACCGCCGAAGGCGGGAGGACGGCCCGCACCCTCAAAGACGCCACACCAGCTCGACCCGGTTCGCATCGAACGCACGAGCGCCAGGGGTACCGGGTCCGATGACGGCGTGATCGAGGATCGCCGCCACGATCGCCGCTTGGCGGGTGAGGTTCAGTCCGGCCCACCGGCTGCGTAGCTCCCCGCCGTTGCCGACAAGGCCGACCAATGCATCGGAGTTGCCGAGCCGCGCCACCTTCCGCTGCGCCTGGTCGATGCGGTCCTCGATCGGGCGCCGTGCCGCCATCCACTCCCGAACCGTGATCGCCTTGTCCGCATACAGCGCGGCAAGCTCATCGAGCTGCTGGCGGTCAGCAGCGAGCTGATCACCCAGCACGACCGCCTGCTCATCGTCAGCAGCCCTCCCCGCCAGCGCAGCAGCCAGATCGGCGGTATCGAGCCGGTAGAGCACCGCATCGGCCACAAGCTCCTCGACCGGCCCGGCGACGATCAGCGTCCCACCGCACCCGCCGTGATCCGGGCCGCTCATACAGACGTAGCGGCGGGTGTCGACCCGTGCCGCCGAGTAGAGCTTCCCGCCGCAGCGGTGGCACCGCAGCAGACCCGACAACAGGTAGCGGCGGGGAGTCCGCCGTCCGGTCGTCGCAGCGTCGGCCATGCGGGCCAGGATCTTGTCCCGCTGGGCCGGGGTGATGATCGGCTCCCACACGGCCGGGCCGACCACCTCGCCCCGGTGCACCCGCAGCCCCGCGATCCGCCCCGACGACAGCAGACCCCGCAGCGTCGGAGAGCGCCACAGACCCCCCTTCACCGTCCGGACGCCCTCGTCATCGAGCCAGATGCACAGCGACCGCAGCGACTCGCCGGCGAGGTAGCGGGTGGCGAGCTGGCGGACCACCTCGGCTTCGGCCGGCCGGACCGTGATCTTGTCGTCTTCGAACCCGAACGGCCGGACCGACCCGCCGTGAGGACGACCCGCCGCTGCCACCTCATCGAGCTTGCGGCGAACCCGGCGGCTCTTCGACGCTGACTCGTTCGCTGCCACCGCACCCAACATACGCAGCACCAACAACCCGTCACCGTTGCCCGGATCCATCTCACCGCCCGACACGAAACGAACATGGCGCACCCCCGCCGCCGACACCGTCTCCACGAAGTGCTCCAACTCGATCGGACGACGAGTCAACCGGTCAGCGTGATAGGCGAGCACCGCATCGACCAGGCCATCGCTCAGGTCCGACAGCATCCGCTCATAGGCAGGCCGCTTCTTGCCCGAGTACGCCGACACGTCGTTGTCCACGTACTCGTCCACCACCTGCCAACCCAGCTCAGCAGCGAGCTTGCGGCAGTCCTCGACCTGACGGGTCACGCCCAGGGCGGTCCCGTCGTCCGATGAGATGCGGGCGTACACGGCGGCTCGGATCATGACAGCAGATTAGCGATGTGTGGTGAACCTCGCCCTCCTCTGCCCCCACCACCACCGGCTCATCCACCAGGCCGGGTTCACCCTGGTCCGAGGCCCCACCGGCCTCGTGTTCCGAAGGCCCGACGGCACCGCCATCGGCCCACCTCCCTTCGCCAACGCCGCTTGACCACCCGACAGCCAGACGGGCCCTCGAGCCAGGTGGCGGATGGACGAAGAGAACCACGAACGACAGATGACGAGCCACGAGCACCACGAACACCACGAACACCACGAACACCACGAGTACGCCTGCCTCCACGCGGGCGTACTCGCCGCGCCCGGAGGGCCATCGGTCTTGGTCTCGTTGCGAGCCCCGCCGTGCGGCTACGGCGGCGTTGGCTCGTCGGCGGTCGCCACGATGGCGGCGTGCGCCCTCGGGCCGGAGGGCACGGCGGGTCGCTGCCAGCGTTCGACCTCGGTGAAGCCGACCTGCTCCAGCCGACGACCGAGCTCGTCGACGGGCCAGAAGTAGGCCGTCGCGACCTTGTGCTCGAACGCGGCGTGCTCGCCGCCGTCGAAGAACCCGACGACGAGCGTCGCTCCCGAGCGGACGGCTCGGCGCAGCTCGGCGAGCACACCGTCGAGCGCATCGGGCGGCAGGTGGATGAGCGAGTACCAGGCCAAGACGCCGGCCAACGAGCCATCCGGGACCGGAAGCCGCTCCATCGAGCCCCGCACGTAGCTCCCGTGCGGATGCGCGGCGCGGGCGTGACCCAGGAGCTCGGGCACCAGGTCGATGCCGATCGCGTCGACCCCCTGCAACTGCAGGTGGGCGGTGAGGTGGCCGGGCCCGCAGCCGGCATCGGCCACGACACCGGGCCGGATCGCCAGCCGCCGGGTGATGCGGGCGAGGTCGTCGGGGTCCACCTGCGCCGTCGTGCCGAACCGATCGGTGTACGCCCCGGCCATGTCGCCGTATGCCCGCCGGACCGCATCCAAGGCGGCGGACCCTACCGCTGTGTCCAGGCGATGGCAGGATTCGCGCCATGGCTGATGCGGGATCGAGTCAGGTGGGAAGCGGCGACATCGGGTTCGGGTCGGAGCGGGCGATCCGCGTGTTCGTCTCGTCGACGTTCCGGGACATGCAGGCCGAGCGCGAGGAGCTGGTGAAGCGGGTCTTCCCGCAGGTCCGCCGGTTGTGCGAGGAGCGGGGCGTCGGCTGGTCGGAGGTCGACCTGCGGTGGGGCGTCACCGACGAGCAGAAGGCCGAGGGCGCGGTGCTCCCGATCTGCCTGGCGGAGATCGACCGCAGCCGGCCGTTCTTCTTGGGACTGCTCGGCCAGCGCTACGGCTGGGTTCCCGAGGAGATGCCCGAGAACCTCGTCGACCAGCTGCCCTGGCTGCGGGAGCTGCCGGGCACGTCGGTCACCGAGATGGAGGTCCTCCACGGCGTCCTCAACGACCCCGATGCCGCCGGGCACACCTTCTTCCACCTGCGGGACCCGTCGTGGATGGCGTCACGGCCACCCGGGGAGCAGGAGATCCTCGGCGAGGCCGATCCGGCGAGCACCCCGAAGCTCGAGCGGCTGAAGGAGCGGGTCCGGTCATCGGGCCACCCGTGCCAGGACTACCTGTCTCCGGAGGACCTCGGACGCCAGGTGCTCACCGAGCTCACGGCGATGATCGACCAGCTGTTCCCAGCCGACGAGGTGCCCGACCCGGCCGGGCGCGAAGCGCAAGCGCACCAGGCGTTCGGTGCGGCACGCCAGGCCGGGCACATCGACCGGCCGCGGGTCGAAGCCGCGCTCGACCAGTACGTCGACGGCACCGCTCCCCCGCTGGTCCTCCACGGCCTGCCCGGATCCGACGTCACGCCCCTCGTCGCCCGCTGGGGTGCTCGCCGGGGCGCGCTCGTGCACCACGTGGGGGCCACGTCGGATGCGGCGGACTGGCGGATGCTCGCCTCCCGGCTGATCGCCGCGCTCGACCCGACGGCCGGCACCGCGCTGCTGCCCGACGACGCCGCCGGTCGCCGGGCCGCGCTGTTCGCCGCGATCGAGCGCGCCGGAGCGCAGGGCGACCGGACCATCGCCGTGGTCGACGGCGCCGAGCTCCTGCTCGACGTCGACGGCGCGCCGGACCTGACCTGGCTGCCGCTCGAGGTCCCGGGCGACGTGCGGATCGTGATCACGACGAGCGACCAGCGGACGGTCGACGAGGCCACCCGCCGCGGCTGGCCCGTCGGCGAGGTCCCGCCGCTCGACGACGCCGAGCGGCGGGCGCTCATCGCCACGTTCCTCGGCCGCTGGTCGAAGGGCCTCGACGCCGTGCACGTCGACCGCCTCGCCGACGCGCCCCAGACCGGGAACCCGCTGTTCCTGCGGACCGTGCTCGACGAACTGCGCCAGTGGGGCGACCACTTCACCCTCGGCGAGGTGATCGAGCGGTACCTCGCCGCCACCACCGTCGACGACCTGCTCGAGCAGGTGCTCGCTCGCTACGAGGCCGACTTCGAGCGCGACCGTCCCGGCCTGGTGGGCGACGCCATGCGGGCGCTGTGGGCCTCGCGCCGGGGACTGTCCGAACCGGAGCTGCTCGACCTCCTCGGCGGTCCCGGCGGTGAGCCGGTGGCCCATGCCGTGTGGTCGCCGCTGGTGCTCGCAGCCGAGGACGGGCTCGTGACGCGCTCGGGCGTGATCGGGTTCGCCACCCCGCTCCACCGCCGAGCGGTCGAGGACCGCTACCTGCCCACCGACGCCGACCGGAAGCAGGCGGCGGCGACCGTCGCCGCCTACTTCGAGGCCGAACCGCTCGGTCCCCGCAAGGTGGAGGAGCTCCCCTGGGCGCAGGTGGCCGCGGGCGACATCGACGGGCTGGTGCGGACGATCTCGGACCTGACCTACCTGGAGGTGGCCTACCCCATCGCCCACCGCGACCTGAAGCGCCAGTGGGCGCGGGCCGAGGAGGCCGGACGTTCGGTAGTCGACGGCTACCGACGGGTGCTGGCCGACCCGGCGGCGCACGCCGAGGCGGCCTGGGCGGTCGCTCGGCTGGTCACCGATGCCGGGCACCCCGCCGAGGCTCTGGCGCTCAACCGCTTCCTCGTGGACCACTCCCGCGCCGGTGGCTCGCCCGGTGAGGAGAGGGCACCGGCCCGGCTGCGGGCATCGCTCGTGAACCTCGGCGCCGCGCTCTGGCTCCAGGGCCAGCTCGACGAAGCCGAGATCCCGCTCGAAGAAGCCGTCGGCCTCAGCCGCGAGGCGGGCGACGACCAGCTCCTCCAGGCTGCGCTCGGCAACCTCGCCCTCGCCCGGCGCGACCGCGGGGAGCTTCCAGCGGCGATGCCGCTCTTCGCCGAGGAGACCGAGCTGTGCCGCCGTCTCGGAGCTACGTGGGCCCTGCAGGCCAACCTCGGCAACCGGGCCGGCGCGCTCCGTCAGCTCGGCCAGTACGACGAGGCCATGGTGCTGCTCACCGAGCAGGAGTCGCTCTGCCGGGCGATCGGCGAGTCTGCGGGCCTCGGCGCCGCTCTGGTGGGGCAGGCGGCGATCCTGGCCGATCAAGGCGACCCGGCGGCGGCGATGGACCGGTTCGAGGCGTACCGGGCATGGGCCGCCGACGCCGGTGACCTGCGGGCCCAAGCCGAAGCGCTGCTCAACCTCGGCACCACCCAGCGACAGCTCGGTGACCCGGCCGGCGGCGCGGCCCGCAGCGCCGAGGCCGAGGCGATCGTCCGCCGCCTGGGCGATGGTGCGCTGCTGGCCCGGGTGCTCGACGGGCAGGCGCGCCTCGCGTCGGACGAGGGGCGCTGGCCCGACGTCGTCCGTCTGGCCACCGAAGCCGTCCTCACCGCCAAGGAGGCCGACGCGCCCGGCGTGCTCGTCCTCGCCCTCGGCTCGCTCGGCACCGGGCGGCGCGAGGCCGGTGACCTGGCCGGTTCGGCCCAGGCCCACCAGGAGGAGCTGGCCGTCGCCTCCCAGCTCGGCGACCCCGCCGCCGTCGCCACCGCCCAGGTCAACCTGGGCAACGTCGCCGTCGCCGGCAACGACCTCCAGAACGGGCTGGCCTGGTACGACGCAGCCGAGCCGGCGCTGCGGGAGCGGCAGCTCTGGATGGCCCTGGTCCCGTTGCTCAACAACCGGTGGCAGGTCCACGCCGCCCTCGGCGACGACACGAGCGCCACCGACGACCTCGTCGCCTGCGGCCGCGCCTGCGTCTTGTCGGGCGCGTGGCAACAAGCCGCCCAGATCCTCCCCCAAGCCCTCCAGCACCTGAACGGGACCGGCCGGCCCGCGGAGGCCGGACCGGTCTACGAGGACCTGGCGGCCACAGCCCGGGCGCTCGGCGACGACAGCATGCTCCAGCAGGCCCTGGGCGACCGGGCCCTGCTCGTGCTCGGCACCGGCGACCTGGCCGGTGCCACCGCCCTGCTCGACCAGCAAGACGCCATCTGCCGTCGCACCGGCAACCAGGCCGGCCTGGCCGCCTGCATCGGCAACCGGGCCATCGTGAAGCAGCAGCAGGGCGACCTCACCGGCGCCCTTGGCTGCGTCGACGAGCAGCTCCAGCTCAGCCAGGCCACCGGCAGCGCCCAGGGCATCCTGTTCGCCACCGCCAACCGAGGCGAGCTGCTGGGTCAGCTCGGCCGCAGGCAGGAGGCCCTGGCCGCGCTGGCCCAGGCCCGCCAGATGGCCGCCCAGTACGGCCTCGCCCCCATGGTCCAGCAGCTCGACCAGATGATCGCCGCCGTCGACGCCTCCCAGAACTGATCAGAGAGCCACCCCGAACTGATCCGACCGCTCGATGCGGATGGTCGCGGTGCAACCACGAACGCCGCGTGTTCGAGAAGCGGTCGTCAGAGGTACTGGGCGGTGGTGCCGCCGAGGGGGATGGGGTCCATGCCGAGCTTGCGGTGGTCCCAGCTGCGCGTGCGGGTGACATCGACCCGGACCGCCACCCGCTTGTTGAGCATGAACTCGACGAGCGGCTTCACCTCGTCGGTGTAGGGGCCGTTGCAGCGCTCCCAGATGCTCACGCCCACAGCCCACAGGGCATCGGCGTCGTCGATGATCTCGGCCGTGCCCTCGAGCGACACACCGCGGAGGGTGTCGTAGGTGTGGCCGTCTTCGATCAGCACGGTGATCTTCGGGTCCCGGCGGAGGTTGGCGGCCTTCTGCGACTTGGCCTTGGTCTCGAACCAGACGGCCCCGTCGACGACGGCGTACCACATGGCCACGGCGTGAGGATGGCCGCTCGGGCCGTTGGTGACCATGGTCGCGGTGCGGCTCCGCTCCAGGTACTGGACGATCTCGTCGTGGGTCATCTCGATCTGGCTGCGCTGGTTCGTCCCCATGGGCCGGGACCCTAACCCGGCGGGCACCGCTGATCTGATCAGCGGGCGGCGGCTTCGAAGCCGTTGCGGGCGAGCATCGGGAGCAGCTCGCGGGCGGTGGCCAGGTTGAACGCCTTGGCGTCGTCGGGGAGGTCGCCCCACGAGACGAGCAGCGGGTTCTGCTTGGTCTCGTCGTCGCGGACCTCCCCGTAGGTCCAGCCGGCGGTGGTGCGGTCGTCGAACCAGCGCTGGTGGTCCCGGGCGGCGAGGGCATCGACCTCGCCGTCGGTCAGGGTGACTTCGGGCGCACCCCAGCGCCGGAGGGGGACCAGATCGAGGCCGAGGGCGTCGAGATCAGCGACGATGCCGTCCACCCGCTTGCGGCTCTGCTCGCGGTCGGCGTCGGAGAGCTCGCTCCAGGGCCGGGCGAGCGAGGAGACCGGCGCGCCCGGGTCGAGGTGGGCGAGGTAGTCCTCGTGGACCGACTCGGCGAGCTGCTCACGGACGCCCCCGTCGACGGTCTCGACCGTGCAGGTCCGATCGAGGAACGGGAACAGCTCGACCCCCGGCAGGGTCGGGGCGCGACCGGGCTGGGGCTGGATGAGCCCGCCGAGGCCGGACTCGCTCTGCATGCGGACCACGATCGGGACCTGCCCCTGCAGGTGCTGGTGCAAGAACCCGGTGTTGGCCAGGGCGACGGTCTCGTCGGCGTCAGCCACCGCGATCCAGGTGGGCGGATCCTCGTCGAGCAGGGCGAGGAAGCCGTCGACCTCCTCCGGCTCGGGTGCCTGGAGGTCGAGGTCGACGAGGGTCGGCTCGCACACCGAGTCGAGCGCCGGGTGGAGGAGGCGGAGCGCCTCCCACTTCTGCCGAGCCGCGGGATCGACCAGCGTCGGGGTGAGCTTCACGTCCGGCTGCACGTCGGCCCACTGCTGGGCGACGGCGAGCACCAGGCTGCGGCCGAACTGTCCGAGCCCGACCACCATCAGGTGCGGGGCGGCCTGACCGGCGGCCAGGGACGGGCCGTGCTGGGCGAGCAGGGCGCGGGCAGCGCGCTCGTGGAGGCTGAAGTAGCTGATGCGGGCGCCGCCGTGGCTCTCCAGGTCGGCCGACCGGAGGAGCAGCGCCAAGCTGGCCGACCCGAGCTGGACCGAGCAGCGGATCGGGGCCCGGGTCCGGCCGGACGTCGCTCGCGAGACGACCTGGGTGACCTGCACGTTCGTGGCGTCATCGCCGGTGCAGACCACGATCCGGGCGGCTCGGTCGATGCCGGCCGTGCGCAGCAGCTCCTCGTCGGTGCCGCTGCCCGACAGCACGTGGTCGAGCCGCTCGGCGACGCCCGAGCCGGCAGCGACGGCCGAGTCGGGCTCGATCGCCACCACGTGGGCGCCGGCCTCGGCGAAGGCAGTGGCGAGCCGGGTACCCGTCTCGCCCAGGCCGCAGATGACCGTGTGGCCCTTCTCGTAGCGGAGGCGGTAGCGGCGGAACTCCTCGCGGAACACCACCGACGCCGTCTGCAGGATCGTCCCGGCGGCGAGGAGCGGGACGACGAACCGGGCCAGCTGGACCTGCCAGTTCATCGGACCGGAGCTGCCGTCGTAGTCCAGGGTGCCGAGCTGGAACGTGAGGTAGAGGTTGTCGAGGAACACCCGGTCCACGTCGTCGGCCGAGCCCTGCTTCACGAAGCCGGTGATGCCGATCGCCATGATGACGACCCACAGGAACGCCAGGACGAACCAGCGCCTCCTGCTGTCGTTCAGCATCAGGCCCGCTCCACCGCGACGACCTCGCAGCGGCGGCCGATCAACCCGGCCTCGAACACCATCTCCGCGGTGCCGCCTCGGCCCCGGCCCGGCTCGCCGTCCCACAGCGCGAGCAGCACGTCGGCCCGGTCGAGCATGGCGTGGCCGGCGCGCTCGTAGGCGGCCTCCCGGGTCCAGTCGTCGCTCGGTGCTCCTCGGACCACCTCGTACTCGTCGGCCGCACCAAGCAGCGCGGTGAACTCCTCGACCGAGGCGACGTCGGCGAAGTCCGCCACGTAGTCGGCCGGCTCCAGGGGAAGGAGCGCGATCAGCCGGCCACCGGGCCGGGCCAGCACCCGCTGGGCCACGATCCGGTCGGCACCCTCCGCCAGACCGGAGAGGGCCACGAGCGGCAGCCCCTCGTCGCCGGCGAGCGCATCCAGCGCGGCGTCGACCGCGGCGGCCACCTCGTCGGGGCGCGCCAGGTCCCGGTGCCCCGTCACGCCGACCCAGACCTCTCCCGCACCACCCACCAGCGCATCATGCCAGGCGGAGCCGGCCTGAGACGCGGAGCAGCCGGGGCCCGAAGGCCCCGGCTGCTTCAGATCCGTCCGATGCGAAGCGAGGTCAGAACGTGATGACCGTGCGGATGGCGTCGCCCTTCTTCATGATGTCGAAGGCGTCGTTGATCTCGTCGATCTTCATCCGGTTGGTGATCATGCCGTCGAGGTTGAGCTGGCCGCTCTTCCAGAGGCTGAGGAGCCGGTGGAAGTCCGAGCGGACATCGACCGAGCCGTAGTAGCTGCCCATGAACGTCTTCTCCGAGAAGAAGATCTCGAAGCCGTTGAACGAGACCTCCTTGTCCATCGCGCCCACGCCGATCACGCAGGCGGTGCCGCCGCGGCGCACGGCGTCGTAGGCGGCGCGCATGGTGACCGGGAGGCCGATGGCCTCGAAGGCGAAGTCGAAGCCGTCGCCGGTGAGCTCGGCCTGGAGGGCGGCGAGGTCGTCGGGCTTGCAGCCGTGCGTGGCACCGAACGACTTGGCCAGCTCCAGCTTGTCCTCGTTGAGGTCGACGGCGACGATGACCGACGCGCCGGCCACGTGGGCGCCCTGGATGGCGGCGATGCCGACGCCGCCGCAGCCGAACACCACGACCTTGGAGCCGGGGGTGACCTTGGCGGTGTTGATGGCGGCTCCCACGCCGGTGGACACGCCGCAGCCGATGAGCGAGGCGATCTCGAAGGGGATGTCGTCGTCGATCTTGACGGCGGCTTCCTGCGGGACGGTGAGGTACTCGGCGAAGGTGCCGGTGCCGGCCATGCCGAAGACGGGCTCGCCGTTGCGGGTGAAGCGCGGGGTGCCGGCGATGGCGAACTGGATCATCACGCACAGGTGCGGCTGCTTGCGCTCGACGCAGTTGTTGCACTTGCCGCAGGGCGGGCTCCAGGCGACGACGACGTGGTCCCCCTCGGCGAGCGCGGTGACGCCTTCGCCGACGGCGGAGATGACGCCGGCACCCTCGTGGCCGGGCACGAACGGCGCCGGCTGCGGGAGCGAGCCAGCCATGGCGTGGAGGTCCGAGTGGCAGACGCCCGTGGCTTCGATCTTGATGGTGACCTCGCCGGGGCCGGGTGCGTCGACCTCGATGTCGTCGACGATCTCGAGCGTCTCGTCGCCCGTGTTGTGCAGCAGCGCAGCGCGCATGTTCGTTGCTCCTTGGAGTTCCCCTGGGACCTTGCTCCGCGGACCTTAGTAGAACGCGTTCCAGTTCTGACCACGGCCCCGGCGGGGACGTGGCTGCCTAGGCTCCAGGCCCGATCGGTGAGGGAGGCATTGCACACGTGGGCGAAGCAAGGGCACGACACGTCCAGCTCGTCGGCACCCCGCGCCGGAGCGTCCAGCGCTACGCCGTGACCGATGGGGACACCGTGTTCGCCCACGTCGAGGTCGGGCGGGCGCGCCGCACGCTGCGGACCACGGGGGTGGCCACGGCCATCCACCGGCCCGGCTCCCTCCCGCCCACCGCTTGGCCCACCGCATCGGCGGACCGAGCGGCCGCCGCCCGCTGGTCGGACCGCCACCCGGCGGTGCTGACGGCGGCGCGCCTCGAGCTCGCCGAGGGCGCGGGGAGCCGAGCCCGGGAGGCGCTGGAGGCCGTCGGCGCGCACCTCGTGGCATCGGGCGGCCGCCGCCTCGACGTGCGGCTGCCGGCAGCCAATCCCGTCGCCGACTGGCTGCACGGGTCCGGCTGGATGCAAGGCGCCGTGCCGGGATCGGTGGTGATCAGCCGGTCGCTGCGGTACCCGTGGAGCCACCCGACGCCGCTGGGCACGGCGCCGTCCCGGTCCGGCGGCCTCCCCCCGTCGGTGCGCCGCCTGGGGCGACGGCTGGCGACCATGCACCCGGCCCAGGCGCCCGAGCTGATCCGCATCGCTGCCGCGGAGGTGGCGGCGGCGATCCGCTTCCGCTACGCCCCGGGCTCGCTGCGCGTGCGGCCGGTCGACGGAGCTCCGCCGGGGACCTCCCCCTTCGCGGTGACCCGGTACCGGACGATCCGCACGGCACTGGCGCTCGTGCCACCGGAGCTGCGGCGGACTCGCCTCGTCGACATCGGCTGCGGTGACGGCCGGGTGCTGCGCGAGGCGATCGACCGGGGATGGGCCTCGGTCCACGGCCGGGAGCTGGATCCCGAGCTGGGCGACCGGGCCCGAACCGCCATCGGCAGCCACGGCACGGTCGACGTGGGCGACGGCTTGGCCGCCCCGCTGCCCGACGACACCGGGGTCGTCTACCTGAACAACCCGTTCCAGGTCGACGGGCTCATCCGCCTGGCGGGCCTGCTCGCCGACTCGCTCACCCGCCGTCGCCGGCCGCTCGTGGTCGTCTACATCAACCCGCCCAGCATCGAGCCGCTCGCCGCCGAGGGGTTCACGCTCGTCCAGTGCACCCCGGCGTTCTCGATGCTGACGTTCGCCTCAGGTTGAGGCCGGAGCCGGTACCGTGACCCGGGGAGCGGGTCGTGAGGGAGGAGAGGCCACCGTGAGCACCGGGTTCGATGTCGCGCCGGCGTGGCCGAACGGGGCGCGGTTCGCCTTCTCGATCTTCGACGACACCGACAAGACGACGCTGGAGAACGGACCACCGGTCTACGACCTCGTCACCGACCTCGGGCTGCGGATCACCAAGTCCGTCTGGCCGGTGGCGCCCGACGGACCCGCCCGCACCGGGGGCACCACCTGCGACGACCCCGGCTACGTCGCCTGGGTGCAGCAGCTCCAGGAGGTCGGCCACGAGATCGGCTTCCACAACGCCAGCGACCACCCTTCGGTCCGGGCCACCACCCATCGGGCGCTCGACCGGTTCGCCGAGCTGTTCGGTGGACCGCCTCGGATCGGTGCCGACCACGTCGGCAACCACGAGGCCGTGTACTGGGGGCCGAAGCGGCTCACCGGCGTCCGCAGCCAGGCCTACGCGCTGGGCATGCAGGTCACCCGGCCCTACCGGACGACCACCTCGGGCGAGGTCCCCGACAGCGAGTACTTCTGGGGCGACCTGCTGCGCGACCGCATCGACTACTGGCGGAACTTCACCTTCCGCGGCATCGACACGCTCCGAGCCTGCCCCCAGCTGCCGTACCACGACCCGGCCCGGCCGTACGTGAACTGGTGGTTCGCCTCGAGCCACGCCCCCACCGTCGACGCGTTCGTCGCCATGTTCACCCCGGAGCGCCTCGACGAGCTCGAGGAGTCGGGCGGGGCGTGCATCGCCTACACCCACTTCGGGATGCGCTTCGCGCCAGACGGGACCGTCGACCGCCGGGTCGCCGCCACGCTCGAGGACATCGCCCGGCGCAACGGCTGGTTCGCCCCCGTGTCCGACGTGCTCGACCACATCCGCGCCCAGCGGGGAGACCCAGGGCCGATCACCGACGCGCAGCGCCGGTCGTTGGAGCAGCGGTGGGTGCTGGAGCAGCTCCGCTCCCGAGCCGGGACGGAGGCCCGCCGCGTCGTGGCGCGGGTGCGGCGCGAGCCGGATCCGTGGGCACCGTGACCGTGGACCGAGCCGCCCGATGACCGTCCGCTTCGAGCGCGTCGCCGGGCCGCTGGTGCCGTGGCCCGAGCTGGACCGCCGCCCCGGGCGGACGGTGTTCCAGACACGGGCCTGGCTGGACTTCCTGATCGAGACCCAGGGGGCGGAGCCGGTGACGGCACGGCTCTTCGACGACGGCGAGGCGGCCGGGTGGTTCACCGGCGCCGTCGTCCGGCGGGCGGGAGTCCGGATCCTGGGCAGCCCGCTGAAGGGGTGGACGACGCCGGCGATGGGCTTCGACCTGCCGCTGGGATCGGACCCCCGGGCGGTGCTCGACGGGCTGGCCCGGTTCGCCTTCGACGACCTGCGGTGCCTCCACCTGGAGGTGGCCGACCGCCAGGTCCTCGACGAGGCCGCCGCGCCGGACGGCTTCGTGGTCGGCCGGCTGCCGGGCTACGAGCTGGCGCTCGCCGATGACGACACGATGCTCGCCGGGATGACCAGAGGCGGCCGCCGCGACGTCCGCCGGGCCCTGCGGAACGGGATCGTCACGACCGAGGTCGACCCGCAGGATCCCGGCACCTTCGCTGCGTCCTACTACGCCCAGGTGACCGAGGCGTTCGCCAAGCGCGACCGGCGCCCCACCTACCCCCAGGCCCGCGTCGAGAGCCTGATCCGCCACCTGGGGCCGACCGGCCGCCTGGTGCTGCTGGAGGCCCGCACCCCCGACGGCGACCTGGCGGCCACCGGCATCTTCCCGGGGATGGCCGGGGGGACCGCCGAGTACTGGATGGGTGCCAGCTGGCGGCGCCACCAGCACCTGCTGCCGAACGAGGCGCTCATGTGGCACGCCCTGCGGGCGTGGCGGGACCGGGGCGCGGTCCGGATGAACTTCGGCGGCGGCGGCTCCTACAAGGCGAAGTACGGCGGCTCGCCGCACGTGCTCCCGTGGCTGCGCACCTCCCGGTTCCGCGTGCTCGAGCACGCCCGGTCGGTGGCCGCCGGGCGGTACGGGCGGAGCCGCCGCCGGCCGTGGTGAGCCGCAGCCGCCGCCCCAGCGCCCAGAACTAGAACGCGTTCTTATTTTCTCCTACAGTCCCCGTCCATGGGTGACCTTGGATTCTGGAGAACGGCCGAAGCCGACCCCGCGCACCTCGCGCTGGTCGGCCCCGACGGGACGGAGCGCACCGCTGGCGAGCTGCTGGCCGCCAGCCACCGGGCCGCCAACGCGTTCCGCGCGCTCGGGCTCGAGGGCGGCGACACCGTCGCCGTGCTCCTGCCGAACTCGATCGAGCTGATCGAGCTGTACCTCGGCGCCCTCGAGGTGGGCCTGTACTTCACACCCATCAACTGGCACCTCGTCGGCCCCGAGGTGGCGTACATCCTCCAAGACAGCGACGCCAAGGTGTTCGTGGCCTCCGAGCGCTTCGCCGAGGTCGCCCGCAACGCCGCCGCCGAAACCGGCTTCCCCGCCGAGGCGTCGTTCTCCCTCGGCGCCGTCGACGGCTTCCGGCCGCTCGCCGAGCTGTACGAAGGCCAGAGCGACGACGTGCCCGACAAGCGCAGCACCGGCGCCGCCATGCACTACACGTCGGGCACCACCGGCCGCCCCAAGGGCGTCAAGCGCGGCCTCTTCGACATCGACCCCAGCGACATGGGCGAGCTGCTCGCCTACCTGCCCAACCTCTTCGGCATCGGCGCGCAGGACGGCCACGTCCACCTCACGGTGTCGCCGCTGTACCACACGGCCGTGCTGATGTGGACGGGCAACGCCCTGCACCTCGGCCACACCGTGGTGCTCATGGACAAGTGGACCCCCGAGGAGACCCTGCGCCTCATCGACGGCTACCAGGTCACCTACTCGCACATGGTCCCCACCCAGTTCGTGCGCCTGCTCGACCTGCCCCAGGAGACCCGGGACCAGTACTCGGTGGCCTCCCTGCGCAACATGATCCACGGCGCCGCCCCCTGCCCGCAGGAGGTCAAGCGCCAGATGATCGAGTGGTGGGGCGACACCATCCAGGAGTACTACGCCGCCACCGAGGGCGGCGGCACGGTCATCGGCGCCAAGGAGTGGATGGACAAGCCGGGTTCGGTCGGCCTCCCCTGGCCCGGCAGCGAGATCCGGATCTACGACGACGCCGGCCACCAGCTGGGCGCCGGCCAGATCGGCACCGTCTACATGCAGCTCATGGCCGACTTCGAGTACAAGGGCGACTCGGCCAAGACCAAGGCCAACCGCATCGAGAACTTCTTCACCGTGGGCGACCTCGGCGAGCTCGACGAGGACGGCTACCTGTTCCTGCGGGACCGCAAGGCCGACATGATCATCTCGGGCGGGGCCAACATCTACCCGGCCGAGATCGAGGGCGAGCTCATCAACCACCCAGCCGTGCAGGACGTCGCCGTCTTCGGCATCCCCAACGCCGACTGGGGCGAGGAGATCAAGGCGGTCGTGGAGCTGCACGACGGGTTCGAGGCGGGCGACGAGCTCACCGCCGAGATCATCGAGTGGGCCGGGACCCGCATGGGCAAGTTCAAGCTGCCCCGCTCGATCGACTACGTCGACGCCCTCCCCCGCGAGCCCAACGGCAAGCTGATCAAGCGCAAGCTCCGCGACCCGTACTGGGAGGGCATCGACCGCCAGATCTGACGCCACCCGATTGCCGGTCTCGCTGT
>Ga0182747_1000576_pt1 | contig 33987 bp, 26 predicted proteins | sample eDN3rd30CBELigBY_FD_128526 | JGI IMG/M metagenome (GOLD analysis project Ga0182747, IMG submission 128526) | Enriched backyard soil microbial communities from Emeryville, California, USA - eDNA 3rd pass 30_C BE-Lig BY (version 2) (version 2) | ecosystem: Environmental > Terrestrial > Soil >... | reverse complement strand
GATCTCGTTCAGGCTCTTGCGGCCGAAGTTCGGCGTGCGGAGCATTTCGGCCTCGGTCTTGAGGACGAGGTCGCCAATATAGATGATATTGTCGTTCTTGAGGCAGTTGGCGCTGCGCACCGACAGTTCCAGCTCGTCCACCTTCTTGAGCAGATAGCGGTTGATCTGGTTGGTGTCGCCTTCGCCTTCCTCGGCGGCAGCGGCGCCGGCGCCCTGCGGCGCGCTCGGCAGCTGATCCTCGAAGTGGACGAAGAGCTGGAGCTGGTCCTGCAGGATGCGGGCGGCATAGGCCACGGCATCCTCCGGCGTCACCGTGCCATCGGTCTCGATGGTGAGGTTCAGACGGTCATAGTCCAGTTCCTGGCCGATGCGGGCATTCTCGACCTTGTAGGCGACCTGACGGACGGGCGAGAAGAGCGCGTCCACCGGGATCAGGCCGATCGGCGCGTCGGCCGGACGGTTGTTGACGGCGGGGACATAGCCCTTGCCGCTGTCGCAGGTCAGCTCCATGTTGAAGGAGGCGCCCTCGTCCAGACGGCAGATCACCAGATCCGGGTTCATCACCTGGATGTCGCCGGTCACGGCGATATCGCCGGCCTTCACGTCCGCCGGCCCCGTTGCGGAGAGCTGGAGACGACGGGGGCCGTCGCCTTCCATCCGCAGCGCGATCTGCTTCACGTTGAGCACGATGTCGGTCACATCCTCGCGGACACCCGCCAGGCTGGAAAATTCGTGCAGCACATTCTCGATCTTGATCGCGGTCACCGCCGCTCCCTGCAACGAGGAAAGCAGCACCCGGCGAAGCGCGTTGCCCAGCGTCAGGCCGAAGCCGCGCTCAAGTGGCTCGGCGACGAAGGTCGCCTTGCGCTTCGGGTCCCCGCCAGCCTTGATCTCAAGGCCGTTGGGCTTCTTCAATTCCTGCCAGTTCTTGATGTTGACAGTCATGTATTTCCCCTGGGAGTTGGGCGGAGGACGGTCAGGCGAGCAGTCGTTCCCGGCCCCGGCCATACAGTAACGTTCCGAGCAATGAACGGTTCACTGAGTTTTCAATGAACCGTCCAGACCAACGGCTCCGTCAGACGCGACGACGCTTGGACGGCCGCACGCCGTTGTGCGGGATCGGCGTCACATCGCGGATGGAGGTGATGGTGAAGCCCACGGCCGACAATGCGCGCAGAGCCGATTCGCGGCCCGAACCCGGACCCTTCACTTCCACTTCAAGCGTGCGGACGCCATGCTCGGCTGCCTTGCGGCCCGCATCCTCGGCGCAGACCTGCGCCGCATAAGGCGTCGACTTGCGCGAGCCCTTGAAGCCCATCATGCCGGCGCTGGACCAGCTGATCGCATTGCCCTGCGCGTCGGTGATGGTGATCATGGTGTTGTTGAAGCTGGCGTTCACATGTGCGACGCCGGCCGAGATGTTCTTGCGTTCGCGCCTGCGAATACGCTGCGGTTCCCGTGCCATCTGCTGATATCCCTATTCGAAATCCGTTATGCTCAGGGGAGAGGTGCCTGCGTGGCGCCCGCAACCCCGGCGGAGAAAAAGAAAGCCTGCGCTTACTTCTTCTTGCCCGCGATCGGCTTGGCCTTGCCCTTGCGCGTCCGCGCATTGGTGTGCGTGCGCTGGCCGCGGACCGGCAGGCCCTTGCGGTGGCGCAGGCCGCGATAGCAGGCCAGGTCCATCAGTCGCTTGATGTTCATCGCGGTTTCGCGGCGCAGATCGCCTTCCACCGAGAGATCCGCGTCGATCGTTTCACGGATCTGCAGAATCTCGGCATCGCTCAGATCCTGAACGCGCCGGCTCTGGTCGATGCCCAGCTTTTCCGCAATGTCGACGGCGGTCTTGGGACCGATGCCGTGGATATAGGTCAGCGCGACAATTACGCGCTTGTTGGTCGGGATGTTGACGCCCGCAATACGTGCCATATCGTATGTTTCTCCATGCTCCACAGGACGTTGTGGCAAACGCCCTATCTCGTAGCCTTGACCCCGGACGCAAAAAGGACGGCGGGCGCTTGCACGCGCTGCCGTTTGACCTGACGTCTCGGGATCGGTGGGCGATACCGCGAGTCGGCTCTTGTGTCAACCAGCGCGCGGGGCAAACCCGAAAGCCGGGGCGGCCCGGCGGGCAGGAGAGACGCTCCGGCCTTGACGTCGCCCGGTCGCCCTAAATATCGCAGCGCGGCAAGACGGATGAAAGCTCTCCACTATATTCCGGCATCGTGCGACATGGCACGCTTGCGCGGCCTGTTGCGGCGGGACCATCATGGACAATCGCGCCGGCGCCAGGGTAACGGATTGCGGATGAACGAGAAAGTGGCTTTTTGGTCTATCCATCGACAAATGCCGTGAGCAGCCGGGTCCGCGATCTGGTCGGGCGCGGACGCGGCCTGCTGGACGGCGGCTCGCTGCGGGGCAAGATTTTCCGCAATGTCGGCTGGATGGCCATCGCGCTGGGCAGCGAACTGCTGATCCGACTCGTATCCAGCGTCATCCTGACGCGGCTGCTGGACCCGGACGCCTATGGCCTGATCTCGACCGTGATGGTGCTCATGGTCTTCGTCGCCATGCTGTCCGATCTCGGCATCCGGCCCATGGTGCTGGCCGACACGCGCGGCGACGACGCGGATTTCCTCAGCATTCTATGGACCATGCAGGCCCTTCGCGGCGTCGTCATCGCGGTGGTGGTGGCCCTGCTCTCCCTGCTGTGGATGCACGCGCTGGCGGCGCACTGGATCGCGCCCACGAGCAATTATGGCAACCCCCTACTGCCCCAGCTGTCCTTGCTGATCAGCCTTTCGCTGGTCCTTGCGGGCTTTTCGAGCCTGAACGAATTTCGCCTGATCCGCCATCTGGAGCGCGGCGCGATCACGGCTCTGGACGTCGGCACGCGACTCATCACGACGATGATCACCATCGGGCTCGCCTTTGCGTTCCGCTCGGTCTGGGCCATGGCGCTGGGGATGATCTTCAGCAGCGCCCTGCGCATGCTGCTGTCTCATGTCGTGCTGAATGGTCCGCGCATGGCGCTGTCGTTCGACTGGCCCGAAATCAAGCGCATCCTGACCACGTCGCGCTGGGTCGCCCTCAATTCCTTCATGACCATGACAGCGGCGCAGGCCGACAAGATCCTGATCGGCTTCAGCTTCGGCATGGGCACGCTCGGGGTCTACACAGTCGCCTTCACCCTCTATTCCGCTGCCGCCGGGGTGGTGAACCAGCTGAATTCCAACCTCGGCATCCCGGTGATCCGCGCCTTGCTGGACAAACCGGCGGAGGAGCGCTTTCGCGCCTATTATCGCTTCCGCCTGCCGATCGACCTCTATTGCATGGCGGCCGGAACCTTCATGGTGCTGTTCGGCGGGCTGTTCTTCCAGCTCGTCTATGATCCGCGCTACCAGGCCGGCGGCATCTATTTTGCCCTGCTCGGCATCAAGATCGTCCTGACGCCGCTGCACCTGTCCGGCAACTTCCTCTACGCCCAGCTGCGCTACAAGCTGGTCTCGCTGATCGGCGCGATCCGCAGCGTGCTGTTCCTCGTCGGCATGGGCATTGCCGCCTGGCTCGGCTCGATCCACCTGATGGTGGTTTTCATCGCGCTGGAGCAGGTGCCCGAGATCATCCTCTATTTCTCGCTGCGGCGCACCGGCATTCCCTTCCGGGTCAAGCGGGACGGCCTGCTGCTGGCACTGGCCGCCACGCTCTGCCTCTATCTGCTGCTGATGGGCTGAAGACTAATCATCCACCCGCGCGCCATAGAGCGCATCCAGCCGCCCCTGATACCGGGCGCGGATGACATGCCGGCGGATGGACTGCTTGGGCGTGAGCATCTCATTGTCGATGGTGAACGGCGTGTCGGCCAGCGCGAAGCGGCGGATCTTCTCGATCACCGACAGGTCGGCATTGACCCGGTCGACCGCCGCGCGGATGGCGGCATGGAAGCCGGCATCATCGTGCAGCGCGGCCAGGTCGGCGGGCTTGTCATGCGCCTGCGCCCACGCCTTCATCCACTCCGGGTCCGGCACGATCAGGGCGACGATGTTGGGCCGCCGGTCGCCATAGACCATGACCTGCCCGATCTCCGGCTGGAGCGTCAGCATATTCTCCAGCTTGGCCGGCGCGATATTATCGCCCTTGTCGTTGACGATCAGGTCCTTCTTGCGATCGGTGATGCGCAGGCGGCCATCCCCGTCAAACATGCCGATATCGCCGGTGTGCAGCCAGCCATCGCGAAGGATGCGGGCGGTCTCGGCCGGGTTGTTCCAATAGCCTTTCATCACCAGTTCGCCGCGCACGAGAATCTCGCCATCGTCCGCGATCCTCACCTCGACCCCGCGCAGCGGCGGACCGACCGTATCCATCCGCAGGCCGCGTGAGGGGCGGTTGCAGCTGATGACCGGCCCGGCCTCGGTCTGGCCATAGCCCTGCAACAGCGTGAGGCCGAGCGACTGGAAGAAGGTGCCGACCTCCGGATTGAGCGGCGCGCCGCCGGAGACCAGCGCCTTCAGCCGCCCGCCGAAGCGTTGGCGAATTTTCGGGATGAACGCCCGGTCGAGCAGCTTGCGCAGCGGCCAGTGCCAGAGCGAGAGGCTGCCCCGCTCGGCCCGCTTTTCGGCCAGCCGCAACGTCTGCTCCAGCATCAGCGCGGGCAGCCGGCCCTGCTTCTCGATCGCCTTGGTGACGCGCACGCGCAGCAGCTCGAACAGCCGCGGGACGACCACCATGATCGTCGGGCGCACCTCCGCGATATTGGCGGCGAGCTTCTCCAGACTCTCGGCATAATAGATTTGCCCGCCCAGCCCGATCGGCAGGAACTGGCCGCCGGAATGCTCATAGGCGTGGCTGATCGGCAGGAAGGAGAGGAACACCTCATCCCCCCAGCCGAAATCATTGGCGATGATGTCGACGCAGCCCTCGACGTTGCACAGGATCGAGCCGTGGTGGAGCATCACCCCGCGCGGCGCGCCGCCGGTGCCGCTGGTGTAGATGATGCAGGCGGTGTCGTCCCGCGTGGCGGTGAGCGCGGCGGCGCAGGCCCGTGCATCGGCGGGATGCTCGGCGATGAGCGCGCTCCAGTCATGCACCGGCACGGATGTCGCCTGCATCGCCTTGTGGGGCTCCATCGCCACGGCGAACTCCATATGGGAGTGCAGCACCGCCGGCATCAGCGGCCCGGCGATCCGGGCGGTGGAGAAGATCACCGCCCGTGCGCCGCTATTGGCGATGATATGCTCATGATCGCGCGTGGTGTTGGTGGTGTAGGTCGGCACGGTGATGGCGCCGGCGGCCATGATGGCGAGATCGGCGATGCAGAATTCCGGCCGGTTCTCGCTCACCAGCATCACCCGGTCGCCCGGCTGGATGCCGAGCGCCCGGAGCGCCCTGGCCAGCGCCGCGACCGTCTGCGCCGTCTCCGACCAGCTGATCGAGCGCCAGACGCCATCCTGTTTCGCCCACAGGAACGGGCGGTCGCCCCGCTCCGCCGCCCGCGCGAAGAACAGCGCCGTCAGGCTCGGAAATGTCTCGACTGCACGCAAAGCCTACTCCCGCAACAGGGCGGCCCGCCGCTGCGCGGGGCCCGGACCGATCCTTATAAGACGGCGCGGCGGCCAGAGCCATCCTTCCCGGCCCCGGCCTGCTGGCGATCATGCGCCTGTGTCATCGGCCCGCGCCCGCCCGCGCCTCAGCGCCCGCGCAGCGCCGGCCGGCCGCGCGCTGTGGGCGATCATCCCGGACGCGCGATCATCAGCCGATCGACGGGCTCATGGCTGATCGCGGCCGCATCGGGCGACCTGCCCTCTTGCGCTGCGGATGGCGAGGCAGCAGGGTGCGCGCTTGCCGCACTGCGGCATCCGCTGTTTCCCGGAGATGAATCCGCATGCTCTTCCCTCGTCCGGTCGCCGCCCTCTTCCTTCTGCTGGCACTGGGCGGCTGTGCGGCCAGCACGATCGCCCCACCTGCGGAGCGACAGCAGACGGCGGCCGCCACGGAGGCGCGCTATTTCGTGGCGGCCGCCAATCCGCTCGCGGTGGAGGCCGGCCTTGCCGTGCTGCGACGTGGCGGCAACGCGGCGGATGCGGCGGTGGCGGTGCAGGCCATGCTCTCGCTGGTCGAGCCGCAAAGCTCCGGCATGGGCGGCGGCGCGTTCATGACCTATTTCGACGGCGAGACCGGCAAGGTCACCGCCTATGACGGCCGCGAAACCGCACCGGCGGGCGCGACGCCGGCGCTGTTCCTGGCAGCCGACGGCACGCCGCTGCCGTTCGGGCAGGCGGTGATGAGCGGCCGCGCCACCGGCGTGCCCGGCGCGGTGAAGATGCTCGCCATGGTGCAGGCCGAGCATGGCGCGCTGCCGTGGAACAGCCTGTTCGGCGACGCCGAGCGCACCGCGCGGGCCGGCTTCACCATCTCGCCGCGGCTCGGCCAGTTCCTCGCCGGGCGCTTCCCGCAGATCGACGCGCCGGATGCGCGCGCCTATTTTTCGGCGCCGGACGGCACGCTCAAAAAAGCCGGCGACCAGCTGGCCAACCCGGCTTATGCCGCCTTCCTCCAGCGCCTCGCCGCGCAGGGACCGGATGCGCTCTACACCGGCCCGACCGCGCAGCGCATCGTGGAGAAGACGCAGGCGGCCCCCCTGGGCGGCACGATGACGCTGGCCGATCTCGCTGCCTATCAACCGCTGAAACATGAGGCGCTGTGCGGCCCCTACCGCGTCTATCTGGTCTGCGTTCCGCCGCCGCCATCGAGCGGAGTCGGCTTTCTCCAGCTGCTGATGCTGCTGGAGCGCACCGACATCGCCGCGCGCGGGCCGGACGATCCGCAGGCGTGGTTCCTGTTCGCGCAGGCCAGCCGCCTCATGTATGCCGACCGCGACCGCTATGTCGGCGACGGCGCCTTCGTCCAGGTGCCGATCGCCGGGCTGCTCGACCCGGCCTATGTCGACAGCCGCGCGAAGCTCATCGGCACCACCGCCGGGCCGCCGCCGGTCGCCGGCACGCCGCCGGGCGCGGCGCTGGCGGCGGCAGACACCACGCTGGAGCCGGGCGGCACCTCCCATTTCATCGTCGGCGATGCGCGGGGCAATGTCATCTCGATGACCACGACCGTCGAGTCGATCTTCGGCACCGGGCGGATGGTGGACGGCTTCTTCCTCAACAACCAGCTCACCGATTTCGCCTTCCAGCCCCGCGATGCGCAGGGACGGCCGGCGGCCAATGCGGTGGCGCCGGGCAAGCGGCCGCGCTCGTCGATGACCCCGCTCATCATGATCGACCGCGACGGGCATTTTGCGGGGGCATTGGGGTCGGCTGGCGGCAATGCCATCCTCGCCTATGTCGGCAAGGCGCTGGTCGGCGCAGTCGACTGGAAGCTGCCGATGCAGGAGGCGCTGGCGCTGCCCAATCTGGTCGCGCGCGGCGCCAGCTTCGGCGGCGAGGTCGACAAATTTTCGCCCGAAGTGCTCGCCGGCCTCAAGGCGCGCGGCATCGAGCTGCGGCCGGGGCAAGGCGAGGATTCGGGCCTGCAAGGCGTGATGATCCGCAACGGCCGGTTCGAGGGCGGCTATGATCCGCGCCGCGAAGGGCGCGCAATTGCGGAAACCGTGGCGCGGTGAGCCGTCGCGGCGGATGATGGCACGGGCCGATGCGCCGGCATCGCCCCTCCGTGGTGACGGCCCGCCGCCTCTCCATGCGAGATAACCGGTCGGCGGCTGGCTGAACGAGCCGCGCGCGCCGATCGGGATCGATCAATCCGCCGGGCGGGCGCCGAACAGGGCGGTGCCGATCCGCACATGGGTCGCGCCGAGCATGATCGCGGTTTCATAATCGCCGGACATGCCCATCGAGCGGCCCGTCAGGCCATGATCGCGCGCCAGCTTGTCGAGCAGCGCGAAATAGGGCGCCGGCTCGACATCGAGTGGCGGCACCGCCATCAGCCCGACCACCGGCAGATCGGCCGCCCGCGCCTGTGCCAGCAGCGCCGGCAGATCAGCGAGCGCGCAGCCGCCCTTCTGGGCCTCGTCGCCAATATTGACCTGCACGAAGCAATCCGGGCGGCGATCCAGCCTGTCCATCGCGCGGGCCAGCGCGCTCACCAGCGATGGCCGGTCGAGCGAGTGGATCGCATCGAACAGGGCCACCGCGTCCTCCGCCTTGTTGGACTGGAGCTGGCCGACCAGATGCAGCGCGATATCGCCATGCGCGTCGCGCAGGGCCGGCCATTTCGCCTGCGCTTCCTGCACGCGATTCTCGCCGAACAGGCGCTGGCCCGCGGCGATCAGCGGCGCAATCGCGCTGGCCGGATGGGTCTTGCTCACCGCGATCAGTTGCACCGATCCCGCCGGACGCTGCGCGATCCGTTCGGCCTGCGCAATCTCCTCGCGCATGGTCGCCAGCCGCGCCGCGGCGTTCATCTGCTTGCTATGCCCGCTCATCCGCGTCGCTATAAGAGGCGGCATGCGGCAAGGCCATGGCAAATCTCACCGGCGAGCACCGATCCCCGACCGGCGGCCTATCCCGCCCGTCTGGCTGATGACGGACGAGCGCGTGGCGCAGGCCGACCTGCTGCGCGCCGCCGCGCAATTGCCTCGCGGTTCGGCCATCGTGCTGCGCCATTATGGCCTGGCGGAGGCCGCGCGGCGCATGCTGTTCGAGCGTCTGAAAGCGATCGCCCGGCGGCGAGCCGCCATCCTCCTGCTCGCGGGCGATCCGGCACAGGCCTATCACTGGGGCGCGGACGGGCATCATGGCCGCACCCCGGCACTGAGCCGCACGAGCCGCGCAGGCCGGCGCTGGCTGCACAGCATGCCCGTGCATGATGCCGGCGAGCTGGCCGCCGCCATGGACGCCGGTGCCGACGTCGCCCTGCTCTCGCCCTTGTTCGCGACCCGCTCGCACCCCGGCGCGCCATCGCTCGGCCCCGCGCGTTTTGCCGCTCTCGCCCGCCGCGCGCCGATGCCGGTCATCGCGCTGGGTGGCGTGCGGCCGCGCCATGCCCGGCTGGTCCGCCGGCTCGGCGCGGCTGGCTATGCCGCGATCGACGGATTAACCACAGGCGGCTGATTCCCCGGGCTGCCACCGGCCCATGGCATGCCGCGGCTGGCTCCGCGCTTTGCCGCCCTCGCTCACCATGTGCGGATATCAGTCATCGCGCCGGTCAGTCCGGATCACCCTGATAGACATTCGCGTCCACCAGATCGGACCAGAAGGGGATGCGGCGGACGCTTCCTGTGACAGGCGGCAACGGAAACGGCCCCGGCTCGAACTCGCGGCGCACATAGTCCACCAGGTCGACGCCATAATAGACGATATCCGACTGCCAGACCGAGAAGACCGGATTGCCCGCGAGATGGGGCGTTTCGGGAATATAGCGGTGACCGAAAATGGGAATCAGGCGCGGCGCGGCATGCACCAGATCGGTCAGGATCTCGGCGCGCCCCCCCATCGTATCGGGCCGCGCGCCCCATTGCGGCAGCCAGAGATTGCTATGCTCCAGATCGAAGAGCAGGCCTTCCAGCGGCCATTCGAGCGCCTTGCGGATGGCTTCGTCATCCTGTCGCCAGTCATAGGCCTGCACCGGCCGCCGCGCGATCAGCAGCGCCAGGAAATCGGGCGGAAAATGCACGCCATGGCGCGCCTGCGCGCTTTCCAGCTCCGCCCGGCTATAGCCCCGCGCCCATTCTTCCATATCGACCTCCCGCCGGGACTCACGCTACGCGACCCCTATAGGCAGAACGAAGAGAGCGCCCTCCGGTGCCCGCGCGCCTTCACGCGATCGCCACCTGCACGGAGAATAGCCGGACAAGTGCCGCCGCCCCGCAGACCGGGATATTTTTCGGAAGAACGCAGCGCCGGACAGCGCCGCGCGATCAGAATTTGAAGACCGTGCCCAGATAGACGGACTGGCTATCCTGCGCCTGATCGGTGATCGTCGGCGCGAGGCGATTGCTCGGCCCCTTGTAGCGCACGCCGGCCTGCACATTGAGGTTGCGGGTCAGCGAATAGGAACTGGACAGATCGACCGCATAGCTCTGCTCGCGGCCGAGCGTTGCCGGCGCATCCTCGATCGGGGCCGTTGCCGTCAGCTCGCGATTCTGGACCTGCAGCGAGGTCGAGAAGCGATCCTTCTTGGGGCGCAGCGTATAGCTGGCCACCGGCTCGGCCACCTGATGCTCGATCACCGGCACCGACACCGCCGGATCAAGCTGCGCGCCGGTCGAGAATTTAGCCAGGCTCGACGTCGGCCCCAGCTTGTAGGAAACCGGCGCGATGCCAAGATTGGGCAGCACGCGCTCAGGCTTGCCGAAATCCGGCGTGCTCGGCGCGCGCACGAGAATGGTGAGCGAACGGCCGCTGACCGAACCGCTGGTCGGCGTGAACCGGAAATTGCGGCTCTGCGATGCCTTGGCGGCCTGCGCATAAGCCTTGGCCAGCCGGCCATCATGCGTCACCGGTGTGAAGGAGCCGATGCTGCCGAGCATCTTGAGGGAAACGGGCGCGAATTCCGTCTGCGCCGACACCGCCTCACGCACGGCCGCCAACGCTGGCGAAAGGGCGAGCGAACAGGTCGCCGCAATGGCGCCTGCAACCGCGAGCTTCCCTTTCTGTATGCGCACAACCCTCACTCCCGAATCCGACGTTTTTCGCCGGCATGAGTCAACATAACATGAGGGCCCCGGCATAGCCAGTAAACGCAACCGAATTCCCGAGCGACCGTGGCCTATTATCCACAGTTCACCTGGTGCGGGCTGCGCGATCCCCTCCCCGCAACCTCTCTAGCGGCAATCCGCCGGGGCGATCAAGGGCGGAATCTGTCGCTTGTGCCTCTGCCATGGTCCACTATAGAGGCACATCGACAGGGCCGGACTTCACGGGAAACGGAACAATATGGTGCGCAACGGACATTTGAAACTGGCGACCGGCCTGCTGCTGGCGACAGCCACACTGCTCAGCGCCTGCGGCGGCGGCCGCGAGCGGCCCCGCGCCGACCTCGCCGCCTCGCGCGTCACCAGCATCGGCGTGAACAGCTATTTGTGGCGCGCCAGCCTGGAGACGGTCGCGTTCATGCCGCTCCTGCAGACCGATTCGAGCGGCGGCGTCATTCTGACCGACTGGTATGTGAACCCCGGCGCCACCAACGAGCGGATGAAGCTGACCGTCACCATCCTCGACCAGGACCTGCGCGCCGACGCGCTGCGCGTGGCCGCCAGCCGGCAGACGCTGGTGAACGGCCAGTGGGTCGACGCGCCCGTGCAGGCCGCAACGACGCAGAAGATCGAGGAAGTCATCCTGACCCGCGCGCGGGATCTGCGCCGCCGCGCAATCGGCTAACGTCCGGCGGCCGACGATCCGGCGGCTGACCAATCACGCCCGCGCCACCTGCGGGCACAGGAAGAATGAGGCAAGCGGTGAGCGAGAGACGCTTTAACCCGGCCGTGGCGGATGCCCGCTGGCAGGCCGTCTGGGACGAACGACAGACCTTCAAGGCCGGGACACGCCCCGGCGCGCCGCGCAGCTATGTGCTGGAGATGTTCCCCTACCCCTCCGGGCGCATCCATATCGGCCATGTCCGCAACTATTCGATGGGTGACGTGCTGGCGCGCTTCCGCCGGATGCGGGGCATGGACGTGCTCCACCCGATGGGCTGGGACGCCTTTGGCATGCCGGCCGAAAATGCCGCGATGGAAAAGCGCGTGCACCCCGGCGAATGGACCCGCGCCAATATCGCGGCGATGAAGGCGCAGCTCAAGAAGCTCGGCTTCGCGCTCGACTGGAGCCGGGAACTGGCGACCTGCGAGCCGGATTATTACGGCCATGAGCAGGCACTGTTCCTCGATCTCTACGCAGCGGGCCTCGTCTATCGCAAGGAAAGCGCGGTCAACTGGGACCCGGTCGACATGACCGTGCTCGCCAATGAGCAGGTGATCGACGGCAAGGGCTGGCGCTCGGGCGCGCCGGTCGAGAAGCGCAAGCTGAGCCAGTGGTTCCTGCGCATCACCGATTTTGCCGATGAGCTTCTGGAGGGCCTCACCACGCTCGACCAGTGGCCGGACAAGGTGCGGCTGATGCAGGAGAACTGGATCGGCAAGAGCAGCGGCATGCAGTTCCGCTTCGCGCTGGAAACGCCAGTGCACGGGCTGGATACGCTGGCGGTCTTCTCGACCCGGCCGGACACGCTGTTTGGCGCCAGCTTTGCCGCCATCGCCGCCGATCATCCCCTCGCGCTGGCGCTGGCGCAGGAGAATGAAGACCTCGCCGCCTTTGCCGAGCAATGCCGCCGCAGCGGCACCGCCGCGATCGATCTGGAGACGCAGGAGAAGAAGGGCTTCGACACCGGCCTGTCCGTCGTCCATCCCTTCGATCCGGACTGGGCGCTGCCGCTGTTCGTCGCCAATTTCGTGCTGATGGACTATGGCACCGGCGCGGTGTTCGGCTGCCCGGCGCACGACCAGCGCGACCTTGATTTCGCGCGCAAATATATGCTGCCGGTCGAGCGCGTGGTGGCGCCCGCCGGCGAGGAAACCGCGCCGATCCATGACGAGGCCTATACCGGCCCCGGCCGCCTCGTGAACTCCCGCTTCCTCGACGGCATGAGCGTGGAAGACGCGAAGGCCGAGGTGATCCGTCGCGCCGAGGCGGACGGCTGGGGCAAGGGCACCACCGTCTGGCGGCTGCGCGACTGGGGCGTCTCGCGCCAGCGTTACTGGGGCACGCCGATCCCGATCATCCATTGCGGCGATTGCGGCCCGGTGGGGGTGCCCAAGGACCAGTTGCCCATCGTGCTGCCCGAGGATGTCAGCTTCGACATTCCCGGCAATCCGCTCGATCGCCACCCGACATGGAAGCATGTCGACTGCCCGAAATGCGGCAAGCCGGCCCGGCGCGAGACCGACACGCTCGACACCTTCGTCGATTCCAGCTGGTATTTCATCCGCTTCGCCAGCCAGCCCGGCGACAAGCCGTTCGACCGCGCCGAGGCGGAGAGCTGGCTGCCGGTCGGGCAATATATTGGCGGCGTCGAGCATGCGATCCTGCATCTTCTCTACGCTCGCTTCTGGACCCGCGCACTCAGGCATATCGGCCTGATCGACGTGGCCGAGCCGTTCACCGGCCTGTTCACGCAGGGCATGGTCACGCACGAAACCTATCAGGCGCCGGACGGCCGCTGGCTCGCGCCGGACGAGGTCGCCATCCAGAACGGCAAGGCAAGCATCGTCGCCTCCGGGGAAGCCGCCACGATCGGCCGTGTCGTCAAAATGTCCAAGTCCAAGAAGAATGTGGTGGACCCGGACGACATCATCGAGCGCTATGGCGCCGATGCGGTGCGCTGGTTCATGCTCTCCGACAGCCCGCCCGAACGCGATCTGCCATGGACGGAATCCGGCATCGAGGGCGCGTGGCGCTTCGTCAACCGGCTGTGGCGGCTGTTCGGTCAGACCGGCGAACGGGGCGACGGCGCGGCGGATGCGGCGCTCGACCGCAAGCTCCACCAGACCGTCGATATCGTCGCCAGGGACATCGAGACGCTGGCCTTCAACAAGGCGGTCGCGAAAATCTACGAACTGACCAACGCGGTCGAGAAGGCGAAACCCTCGGCCAGCCGGGCGGCGGCGATCCGCGCGCTGGCGCTGCTGGTCGCGCCGATGACACCGCATCTCGCCGAGCAGGCCTGGGCCGAGATGGGCGAGACCGGCCTGATCTCGGACGCCGCATGGCCGCTGGTCGATCCGGCGCTGCTTGTCGACGATCAGGTGACCATTGCCGTGCAGGTGCAGGGCAAGCTGCGCGACACGCTGACCGTGGCCAAGGGCACCGACAAAGCGACGCTGGAAAGCCTCGCGCTGGCCGCCCCCAATGTGCAGCGCCTGCTGGACGGCGCCACCCCCAAGAAGGTGATCGTGGTGCCTGACCGCCTCGTCAATCTGGTGATCTGATGCGCCGCGTCGCGCTTTGCCTCGCCCTGCTGGCCGGCCTGTCCGCCTGCGGTCTCCAGCCGCTCTATTCCGGCGGCCACAGCGGCGCGGCGGCGCAGGCGCTGGCCGGCGTGCGGATCGCGCCGATCGCCGGCAAGGATGGCTGGCTGATGCGCAATGCATTGCAGGACCGCCTTGCCGCCATGGGGCAGGGCGAGCCGCGCTATACGCTCAAGGTCCAGCTCGATGATCGCATCGAGGGGCTGGGCGTGCGCGCCGACGATACGGTGACGCGCGAGCGGCGGACGCTGCGTGCGCGCTATCAGCTGATCGACACGGCCAACGACACCACCCTGCTCGACGAGACCGCCGGCTGGGACGCAGGCATCGACGTGGCCAGCAGCGAATATGCCACGGTGGCGGCGGAGGACAGCGCGCTGGAGCGACTGACCGAGATCGTCGCCGACCGCGTGCTGGCGCGCATCGCCCTTGGCGCGCGGCAATGATGCGCCATAGCGGCGCGCGTTTCGACCGGTCTGTGATCGGCCCGCCGGTGGCCGGCCAGCGCCGCACGCCGGCTGGCGACACGGACGGTCGCGCAGCCTCCCGCCCGCAAGGGGCCGGTGTGGCCGCCACCCGGATTGATCGCCGCGCCCTGCGGCAATGTCGCCCCGCTCAAGATCCCGGCGCGACCGGGGCCGATCACGCCTGGCCGCCTCGCCGCGCCCCGCGCCGCAATGCCCCGCTGCTGCGCGACCGGGTTGCGCGCGCGCCTGTGGCAGCGCGAGACGAACAGCCCCGACACAGCGCCCCGCAGGCGCCCCTGCCCGCCGCGATCTTGTCGCGCGGCGCATCGCCAGCGCCATGAGCCTGCGCGCCGACAATGCCGCCGCGCTCAAGGCGCTGGACATGCCGGCCGAGACGACCCGCCTCTATCTGCTCTACGGCCCGGATGAAGCAGGCAGCGAGGCGCTGTCCGCCCGGTTCGCCAAGGCGATGGGCCCGGCCGCCGAACGCATCGATCTGGATGGCCCGGCCTTGCGCTCCGACCCCGCCCGTCTGGCCGACGAGGCCGCCGCCATCTCGATGTTCAGCGAGCGGCGCTGGGTGCGCGTGCAGCCGGTGGGCGAGGAAGCTCTGCCCGCCGTCGAGGCGCTGCTGGAAGCCCCGGCCGCCGGCAATCCGGTGGTGCTCATCGCCGGCAATCTGCGCAAGACCAGCAAGCTGCTGACCCGGGTGGACGGCCACAAGGGCGCCCTCGCCATCGTCAGCTATGCACCCGAGGGCCGCAATGCCGATGCGCTCGCCGTCACGCTGGCACGCGAGCTGGGTCTCGACCTGCCCGGCGACATGGCCCGCCGCCTGATCGCGCTGACCGGCGGCGAGCGCGGCCTGCTCGCCGGCGAGATCGAAAAGCTCGCGCTCTATCTCGACGCCGCGCCGGACAACCCCGTCGCCGCGACACCCGAAGCGCTCGACGCGCTGGGGGCGGAGGGCGGCGAGCAACAATTGTTCAAGGCGGCCGCCATCATCCTGTCCGGCAATATCGCCGGTGCGGAGCGGGAGATCGCCTGGCTGCGTCGCACCGGCGGTTCGCTGGCGGGCTTGCTGCGCATCACGCTGCAGCGCGCCATCGGGCTGGCGCAGGCGCAGGCCGGGCTGGGCCAGCGTTTTGGCGGCGGACGCGGCGAAGAAGAGCTGACCGCCCGCTGGAGCGGGCCCCATCTGGACCGCGCCATCCACCGCCTGGCGGAGGCGGAGCGCACCAGCCGGCTCTCCTATGGCGTCGGCGAGACCGTTCTCGCGCAGGAACTCATCACCGTCGCCCGACTCGCCGCACGAGGCCATTGACGGGCCATCTGGCCGTTGCCCCAAGCCCGCCGCCAAGGCAGGCCCGCGGCCCGCGAGCCCGGCTTTATGGCGATCCAAAACCCGCCCCGCCGCATCCTGCCGGGGCGTCCACCCGATCGACAGCCCGCGACATGAGCCCGCGCGGCGATCGTGAGGATCATCTCCGCCGCGCGCATGAAGGCAGGATGCCGTAACGGAAAAGAAACCATCATGGTCTTCCGGCATCCGTCATGACCGCGATCGCCCTGCTACAGACAGGGGCTTTTTGGTCACACCTCCCGCGACCCATGCGAGCATCCGCCGGGTCGGGACATGCGGGCCGGCACGTTTCGGGTGCGGTGACATCGTTTTACAACATCACCCCCAACGACATATTTTATGCATTTTCAGCATCTATCTTGATGCAATCGATAGGTTTTAGGGAAGTTACGGACATCGCATCCACGCGCGACGCAACATTATGTTGCGGACCGCCCTTCGATCCTTTCGCGCCACTGCACACCATGTTGCACAAACAGCACATTCGACTCGAAAGACTGTGCTTTAACCATCGTTAACCTTTACAGCTCAATGAGAGTGACGGCATTTTCATTGTCATTACGAACAGGGCCAGATCGGCTGCATGCCAGCCCTTGCCGTAAAGCATCGGACTGACCGCTTGATGTTCACTCCAAGCAAGGGACTGGATCGTGAAAAAACTCTCCTCGCAGACACTGCTCAAGGCCGCTGCCGCGCCGGCCGTTCTGGGCCTGGCCCTGTTGTCCTCCACCGCTCATGCGCAGGACGCGCAGGGCGTCGATGAGAGCGAAGGTCCGGCCATCATCGTCACCGGCTCGCGCATTGCGCGGCCGACGCTCGATTCAGCCATTCCGGTCACCACCCTGTCTGCGCAGGACCTCATGCGCGGCGGCCAGACCAATGTCGGCGACGTGCTGAATGAGCTGCCATCGCTGCGGTCGACGTTCAGCCAGGCCAACTCCACCCAATATATCGGCACGGCCGGCCTCAACTTTCTCGACCTGCGCGGGCTGGGTGAGCCCCGCACCCTGGTGCTGGTCAATGGCCGTCGGCACGTCACCTCGTCCGAAGGCGACTTCCTTGTCGACACCAACACCATCCCCACCGATCTCATCGAGCGGGTGGATATCGTCACCGGCGGCAACTCCGCCGTCTATGGGTCGGACGCCATGGCCGGCGTCGTCAACTTCGTGCTCAAGCGCAATTTTGACGGCCTCAACCTGAGCGCCCAGTCCGGCGTCTCTTCCCGTGGCGACCGCGGGACGCTGCGGGTCGCGGGCACATTCGGCCATAATTTTGCCGATGGGCGCGGCAACATCTCGCTTGCGCTGGATTATACCAACGCCGATCCGCTGCTCAACACGCAGCGCCCCGGCCTCACCGGCGCGTTCTCGGGGCGCAAGCAGTTCCAGCTTGTCGACGATCCGAGCCTTGACAACACGATACCGGACCGGCGCTTTCTGACCGGCATCCACAGCTTCGGCTTTTCCAACGGCGGCTCCTTCATCGCCTATAATGGCGATACGATTACCGATTGCGGCGTAGCGGCGGGCTGCCTGTCCAACGACTTCCCCCGCGTCTTCCTGTTCCAGCCGGACGGCTCCTTGCGCGAAAGCAGATATGGCATCGATTTCCGCCCCGCCGGCTCGGGCAATAATCAGGGGGGTGACGGCGCCACGCTGACCGACAGCGGGACGTTGCAGCCGGGCTACAAGCGTTATGTCGCCAACCTGATGGGCCATTATGATGTGTCCGAAGGCTTCCGGCCCTTTTTCGAGGCCAAGTTCGTCCGCGTGGACGCCTTCTCCCAGGGCGAACCCACCTTCTCGCAAGGTGGCGAGCAGGGGCTGGACGAGGATGGCAACCCCTTTGATCCCTTCAATTATCTGATCTACACGCCGATCTCGCTGGACAATGCCTACCTGTCACCGGCAGCGCGGGCGACGATCCAGTCGCTGCTGCCGGCCGGATCGACCTATTTCAACCTTAACCGCAATAATCTCGACCTCGGCACGCGGGATGAGAAGAACCGTCGCGATACGTTCCGCATCGTCGTGGGCGCCGAAGGCACGTTCAACGGCGACTGGCATTATGACTTCAGCGTCAATTACGGACAATTGAGGGCCAAGTCGCTCTTCCTCAACAATCGCATCGAGCAGAATTTCTATAACGCCATCGACGCGGTCTATAACGGCAATAACGATATTGTCTGCCGCATCAATCAGGTGACGGTCACCGATCCCAACTGCCGTCCGCTGGATATATTGGGCAATGGCCGGGCCAGCCGGGAAGCCATCAACTACATCAACACGACCTCGTCGCGCACCGGCCGGGCGAGCCAGCTGGATATCTCCGCCAATATCGTGGGCAACAGCTCGCAATGGTTCGAGTTGCCCGGCGGCCCGATCGGCTTCGCGATCGGTGCCGAATATCGGCGCGAAACCGCCTCCTATGCCTATGACGAACTGGTCTCCAGCGGCGCGACGTTCCTGAACGCCATTCCGGACTTCAACCCGCCGTCCTTCACGGTGAAAGAGGCCTATGGCGAGATTAATCTGCCGCTCATCAGGGATGTGAGCTTCGTCAACGAACTCTCCATCAGCGGCGCGGCGCGCGTGGCGGACTATAAGGGCTCGGCCGGCACGGTCTGGGCTTATAATATCGGCGGCATCTATTCACCGGTGCGGGATATCAAGTTCCGGGTGAATTATTCGCAGTCGGTGCGCGCCCCGACCCTGAGCGACCTCTATGAATCCGCATCGCAAAATTATGCATATGTGGATGACCCTTGTGACGTGAACTTCATCAACACCGGCAAATCGACCCGTGCGGCCAATTGCGCGGCGGCCGGCGTTCCCGCCAATTTCGTGAATCAGTTCACGCGCTCGGGCACGCTGGAAATCTTGAGTGGCGGCAATCCTGATCTGGAAGTCGAGAAATCAAAGAGCCTGACCTATGGCGTGATCCTCCAGCCGCGCTTCCTGCCGGGCCTGTCCATCACGGCTGACTATTATGACATCAAGATCGAGAATGTGATCTCGGCCGTCGACGCCCAGCAGATTCTCGATGGCTGCTATGATGGCCCCACCCTCGACAACAGCTTCTGCGACCTGATCTTTCCGCGCAATGCCAATGGCACCTTCCAGTTGCCCGCGCTGTTGCAGAGCAGCCTGAACTTCGCGCGGCAGCGCGCGAAGGGCATCGATCTCGACATGATTTACGACCATCGTTTCGATGCGGACAACCGGCTGCAATTGCGCTTCGTCGGCAACTGGGTCCGTATGCGCAACGATTATCCCTATCTCGATGAGCCCGACCAGCCGGAACGTCTGAAGGGCGAGTTGGGCGATCCCATCCATGCCTTCAACGTCTCGGCGGATTACAGCTACAAGAGCGTCACGCTGGGTTATGAGCTGCGCTATATCGGGCGCCAGTCGATCACTGACTGGGAAGCGCAGCACACCACTTATGGCGTTCCCCCGCTGGACCCCTATTATGCGGACGTCGTCTATTACCCGTCCGTGGTCTATCATAACATCCGCGCATCGATCGACATCGACAAGCGGTTCACCTTCTATGGCGGCATTGACAATCTGACCGACAAGAAGCCCCCCTACGGCCTGCTGGGAACGGGCGATGGCGACGCGATCTACGATAATGTCGGTCGGTTCATGTATGCGGGCGTCCGCGCCAAATTCTGATCAGGCGCACATGACAAAAAAGGGGGGCAGCTTTCCGCAAGCTGCCCCCCTTTGTCGTTGCGGCCGGCAGGCCCGGCTCATTCCGTGCGCAGCACCAGCCCGCCATCACCCTCATCGATCCGCACCGTCGCGCCATCTGGCACGTCGCCGCGCAGGATGAGGTCGGCGAGCGGGTCTTGCAGATATTTCTGCACCGCGCGCTTCAAGGGCCGGGCGCCATAGACCGGATCATAGCCCACCCGGCCGAGCCAGGCGCGGGCGGCGTCGGTCAGGTCCAGCGTCACCTTGCGGTCCTTGAGCAGCTTGCCGACGCGGGCGACCTGAATATCGACGATCGGCGCCATATGGCCCGCGCCCAGCCGGTGGAACAGGATGATCTCGTCCAGCCGGTTGAGGAATTCGGGGCGGAAATGCGCCCGCACCGTCTCCATCACCTGATCCTCGACCTTCTCCACCGGCTCGTCGTCCGCCAGCCCAGCGATATACTGGCTGCCAAGGTTGCTGGTCAGCACGATGATCGTGTTGGTGAAATCGACGGTGCGGCCCTGCCCGTCCGTCAGCCGGCCATCGTCGAGCACCTGCAGCAGCACGTTGAACACGTCGCCATGGGCTTTCTCCACCTCGTCGAACAGCACGACCTGATAGGGCCGCCGCCGCACCGCCTCGGTGAGCACGCCGCCTTCCTCATAGCCGACATAGCCCGGCGGCGCGCCGATCAGCCGCGAGACGCTGTGCTTCTCCATGAACTCGCTCATGTCGATGCGCACCATCGCATTGTCGTCATCGAACAGGAAGCCGGCGAGCGCCTTGGTCAGCTCGGTCTTGCCGACACCGGTGGGGCCAAGGAACAGGAAGCTGCCCAGCGGCCGGTTGGGGTCCTGCAAGCCGGCGCGTGAGCGGCGCACGGCGGTGGAGACCGCCTTCACCGCATCGGCCTGCCCGATGACGCGCTTGCCGAGGTCCGCTTCCATATTGAGCAGCTTCTCGCGCTCGCCGGCCATCATCCGCTCGACGGGAATGCCGGTCCAGCGCGCGACCACCGCGGCAATATCCTCGCTCGTCACTTCCTCGCGCAGCATCGCGCCCTTGGCGGCGCCCTGCGCCTCGGTCAGCTTGCGCTCCAGCTCGGGGATGCGGCCATAGGCCAGCTCGCCCGCCTTGGCGAGATCGCCCGCCCGCTGCGCCTGCTCCAGTTCGCTGCGCGCGCCGTCGAGTTGCTCCTTGATCCGGCTCTCGCCCGCGATCTTCTCCTTCTCCGCCTGCCAGCGCGTGGTCAGCTCGGCCGATTGCTGCTCCAGATTGGCCAGATCCTCCTCCAGCGCGTCGAGCCGGTCCTTGCTCGCCTGATCGGTCTCCTTGCGCAGCGCCTCGCGCTCGATCTTGAGCTGGATGATCCGCCGGTCGAGATTTTCAATCTCCTCGGGCTTGCTCTCCACCTCCATGCGCAGGCGGCTGGCGGCCTCGTCCATTAGGTCGATCGCCTTGTCCGGCAGGAAGCGGTCGGTGATGTAGCGGTTGGAGAGCGTCGCGGCGGAGACCAGCGCGCTGTCGGTGATCCGCACGCCATGGTGCAGCTCATATTTCTCCTTGAGCCCGCGCAGGATGGAGATGGTGTCCTCCACCGTCGGCTCGCCCACGAACACCGGCTGGAAGCGCCGCTGGAGCGCCGGGTCCTTCTCGACATGCTTGCGATATTCATCGAGCGTGGTCGCGCCGATGCAATGCAGCTCGCCACGCGCCAGCGCCGGCTTGAGCAGGTTGGAGGCGTCCATCGCGCCTTCCGACTTGCCCGCGCCGATCAGCGTGTGCATCTCGTCGATGAACAGGATGATGTGGCCCTCGGCCGCCTTCACCTCGTCGAGCACGCCCTTGAGGCGCTCCTCGAACTCGCCGCGATATTTGGCGCCGGCGATCAGGCTGCCCATGTCGAGCGCCATCAGCGTGCGATCCTTGAGCGTATCGGGCACGTCGCCATTGGCGATGCGCAGCGCGAGGCCTTCCGCGATCGCGGTCTTGCCGACGCCCGGCTCGCCGATCAACACCGGGTTGTTCTTGGTGCGGCGCGCGAGGATCTGGATGGTGCGGCGGATCTCCTCATCCCGGCCGATCACCGGATCGAGCTTGCCGCTGCGCGCGGTCTCGGTCAGATCGCGCGCGAACTTCTTGAGCGCGTCATAGCGATCCTCGGCCGAGGCGGTGTCCGCCGTCTTGCCCTTGCGCAGTTCGTTGATCGCGCCGTTGAGCGCCTCGGCCTTCACGCCCGCGGCGGCGAGCGCCTTGCCGGCGGCCGTGGTGGAGGCGAGCGTGAGCGCCAGCAACAGCCGCTCGACGGTGACATAGCTGTCGCCTGCCTTCTGGGCGATCTGCTCGGCGGCATCGAGCACGCGCACCGCGTCATTGTCGAGCCCGGGCGCCTGCTGCGCGCCGGAGCCGGAGACCGCCGGCACCCTGGCCAGCGCGGCATCGGTCTCGCGCAGCGCGATCGAGGCATTGCCGCCCGCCGCTGCGATGAGGCCGCTCGCCATGCCCTGCTCATCCTCAAGCAGCGCCTTCAACAGATGTTCGGGGCTGATGCGCTGATGGTTCATGCGGATCGCGACGGTCTGCGCGCTTTGCAGGAAGCCCTTGGCCCGGTCGGTGAATTTTTCGAGGTTCATATTGTCTCCCTTCGCCAACCAAGAGATAATGTTGCCAATATGCAACACAAGGGGCCGCCGCCCGATTTCTCGCCGCCATAAGGAGCAACGTCACAACCCGGTATCAGTTGCCCGCTAGTGACCGGAAAGACGCCGCCACAACCCCGTCAGCCGCCAATCTCCTGAAGCAGCGCCTGCCCGTCCGGCCCGCTCCAGTCGAGCGCGCCGACGATGCGGGCGACTTCCTTGCCATGGCCATCATAGAGGATGGTCGTGGGCAGCGTGCCGGTGGCGTAATGGAAGCCCAGCGCATTGTCCGGGTCGAGCCATGTCCTGAGGCTGGTCAGCTTGCGCGCCTCCCAGAAGGGCGCGACGCCGCCGGTTTCCTGATCCTGCGAGATCGCCACGACGCTGATCCCCTGCGCCGCCGCACTGGCAGCCACCTTGTCCAGCGCCGGCAATTCCGCGACGCAAGGCGCGCACCATGTCGCCCACAGATTGACCAGCATCGGCTTGCCCGCCGCAACCTTCTTGAGCGTTGCGGGCGTGCCGTCGATCGCGGTGAAAGGCTTGTCCGGCATCGCCTCGCCCTTGTGGCTGCGGTCGACGATATGCTTGAAGACATCATTGCCGGCCGCATCATCGCCGGCCGTCGGCGGCACCTCGTCGCTCGTCACCTCGTCCGGCGTGGCCCCCGCCTGATTGGCCGCGCCTTGCACCGTCTCCCCGGATTGCTTATCGCAGCCGCTCACGGCCAGCGAGAGGCCGGTCAGCAAAGCAAGGGCAAGTTTGAGGCGCATGGCAGACTCCGAAAATAACGGCGCGAACAGCATGTGGGGCGGGCGTTTCGCGCAGGGACCCGCCGCCGTCATGCGCGAGATAAATGCCTCGCTCCCCTTCGACAAGCGCTTGTGGCGGCAGGATGTGGCCGGATCGATCGCGCATGCCCGCATGTTGGGGGCGCAGGGCATCTTAAGCAAGGCCGATGCCGACATCATCGTCGCCGGGCTGGACGCCGTTGCCGCCGAGTATGAAGCAGGCGACCTGCCCGACGATCTCGACCTTGAAGATATCCATATGGCGACCGAGACGCGCCTTGCGGCCAAGATCGGCCCGGTCGCCGGGCGCCTGCACACGGCGCGCTCGCGCAACGATCAGGTGGCGACGGATTTCCGCCTCTGGGTGCGCGACGCGACGGACGATGTGCTGGCCGCCCTCACCGCGCTGCAACGCGCGCTGGTGGCGCGGGCGCAGGAGCATGCCGAGGCGGTGATGCCCGGCTTCACCCATTTGCAATCCGCCCAGCCGGTGACGCTGGGGCATCATCTGATGGCCTATTATGAGATGATCGCGCGGGATATCTCGCGCTTCTCGGATGCGCGCAGCCGCATGAACCGCTCGCCGCTCGGTGCCGCCGCGCTGGCCGGCACCGGCTTCCCCATCGACCGGCAGATGACCGCGCAGGCGCTGGGGTTCGACGGGCCGACGGACAACAGCCTCGATTCCGTCTCCGACCGGGATTTCGCGCTCGATTATCTGATGGCGGCCGGGCAGTGCGCGCTGCATCTCTCGCGCCTGGCCGAGGAATTCGTGATCTGGGCGAGCCAGCCCTTCGGCTTCATCAGCCTGCCGGATGCCTATTCCACCGGCAGTTCGATCATGCCGCAAAAGCGCAACCCGGACGCCGCCGAACTGGTGCGCGGCCATGCCGGGCGAATCCTCGGCTGCATGACCAGCCTGTGCATCACCATGAAGGGCCTGCCGCTCGCCTATTCCAAGGATATGCAGGACGACAAGCCGCCGGTGTTCGAGGCGCATGACCTGCTTGGCCTCGCCATCACGGCGATGACCGGCATGGTCGAGACAACGACCTTCCGCACCGAGCGGATGCGAGGGCTGGCCGAATCCGGCTTCGCCACCGCCACGGACCTGGCCGACTGGCTGGTGCGCGAGGGCGACGTGCCGTTCCGCGAGGCGCACCATATCACCGGCCGCGCGGTGAAGGCTGCCGAGGAAGCCGGCCTTGGCCTCGCCGATCTGCCGCTGGAGACGCTGCGCGCGATCGACCCGCGTATCGATGAGCGGGTCTATGCCGTGCTCACGGTCGATGCCTCGGTTGCCAGCCGCAAGAGCCATGGCGGCACTGCGCCCGATCAGGTGCGCGCGCGCATCGCCCAGGCGCTGGCCGCACTGGACGCGCCGCGATGATCCGTCCGCTGGTCCCGCTCGCGCTGCTGGCCGCGCTCGCCGCGTGCGGATCGCGCACGAGTCTCCATCCGGAACCCGGCATGACCGCCGTTCCCAAGGCGGCGGCGGCCGACCGCGCGCTGACCGCCGACGAGCTGATGCGCCCTTCCACGCAGGCGCAGCCGGGCCGGCAATCCGACCTGATCGGCCGCTCCGTGGCACGCAAGGCCGACCCGTTCGATCTGCCGCCCGGCGCTCATGATGGCGAAGCCGGGGCCCCCGCGGACGTGACAACGGTCCCCCGTCCAGACAATGTCGCGGCCGACGAGCGCGGATCGGACGGGCCCTCGTCGACCCGGCATGAGAGGACCAATCCATTCGCGTCCACGCCGGCCGCGCCTGACAATCAATAGAAAGCCGCCCATGGACCATTTCAATTATCGCAACGGCGTGCTGCACGCCGAGGATGTGCCCCTGTCCCGCATCGCCGATGCGGTCGGCACGCCGGTCTATATCTATTCGCGTGCCACGCTGGAGCGCCACGCCCGCGTATTCCGCGACGCGCTGGCCGGCCTGCCGCGCACCCATGTCGCCTTCGCGATCAAGGCCAACCCCAATCTTGCCGTGCTCAAGGTGCTGGCGCGTGAGGGGTTCGGCGCCGATGTCGTCTCGGGCGGCGAGATTTCCCGCGCGCTGGCGGCGGGCATGCCGGCCGGGGACATCGTCTTTTCCGGCGTCGGCAAGACGCGGGCGGAGCTGACGCAGGCGCTCGAACAGGGCGTCGGCCAGATCAATATCGAGCTGGAGGAAGAGGGCGTCGTCCTTGCCGAAATCGCTCGGGCGATGGGCAAGCGGGCGGACGCCGTGCTGCGCGTCAACCCCGATGTCGACGCGGGCACCCACGCCAAGATCGCGACCGGCACCAAGGAAGGCAAATTCGGCGTGCCGATCGATCAGGCACACGGCATCTTCACGCGGCTGGCCGCCCTGCCCGGCCTCCATATGCGCGGCATCGCGCTGCATATCGGCAGCCAGCTGTTCGACCTCTCGCCGCTCGAAGCCGCCTATGGCAAGGTCGGCGCGCTGGTGGCGGATCTGCGCGCGGCGGGCCATGTCATCGACCGCGTCGATCTGGGCGGTGGCCTCGGCGTGCCCTATGAGCGCGGCAAAATCCCGCCCAGCCCGGCCGATTATGGCGCGATGGTCGCCCGCGCGACCAAAGGCTGGGACGTCACCTTGATGTTCGAGCCGGGCCGCGTCATCGTCGGCAATGCCGGCGTGCTGCTGACCCGCGTGATCTGGGTGAAGCCGGGCGTGCTGCATCCCTATGTGATCGTCGACGCCGCGATGAACGACCTCATCCGGCCCGCCATGTATGATGCCTGGCATGATTTCGAGGCGGTGTCGCCGAGCGGCGAGCGCATGGTCGCCAACATCGCCGGGCCAGTGTGCGAGAGTGGCGACACCTTCGCCATGGGCCGCGACATCGATGCGGTGCAGAGCGGTGATCTTGCCGTGTTCCGCACCGCTGGCGCTTATGGCGCGACGATGGCGAGCACCTATAACAGCCGCCCGCTGGTGCCCGAAGTGATGGTCGATGGCGACAAATTCGCCGTGGTCGCCGAGCGGATCCTGCCCGAGGCCATTCTTGCCGCCGAGCGGGTGCCGGACTTTCTGAACGACTGAGCGACGGGCGCCGGGCCGATCAGGACGGGGGCGTCGCCACGCCGATCGTCCCGCCGATCGGGCCCGGCCGGCGCGCAGGCGACCGGGCACCGTCATGGCGATGTCTCGCGCGCCCACGCCGCGCCCTGCTGATGTCGGCTCGGCGCACCTCGACTTCGCCCGGCGCGACCGGATAGGGTGCCGCCATGCATAGCCTGCCCATCTTCGTCCGACTCGCTGATGCGCCGGTCATCCTGATCGGCACAGGCGAGGCCGCGGACGCCAAGCGACGACTGATCGAGCGGGCCGGCGCCCTGCCGATCGCACCGGACGACGTGCGGGCGCAGAATGCCCGCCTCGCCTTCATCGCGCTGGAGGATGATGCCGCCGCACAGGAGGCCGCGGCAGAACTCAAGGCGCGCGGGCTGCTCGTCAATGTCGTCGACCGGCCGGCGCTGTGCGATTTCACCACGCCGGCCATTGTCGACCGCGCGCCGGTGCTGATCGCAGTCGGCACCGGCGGGGCATCGGCTGGCCTCGCCAAGGCGGTGCGCCAGCGCATCGAGCAATATCTGCCGGAGCAGCTGGGCACCCTGGCTACCGCGCTCCAGTCCGCTCGCGGCGCCTTGCGGGCACGCTGGAGCGATGCCCGTGCCCGGCGGCTGGCGCTCGACGCGGCCCTTGCGCCCGGCGGCGCGCTCGATCCGCTGGCGGAACTTGCCCCCGGGGCGGTGCCAACATGGCTGGCGAACGCCGACAACCCGCCCCATGGCCGCACCGAGACGATCCGGCTCACCTCGACCGACCCGGAAGACCTGACCCTGCGTGCCGCGCGGCTGCTCGGCGAGGCGGACCGGATCATCCACACAACCGCCGTGCCCGCCGCGATCCTCCACCGCGCCCGCGCCGACGCCGAACGCCTGAGCCGCATGCCCGACGAGCCCGCACCGGGGCTCACCGTGATCCTCACCATGGCGCAGGATAGGAGCCCATCATGACAGCAGCCGTCTCCATCGCGCTGGATGCCCGCGCCGACCTGGGCGAAGGCCCGCGTTGGCATCAAGGCGAGCAGCGCCTCTACTGGGTCGATATTGCCCGCAACGAACTGCATCGCTTCGACCCGGCCAGCGGGCGCGACGAGGCGCGCCGCTTTGCCGCGCCGGTCGGCTGCTTTGCTTTCCGCGCGCGCGGCGGACTGGTGCTGGCGATGAAGGACGGGCTGGCGCTGCTCGATGACTGGACCGGGGAACCGGCCCCCTTCGGCGACCAGATTTTTGCCGGCCGCCCGGATCTGCGCAGCAATGACGGGCGGACCGATCCGGCCGGGCGCTTCTGGGTCGGGAGCGTCAACATGGCGAAAAGCGCGCAGGACGCCGCGCTTTACCGGATCGACGCGGCGGGCCACTGGACGCTGGTCGAGAATGACATGATGACCTGCAATGGCGCGGCCTTCAATGCGGACGGCACGGCGTTTCGCCATGCCGATACACCCACGCACAAACTGCGCGGCTATGCCGTCGATCCGGCCACAGGCGCTCTGTCCGGCCGCACGGTCATCCATGCGTTCACGCAGGGAGCGGGGCGGCCGGATGGCGGCTCTTTCGATGCCGAGGGCTGTTACTGGAGCGCGCTGTTCGATGGCGGGCGGGTGGTGCGGCTCTCACCGACGGGCGAAATTCTCCAGACCGTGGCCCTCCCCGCCAGCCGGCCGACGATGATCGCCTTTGGCGGGGCGGACCTGCGCACCGCTTATGTCACCAGCGCCCGCACGGGCCTGTCCGATGAGGCGCTGGCCGCGCAGCCGCATGCTGGCGCGCTCTTCTCCTTCCCCGTCACCGTGCCGGGGCTGGCCGAAACGCCCTTCGCGGGCTGACACGCAGGCGCCATCAGCCGCCGCGACGCACCCCCCATATCCCCGGCTCGGCGATCAGCGGGATGATCGGCATATCAGCGCCCTGCGCGAGCGGCAGCGCCGTCTCGCAGCGCGCGCATTGCGCCGTCGTGCGCCCGATCAGCCAGTGCGTGCCGGCGCAACCGGGGCAATAGTTGAGCGTGCCGGGGTGATAATTGAGCGCATAATGGGATGCGATCGCCAGCGCGCGGGCGCCGGCATGCGGGGTTGCGGCCCTCCCTTGGGCCATGTCTGCTTGGTGGGTCATGATCCAGTCCCTTCCTTCCTGCGCAAACGTGCGAGACTCAGCCCAGTTCCCGCCTGGCATGGCCTGTCTCGATCAGGGACAGGCCTCGCCCGACCCCGCGGACCGGCTTGACTCCAGCCGTAATGATTTTATTATGATATCATCATAATCGGGAGACCCGTCATGAACGCATCCTCGTCCGCCTCATCCGCTCGCAGCCCGGCGCTGTTCGCCTCGCAGGAGCGCATTGCGAGGACGCGCAGCGGCTATGGGATGCTGCTCGTTCTGGTGGCGCTGCCGATCCTGACAATCGCCACCGTGCTGTGGGCGGTATCCCAGGATCATCGTTTTCTGGCCGGCAGCGCCGGTTGGGTGGGCGGCATTCTCATCGTGCTGACGCTGGCCGGCTTCTACATGCTGCAACCCAACCAGTCGGTCGCGATCACGCTGTTCGGCGCCTATCGCGGCACGGACCGCATGACCGGGCTGCGTTGGGTCTGGCCCTGGCTGCGGCGCCAGAAAGTCTCGGTGCGCGCCAACAACATGGTCTCGGAAAAGCTCAAGGTGAATGACCTGCGCGGCAACCCGATCGAGATTGCGGCGCAGATCGTCTGGCGGGTGACCGACACCGCGCAGGCACTGTTCGACATCGAGAATTACAAGGCCTTCGTCATCGTCCAGACCGAGGCGGCGGTACGCTCGATCGGCGCACGCTACGCCTATGACGACCTGGAGCATCGCGAGGAAATCACGCTGCGCGGCAATCATGAGGTGGTGAACAGCGAACTGCGCGACGTGCTGATCGCCCGGCTCGAGGTGGCCGGCATCACCGTGGACGAGTGCGGCCTTACCCACCTGGCCTATGCGCCGGAAATTGCCGGCGCGATGCTCCGGCGCCAGCAGGCCCAGGCAGTGGTCGCCGCGCGGCAGACGCTGGTTTACGGGGCCGTCGGCATGGTCGAAATGGCGCTGGACGAGCTGAGCAAGAAGAATGTCGTCGAGCTGGACGACGAGCGCCGCGCCGCGATGGTCTCCAACCTGATGGTCGTGCTCTGCGGTGAACGCGACACGCAGCCGGTGGTGAATGCCGGCTCACTCTACCAATAGGAGCGCCGGTCCGGCGACGATCCTGTGACCCAGCCCCCCAAGACATCCTTTGCGCTGCGACTCGACCCTGCGCTTTACGACGCCTTGCAACGCTGCGCAGCGGCGGAGCTGCGCAGCGCCAATGCGCAGATCGAGGTGATGCTGCGCGAGGGTCTGGCCAGACGCGGCGTCGCGCTCGCCCCGCCCAAAGCGCGGCGGCGCGGCCGACCGCCCAAGACCGACGCTGCGGACTGAAGACAGGTGGAGATGCCCGCTGTGGCCGCGACCACGGCTGAATCACTGGCCGGAAGGAGGCACGCTGATGTTCCGCAAATTCCTCGATGATGGATATTGGTTCCTGCCCAAGCGCTATGGCTATGGCGCGGGCCTGCCCATCGCCTGGCAAGGCTGGGTGGTGTTGGGTGCATATCTCGCCGCCCTGCTCGGCCTTGCGCTGGTCATCCCGGCCCTGCGCGGCGCGGCGCAGGCCGGCGCCGTGATCCTCGCGCTGCTCCTCACCGCCGCGCTGATCGCCATCACCCGTCGCCGGACGCGCGGCGGCTGGCGATGGCGCTGGGGCGAGGACGACTGAGGCTGATCCGAATGACTGGCCGGGATAGTCCGGTCATGCTGCCCCCGTCTCCGGACCCATGCGCGACATGATCGGGCGAGCCGCCTCTCCGTTCGGCCCCGCGCTCAGGCACGACCCGCCACATTTGGGAGCGGCAGCCCAGGTGCCGAATGGCCGCCCGCAAGCATCCGCCCGACAATCCCCGTATCCGCCCTCGCAACCGCTCCGCCCTGCCGCTATAAGCACGACCATGTCGATGCCTGTCCTGACGAGTCCCCGCCATGTCCGATCATAATGCCAGCCTTCGCCCCTGGCGCGATATCGCGCGGCGCGAGTGCCGCCAAATCATGGTCGGCAATGTGCCCGTGGGCGGCGGCGCACCGGTGACGGTGCAGACGATGACCAACACGCCGACATCGGACGCGAAGGCCACGATCGACCAGATCCGCCGCTGCGAGGAAGCCGGCGTGGACCTGATCCGCGTCTCCTGCCCGGATGTGGAGAGCACGACGGCGCTCAAACAGATTGTCCGCGCGTCCCGCGTGCCGATCATCGCGGATATCCACTTCCACTATAAGCGCGCGCTGGAAGCGGCCGATGCGGGCGCGGCCTGCCTGCGCATCAACCCCGGCAACATCGGCTCGGCCGCGCGCGTCAAGGAAGTGGTGGACGCGGCCAAGGCCAATGGCTGCGCGATCCGCATCGGCGTGAATGCCGGCAGCCTCGAGAGGCATCTGCTCGAGAAATATGCCGAGCCCTGCCCCGAGGCGCTGGTGGAAAGCGCGCTTGATCATATCAAGCTGCTGCAGGATCAGGACTTCCACGATTACAAGGTCGCGGTGAAGGCCAGCGACGTGTTCCTCGCCGTCGCGGCCTATATGCAGTTGGCCGACGCCGTGGACTGTCCGCTGCATCTGGGCATCACGGAGGCCGGCGGGCTGATCGGCGGCACGGTGAAAAGCGCGATCGGCATCGGCAATCTGCTCTGGGCCGGCATTGGCGACACCGTCCGTGTCTCGCTCTCCGCCGAGCCGGAAGAAGAAGTGCGCGTCGGCTATGAAATCCTGAAGGCGCTCGGCATCCGCACGCGCGGCGTCCGCGTCGTCTCCTGCCCCAGCTGCGCGCGGCAGGGGTTCGATGTGATCCGCACCGTGGAGGCGCTGGAAACGCGGCTCCAGCATATCAACACGCCCATCTCGCTCTCGGTGCTCGGCTGCGTGGTCAATGGCCCCGGCGAAGCGCGCGAGACCGACATCGGCATCACCGGCGGCGGCCACGGCAAGCATATGGTCTATCTTTCCGGCGTCACCGACCATCATGTGCAGGACGCCGACATGATCGACCATATCGTGAAGCTGGTCGAGGCGAAGGCCGCCGAGATCGAGGCCGCCAATGCCGAGGCCGAAGCAGGCAAGCTCGACAGCGTCGCGGCGGAGTGAGCGCAGACGGCGGGCTGATGCTCATGCTGAATCGGCGGGGAGTGATCGCGGGACTGGGCGGGACCGGCCTTGTTGCCCTGGCGGGTTGCGGCCAGCGCGCCGCCGCGGGGTCGGCTGACGATATGCTGCGCGAGGCGCTGGTCGCGCTGGAGGCGCAATCCGGCGGCAAGCTCGGCGTCGGCATTCTCGATTGCGCCAATGAAGCCCTGGTCGGCCACCGGCTGGACGAGCGGTTCACCATGTGCTCGACCTTCAAGCTGCCCCTGGCCGCGCTGATCCTGACGAAGATCGACACCGGGGACATGGCGGCGGACGCCACGCTGCCGATCAACCGCGCCGATCCCGTCGGCCATGCCCCGGTCGTGCAGGCCCGGCTCGACGCGGGGGCAACGCGCATGGCCGTTCTCGACCTGTGCGAAGCCGCGCAAACACAGAGCGACAATGGCGCGGCCAACATCCTGCTGCGCGCCGTGGGCGGACCAGCGGTGCTGACCGCCTTTTTCCGCGCGCTGGGCGATGAAACCTCCCGGCTCGATCGCTATGAGCCGGACCTCAACACCAGCCATGATGGCGATCCGCGCGACACGTCGACGCCCGGCGCGATGGCGGGAAGCCTGCGGGCCATCTTCACCGGCGAGCGGTTGTCCCCCGCCGCGCGCACGCGGTTGACCGACTGGACCATCGCCACGCAAACCGGCCTCGCCCGGCTGCGCGGCGGCCTTCCCCCAGGCTGGCGCGCGGGCGACAAGACCGGCACCTACGCCGGCGACGGCAGTTTTGCGGGCAAGGCCAATGATGTCGCGATCTGCTGGCGCCCGGATCGGGCAGAACCGTTCATCATCACCGCCTTCCTCGAAACCGCCGCGAATAGTGCCGTTCCCGCCAATGACGCCATCATCGCGCAGGCAGGGCAGATCGCCAGCCACTGGATCGCCCGACGAGGCTGAGCCCCGTTCGAGCGGAGCCTGACGGCGCCCCGCCGCAAAGGCATCACATGGAAAACAGGGACTCTTGACGGCGACTCCATGAAAGTGGATTGTGCGCCGGCGGAACATTCCGAGCACACGCGCGCATGGGCGGGGCTCACAGCAGCGGAGACAAGCGCAGATGGCAGGCCGGGCCCCCGTCAATCGGACCCCCGAATGGCAGGCAATGCTGCGTCGCAGCCTGATCCGCATCGGCACATTGACCGGCGCGGTGGCCCTCTACGCGCTCGCACTGTTCCTGCTGCTCGCGATGCTCGGCTACAAGGCAAGCGACGGCGCGATCAACACCGCGGCGGGGCCGGACGTCGGCAACCTGATGGGGTCCGCGGGCGCCTGGGCGGCAGATTTGCTCTACACGCTGGGCGGCGTGGCGGCGCTGCTGGTGCTGCCGCTCATCCTTGTTTGCGCGCGGCGCCTCTGGGCGGATCAGGACATGGCCGGCTGGCAGGGGCAGATCGCCAAATGCTGCGGCGGCATCATCTTGATCGGCACCGCGCTCTGGCTGCTCCAGCCCGAGCCGCTGGTCGGCCTGCCGGCGCGCTGGGGCGGTGTGATCGGCTTTCTCGGCGCCAATGGCATCACCGTCCTCACCGCCAAGCTCGGCGCCTCGGTCGACCGCTGGGCGCAGTGGCTGCTGCTCGCCATCTGCCTCGGCACCGGCCTGTGGCTGTGGGTGCGCAGCCTCGCGCTGGACAAGCCGCTCTGGCATCTGGCGCGACCGGCCATGCCGGGCGTCGGCCTGCTCCGCCGCGCTTTCTCGCGCCGCAACACCGAGGATGGCGATGACGTCGCGCAAGACGAGCCCCATGATGCGCGCGAGGCCGCTCCGCGCCGGGCGGTGGACGACGCGCCGCGCCAGCCCATCACCATTCAGGCGCCACCCGCCAATGCGGTGCCCAAGGCGTTCGGCCCGGTCTCCGGCCAGAGCGACCTGTTCGGCAATGATGCCCTGCCCTCGCCCGACCTGCTCTCCCCCGCCTCGGAAGCCGCCGTCAGCAAGATCGACCGGCAGGGGCTGGAGCGCAATGCCCGCCTGCTCGAAAGCGTGCTCGACGATTTCCATGTGAAGGGCGCCATCACCGAGGTCCGCCCCGGTCCGGTCGTCACCATGTATGAGCTGGAGCCCGCGCCCGGCATCAAGGCCAGCCGCGTCATCCAGCTGGCCGACGATATTGCGCGCAACATGTCCGCCCTCTCGGCCCGCGTGGCAACTATTCCGGGCCGCACCGTCATCGGCATCGAGCTGCCCAATGTGAACCGCGAATCGGTGGTGCTGCACCAGCTCATCACCAGCAGCGCCTTTGCCGAATCCAAATCGCCGCTGCCGATCATTCTCGGCAAGAATATCTTCGGCGAGCCGGTGATCGCGGATCTGGCCGCCATGCCGCATCTGCTCGTCGCCGGCACCACCGGCTCGGGCAAGTCGGTCGGCCTCAACGCCATGATCCTCTCGCTGCTCTACCGGCTCACCCCGGACGAGCTGCGGCTCATCATGATCGACCCCAAGATGCTGGAACTGAGCATCTACGACAATATCCCGCATCTGCTCTCGCCGGTCGTCACCGAGCCGGCCAAGGCGATCCGCGCGCTCAAATGGGCAGTCGAGCAGATGGAGGACCGCTACCGGATGATGGCCGCCATCGGCGTGCGCAATCTGGCCAATTATAACGAGAAGGTGCGCGCCGCCCGCGCCAAGGGCAAGGCGCTCGGCCGCCGCGTGCAGATCGGTTTCGACGAGCAGACCCGCCAGCCCATCTATGAGGATGAGGAGCTGGATTATCAGCCGCTGCCGCAGATCGT
>Ga0182747_1000569_pt1 | contig 34323 bp, 31 predicted proteins | sample eDN3rd30CBELigBY_FD_128526 | JGI IMG/M metagenome (GOLD analysis project Ga0182747, IMG submission 128526) | Enriched backyard soil microbial communities from Emeryville, California, USA - eDNA 3rd pass 30_C BE-Lig BY (version 2) (version 2) | ecosystem: Environmental > Terrestrial > Soil >... | reverse complement strand
TGGCCGACAGGAGACTGGCAGGTTTGGGGCCTGACCCTAAGACAGCAGACGTTCAATCGCGGACGCTCTCGTTGTAAGCGAGACGCTCTATCAAGATGGCCCGACTGCCCGATTTGCCGGCTTTCGGGACGATGGCGTGTGTTTGGGGCGGCAGGCAATGAAAGGGCGGCGTCGTTTTGCTGCCGCCGCCCTTCCCCGAATTTGTCAGAACTCGCCTGCGACGCCAATTCGCGCTGCCGTGTTTCGGCTGCCCGCATAGGAAACGCCCGCGGTAAAGGCGAAGGGAGTGTCGGTGCCGAACCGGTGAGCGATCGATGCACCCATCGCTTGTTCGCCCCGGAAGGTGGCGAGGTTGAAGGTGTAGCTTGTCTTGCCCGGCTCCGACGGCATCGGCGCCGGAACGAGCGCGACGGCGGCGGCGGTACCGCGCTGCGCCTCGCGGCGGTCACGGTCGGTGATCGCATAAAGGTCGCTGATCTGCGCACTGTGCGTCGCGGCAAGCGACTGGAGCGCGGGAAGCGCGGTTCCGGCCATGCTTTCCAGGGACATCAGCCGATTGTCCTGCACGCTATTCACCGTCTGAATCGCTGCAATCTGGCTGTCCTGCACCATATTTTGCGACACGGCGGCATCGGCGGTGGTTTGTGCCGCCGCAGCGGCGGTCGCGACCGTCTGGACCTGACCGACATTTGCCGCATCGGTCGCCGCGGTGCCCGCCGCGACGTTCACGATACGCCGCTGAAAGCCTGCCGAGCCGACCGACACGGTATTCGCTTCATCGGCAACCGAGCTGGAGCCGATCGCAACCGAGTCGGCACCCGACGCTTTCGCGTTCACGCCCAGTGCCGTCGCCCCAAGGGCCGTGGTCTGACTGTTCACGCCCATGGCGACCGAATAGCCGCCATTGGCGAAAGCCCCCGACCCCGTCGCCGTGTCGCCCTCCTTGATTGCGCGCGCGCCATAGCCCGTGGCGGTCGAGAAATCGCCCCCGGCAGCCGCGCTCTGGCCGAAAGCGGCGCTCGCGAGGCCGCTGGCAAGGCTGTCGCGACCGACTGCGGTCGCGTTTTGCCCGCCTGCCGCGGCGTTGGCGCCGATCGCCACCGATGCCGGCGACGCGATCGTGTCACGACCAATGGCGATGCTGCCATCGGCCAACGCATTCGCATTGTTGCCGATGGCGATGGCCGACAAGCCAAAGGCGTTGGAGGCGTTGCCCAAGGCGACAGCGCCGTCGCCGATCGCCTGATTGTCGGCGCCGATCGCCACGGCGCCGGTCCCGGTCGCGACATTCGGATCGCCGATCGCGACGGCGCCGTTGCCGGTTGCAGTCTGTCCCTGTCCCAGCGCGACGGCGCCATTGCCGCTTGCACTGCTGCCGTCGCTTTGCAGGCTGCTATCGCCGCTAGTGCCGCTGCGCACCGCCGAGTTGGCGATCGCGGTCAGCGCCGCGGCACCCATCGCGGTATTCAATTGCCCCACATTGACGGCGTCGGACACCAGCGTCCCTGCCGCGACATTGGTGATCTGGCGCTGGAGGCCGGCGTTGCCGACCGATACGGTCGCGCCGCGGTCCGCGACCGATCCCCAGCCCAGCGCAACGGACTGGTCCGCGGTCGCGCTGCTGCCGGTGCCGATGGCGGTAGAGCGCGTTTCTTCGGCAGCGGCGATGAAGCCGACCGCCATCGCTTCGTTGGCCGTCGCCTTGGCCCCGCTTCCATAGGCGGTGGCGCCCGGCGCCGAAGCTTCGGCGCCAAGCCCGCACTCCAGCGTATTTTCGGGGTCGTCGATGGTGCCCAGAATACCATCGGGGCCCGCATTTTGAACGCACGGGACGGTTGCCTGTGCGAACGCGTTCGGCGCAACGCCGAAGGCGGCAAGGAGCGCAAGCGGCGCGGTCGCGGTGATAAAGATGGTCATGCGTTTCATATCGATCTTTCCTTATGGACCGGCGCGATGGCGGTCAGTTTCCAAGCGACCCTCACGGCGACCTTTGGCGTCGCCTTGTTCGCCGTCACGTCGTGCGCCCCGCCGAATGCGGTGCCGCAGGTGCAGCATTTGGAAAGACGGGAATGGTCGCCCGATCCGGACAGGCTTCGCCTCCGAAAAAGCGGAAATTATCTCGCCGACCGCAAATAAATCAGGCATCTAGGGACGTGCCATGCGGCGCATCATGCAGGGGGAGACGAGCGATCGACGAGGAACCGGGTCGTGCTGGCCGCATCGACGGTGAAGCCGACGCTCTCATCGCCACGCTGTATGACGAGCTCAAGATCATCGCGCGCCGCGAACATTATCGCGCGGGCGGCGGACAGACGCTGCAGACGACGGCGCTGGTTTCGGAAGCCTATCTGAAACTCAGCAAGCGCAACGATTGGGAGAGCGAACGCCACTTCCTTGGCTGCGCGGCGACCGCGATCCGCCACATACTGATCGACGCCGCCCGCGCCCGCATGACGGCGAAGCGTGGCGCTCCCGACTATGCCTTTACCGAAAGCCTCGATTCGCTCGCCGCGGCGGCGCCCGAGGATGAGGATGTCGTGCGACTGGGTGAAGCGTTGCAACGGCTCGCGCGCCTCGACCCCAATCTCGCGCAACTGATCGACTGCCGCTTCTTCGCCGGGATGACCGAGGAGGAGACCGCAAAGGTCCTGGGCGTCAGCGACCGGACGGTGCGCCGCTGGTGGCTCCAGGCGCGCGCCTGGGTGCACAAGGAAATGGACGCGGGCTAGGCTGCCAGACGCCGGCGCAATGCCGCGAAGGATTTGAGATAGGATTCGCCCGGCGCGCCGAGCGTCCGGAATATCTGTTCCGATGCGTCGGCCTCGCGCCGCGCCTCGGCCATCCGCCCCTGCTTCAGACGGATGATCGCCCGCGTCCGCGCCGCAATGCCCTGCGGCAGGCCGACCGGCCCCATCGCGGCGATCCGCGGTGCGGCTTCGGCAAGCAGCGCCTCGGCCTGTCCGGTGTCGCCCGCCTCGGCCAAGGCTTCGGCAAGGCCGAGCGTGATGACGAGCGTCGGCACCGCATCGCGGCCAAGATTGTCGATCGCCATCGGTCGCGCTTCGCCAAGGACGTCGCGCGCCGCGGCGAATTTCCCCAGCGCCAGTTCGGCGCGCCCCAGTTGCAACAGATCGACTGCCAGTGCCGCCGACTTGCCGAACACCGCACGGCGCCGGTCGGCGACGCCGCGGAACAGGCGCTCGGCCTCGGCCAGCCGGTCGAGCTTCATCAGCCGCACGCCCTTCAATTGCTCGATCGCCAGCCCCTGTGCACTGCCCTGTTGCCCCGTCCGCGCCAGCGCGGCGTCGGCGGCAGCAAAGACCGCGGGCATCGCATCGAGCCGGTTCGCCTCGACCATATAGACGAGCAGGTTGTTGTAGCGGGTCAGCAGTTCGCGATGATCCTCGGCATAGACGCGGTCGGCGTCGGGCAGGCTCGATTGCAACAGCCGGATCGCGGTGTCGTAATCGCCCTTGCGCCGGGCGAGCTGCGCCCGGCCGCTCATGCTTTCGAGGCGTTCCTTGCGGAAACGCGCCGGGTCGGCAGCAAAGACGGCGTCGGCCGAATCGAGCAACGGCGCCATGTCGTCGGTCCGCCCCATTGCGGCGGCGGTCGAGGCGAGGCGAAGCTTGATCTCTGCGATCGCCACCGGATCGCCCGCGCCGATACCGCGCGCAAGCGCCTGGCTGAGCAGCGCGTCGGCGCCGGCGGCATCCTCCAGATTGACGTAAAGATCGGCGAGCGTGGTAATCAGCGTCGCCGATTTCGCACTCCTGTCAACCGACGCGACGAGCTGCGCCGCCGTCTGATCGAGCATCTGCTTGACCGTCGCCTCTTCGCCGACCGCGCTGCTGGCGGTGTCGCGGAACATGACGGTCAACATCCGGTTGATCGATTCCGATCGCCGCGCTTCGGCCAAGGCGACGTCACGCTCGATCGCCGTCTGGCGCGCCTGCCAGGCCGCCGCACCACCTCCCGCCACGATGGCGAGCAGAGCGGCGCCTGCCGCTGCCGTCGCGACACGGTGCCGGCGCAGGTAGCGCCCGATCGTATAGCCCGCCGAACCCGAGCGTGCCGCAACGGGGCGCAGGGCCATATGGCTCCCGACATCGTCGACCAGATCGCCGACGCCGCGATAACGGTCCTGCGGCGCGCGGCGCATGGCCTTGAGCACGATCGCGTCAAGATCGCCCGCCACCTCGCGCCGCCCGAAGGGATAGCCGGGCGGCACGAGCGCGCTCGGCAGGGGCGGGTCTTCGTTCAGGATGCGCCGGATCACCGACGGCAGCGCCGACCCCGGCTCGCGCCACGGGCTGCGGCCGGTAAGCAGTTCGAACAACAATACGCCCAGCGCATAGACGTCGGTGGCAACGGTCGGGGGGGCATTTCCGAGTTGTTCGGGCGCGGCGTAATCGGGGGTCATCAGCGCGACCGTGGTTTGGGCCTCGCCCTCGCCTTCGATCTCCACAAAGCGCGCGATGCCGAAATCGAGCAGCCGCACGCGGCCGTCGCCGTCGACCAATATGTTCGACGGCTTGAGGTCGCGGTGGACGATCAGGTGGCCGTGCGCATAGGCCACCGCTTCGCAGACATCGCAGAACAGCCGCAATCGCGTCGCAAGATCGGCGTCATGGGTCCGGCACCACGCGTCGATCGGCTCGCCGGTCACATATTCCATCGCCATATAGGGCCGCCCGTCGGGGGCGACGCCGCCGTCGATCAGCCTGGCAATCCCCGGATGCTCGAGTCCGGCGAGCAGGCGGCGCTCGCGATCGAACAACTCGCTGTGGGTGGCCGATTCGGGGCGTAGCAGCTTGATCGCCACCTGCTGGTCGAACATCCTGTCGCTGCGATGCGCGGCATAGACCTCGCCCATCCCGCCGCGCCCGATCAGGCGGTCGATGGTGAAGCCGCCGATGACGGCGCCTTCGGAAAGCGAGCTGTACGCACGGCGGGGGGCGGTTTCGAACGACGACGGCGCCGCGCCGTCCAATATCCCCGAATTGCGCGACGCGGCGACCAACGCCCGCAACTGCCCGCCAATGAAGTCGTCCTCCGCCGCCAGCCGGTGCTCCTGCGCCGCGGGGTCGAGATCGATCAATTCAGCGAACAGCGCCTGAATATGGCTCCATTCGGACCGGCTCGGCTGCCGCACCATATCGCCCCTCCCCCGACGCATCATCACGCTTCGGTACGAAGCAGCACCGCCGCGCGGCGGTCGTCAAGCACCAAGTTTGCGTGCGAGCGCCACGGCCTGTTCCCTGGACGCCTCGCTTGCCGGCACCGTGATGATCGCGAATTTATCCTCGCCGATGAAGACATTGAGCGATTTGGTCATCCCAGCCCAAAAGGCTGCCTTGCCGAGCCCTTCGATCGTCTCGACATGACCGCCGAAACCCTTGAGCGTCTGCTCCAGGCCATTGCGGGTCAGGTTGATCGATCCTTCGCTATTGTCGCCGATGGGCGACCAGCGCAGCATCAGGGTGGCCGAACCGCCATCGGCAAGCTGATAGCTGCATTCGGAGGTGACCGCGGTCGCGCCGTCGCTTTGGCTGACATTGCCGAGCCGGGTTTCGGTGACCGCCTGTCCGAGGATCGCCGACATCGCCGCCTTGTCGACCACGGCGCAAGCGTCGGCGGCATTCCAGTCGCGGGGCGGCGCCGTCCCGCTCTTCGCTGCGACCGACGAAGCCTTACCCGCGCCGTCGCCCTTGTCCGCCGTTTCGCCCCCACATCCTGCAAGCGTCAGCGACGCCGCGAAGGCAACCAGCACAATCGATCTGCTCATCCCCAAAATCCTTTCGTTCGTAAATGATGTCAGCGGCACGCGCCGGGGCGGTTCGCCCGCCGGTCCGCGCTCATATAGGTCGCATAGCCAAGGCGGTCGGACTCGGTGAGGCCGCGCGCGAAGCCGATCAGCCTGCCGCCGTCAGGGGTCAGCCCGAAATAGCCGAGCAGTCGTCGCGGCGCGCCGTCTGGGCCCGTTTCCACCATGTCGAGCGTCATCACCCGGCCGTCGATCCGGCCGGTGACGCGCCCCGCCTGATATTCGTAACAGCCGGTTAACGTATCGCCGCTCTGCGTCAGGTTGAGCGTGCCCCAGCCGCTCCATCCTTCATAGCGTCCGGTGACATCGGGCAATGTTGCCGTTGCGGTGAGCGGACGGCCATAGCCGTGAAAGCCGGTGAAGCCGGTATAATCATCGCCATAATTGCTCGCGATCGTCAGCCGCACCCAGCGGCCGACGGGGCGATGTTCGGGGTCGAAGCCGAAGCTCTGACCATCCTTCTTCATCTTCAGATCGGCCGCCAGGATCGGCACGAAGCCGCTGCGCGCCGATGTGTCGGACAGTTCGACGCGGATCGCCCGCGGCGACTTTTCGTCGCGATTGAGGAAGGCGGTGTCAAAGGCGACGCGCGACAATTCGGTTCGCTCCGCCAGTTCGAGCACGAATACGGCCGGACGCCCCGCCTCGCCCGTCCAGTCGGTCGTCGCCGAACCGTCGATCAGGTTGAGCGGGCTGCTGTCCATCGCCGTAAATTCGGCGTCGTCCGGAACCTGCACCAGCCGCGCCCCTTGCGAAAAGGCGAACAGGTCGGTCGCGGGACCGGTCTGCGCCGCAGCGGGCGCGGCGAGCGCAAGCGCGAAAATCATTGCTCCAAGATATCTCATTTCTTCTGCTTCCTTTTCTTTGCGGTTTCGACGACCGCGCGCAGCAGCGGCGACACGCCGCCGGCGACAGGCGCCTCAATACCGACGGCGCCGGTTAGCGGATCGACCCGGTCGCCGATCCGGCGCAGTCCGTCCGCAGCATCGACCGCTTCCGCGTCGCGTTTCTCACCCAGCAAATCGCGCCCCACCGCGCCGACGCTCAGATCGCCGAAGCGCCGCCGCGCCGCCGCCTGACCCACCGGGTCGCTGCCTGCCGACCAGCCTTCTTCTTCGGGGCGGTCAGGGGCGCCGGCTTTGGTCGCGCCATCCGAATTGCCCTCGGGCGGCGCGTCCCGATTGCTCCGATCCGACCCGCCATTGTCGTTGGCATTGCTGTCGTTGCGGGCCGAGCGATCTTCGCCATCGGCTCCCGACTTGTCCTTCTGGCTGTTCGGGGCTTCGCGTCCGGAGTTGTTTGCCGGCGCCTCATTCTGGTTTCGATCGACCGACCTGTCCGATCCCGATCCCGCCGAGTTTCCGCGCGCAGGCAGGTTTCTTGCCGATCCGCCGGCGCTGTCGCGGCCGCCGCCCGCATTTCCATTCTCGGCGGGACCGCCGTTCGAGCGCCGATTGCCGTTGCCATTGGCGTTTTCGGATCGACCGCCGCTTGCGCCGCCGAACGAGTTGAGCGCGCCCTCGATCCCGGTGCTGCCCGAATTGGTGCCGCCCTGCGCCGAGTTGCCGCCGCTGCCGCCGTTGCTGTTCCCGCCCAGGCCCGCCTCCGAATTGAGCAGACCGGCGCTGGCTCCCAAATTGCCGTCGCCGGCAGAATTAAGGCCGACGCCGCCGGTCGATCCGCCATTGCCATTATCGGGCATGACGACCGCACGATCATAGCCACGCTCGACATCGATGGTGCTAACATCGTCCTTGGCGGCACCGCCAATTTCCCACGATCCTGCCCCGCTCGCCGCGCCGCGCTTCCTGCTCCCGCCAAAAGTGCCCCGGTCAGCCGCATTGCCCAATGCTGCGGCACCGTCCGCGGCGCCCGTATCCAAGGCCGACTTCGGCAAAGAATCAAACTGCCCGCCGCCGGAATTGACAGGATCGCCGCTCATGGTCACGCGCCGTTCCAGCAAGACCGGCGCCTCGATGGAACTGGGCCGCTTGGCGGGCGGCGGTTCAACAGGCCGCAGCTGCACATCTCTTTGTTCTGGCGGTTGCTCGGTCGCGGCAAACTGCGCCGGGCAATCCGGCGCTAATCCAACTGTCGCACACACGGCCAGTGCCACCCGGCGACCCGTCCCGATCTTGCTCCTCATAGATTGTCTCCCGTCCGCCTTCGTGCCACGGCGCAATTCGTCGGGCAGGCATTCTTCTCGAACCTTTCGCTAGACGGGAGAGGCCGGCGAAAGCGGACAGGAAGGTGCGAGATCGCCGAATTTTTCTGGCTGCCGAAGCCAGCGAGCCCGTTTCCGAGCTCTCCGCCGCCAGTCCCGACACGATTTCTAATCGGCGCTGTTCGGGAATCTGCAGTCGGCTTTCAGATCTCGACCGGCGCCTCTTCGAGCCTCCGATTGCAGGTCCGTTGCATCCCTGCCGCTAGCTTGCTCGACTTGGCCGATTTCGGACTGACGGCTTTTAGCGTGCAAACGGGGATAGCGGACGTTCAGCGACAGGCCGAAGCGTTCGCTCCCAGAGGGCCTGGTCCTTGTCAGCGCCGCAAAGCAAGCGAAAGCAGCTTTGCGCCTATCGATGGCGGCAATCGTCCCTGTCCGAAGGTATGACCCAACCAATGCCTCGATCCAATCGACCAGGAACCGACCGCCACCTAGCTTGCTGAACGTCGTGATTGCACGGCTTTCAGGAGGATCGAGACATGAAACCCGACACTATTGCAACGCCCGACACTTCGGGCTTCGAAGAGCTGGTTCCCTCGCGCTATGCGCTGCGGATCGGCGAGATCGACGTGCTTGTCGTCAGCGACGGCGTGCTGCCGCTGCCCACCGAAACGATGGCCACCAACGTGGACCCTGCAGTCCGCGCCGAATGGTTCAAGGATATGTTCGTCGGACCCGACATGTTCGACTGGGCTCTCAACGTCCTCGTGCTGCGCAGCGGCGACAAGACCATATTGGTCGATGCGGGACTCGGCGGGCAGTTTCCCGGTTTCCCGCGCGCCGGCCAATTTCCCAAGCGGCTGCAGGCAGCGGGAATCGACTTGGCGTCGGTCACCGACATCATCATCACCCATATGCACATGGACCATGTCGGCGGGCTGCTCGTGGAGGACGTGAAACGGCGTCTGCATCCAGACGTCCGCATCCACGTGACCGCCACCGAAATCGCCTTCTGGCAGACCCCCGACTTCGAACAGACGGCGATGCCGAACCCCGTTCCCGAGGTTCTGCGCAAGACCGCTACGCAGTTCATCGATGCCTATGCCGACAAGATCATGGCCTTCGACGAGGAGTGCGAAGTGGCCCCGGGTGTGGTCGCAAAGCTGACCGGCGGGCACACGCCGGGGCACTGTATCGTCCATGTCGCCTCGGGCGGCGAGCGCCTGACCTTCGCGGGCGACGCGCTCTTCCCCGTCGGTTTCGACCATCCCGACTGGCACAACGGCTTCGAACACGATCCCGAAGAGTCGGTGCGCGTGCGCGTCCGCCTGTTGCAGCAGGCGGCCGCCAGCGGCGAGTATCTCGTCGCGACGCACCTGCCCTTCCCTTCCGTGGGCCGCGTCGCCGCCGATGGCGACGCCTTCCGCTGGGTCGCTGCTTTCTGGGATTTCTGATCTCCAGCCGAAGGCTCCCCCGGGGGCGTACCGACCGATCGCGCCGGTATGCCCCCAACCGGCAGAACGCCGCCCCTTCCAGTCCAGGGAATTCGAAATGCGGCATCCGTGCGAGCCCGTCTCGCTGCACGCTTATGGACCGTCAGGCCGAATGCGCAGCAAGCCTGTCGGCAAGAAAATCGGTGAACAATCGGACGCGCAGCGGTGCAAGGCGGCCGAAAGCGTGCAGCGCCTGGACGGGAACCGAGGCGAGCGGGTCGTGCGGGAATATCTCGGCGAGGCGTCCCGCGGCAAGATCGTCCGCCACCGCCAGCCGAAGCAGCTGCGCAATGCCGACCCCGCCGAGCGCCGCAATCCGCATCGCCTGACCCGAATCGGTGTCGAGTGCCCCTTCGGGCAGCAGATCGGTCCCGTCGGCGAAGCGAATGGGATAGGCCTGCGACCCAAGCCGATACCGGATATGCGGCAATTGCGCGAGCGCTTCGCGCGTCGCGGGATGGGCAACGCGTTCGAGCCATTGAGGCGCCGCGACGAGGATGAGCGGCAGGGTCGCAAGACGTCGCACCATCCAGTCGACATTCCCCATTTCGCCGACACGCAACGCCACGTCATAGCCTTCGCGGATCAGGTCGACATGGCGATCGGTGATACTGATCTCAAGCTTGATCTCGGGATAGCGCGGGACGAATTCCCGGGTGAGCGCTTCCATCAACGCGGGACCGAGCACGCCGGGAATGCTGGCGCGCAGCACGCCCTGCGCGCGTTCAGCCCCCTGCAAGGCGTCGCCGGCTTCATCGAGGGCACGCAGCAGCGGGGCGATGCGCTCGTAATAGGCCGTCCCGTCGACGGTCAGCGTGAGCGAACGGGTGGACCGGAGGAAAAGCTTGACGCCGAGTCGTCGTTCGAGCCGTTCGACGCTCTTCGAAACCGCGGAGGGGGTGGTCCCGGCAAGACGCGCAGCAGCGCTGAACGAACCCGTCTCGACGGCGCGCACGAAGGCATGAAGTCCGGTCGTCGGTTCGAGGCCAGAGGTCATTCAATAGTTTTTAGCAAAAATGATGTGCCTTTCTCCAGTCTAATTTTCCGAGCTGGAAAAGCCAAATCCATCTCCGTCTTCAACCACAGAGGTGAATTATGGACAGTTTGAAGGGAAAGGTCGCCGTAGTTACCGGCGGCAACAGCGGCATCGGTTTCGCGAGCGCGAGGCTCTTTGCCGAGCAGGGCGCGCAGGTGGTGATCACCGGGCGGCGCCAGGCCGCACTCGACGAGGCAGTCCGGTCGATCGGCCCTGCTGCGGTAGCGATCTGCGGCGACGTCGCCGACCCGGCGCACCACCGCGCGGTCGCGGACCTTGTTCGCGATCGTTTCGGCGGTGCCGACATCTACATGGCGAACGCCGGCGTCAACACGATAACACCATCGGGCGAGGTGTCCGAAACCGAATATGACACCCAGTTCGGAATCAACGCCCGCGGCACCTTCTTCGGGGTCCAGGCGATCGCGCCGCACCTGCAGGAGCGAGCCTCGATCATCCTTGTCGGTTCGCTCGCGAGCGACAAGGTGCTCGACGGCCACGCCGTCTATGCCGGGACCAAGGCAGCGATCGGGGCGTTCGCGCGAAGCTGGGCGCTCGAATTCAAGGACCGCGGCATCCGCGTCAACATGCTCAGCCCCGGGCCAACCGAAACCGAGATCCTCGGCAAGCTGGGCGTGGCCCCCGAAGAGCGTCGCGCCTTTGCCGAAATGATGGCGGGCGCAATCCCGCTCGCGCGGCTCGGCCGGCCGGAGGAACTCGCGCGCGCTGCGCTGTTCCTCGCGTCAGACGCCAGCAGCTTCGTGACCGGCATCAACCTCCGCGTCGACGGCGGCATGGCGCTGCTCTGACTCATCCCCAAACATCGAAGGAAATAAGCATGACCCAATCTCCCGTCGAGCCCGCCATCGCCGCCTTGATCCACGACGTCGTCCATGTCGGCAGCGCTTATGACATCGAAGGCATGGAAAGGCTCTACACGCCCGACCAGATTTTCCTGGTCCTCGGCAGCGACGGCGAGGTGACCCGAATTCTTCGCGACGATTCGATCGCTGAATTCCGGTCGCGTCGCGACGCGGGCGAAGCGCCGCTTTCGACCGAACATCGGGTGCTTCACGTCGAGCAGCAGGGCGATCATGCGACGGCGATCCTCTATCGCCGCATGAGCTCCGACGCTCCGCCCGCGATGTACGAGCTTCGCATGCGCAAGGATTCCGGCACCTGGATGGTCGCCGGTGAAACGGTGACGCCCTGGCCGGGCGGCATCGATGGCGCCTTCCTCCCTCCCCGGAAGGGCGCCTGACTGCGGGGCGCGCGCGGCCCCGCCCCCCCCCCAGCCGCGCGCGCCCCAATTTTCAAACGACAGAAAGGAATATGCGTTGAAAAATCTTGCTCTCCCCCTCTCGCTCGGCGTGCTGATCGCCGTCGGCACGGCGGCGCCCGCGGCGGCCCAGACCTTCGAGGGCCCCTATGTCGGGGCGCAGGCCGGCTGGAGCCAGAATCGGCTCGGCTCGGTCGAGACCGACCTTGGCACCGCCACGATCGACGACAGCCGCGATGCGGCGACCGCCGGCATCTTCTTCGGCTATAATCTCCAGCCAACCGCCAAGATCGTGCTTTCGGCCGAAGGAGCGGTCAATTTCGGGTTCGACGACGACCTGTCGCGTGCGCAAAAGGACGCATCGGCCGCGATCAATCCCGAATATGGTTTCGACCTGGGCGTCCGCGCCGGTTACCTCGTGACCGACAAGACCCTCGTCTATGCGCGCGGCGGTTATGAGAATATCCGCACCAAAGTGCAGATCCTCGATCTCGAAGGTCCGCGCCGCGGCAAGGACAATCTCGACGGCTGGTCGGTTGGCGGCGGCATCGAACGGGCTGTCACCGACCATATCTCGGCGCGCGTCGAATATCGCTACAGCGACCTTGGCAGCGGCGGCACCAAATGGGATCGGCATCAAGTCCTGGCGGGCGTCGCCTGGAATTTTTGAGGATCGTTCATCCCATCCGAAAACTGAATGTGGAAGGCAGGGCAAGGCAGGAATGTCTTGCCTTGCCAAACGCGGACAAATATACTCCGTGTTATGGCGCACATGACCGTAAGCGTGGAATATGGGCTGCATTGCCTGCTGGGCCTGATCGATGCGGGCGATGCGCCGCGCAGCGCCCGCGATCTGGCTCTCTTCCAGGGAATTTCGCCGAGCTTCGCGGCCAAGATTTTTGCCAAGCTGGAAAAGGCGGGGATCGTGACGGCAGCGGAAGGCGTGCGCGGCGGATATCGGCTCGCGCGGCCGGCCCATGCGATCAGCGTGCTCGAACTCGTCGATGCGATCGAGGGGCGCAAACCCTTGTTTGACTGTCAGGACATACGCGGGCGTTGCGCTCTGTTCGAGGACGGCGCGCCCGAGTGGGCGACGCGCGGCGTGTGCTCGATCCATGCGGTCATGCTCAAGGCCGAAAAGGCAATGCGCGACACGCTGGCGAGCGAGACGCTGGCCGACATTGGCGGCCGGCTCGAGCGCAAGGCCCCCGCCGAGTTCGGCGGCGACACCAAAGCCTGGTTCGACGCGCGACTCGCAAGACGGCGGTCGCGCCCGTCGCAAGCAGAGGATAGGCAAAGATGATCCGACCGGCATCCGAGGAACAGTCGCCGCTCGTGCTGGTCGTCGACGACGATGAGGACGTTCGCACCGCAATCAGCGAGCTGATGTTATCGGTGGGGATAGAGGCCGAATGCTGCGCCTCGACCCGCGACCTCATCGAATCGCCGCTTCTCGATCGCGCGGGCTGTCTCGTCCTCGACGTACGTATGCCGGGCGCGAGCGGGCTCGACCTCCAGCAGCATCTGGCCTCTGCGGGCATTTCCAAACCCATCGTCTTCCTGACCGGGCACGGCGACATCCCCATGTCGGTGCAGGCGATGAAAGCCGGCGCGGTCGATTTTCTGACCAAGCCGGTCCGCGATCAGACCTTGCTCGACGCCGTAACCGCCGGGATCGAACGCGACATTGCCGAGCGTGCCAATGCGCAAATCGTCCATGAACAGGTCGAACGCTATGCGACGCTGACGCCGCGGGAAAGTCAGGTGATGCGCGAAGTCGCACTGGGGCGGCTGAACAAGCAGATCGCTTACGACCTAGGTATAACCGAGATCACTGTGAAGCTGCACCGCAGCAATGTGATGCGTAAAATGCAGGCCTCTTCGGTTGGCGAACTGATCCGCGCGTGGGAAAAATTGCCGGCGGAGGTGCGCGAACCGGCCCCGGCCTAGACTTTGGTATGGTTATAATGGCTTACAAGCTGCGCGACATTGACTCTATCGGCCAGCGAGGCCGCGTGAAAGAGGATGCCGCCGCTTGTCCCATATGCCGACCGTCGCGATCGTGGACGATGACGAGGCCGTTCGCGAAGCCTTGGGCGACCTTCTGATGGTCTCGGGGCTCGCCTGCGAATGTTTCGAGGGCGCTGCCGAGTTTCTTGCGGCGCGCCGCGTCCGCCAATTCGATTGCCTTGTGACCGACATTCGCATGCCGGGCATGTCAGGCATCGATTTGATCGGACGATTGCGCGACGAGCGCGCAGAATTGCCGGTGATCGTCCTATCGTCGGTGCTCGACGACGCGACGCGTTCCCATGCGCTCGCGATCGGTGCGCAGGCGTGGCTCACCAAGCCCGTCACCGACGAGCATCTGCTGGGAGCGCTCGCGCAGGCAATCGCGAGTTCAGGTTCGAGCTCAAAGCGGTGACGGCGACCCTCCTCGACCCGCTTGAGAGCGATATGGAGGGCATCGCGGAACTCGCATCGGAGAGCATCGTCATCCTCGATCCCGCCGGGATCATACGCTATTGGAACCCGGCCGCCGAGCGCCTGTTCGGCTGGCCCGCACTCGCCGTTTGCGGGACCGATGGCGCCCAGCTGTCGCCCGCGCCAGGCGACGAGGCGAACGCCTGGTCGCAATTGCTTCAGGAAGGCGCGTGGGAGGGACATATTCGGCGCCGCACGCGCGACGGCGACGTGCGGCTCGCAAGGGTCCGGCGGCATCTGCGTTACCACGCCGCCGGAACGCTGCGCGACGTCGTCGAATATGCCCGCGCGGAGCCCGAGGCACCAGGCTGGACGGGAGCGGACGACCCAGACCCGGATCGGTCGATGGCGGCGAGTTGGGAAATCGACGTCGCGCCCGCCGCCGACATCCTCGCTCGTCTCGCCCCCCGCGCGCCCGGCGCCGACACGTCCGAGCGCGATGAACTTCTCCACGGGCTCGTCAATGCCGCGCGGATCGTCGAGGTCAACGATCGGACTGCGAGACTGGTTGGCGGCAACCGCGGGCGGGCCCTGATGGCCGGACAGTCGGTCGCGGCTTTCTGGCCTCTTGAAAGTCGGACGATCCTTGCTGATCTCATCCTCGAGGCACGCGCCGACCGCGAGCGCCGCAGCGTCCAGCGCCGCCTTGCCTCCGACGGCATCCTGCGCGATCCGCTCGTTACCGTGTGGCGCGCGGGCGACGATCGACCGGACCGGTTATTCGTTGCCGTCGACGGCGTGGCCGACGACGATCGATCCTACCTCTATCTGCGCGCCAGCGAGGCGCGCTACCGCAAGCTCATTCACTATATGCCGGTCGCGCTCTGGCAGGTCGATGCGAGCCACATGGGCAAGATATACGCTGAGTTGCGCTCGCGCGGTGTCACCGACTTTGCAGGACATCTCGACGATCACCCTGAACTCGTCGAATTCGCAGCGGCGAGCGTTCCGGTCACCGACGTCAATCGATGCGCGATCGAACTCGTCGGCGGTGCGAGCGTACAGGACTTAATCCGGCCTGTCGGATATCTGTTCGCCGAAAGTCCGGACTCCCTGCGCCGCGTCATGATCGGGCGATTCAGCGGGCGAAAGAATTACAGCGAATATATGAAGATACGCGCGCTTGACGGTCGCCTGCTCGACGTCCGCTTTTCGGTTACCTATCCCGAACCGCTGCTCGAACTCGATACCACGATTTTCAGCCTCGAAGATGTGACGGAACGTCTCCGCATCGAGACCGAGCTCAGGCAACTCCAGGCCGATTTTAGCCACGCCGCGCGCATCTCGACCCTCGGCGAGTTGACCAGTTCGATCGCCCATGAGGTCAATCAGCCGCTGGCGGCGATCATGACGAATGCCGAGACGAGCCTTCGCTGGCTGGCGCGTGACGAACCCGACATCGGCAAGGTCGCGCAGCTGACAACGCGGATCGCGACGAGCGCGCGCCGCGCCGACGATATCGTCCGCCGCATTCGCAGCATGGCCGTCAAGCAGGCACCCGAACCGGTACCGATCGCGCTCAACGACGTCGTGCAGGAAAGTCTCCTCTTCGTCCGCCACGAGATCGAAACACGCGGCATTCGCGTGACGACATCCTATGCACGCCGCGTTCCGAAAATCGTCGGCGATCGCATCCAGCTCCAACAAGTCATCGTCAACCTGCTGATCAATGCGGCGCAGGCGGTCGAGGCATCGTGCGAGGCCGACAGGGAAATCCATATTGCAACGACGGCAGGCTCAAAAGGCGAAGCCGTGTTCACTTTGCGCGACCGGGGACCGGGGATCGACCCTGACCATCTCGGCCAAATCTTCGACGGCTTCTTCACTACGAAGCCGCAAGGGATGGGAATCGGCCTCGCAATCTGCCGATCGATCGTCGCGGCGCACGGCGGCGGAGTGTCAGCCTCCAACCATCCAGAGGGCGGCGCGGAATTTCGCGTCCGCTTGCCGCCCGCGCGCCAGGCATCATGATCGAACCGGCTGGCCTGTTCGCCGGTCTGGCAATCGGCGTTGCGATGGGCGCGCTTGCGTGGCGGCGCCATGCCGAACCCCATATCCATGCGGACGAGGCGATTCATCCCGGCGACCGCCAAGCCATCGCACAGGCCGAAGCACGCGCCTTTTGCAGCGGCGTGCCGCAGGTCGTCAGCTACCGCCAGCGCTCGCCAAGGCACGGATGGCGATGGCACAAATATCGTGCCGAACCTGCCTACTCCTCCAATGTCACCGTACGCCCCTTGGTTCACGACCCGGGCGAAAACTGGGCGCTCGCCACCTCGCTCGGGGAAACCGGCGATGCGGTAAACGCCGCGAAGATCATCGAAGACGTCTACGGCTCTGCGTTCGCCTTCGACGCTGAAGGACGCTTCACCTATGCGACCCCCATGGCCCAGACATCGCTTGCGATGACATTGGACGATTTCAACGAGCCGCTGAGCGATGCGGCTTTCCTCGACGGCGGTGACCTTGGCTGGAAGAGGGGCGTGCATCCGGCAGACTATGACGGCGCTTCTGCCGAGCTGCGCCGCTGCATGCGCAGCGGAACACCGTTCAACTATGAATATCGCGTGCTGCGGGCAACCGGCGAATATGTTTGGCACCGCTTTGCGATCCGCCCTGCACGCGCCGACGACGGCCGCGTTACGGGTTGGTATGGCACGGGTTTCGACGTCGATGTCTTCCGCCAGACCGACGCCGCCCTGCACGAGAGCGAGCGCTCCCTGCGCGAACTGCTCGAGACTGCGCCCGCTCTTATCTGGTGCATGACGCCCTCGGGTCGGCCGATCTACTTCAGCCGCCACATGCGCGAATTCCTCGGCTTCGACGTCGCGGCGAAGGACGAACCCGATGTTCCGCGATTGCAAAGCCTGTTGGGCGCCATCATCCATCCCGACGATCTCGACCGCGTAAACGAGCGTCTCGATCATTCGCTGCGCACGGGCGAGCCCTATGCGCTCACCCATCGACAGCGCCGCTTCGACGGGATGTTTCGCTGGGTCGAGACGCGGCTCGCCGCCATGCGCGACGAAGCCGGCGAGATCGTGCAGTGGAACGGCGTTTGTCTCGATATCCACGACCAGATCCGGGCGCAGGATGAGCTCCGGCAAGCGCAGGATAAACTCGCGAAAGCCGGCGAGGCGGCGAGCCTTGCCGAGCTCTCGGCATCGATCGCGCATGAGGTCAACCAGCCGCTCGCCGCCATCATGACCAACGCCCAGGCTTGCCAGAGGTGGCTGGCCGGCGACGAGCCGAACATTGCCCGCGCGCGGGGCATCGTTGACCGGATCGTGCGAAGCGCCGAATCCGCAGCCGACATCGTCAGCCACATCCGTGCCCTTTTCCAAAAGAGCGCCGGTCCGCGCCGATCCACCGACCTCGGCGCGCTGGTCGGCGAAGTGCGAGACCTTCTCGCCGAGCCCTTCGCGCAAAGTCGAACATCGCTCGACATTCGGCTCGCCCCCGGCCTTCCACCCGTCGCGATCGATGCCGTCCAGATCCAGCAGGTTCTCGTCAACATCCTGCGCAACGCGATCGAGGCAATGGCTGCGAGCCCGGAGGGCAGCCGAAAGTTACGGCTGGAAGGAGCCGTTGAGCGCGATCGCATACGGATCGATATCACCGACACGGGGCCAGGCCTTGCCGACCCCGATCACGCGCTGGAAGCCTTCTTCACGACCAAGGTGCACGGCATGGGAATGGGTCTAGCCATCTGCCGCTCGATCGTCGAAGCGCACGGCGGCCCACTCCGAGCCAACAACGTCGAACCCACGGGCGCGCGCTTCACCTTCACCCTTCCAATAGCGAAGGGCGGCGAGGACTAGTCGCCAACCTGCCTCGACCTTGGCATAGTCGCGGCGCATCCCCCGTATAATCGCGCTGCCGCCCGAAATCCTTATCCCAAATGGGCCGATCCCGTCCCGGGCATCCCGTATACGGCATCGGTTCGACGCGAAGGATCACAGCATGCCCATACTTCAGGATTTCACGATCGGTCGCCGGGCGCTCGTCGCCGCCGGTGGCGCGGCGACCCTTGCAGGCGGCCTGGGCTGGTCGGCTGTCAGCCTTAGCACAATCCCTCCGAAAGCTCACAAAGGAGCCGATCCCATGACTTATATTACTGCCAGTGACGGCGCGCAGATTTTCTACAAGGACTGGGGGCCGCGCGATGCGCAGCCGCTCGTCTTCCATCACGGCTGGCCGCTCACCGCCGACGAGTGGGATAACCAGCTGCTCTTCTTCCTCTCTCAGGGCTACCGCGTGATTGCCCACGACCGGCGTGGTCACGGCCGCTCGACGCAGACCGATCACGGCAACGAGATGGACACCTATGCCGCCGACGTCGCGGCGCTGGTCGCTTCGCGCGACCTCAAGGGCGCGGTGCATATCGGCCATTCGACCGGCGGCGGCGAAGCTGCGCATTATGCCGCACGCGCCAAAGCCGGAACGATCGCAAAGCTGATCCTCGTCGGCGCAGTTCCGCCAGTCATGGTGAAGAAGGCGAGCAACCCCGGCGGTCTTCCCGTCGAGGTGTTCGACGGGTTCCGCAAGGCACTGGCCGAGGACCGGTCGCAATTCTACCTCGATATCGCCTCGGGCCCTTTCTATGGCTTTAACCGCGACGGCGCGAAGGTCAGCCAGGGCCTGATCCAGAACTGGTGGCGGCAAGGCATGGTCGGCAGCGCCAAGGCCCACTACGACTGCATCAAGGCGTTTTCCGAAACCGACTTCACCGAAGATCTGAAGAAGATTGCGGTCCCTACGCTGGTCATGCACGGCACCGACGATCAGGTCGTGCCGTTCGCGGACTCCGCCCCGCTCTCGGCGAAGCTGCTCGCGAAGGGGACGCTGAAGGCTTATGAAGGTTATCCGCACGGCATGGCCGCGACCCATGCCGATGTGATCAACGAGGATATGTTGGCCTTCATCCGGAGCTGATGGGAAAATCCGGGACGGATCGCGGCGTCCGTCCCGGTTCCATTGCGGCGATCCGGCTATCTGTCGGGGCGGCCTACCCACTTCCCGACTGCCGGCGCACGATATCGCGCCATCGTCTGCAACAGACATGCCGGATCACCCTCGACGATCAGCATCTCGCGGTGAACAGGCTTCAGAAAGCCCTGTCCGACGACATGATCGAGGAAGGTGAGCAGCCCGTCGTAAAAGCCAAGGCCGTTGAGCAGGGCGCACGGCTTCGCATGGGTCCCAAGCTGCGCCCAGGTCCAGACCTCGAACAGTTCCTCGAGCGTGCCTATCCCGCCCGGCAGCGCGATAAAGCCATCCGACAGATCCGCCATCAGCGCCTTGCGCTCATGCATCGAGCTTACGATGCGCAGCTCGGTCAACCCGCGATGCGCGACCTCCTTTTCGACCAGCGCCTGCGGGATGACGCCAATGACCTGGCCACCGCCCGCCAGCACGGCATCGGCGACGGCGCCCATCAGGCCGACAGCCGCGCCGCCATAGACGAGGTCGATGCCGCTCCGTGCCAGCTGCTCGCCAAGGCGCCGCGCAGCGCATTCATAGGCCGGCGAGATTCCGGTGCTCGACCCGGAAAAAACGCAAAGCCGGCGCGGCGTCTCCTGCTTGGGCGCGGGGCTCATCAGCAATATCCGGGGTGACGGATATCGAGCAACCGGGCGCTTTCGCGCCACAGCGCTTCGGCTGTGTCGGGGTCGATGGCGAAAGGACGCACGCCAGGTCCGCCGAGTTCGCCGTCCGCCTCGATGAAGGCAATGTCGCAGTCTTCACAATAGACCCCGCCGAAACCCGCCAGAGCGGGCGACGTGGCGCACCAGATCGTCGTGGCGGCGCCTTGCTGCGGACTCTTGAGGTCGCGCCGCGGATCGACAACGGCCGTGCCGTCCGGATGTACCGCGCCGAACTGCTCAATCTCCTCCCGGCTCAAGTGACGTGCAAGCGGTCCCAGTATCGAACCGGGATGGACAGAAAAGGCGCGAATGCCGTGCTCCGCGCCGCGCGCGTCGAGCGCGACGGCGAAGAGGGCGTTTGCCGTCTTGGCCTGGCCGTACGCCAACCATTTGTCGTAGGCGCGGCGCCGGAAATCGATATCGGACAGGTCGAGTCCGCCAAGTTGGTGCGCGCGCGACGACAGGACGACCACGCGCGCGCCGCCGGCTGCACCGCGAAGCCGCGGCCAGAGCGCGGCGGTCAGACGAAAATGACCGAGATGATTAGTCGCGAACTGACCTTCCCGCCCCGCGGGGTCGCGAAACAGCGGGGTCGCCATGACCCCGGCGCTCAGGATCAGGAGATCGAGCCCACGCCCGCTCTCCTGAAAGCCCGACGCGAATTCCGCGATCGACGACGGGTCGAGAAGGTCCATCGCGGCGACTTCGACCTTCGGAATATGATGGAAGGCTTGCCGGGCAGCGCCCGCGTCGCGCGCAGGCACGATGACATGGGCGCCTTTTGATGCGAGAATCTTGACCGTCTCAAAGCCCAGATTCGATGCGCCGCCGGTGACGATCGCGGTCTTCCCCGACAGATCGACGCCATCTGCGACGTCGGCGGCGGTGGTGAAGGGACCGAAGGGCGTATCGAGCGGAAATTGCAAAGCCGTCATGGGAAGCTCCTGTTCGATAGGGAACGGCGGGCCGCTATGCGGCCCGCCGGAAGGATGTTGGTTGAAGAGAGGCTTCGGCGCCGTCAGGAGCCAAGCGGCCTCCTCTCAGAAATCGACCGTGCGCGCCTCGAAGGCATTCTGGAATGCTGCCTCGCGCTCCGCCGCGGGGGGATATATCCACACCGTATTGACCTCCATCTTGACCTTCTTGGCCTCGGGTCCGGTGATCTCGACGGTCCGGGGCGACCATCCGCGGGTGAAGATCGCGGCATCGGGACCGAGATCGAGGCACACGACATAGGATGGCTGGTCATAGGGCAGCGTTGGTTCGCCCAGCAGGTCGGCTGCCGCGTTGTGCCCGGCGAAGGCGCCCAGGCGACGCGCGTGCTGGCACGACATCAGCGAAAAATTGCCTTTGTCGTCGGTTGCAGCCTTTGCAGTGTCGCCCGTTGCGAAGATATGCGGCGCTCCGGGCACCCGCAGATCGGGATCGACGATGACGCGGCCGAGATTGTCGCGCTCGCCCGGCAACTGAGCGGTCAAGGGCGAGGCGCGCATACCTGCCGACCAGATCACTGTTTCGGTCTCGATCCGCTCGCCATTGCCGAGCGTGACGCCGCCTTCGTCGAGACCGACAACGCCCGATCCGACGATCGTCTCGATGCCGAGTTCGTGCAGCCGTGCCTCGATATAGGGACGCGGTTCGTCGCCCATGTCGTGCGCGATGCACGGCCCATGCTCGACGATCACCACGCGCACCGGGGTGTCCTGCCCGAGAATTTCGCGCAGCCGGCCGGGCATTTCGGTCGCCACCTCGATGCCCGTGAACCCGCCGCCGACCACCACCACAGTGTCGCGCGCCGGGGACGCTGGTCGATCGGCGAGTGCCTGCAAATGTTTATCGAGTGCGACCGCGGCAGCCCGGTCGTTCACGCTATGGCCGAAGTCGGCAAGGCCAGGTATCGGCGGCTGAAATCCCTGACTGCCCGCAGCAACGATCAGACGATCATAGAGCAGGACTTCGACCGAGCCGTCCGCGCCCGTCAGACGGAGGGTGCCCTTCGCCGCATCGATCGTGTCGACCCAGCCGGCGCGAAAATCGATGTCGGTCGCGGCGAACAGCTCGCCGAGGGGAGCCGTCATCGACGCGGGATTGCGTTCGTAGAGGCGCGGTCTGACGATCAGCGCCGGTTCGGGCGCAACGACGGTGATGGTCAGGTCCGCGGGGGAAACGCCTTTCTCGTCGCGCAGTCGTGCCGCCGAAAGGGCGGCCAGCAGTCCGGCGAAACCGGCTCCGATAATGACGATTTTCTGTGCCACGGGACTCTCCTCGCTGAATGGACCTCCTCCAGCCCGCTGAAGCGGGCGCCGGGAGGATCGACCCGAGCATCGCGAACCGCTCGGCCCTCGCCTATCGTGCAAGGGGCTAGCGGCTGCAGGCCGATGGCGAGGCGGACCTATTCCTTGGGACAGGGCGAGGTGACGGAATGTCGCACCCATCAAGTTGACAGACTGACGGCGTCGGCCTTCAAAATCGATACAGCAGGTTCAGCAAGCTGGCCGCGACAAGGTCGCGCTCAAGAGGTGACAGGCGCATCGCAAGGGCCACGAGCGTGACCACGGTTTCGAATATCCGGGACGGCGCATTGCGAAGAAATACACCTCGCAGCGAACGCGCCCTTCGAACCCCATCCCCCGAGAGCGCTGCCAATACCGCTAAGGCAATAACGCTGGCGCATTGCGCAAGCGGCAAATTTCCCCACGCCCATAGGCAGCCTCCGATGGCGAACAGCTGAGAAAGGCGGACGCTCGGTTGCGCCGACAGGAAAATATTTCTCCGAACGCTGTTCCAGAGAATGCGTGAAAGGGTTGGGGGGTGGCCTCGCATGATTTCTGCCTCGATGTTTCGATGGCAGATTGCGTTCAGGAATGATTTTCGACCATTCTACTCAATGGCCTAATGACTCTGTGCGAAAATATGGGGTCAACGCTTGTCTTGGCAAGCAGCGCCCGCAGCATGGGGATCAATGGCCGATTGCGGTCGGGCGGCTGTTGGCATAGGAAGCCAAAAAAGCGGACGTTTAAATGTCGGCCTTTGCGGTTCGCTCCGCGCAGCCGCTTACCTCGCTCGCTTCCCGATATTTTGCGCGCGCCACTGACGCGGGGACATGCCGAAGGTCTGGGCGTGCCAGCGCGTGAATGCACCGATTGAGGCATAGCCCAGCATCTCCGCGACGTCCGTCACCCGCGTGCGGGGGTTGGCGAGATATTGCGCCGACAGCTGCATCCGCGCGCGGCCAAGAAGATCACTGAATCGAGCACCATCGGCATCAAGCATCCGTTGCAGCGTGCGAACCGTTAGCCCCATCGACGCCGCGCAATGCTGGATCGTGGCGCGGCCTGACGGCAGGAACAGCATGATGGCCTGTTCGACGTCCTGCGCCGTCGTTCGCATCGCAGGCTCCATCGCGCTCTCGATGAGATCGCGCGCATGAAGCGCCATCGCGGAGTCCGCGCGCAGATTGGGACGCGTCATATCGTCCTCGCGCATCACTAGCCCGTTGAACTCGCAATTGAACTGCGGCCGGCATTTGAAGAGGCGGCCGAATATCTCCATGTCCGCCGCCGGCGGGGCTTCGTGCGAAAAGCAGATCGAGAGGGGCGCCCAACTATCGCCAACCACGCTCGCGCACAGCCGAGCGGTCACGCCCAGCGCGAGATTGATCGACTGACGCGCGGTCATTGGCGCGGCGAGCGCGAAATCCTCACGCAGCACGACCTCGCCATCGATGTCTTCGAGATGCAGGACAAGCGTCGAATTGATCCGGTTGCGATATTCGCGCAGCGCCTGCAGCACGTCGCCTAGGGTCGGCTGATGCGCGATGACGAGGCTCGTCACCCCCAGATTGGCAGTCGACCTTTCTTCGGCCATCCGCAGACCGAAGATGATGCACCCCGTTTCCTCGGCACTGCGCTCAAGCAGGCGGATGACGGCATAAGCGGAAATCAGCTGATGCGGGTTTTCCAGCAGTTCGCGCGACAGGCCGGTTTCGCGCAGCAACGGCCGGGGATCGGCGCCAAGCGCCCGCATTACCGGGAAATAGCCGGTCAGCGACGCCGCGCGCACGAGTTCCGCCATCTCCTCTCTCCCGAAACAGGTGCCTTTTGGCGTCGATTGCAAAAATTATGTCGTGAAATGTGAAAAAGGCAAGAGCGTCGCCGCCTAGACCGGACAAAAGAGGAGAGGATCATGGCGAAGGCTGTTCGCTTTCACGAAACCGGTGGACCCGACGTGCTTCGGATCGAAGAGGTTGCCGTCGGCGATCCGGGCCCGGGCGAGGTCCGCGTCCGGCACCGGGCAGTGGGCTGCAACTTCGCCGACACCTATTTTCGTTCGGGCTATTACCCGGCCCAGCTTCCCGCCGGCATCGGTGTCGAAGGCGCCGGTGTTATCGAAGCCGTCGGCGAAGGCGTCCCGGATTTCGCACCCGGCGATCGCGTCGCCTATAATGGCAGCCCACTCGGCGCCTATAGCGAGGCGCGCGTGATGCCCGCTGCTCCGCTGTTCAAGCTGCCCGAAGCGACCTCGTTCGAGGATGCGGCAGCATCGACGATGCGCGGCTTGTCGGCTACCTACTGGCTCGCGAAGACCAATCCGGCGATGAAGGCGGGCGACACGATCCTGCTCCATGCTGCGGCCGGCGGCGTCGGCCTTCTCGCAGTACAAATCGCCAAATTGATGGGTCTGCGCGTCATCGGCACCGTCTCGACCGAAGAGAAAGCCGAACGGGCACGCGCCGCCGGCTGCGACGAAATCATCTTCTATCGCCGCGAGGATGTCGCGGCGCGGGTCAAGAAGCTCACCGACGGCGAAGGCGTCACGACGGTGTTCGACAGCGTCGGCAAGGACACCTTCGAGGGCTCACTGAAATCGCTGAAGCGCCGCGGCGTGCTCGTCGCCTGCGGCACCGCTTCGGGCCCCTTCCCGCCCGTCGATGCCTTCCAGTTGCTGATGCAGGGTTCGGTCTATTTCACCCGCCCCGGCTTCGCCGACTATTACGCCGATCCGGTCGAACGCGCCGAACTGTCGAAATTCTGGTTCGACCATCTGTCGGCCGGGCGGATTAAGGTCGAGATCGGCCAGCGCTATGCGCTCGACGATTGCATCGCGGCACATGAAGCGCTCGAATCCGGCCGGACAATCGGCTCGTCGATCTTCCTGCTGTGAGGCCGCGGCGATGAAGATAGACAAGCTGACCACGCATATCGGCGCCGAAATCAGCGGCGTCGATCTCGCCGAAGCCGCACGCAGCGACGATCTGTTCGGCGAAGTCCGTGCCGCGCTGATCGAGCATAAGGTGCTGTTCCTTCGCAATCAGGATATCGCTCGCACCGACCATGTCGCCTTCGCCGAGCGGTTCGGCACGCTCGAGGACCATCCGGTGGCGGGAAGCGATCCCGATCATCCCGGGCTCGTGCGGATATACAAGGACGAAAATTCGCCGCCCGATCATTATGAGAATAGCTGGCATTGCGATGCGACATGGCGTGAGGCGCCACCGCTGGGTTGCGTGCTGCGCTGCGTCGCCTGCCCGCCGGTCGGCGGCGACACGATGTGGGCGAATATGGCGAAGGCCTATGCCGACCTGCCGGTCCATGTAAAAGAAATCATCGCGCCGCTGAAGGCGCGCCACTCGATCGAGGCGAGCTTCGGCGCGCGGATGAGCGAGGAACAACGCCACGCGCTGAAGGCGCGCTTCCCCGATGCCGAGCATCCGGTCGTCCGCACCCATCCCGAAACGGGGGAGAAGATTCTGTTCGTGAATGGGTTCACAACGCATTTCACCAACTTCCATACCGCCGAAAACGTCCGCTATGGTCAGGACTATGCGCCGGGGGCGAGCCAGCTTCTCGCCTACCTCATCGGCCGTGCCGCGATCCCTGAATATCAGGTGCGCTGGCGCTGGCAGCCGAACAGCGTCGCGATCTGGGATAACCGGTCGACCCAGCATTATGCCGTGATGGATTACCCGCCGACGATTCGCCGCATGGAGCGCGCAGGCATCGTCGGCGACCGCCCCTATTGAAGATCGACAAGGAGAGAGACGATGCAATTCCTCGACGACAGCCTGCTTCCCGAAACGCAGGACAAGCTGGTCATCACCGTGGCGCCCTATGGCCCCGAATGGCATCCGAGTGACTTTCCCGAAGACATCCCCGTCACGATGGAAGCGCAGATCCAGAAAGCGGTCGATTGCTATAATGCCGGCGCCACCGTGCTCCATCTCCATTGCCGCGACGAAGATGGCTCGGGATCGAAGCATCTTTCCAAGTTCAACGAACTGATCGCCGGCGTGCGCGAGCGGGTTCCCGACATGATCATTCAGGTCGGCGGTTCGATCTCCTTCGCGCCCGAAAGCGAAGAAGACGGCGCCGAAGCCAAATGGCTTTCAGACGAGGTCCGCCACATGCTCGCCGACCTCAAGCCCGCGCCCGACCAGGTGACGATCGCGGTCAACACGACCCAGATGAACATCATGGATCTGATGACCGAGGCCGAATATGGCCAGACATCGCTCGCCAGTCCGGCGCTCTATCATGCCTACCGTGAAATGGTCGTTCCCGCGACTCCGCAATGGGTCGAGGAACATCTGCGTCGACTGACCGCCGCGGGCATCCAGCCGCATTTCCAGCTGACCTGCATGCCCGACCTCGAGACGGTCGAACGGCTTGTCCGGCGCGGACTTTACAAGGGTCCGCTCAACCTGACCTGGGTCGGTATCGGCGGCGGTTTCGACGGACCGAACCCCGCCAATTTCATGGAGTTCATCCGCCGCGCTCCCGACGGGTCGACGGTGACGCTCGAATCGGTGATGCGCAACGTGCTGCCCGTGAACGTCATGGCGATGTGCCTCGGCCAGCACGTCCGTTGCGGCATCGAGGACACGCTCTACGACCAGCATGGCAATAAGATGACCTCGGTGCAGGGGATCGAGCAGATCGTCCGCATCGCGAAGGAGCTCGGCCGCGAGGTCGCAACCGCCAAGGAAGCGCGCGAAATCTACAAGATCGGCGTGCAGTATAATTCGGTCGAGGAAACGCTCGCCAAGCTCGGCATGGCGCCCAACCGCCAGCCCGGCCAGCGAGCGCTCCCGCTGCGCTACGCGGCCTGAGGCGGGCGCGCGGCGATGGCTTTTAACGGCGAGACGACGATCCTTTTCGTTCCCGGCCTGCGGGATCATGTCGAGGATCATTGGCAGACCCATGCCGCGCGGGCGATCCCCGGCGCGGTGACGGTCGCGCCGCTCGCCGCCGACCGCCTCAGCCGCGCGCACCAAGTCGCGGCGCTCGACGCCGCGCTGCGTGCCATCCCCGGCGAGGTGGTGATCGTCGCGCACAGCGCCGGCTGCCTGACGACGGTGCATTGGGCGCTCGCGCCGACTAGGCCGATCCGCGCCGCGCTGCTCGTCACACCTGCTGACATCGATAATCCACTCCCTGCCGGGTATCCGGACCCCGCCGCGCTCAAGGAAGGCGGATGGCTGCCGATCCCGCGCAAGGCACTGCCCTTCCCGGCGGTCGTCGTTGCGAGCGGCAACGATCCGCTCGCGGCGTTCGATCGCGTCGCGAGCTTCGCCGATGCGTGGGGTGCGGCGCTGCGCGACGCGGGGGATGTGGGGCACCTCAACCCGGCGGCAGGCTATGGACCGTGGCCCGAACTGGCTAATCTGCTCGACCGCCTCGACGATCACGCGCGGGGCACCGTCCAATGAGCACGACCCCGGTCAGCGATGCTATGCGCGCGGGCGGCCAGTGGAACGCCGCATGGGACGAGATGGCCGCGCTCGACCCCGAATGGCTCGAAACCTTCCTCGCCGCGGGAACCCTGCCGCTGCGACGCGGCATCCTCGATCCCAAGATTTACGAGTTTCTGGCGATCGCGGTCGATGCCTCCTGCACGCATATGTATGCGCCGGGCACCCGCCGCCACATCGCCGCCGCGCTCGACAAGGGCGCGACGCCCCAAGAAGTGATGGCGGTACTCGAAGCGGTCGCCGTACTCGGGCTGCATTCGGTGGCACTCGGCGCGCCGATGCTGGTCGAGGAAATGAAGGCGCGTGGACTGGCATTGGCCGACAGCGGAGCCGACTGAAGTGCAACCGCCCGCCCAACCTCGCACGGAGCACAGGAGGCGGTCATGGCGGTAATGGCACCCGCGACGAATCCGGCCGCCGCGCTGACCGGCCCGCGCGATACGACCTTCTACGGCTGGATTGTCTTCGCGCTGAGCTTCGGGCTGCTCATCTCAGACTATATGGCACGGCAGGTCCTCAATGCCGTCTTTCCGCTGCTCAAGGCCGAATGGGCGCTTAGCGACGCCGAGCTCGGCCTCCTGTCGGGCGTCGTCGCGCTGATGGTCGGCTTTCTGACCTTCCCGCTCTCGCTTGCCGCTGATTGCTGGGGCCGCGTACGCAGCCTCGCGCTGATGGCGATGCTTTGGAGCTTTGCGACGCTCTTTTGTGCCGTCGCGACGAGCTATTCGCAGATGCTTGTCGGCCGGGTGATGGTCGGCGTCGGCGAGGCAGCTTATGGCAGCGTCGGCATCGCGGTCGTGATCAGCGTCTTCCCTCAACGGCTGCGCGCGACCCTGTCGGCCGCCTTCATGGCCGGCGGACTGTTCGGTCAGGTCCTTGGTGTCGCGATCGGCGGCGAAATCGCGGCCAGCCACGGCTGGCGTGCGGCATTTGCCGTGATCGGGGTTGGCGGTCTCGCGCTCGCGATCCTCTATCCGCTAGTAGTTCGCGAAAAGCGGATCGCAGAAATCGCCGGATCGACCGCGCCGAAAGCCCATGCACCGGGCGCCGCGCCGCGTACTTCGCTGCGCGCGCTATTTGCCAATCGCAGCGTGCGGCTTGCATATTGCGCAAGCGGGGTTCAGCTCTTCGCGGCGGGCGCGCTGCCCGCGTGGCTTCCCAGCTATTTCAATCGCTATTATGAGATGCCGGTCGATGCCGCTGGACGTATGGCAGCGTTGTTCTTGCTCATCTGCGGTTGCGGCATGATATTTTGCGGCATGGTGAGCGACCGCGCCGCGCAGGGCCGCCCCGACCGCAAGATTCTGCTCGCCTCGGGCTATGGCTTTGGTAGCGCGGTCGCACTCTGTCTCGCGTTGATGCTGCCGCCCGGACTGCCGCAACTGGTCCTGCTCGGCATCGCGATGTTCCTCGTCGCCGGGACGACCGGCCCTGCGGGCGCGATGGTCGCGAACCTGACGCCCGCCGCGCTCCATGGCTCGGCCTTCGCCACGCTTACGCTCGCGCACAATCTGCTCGGACTCGCCCCAGGGCCGATCGCGACCGGACGGATCGCCGACGCGATCGGGCTGCTCGACGCAATGCGCTTCTTGCCGATCGCAGCCGTCATCGCCGCGCTGCTCTTCCTCGCCGCGCGGCGCAGCTATCTCGCCGACCTGCAAGCGGTCGCCTCGCAGCCCTAGGAACCAATCATATGCGTATAATCGTTGCGCGCGCCGCCGCTCCGGCGCCGGGCGTTGCCATCGCGCTCGTCGTCGCCGCCACCGCGACCTTCCTCTCCGAACATTATGACGCGCCGGTGATGCTCTATGCGCTGCTGCTGGGCATGGCGCTGAATTTCGTGACCGAAGCGCCGCGCGGCAAAACGGGAATCGATTTCGCCGCCAAGGGACTCATGCGGATCGGCGTCGCGCTGCTCGGCTTCCGCATCGGCTGGGACCAGGTCTCCGCGCTCGGCTGGGGACCGGTGGTGATGGTCGTGACGCTCGTCGCGGCGACAATTCTGATCTCGACATTCGCGGCGCGAGCAATGGGGTTCAACCCGCTGTTCGGCTTCCTGTCGGGCGGGGCAACCGCAATCTGCGGCGCCTCGGCCGCTATGGCGCTGTCGGCCGCGCTACCCCCGAATGACCGCAAAGAGCAAGCGACCCTGTTCACGGTCATCGGCGTGTCCGCATTATCGACGACCGCGATGGTCATCTATCCGTTGATCACACGCGCATTGGGGCTCAGCGATCACACCGCCGGCGTCTTCATCGGCGCGACGATCCACGATGTCGCGCAGGTTGTCGGCGCAGGTTACGCGATTTCGCCTGACGCCGGCGACACGGCAACGATCGTCAAGCTGCTGCGCGTAGCAATGTTGCTGCCGGTGATCCTCGTCGCCGGGCAGATCAGCCGCCGTGCCGCCGGTGCCACGGCCGGCGAACGCCCGCTGCTGCTCCCTTGGTTCGTGGTCGCCTTCGTCGCGCTGGTCGCGCTGAACAGCCTTGTCGCGCTGCCCTCGGCTATCACCGATGCCGGAAATACGCTGTCGCGCTGGTGCCTCGTCACCGCAATCGCGGCCATCGGGATGAAGACCCGCCTCGGCGATCTGGTGCAGGTTGGCTGGAAGCCGGTCGCGCTGATGATCGGCGAGACGATCCTGCTCGCCGCGATGGTGCTCGGTTGGCTGACAATCGTCGCCTGATGGCGCGCATTGCAAAAAACCTGTCGTGAAATGTGAAATATCGAACCCCCAGCGGCTCTAGCACCTCCTCAAAATAATACTGGGAGGAAGCCGAAAATGACCATGATCCGTCCGTGCCTCTGGGCCACGCCCTTTGCCCTTGCTGCCCTGCTCGCCGCGATGCCCGCTGCAGCGCAGGAAGCGTCCGCCGCCGATACGGCGAGCGAAGACCCCGGTAATATCATCGTTGTCACTGCACAGAAGCGCGCCGAGAATATCCAGGACGTGCCCATCTCGATCGCGGCGGTCAGCGGCGAGACGATGGAGACGGCGAACATCCTGACCGTCATGGACCTCGGCCGCGTCGCGACCAACTTCCAGACAGTACGCTCGTCGAACACGGGATCGACCCGCATCGGTATCCGCGGCGTCGGCAGCCTCGCCAACACGCTGATCGAGCCAAGCGTCGCGGTGTTTATGGACGGCGTCTATGTCCCGCGCTCGGGCGCGATCCTCGGCGCCTTCCTAGACATCGACGGGGTCGAGGTACTGCGCGGTCCGCAAGGGACGCTCTTCGGCCGCAACGCCAGCGTCGGCGCGCTTTCGATCCGTAGCGCCCTTCCCCGCAACGAATTTTCCGGCGAGGTGTCGGCCGAGGCCGGTTCGTTCGACCGTTACAAGCTGTCGGGCCATATCAATCTGCCGCTCGGCGAAAATGTGTCGGCGCGCCTTGCTGCGATGGGCCAGTGGTATGACGGCCCCTGGAAAAACCGCTTCGACGGCAAGACTTATGGCGGTTCGGACGATGTCGCTGTTCGTGGGACGGTGAAGGCCGAGTTCGGCAACCTCGAATGGATCGTTCGCGGCGACTTCACCCGGCTCGACGGCGACGGCGTCGTCAACTTCGATTTCGACGCCGCATCGGTGACCCCTGCACGCCTCGCCTTCCTGCAGGCGGCGTTCAGCGGCGGCCCCGACACCAATTTGAACGACCGGGTGATGAACCAGTCGGTTGCCTCCGGGCTGATCGACAAGAATTGGGGCGTTTCGAGCACCGCTTCGCTCGACCTGACCGGCGGATCGACGCTGCGCCTGATCAACAGCTATCGCAAATGGACCAACGACCAGCTCGACGGCGACATCGTCTTCCTCCCCGTCCCGCTCGCGACGCGGCGCAGCCTGTTCGATTCAGGCAGCCAGAACCACGAGTTGCAATTCATCTCGCCCGAACGCGAATGGCTGGGCGGCCATTTCGACATGGTCGCGGGCGTCTATTATTTCGAAGAGAAATTCGCGCTCGGCGAACGGCTCAACATGGACACGCAATATTGCAACGTCCTGGTCCCCGCCGGGCCCGGCCGCACCACCTGCGCGGCATATTACGCCAGCACCGGCGGCGTCGCGGCGACCGACCAGGAGGTGTATCAGAAGGTCCGCAGCATCGCCGCCTACGCGCAGGGCAACGTCTATATCTCGGACGCGCTGACAATGACGTTCGGCGGCCGCTGGACCAACGACCGCAAGCGCGGCAGCTATTCGCAGATTTCGAGCCCCTTCACCCAGACGATCCGCGCACCCGAGGTGCTGACCTATCCGGGCCTCTCCGAAAGCCGCTTCACCTATCGCGTCAGCCTCAACTATAAGCCCGCCGACGATGTGATGCTCTTCGCCACCCATTCGACCGGTTACAAGTCGGGCGGTTATAATTCGGGCGGCGGCGTGCCGTCGCTGTCGACCTTCGATCCGCAGGGCAACCTGATCTCGACACGGCGGTTGTTCGACCGCGAGACGGTCAAGAATTACGAGCTCGGTGTCAAATCAAGCTGGCTCGACCGCGCGCTGACCGCGAACCTCACGCTCTATCGCATGGACATTGCGGGTTTCCAGGACCGCGCCTTCGATGGGGTCAGCTTCGTTGTCCGCAATGCCGGCAACCTCCGCCAGCAGGGTTTCGAGCTCGATCTCGTCCTCGCACCGAGCGACCGCTTCTCGCTGTCGGGCTCGCTCGCCTATCTCGACTCCGAATTCACCAATTTCGCCAATGCCTCGGGCCTTCCCGGGATCGGCGGGACGCAGGATCTGACCGGCAAACCCAACAGCTTCTCACCAGCCTGGTCGGGCAGCCTCGCGGTCGACTGGAATGGAGATATCGGATCGAGCGGCCTCAGCTGGGCCGCCAATGCGAATGTCGCCTTCGTCTCCGACCAATATGTCGGCACCGTCAACGACGCCAATCCCCAGTCGATCGCCGATGGCTACGCCGTCCTCGGGGCCCGTCTCGCGTTAAGCGGTCGCGACGAACGTTGGTCCCTAGCCGTCTTCGCACGCAACCTGACCAACACGCACTATCGCCCGCTGGCGGTCTACCAGCCGCTTGGCGCCGCGTTGGGCCTGAACAACGGTGCCTTCCCGGGCAGCACGGCGAACCGCATCCAGGCCAACGAGCCGAGAACATACGGAGTCAGTGGAACAATCCGGTTCTGATCATATCATGGCGACGCGCCTTATTTCGAGGCGCGTCGCTATTGGCCGTTTGGAGACTGACCGCTTTTAGGGGTCAAACAAAGAGAGCGGACGTTCCGTCACGAGCTAGAACGCTCGCTCTCTAGGATACCGCAATTTGCTGGTTAGACTTCGATGCCTTCCGCGAGGGTCAATGCATCTTCAACATCGACGCCGAGGTATCGCACCGTATTTTCAATCTTGGTGTGCCCGAGCAGAATCTGCACCGCACGCAAATTCCCGGTCGCCTTGTAAATGATCGACGCCTTTGTTCTGCGCAACGAATGAGTCCCATAGTCTTCGCTTCGGAGTCCAACCGCGGTGACCCATTCGTCAACGAGCCGAGCATACTGTCGCGTGCTCATATGCGCCGAGTGATCGATGCGGCTCGGGAACGCATAGTCCTCGATCGATCCACCGCGCCGCTCAAGCCATGCCAAGAGGCTTCCACGAGCATCCGACATGATCTCGAACTGAACTGGCCGACCGGTCTTCTGCTGAATCACCATCGCCCGTGTTCTCAACTCACCGCCGGTGACAAGGTCGCCGATCCTGATCTTCACCAGATCGCAGCCTCTCAGTTTGCTGTCGATCGCAAGATCGAAAAGTGCCCTGTCTCGAAGCCGATGCTCTCGATCCAGGTGAAAGCGAATAGCCCAAATCTGCCGTGGTTTTAACGGCCGCTTTGCGCCAACCTTTCGACCGGCATTCCACGCCGGTCGTGGAGGTAAATAGTCGAATTCTGACCTACCCATGATCGTTCTCCTGTGGCCAAAATGGCCAAAAAGGGAAACGCATGGATCAAGCCGGTTGGCCGCTTGCAGCCAGCCAGCTTTGGGGCTCCAAACAGCGAGAGCGGACGTTCGGACTGCCCAAGCGTTCGCTCCAGTTCATGTGATGCGTTCGCTGTCGGTCAGACTTCAATTCCCTCGGCCAACATGGCCGACGGAAAAACGTTCGATCGATGCGTTCGATCGATACACAAGTCCTGATTCAAGCCTCGCTGTTTCCCGTTTCCGCCGTTGAACCGGTACGGGCCGAAACTGAAATTCCAGACCTAAAAACGGGGCAGCGAGAGCAAGGCAACGGGCGGAAAAGCCCCGCTTTTTATGGTCAGGTAATAGCGCCGAGACGAACCTTGCTCCCTGGCGATCACATCAATCTGCTCATTCTGAAACCACACCCAGAAGCGATGCGTCCCCGCGTTGATCCAGTCGACGATCTGATCGGCGAGAAACAGGCTCTCGCCCACCTTCACCGCGGCGATATGATGGGTCCGGCCATTACCGGTACCTTCGCGGACGGCGATAATCTCATAGTCGGCCATATCGTGACGTCCGATCCTCTTGCGCGGGCCAGCTAGTAGCGAACCGGAACGATGCGGATCCGGTCGATAGCGCCAGGGGACGCTCGCGACCGGGCGATGGCAGCGGCGCGAAGCTCATCGAGAGCGATGACTTCATAGCCGTTTT